>Ga0105047_10006927_pt1 | contig 19158 bp, 16 predicted proteins | sample MAT04_FD_78384 | JGI IMG/M metagenome (GOLD analysis project Ga0105047, IMG submission 78384) | Freshwater microbial communities from Lake Fryxell liftoff mats and glacier meltwater in Antarctica - MAT-04 (megahit assembly) | ecosystem: Environmental > Aquatic > Freshwater > Ice > Liftoff... | reverse complement strand
TACGGCAAATGCCGATCCCGCGCTTGTGCAGCAGGTCCTCGACCTTGCGCGGCGAAGGCGGGAACCCGACGCAGATCATCACCGCCGGACGGATGATCTCGGGTCGAGGTCTTTGGATACCGGACCGGTGAGAGTCGGGTTGTGCAGCAAGGTTCGCTTGGCGCCTCTTCCTGCTCACGCGACGTTCCGTTGACTGCGCCCTTGAAACAGCGGCATGGCCAGGTTTCGTCGCGCGGGCGGCCTAGAAGTGAGCCCCCGGTCAGTTGCGGTCGAAACTTCAAAGGACCATAAAATTCCTTTGACAAATCATGCACATTGTCATTTTGTCTGGCAGTAGTTTCATCCGGGCGTGCTGCGAACTCTTTGTGGGTGTTGGCAGATTGGGTTCGTTGTGGTCGTCTCCGAATTCTTGAGGGACGAGCGTTTCGAGCGACTCTGTATCCTTTACATTGGGGGCGCGCTTGGCGAGCGTTACACTTTCCGGACTGACCAAGTCCTATTCGGGCGGGGTTCTTGCGCTGGATGGCCTTAGTCTTGATATCGCCGACGGCGAATTCCTTGTCCTCGTGGGCCCTTCTGGATGTGGCAAGTCAACCGCTCTCAAGATGATTGCGGGCCTGGAAGAGATCACCGCCGGGGAAGTTTCCATCGGCAGCGATGTGGTGAACGACTTTGCCGCGCGTGACCGCGACATTGCGATGGTGTTCCAAAGCTATGCGCTTTATCCGCACATGACGGTTTTCGACAACATCGCCTTTTCCTTGCAGATCGCCAAACTCCCCAAGGCCGAAATCAAGGAACGGGTGGCCGAAGTCGCGCGTATCCTGCAGCTTGAGGCCTATCTGAAGCGGCGACCGGGAAACCTTTCCGGCGGCCAACGGCAACGCGTGGCGATGGGCCGCGCCATCATTCGGCAACCCTCGGTATTTCTGATGGACGAGCCGCTGTCCAATCTGGACGCCAAGTTGCGAGTCCAGATGCGTTCGGAGATCGCGCAGATTCAGCGCCGGTTGCGGGTGACGACAATTTACGTGACCCATGATCAGGTCGAAGCCATGACGATGGGTGACAGGGTGGCATTGCTCCGCGACGGCGTCCTGCAACAGGTCGACACACCAAAGAACATTTACGACAAGCCAGCCAATACGTTTGTTGCGTCTTTCATCGGCTCGCCCTCGATGAACCTGTTCCGGGCGCGTCTGGATGGCACTGCGGAAAAATGCACTTTGCTGCTGGGCGGGGCGCGACTGACTATTCCGGAATCCATCTTCGCGGGGCGTGGTGCCCTGTCCGCCAAGATCGGTGGCGAGATCGTGGTTGGGCTGCGCCCGGAAGACATGGAAGATGCGGCACTTGTCCCAAACCATCCGAGCGATCAGGTACTGGCCGCGACCGTTGTGCTGACCGAATCCCTCGGCTCCGACCTCATGGTTCACTTTGCGATCAACGCGCCGCTTGCGAAGGTCGCAGATCAGGATACGCTTGACGAAATCGCAGTGACCACGGGGGTCAAGAGCATTTGCATTGCAAGATGCGGGGCTCGGTCTGAGGCCCTGGCCGGACAGACCGTGACAATTGCCGTGGCATGTGACCGCCTGCATTACTTCGACGCCGCGAGCGGCCTTGCGATCTGATTGACCGCCAGGTGGAAGCACCGACGGACCTTTGGCCCGAACTACCCCCGGATCAAATGAGGGGAGACCGGCCAGCCTGACTGACGTGATGTCCGGCAACCTGCCGGGTGTCTGACACAAACTCCATGGGAGGAAGACGTGAAGAACTTCATCAAGATCTGTTTGGTTGGTGCGTTTTTGGCATCAACCGCTATTCCGTCCTTTGCCGAGGACAAGATCGTGCTCACCTACTGGCACAACCACCCTGAATGGAAGGACCGCGTCGAAGCGATCCTGGCCAAGTTCGAAGAGCAGCACCCGACGATCGACATTCAGTTGGAAGAGGTTGCCGGGCCCAGCTATGCGGCTCGGATCAACAATGCCCTTGCCGCCGGCGAAGCCCCCGACATCTTCGTCATGGCGCCAGGGCCGGACACTGCGGCCACTGCCAAGGCTGGATACATCGTCGATCTGACCGACAAGATCGACATTTCCGGTCAGACGGACTCGGCCAAGGCCGCCATTACCATCGACGGCAAGGTGTGGAGTGCGACGATCCTCGGGTCGTACACTGTCGGCCTTTACTACCATCGCAAGGTCTTTGCCGACAACGGCTTTGTGCCGCCAACCAATCAGAGCGAATTCATGGCTCTGTGCAAGGCGATGCAGGCCAAGGGCATCGTGCCGATGATCGCCCCGGCGCAAGACGGTGTCATTCCGGCGTTCCTGTACATGATGATGGCCTCCAGCGTACTGAAGGCCGAGGGGATCGAAGAGATCCGCAAGGGCACCCGCAAGTTCACCGATCCCGACGTGGTCAAGGCGGCTTATTTCCTGCGCGATATCTATCCCTGCTTCCAGGAAGGCTCGCTCGCCACGCCCTATGTCGAAGGCAAGGCGCTGTTTGCGCTGGGCAAAGGCGCCATGCTGGAAGGCGGCTCTGCCGACTTCGCCGGATTCCAGGAAACCAATCCGGCGATTGACGTGGGTGTTGTGCCTTTCCCGGCGGTTGACGGCGGCACACCCGCCACTGTGACCGGCATGGAAGGCCCCGCTGTGATCAATGCCAAGTCCAAGCACATCGATGAGGCTGTCATCTTCCTGCAGTGGATGATGAGCGAAGAGGCTGCCCAGATGGTGGTCGACACCATAACTTTGCCAACCACCAAGGGCGTCTTGCCCTCTGACAATCGGGTCATGTCCGAAATGCTGACGGCTGGAACGTCGAACGACGTGCGGGTGTTCTACGAACTGCCCGAAATCGGCGGCGTGTTTAACGCGCTTCTGCAGAACTCTCAGGCGCTGTTCCTTGGTGAAATGTCGCCAGAGGACTTCTCGGCGGCGCTGCAGGCAGAGGTCAAACCCTCGGGTATGTGACAGGCACGGACGGGCCGGATGCATTTTGCACCGGCCCGACCACACCAAACCCGCGCCCTACCTTCTCAAAAATGCGCCCTTGCCAGAGGAGGCTCAGTTCCATGCCGCACCCATTGGATCCCGCCATGCCGGGTGTGAACGCTGGTATGCGTCTCACGCCCAAGAACCGGCGAGTCAGCGGCAACCCACGTTGGTCCGATTCTAAAAGCCTGCGGAAATACAGCCACCTCTGGTTTGTTTTGCCTGGACTGTTGTTCTTTTCGGCCGTTATGGTCGGCCCTGCTTTGTTCGCCTTTGTCGTCAGCCTGACCAGTTGGTCGGGTTTGGGCACGGACTACCAGTTCATCGGGATGAACAACTATGTCGCAGCCGCGCTCCATTGGCCCTTCTATCGCGCCGCCCTGCATAACCTTGAAATCTTCGTCGCAATCCTTGTCTTTCAGCACACCTTTGGCCTGTTCGTTGCGGTTCAGCTGAACGCCAAGCCGCGCTTCATGCAGTTCTACCGGACTGTATTGTTTCTTCCGGTCATCGTCTCGCTGGTGTCAACAGGGTTCATCTGGACCTTGATGCTGAGTTCGAACATCGGTTTCATCAATCCCGTCCTGCATGATCTGCATCTTGGCTTTCTGGCCAAGAACTGGCTGAGCGATCCACAGTGGGCGCTTCCGACCGTGATCGTCGTCATCGCGTGGAACAGCCTTGGATGGTCAGTTGTGCTGTATCTGGCCGGGCTGCAGAATATCCCCGAAGAGCTGCAACAGGCCGCGCAGATTGACGGGGCAAATGCCTGGCAGACCTTCTGGCGCGTGACTTTCCCTTTGTTGTCGCCGTCGTTCACGTCATTGACGGTGCTGACCTTCATCGGCACTTTTCGCGCCTTTGATGTCGTCTATGTCCTGACTGGCCCGATCGGATCGCCGAACTTCAGCACTGATGTTTTGGGCACGTTGATCTACCGCAACGCCTTTGGCGGGTCGGGTTTCAACAACAACGATCTTCGGATGAGCTTCGCGATCACCATGGCGATCATTCTTTTCCTGCTCATGACCGCGGTTTGTTGGGCGATGATCCGCGTCCTGCGCAAACGGGAGATCGAAGTATGACCACCCTGACAGATCAAGCCCGACGTCGCAGACGCGGGGTCAACAGCAAGAGGACAAAGCGGATCGTCGCAATCGCACGGGGTCTGTTTCTGTCATTGGTTTCGCTGATGATCCTTGTGCCTATCGCTGCGATGTTCCTAGCCTCATTCAAAACCGTGCCGGACTTCTTCGGCAACCCCTACGGGCTGCCCAGTGTCTGGGCTTTCGACAATTATTCCCGAGCCTGGCGGGAGGCCCATGTTTCGACGACCCTTCCAAACACCATCTTCGTAACGGCCTGTTCTGTTCTGGGCAGCGTCTTTCTGGCCTCATTGATCGCCTACGGCCTCAGCCGCAAGGAAAAGCCCTTCGCAATGGCCTTCTACACCCTGTTCGTTGCGGGTCTGCTGGTCCCGGTGCAGATGATCGTTCTGCCGCTGTTCATTCTGCTCAAGTTCTTCGGCCTGTTTGGCACCCTCTTCGCCCTGATCGTGCCCTATATCGCCCTTGGCTTGCCCCTTGGCGTGCTGGTTCTGACGCCGATCGCTGCCACCATTCCCCGCGACCTGATCAGCGCGGCGGAGGTCGATGGTGCCAACCCTTGGCAAATCTATTGGCGGGTCGTTTTGCCATTGATGAAACCGGGCTTGATTTCGGTTGCGATTCTGAACGGTGTCTGGATGTGGAACGAATTTTTCATTCCCCTCATTGTTGCCTTCAAACCCGAGGCGCAGACCATGCCGGTCGGTATCGTTGCCTTCATTGGCGCCTATTCAACCGAATGGGGCCTTGTCTTTGCCAGCGTGGTTATCTCCACAGCGCCTGTGATGTTCGCCTATTTGCTGATGACGCGGCAATTCCAGTCGGGCCTGACAGCAGGTGCGATCAAGGGATAGCTGGGCGCCGCAAGGGCAATCAGCGTGTTCCCAGCGTTCCGGTCCCAACCTTTTTGCGGGCGAAACCGGCTGCTGTTCAACACGGCGAAAGCCTTTTCAGGGGCGGCTTCGTTGCACAGCACGCAGGGCTGCCGGCCGGATGTTTCGCGGGACATTCTGAGGGGGCGTCAGATCAGAACGGTCCGGATCAGCATGGCGATGCTGCCGATCACGACGATGCCGGCCAGATACAGACCGGCAAACCAAAGCCAACGGCGCATCAGTGATATCCGTCTTCTGGGCGAACCTTGCCGCGAAACACCCAATAGGAATAGGCGGTATAGGCCAGGATCATCGGGATCAGGACGACAGCGCCGACCAGCAGAAATGCCAGCGATTTGTCGGGGGCCGCCGCTTCGGCAATGGTCAGGCCGGGCGGCACGATGTTGGGGTAAAAGCTGATGCCCAGTCCCACGTAGCTGAGCACGAAGATCGCCACGGTGGAAAGGAACGGGCGAAGGGCATGGCCGTCCCGCAGTCCCGTCCAAAGCGCCCACGCCGCGCCGGCCAGCAGGAACGGAACCACCACGCTGAACACAGCCGTCGGCCAGGCGAACCAGCGCGCCATGTATTCTGGCCGCAGGAACACCGTGGCCAGACTGACCGCCCCGATCAGACCCATCATCCCCACGCCCAGCGACCGCGCGAGCCGGACCGCCAGATCGTGAATCCCGCCCTCTGTCTTCAGGATCAGCCAGGTCGCGCCCAGCAGCGCATAGCCCACCACCAGCGCCAGTGCCGTCAGCACCGAGAATGGCGTCAGCCAGTCCCAGTTGCCCCCGGCATACGCCCGCCCCTCGACCGCGATCCCTTGCACCAGCGCGCCAAGCGCCATGCCTTGCGCAATGGCGGCGGCCAGCGATCCGGCCCAGAAGCCGACCTCCCAGAACCCCTGCATCCGCCGGGTGCGGTGCACGAATTCAAAGGCCACGCCGCGAAAGATCAGCCCCAGCAGCATCACGATGATCAGCGGATAAAGCGCGGGCATGACAATGGCATAGGCCAGCGGGAACACCGCCAGCAGCCCGCCGCCGCCCAGCACCAGCCAGGTTTCGTTGCCGTCCCAGACCGGGGCTATCGTGTTCATCGCCAGATGCCGTTCCTCGCGCGATTTCAGGAACGGGAACAGGATGGCAATGCCAAGGTCGAATCCGTCAAGCAGCACATAGGCCAAAACCGCAAAGGCGATCAGTCCAGCCCAGATGAAGGCAAGGTCGAACATCATGGCTCATTCTCCCGCAACAGGATGGGGCGCGGTCGGGTTCTGCGCCACTGGGGTGATCCCGGCAGTGCGGGTCGGGCCGATCTGGTCGATGCCGATGCGGTCCTTCGGGCGTTTGCTCATCAGCCGCAGCAAGTAGAAGGTGCCCGACCCGAAGACAAAGAAATAGACCACGATGAAGGCCACAAGCGAGGTCGCGACCGCCGAGGCCTGCAAGGGTGCCACGCTTTGCGCCGTCGTCAGCTGGCCATAGACGGTAAAGGGCTGGCGGCCCACCTCGGTGGTGATCCAGCCGCACAGCACCGCCAGAAACCCCGATGGTCCCATGACAAAGGCCGCGCGGTGCAGCCAGGGGCTGTCGTAGAGCCGCCCCTTCCACCGCGCCCAGGCCGACCACAGGCCGACGGCCAGCATGGCAAAGCCGATGGCCACCATGATGCGGAAGGTCCAGAAAATCAGCCAGGATTTCGGCCGTACCTCGGGTGCGAAATCATTCAGCCCCTTCAGCGGCTTGTCGAGGCTGTGGGTAAGGATCAGCGAACCGAGCAGCGGAATTTCGACCTTGTAACGTGTCACTCCTGCCACGTCATCGGGCAGGCCGAACAGGATCAGGGGCGCGCGGCCTTCGGGAAAGCCCTCGAAATGCCCCTCCATCGCGGCGATCTTGGCAGGTTGGTGTTCCAGCGTGTTAACGCCGTGCAGGTCGCCCGCAATGATCTGGATCGGCGTCACGATTAGCGCCATCCACATCGCCATCGAGAACATGATCGCCGCCCCCCGGCTTTCCGGCGACCGCATCAGGTGCCAGGCACCGACCGCGCCCACCACAAAGGCTGTGGTCAGGTAGGCCGCCAGCGTCATGTGCACCAGCCGGTACGGGAACGAGGGGTTGAAGATGATCGCCCACCAGTTCTCGGGCACGAACTGACCAACATCGTTGATCGAATAGCCCGCTGGCGTCTGCATCCAACTGTTGACGGCCAGGATCCAGAACGCTGACGCCAACGTACCCGCAGCCACGATCACAGTGGCCGCCATGTGCAGCCCTTCGCCCACCTTCTGGCGACCGAACAGCATGATCCCAAGGAACCCCGCCTCAAGGAAAAAGGCCGACAGAACCTCGTAGCCCATCAGGGGGCCGATCACTGGCCCGGCCTTATCGGAAAACACCGACCAGTTGGTGCCGAACTGGTAGGACATCACGATGCCAGACACGACCCCCATGCCGAAAGCCACGGCAAAGATGGTTTTCCAGTAGTCGAACAGCCGCAAGTAGACCTCATCCCGGTGCCACAGCCACAGGCCGTTCAACACCGCGAGAAAGCTTGCCAACCCGATGGTGAAGGCCGGAAAGATGATGTGGGCCGAAATGGTGAAGGCAAACTGGAAACGGGCAAGGTCGATGGCGGAGATGTCGTTGAACACGTTGGGCCTCTGGTCTGGGGAAAAGCTCTCCCTCACCCGATCTTGTGGCCGAGGACTTGATCGTCAATTGACCGTCACGGTGTCGTGACGAGCAGATTGCCGCACCCGTTCAGGCCCTGTGCAGCCACCTGATCCAATCGGGTTCTCGATGCGTATCATACATAGCAGGCAAGATGTTGCAGATTAAGGGATGGTGCTACGAATTTCTCATTCCCATGCACTTCCAGCCGGCAATCGCTCGGGGTCGGAAGTTGAGATTTTCGCCGTAGCAGAAGAGAACGCATCGCAAAAAAACCGTCCTTTGCCATGAAGGCAAAGGCGGACTGGGAGGTGAATGGAAGTGCCGAAATTAGTCATTCGATCGGAACGCGATTGTAGTGTTCAGCCGTTGAAAGGGGGTGTTAGATGAGAAACCTCATCGTCCATGGATGGAACTTTATATTTGATGCTGAAGTAAGTCCGCTTCGCAACATTCCCGATGTTGCGATCCGGCATTATGTGTTGCAGGCTTTAGGACTCATGTGGGCGGTCAGCTTTGCCGTCGCAGTCGGAAGCTATACGGTACTTGCAGCAAGTATCATTGGGCACACAATCCTGATAGCGGCCGCAGCAATTACAGTCGCAACTTATACCGCTGCTGCGGCCAAGCCCAATTTGTTCTTGCGCGGTTCGGGTCGCCGCGATGACGGCGAGCACGAATGATCCTTGATGTTGGCCGGTCATCAATTGGTCTGTGGAACAACAGGCGGCTTTACTGCTCTGATTCAGGCAAACCTGCCGCGCGGATCGTTGTTGCGAAGCGGCAGGCGGTCGCTCGTCGACACGCGGGCTTGCACGGCTGCGGGAAGCTGCACCGGATCTCGCTTTTCGTTTCATGCCGACTTAAACCAGTCCAAAAGGTTAAATCGCTGAAGGCGCTTTGAAACCGGATTTGCGGGGCCGCGCGCTCACACTCACGGAGGTGGCTATGACGGGCAAGGTTTTGATTTGGGGCGGATCCGGCGGCATCGGTGCGGCCTCGGCGCGGGCCTTGGCTGCGGATGGCTTTTCGCTGCATCTGGTCGGCCGGGATGGTGCCAGATTGGCGGCCCTGGCCGAAGAACTCGGTGCGGGCACCAGTCAGGCGGATGTCGAGGACGACAGCGCATTCGAACGTGTCAGCGCAGAGGCGGGCGGGCCTTTGACGGGCTTGATCTATGCGGTGGGCAGCATCAACCTGCGGCCGATTGCGCGGTTGACGATGACAGATTTCGCCCGCGATTTCCGTTTGAATGCTGCAGGTGCGGCTTTGGCAGTGCAAGCGGCTCTGCCCGCGCTCAAAGCTTCCTCTGCGACAGCCTCGGTCGTGCTGTTTTCATCGGTCGCGGTGGGTCAGGGCTTTGCAGCGCATGCGTCAGTGTCGATGGCCAAGGGCGCGGTGGAGGGGTTGACGCGGGCCTTGGCAGCCGAACTGGCACCGAGGATCCGCGTCAATGCAATTGCGCCTTCGCTGACTGACACGCCTTTGGCGGCGGGCCTGACCGGGAACGCGCAAATGGCGGCCTCGATCGCGCAGATGCATGCCATGCAGCGCCTTGGCACGCCCAAGGATATCGCGGCCCTGACGGCCTTCCTGATTTCAGACCAGGCCGACTGGATTACGGGCCAGGTCATCGGCGTGGATGGCGGGCGCTCGCGCCTGCGCGTCAGAGGTTGAGACCCAACGTTCCGAGGGTGTCAGAAACATGCCCGAGGTGTGAAAGGCGGCCGATCTGCCCAGCGGGTTCAATCAGATCAATACGAAGTTGCCTTGGGTTCCCACTGAGGGTGATCCTGTGTCGCACGCTCAGAGATCAGGGGTTGCATACAGTGTCCGGCCTTTGACGCGGATCTCGACATCTACCAGATAGGGGCGCATGCCGTCCGGGCTGGCAGCAATGCCAAGGCCGGGGGCATCGGGCACCACGATCTGTCCGTTCGCATCGGGCAGAAGGTGGCCGTCCGACAGATCGAACGCCACCGATTTCGGCGTGATGGGGTATTCGCAGATCTCATGACTCTGCAGACCGGCAAAGGGTTGCAGTGACGCAGACAGCGCCAGGTGCGAGGTGAACGTGTGATTGACGTAGATCACCCCGCGCGCCGCTGCGTAGTCGGCGACCTTCTTGGCGGGGCCGATGCCGCCGATGCGGCCGCAATCGATCTGCACGAAGCCGGGCTTGCCATAGTCGATCAGATGCCGCGCCATGAAGACATTATGCGCGCCCTCACCCCCCGCCAATGCAATGTGGCTGCGCCCGGCCAGCGCGCCATAAGCCTCGTAGGCATGCGCCAGAAACGGCTCTTCCAGCCAGGTGGCCCGGACCTGTTCCAACGCCGGCAAGCGCAGGGCAGCCGCCTCGACATCCTCGCGCCAGATCTGCCCGGCATCGACCAGAAGGATGCCGTCAGGACCAAGTCCTTCACGCGCGGCGTGCAACTGATCGGCGTCGGCGGCAAGGCCGCCGCGCCCGAACGGGCCCCAACCGCATTTGATCGCGCGGAACCCGGCAGCAACGGCACTGCGCGCTTGGGCCAGGGTTTCGGCCGGATCATCGCCAAACAGCATCGACGCATAAGGCGTTTTGGGAAAGGCCGTCTCATAGCCCAGCAGGCTCCAGACCGGGCGGCCCTGCTTGCGCCCGAGCAAATCCCACAGCGCCATCTCGATACCGGAAAAGGTATGCGGGGCCTGCAACAGGTCCATACTGTTCATCTCCAGATCAGCCGCGATCCGGGCAATGTCGTCGGACGACGACAGGTTCTGCCCCAAAACCGAATCCACCACCGGGCGGCAGGCCCCATGCGACATCGGGCAGACATAGGCAGCGATCGACACCAAGGGTGACGCCTCGCATTCGCCCCAGCCGACCAGCCCACCCGCCGCCACCCGCACCACCAGCGCATCCTGACTACCGTCGGCCGCATCGGTCACGACGGGCATTGACAGGTAAAAGAAATCAACGGCTTCGATCTTCATGCAGGGCTCTCCTCGACAGGTGTTTGGGCAAGACTGGTTAGTTCGGATAACGGCAGATGGCAACGCAGGCGCAGCCCCTGCGGCGTTTCCTGCCAGGGAGGACGGGTGGTGTCGCAGATCGCGCCGGCCTTCCAGGCGCAGCGGGCGGCATAGGCACACCCATGGTCATCGGTCTTTGCCGGGCCGGTCTGGCGCGCAGCGACCGGCACGGGGCGTTGCAGGGGCCGGGGCACCGATTGCAGCAGCGCATGGGTATAGGGGTGATGGGGCGCCGCAAAGACCTGCTCGGTCGGGCCCGTCTCCATCACCTCGCCCCGGAACAGCACGGCGATCCGGTCCGCAACCAGACGCACCACCGCCAGATCATGCGAGATGAACAGCATGGTGATGCCGCTGTCGCGCTTCAACCGCTGCAACAGGTCCAGAATGCTGGCCTGCACCGACACATCCAGCGCCGACAGGATCTCGTCGCACAGAAGGATATCGGGCCGCGCCAGCAGCGCGCGGGCGATGGCCACCCGTTGCCGCTCGCCCCCCGACAACTGGTCGGCATAGCGCCCGGCATAACTCGGCCCCAGCCGGACGGCGTCAAGTGCCTCTGCCACCAGTTGCGTGCTGCGGGGGCTGTCGGCCGGAAAGAAGCAATCGACAGGCCGCCGCAGGATCCGACCGATGCGGGCGCGCGGGTTCAGCGAGGCATCGGGGTTCTGGAACACCAGTTGCACAAGGCGGCGCTGTTCGCGGCTGCGCCCGCCCACACCTGCCGCAAGGGGCGTACCCCGCAGGGTGATGCTGCCCACCGCAGGGGCGATCAGCCCGCTGATGGCGCGCGCGATGGTCGATTTGCCGCTGCCCGATTCCCCGACCAGCGCCAGCGTTTCCCCGGCACCCAGCGTCAGCGATACCTCGCGGACCACGGGCGGGGCACGGCCATAGGCGACGGACAGGCCCTGAACCGCCAGCACCGTCGGCAACGCGCCCATGTCGGGCCGGGCCGGTGCGGGGGCGAGGGGTGGCTCGGGCTGCAGGCTGTCCCAGCGCCAGCAGGCGACGGCATGGTCAGGGCCAATACCGCGCAGCGGCTGGACCGTGTCTGCACATTCGGGTCGGGCGTGGCTGCAGCGCGGCTGGAACGGGCAACCGGCGGGAAGGTCTTCGCGGCGAAAAAATCCGGGCAAAGGGCGACCCATCGTCGCGCGGTCTTCGCCGGCGCCGGGGATCGAGGCGATCAGGCCTTGAGTATAGGGATGGCGCGGCGACCTGAACAGGGTCGCTGTCGGGGCGATCTCGACCATCCGCCCGGCGTACATCACCCCCACACGATCAGCGATCTGCGACAGCAAGGTCAGGTCATGCGTGACATAGACCAGCGACATGCCCAGCCGAGCCCGCAAATCGGCCAGAAGGGTCACGATCTGCGCCTGTGTGGTCACGTCCAGCCCTGTGGTCGGTTCGTCCAGCACCACAAGATCGGGGTGGCACGCCAGCGCCATCGCGATGCAGACCCGCTGTTGCTGCCCGCCCGACAACTGATGCGGATAGCGGCGGCGGAAATCGGCATCCGTCGGCAGGCCGACCATGGCGAACAGGGCGGCGCTGTCGGCTTGCGCCATGCCGTGGGCGGCCAGCATTTCGTCGATCTGCGCCCCCACCCGGATGCCGGGGTTCAGCGCCGTGGTCGGGTTCTGCGGCACGAAACTGACCCGGCGCCCGCGCACCCGGTCCAGATCGGCGCGCGGCAGGCCGGTCAGGGTCTGCGCTTGCAGCGTCACCCGCCCCGCCAACACGCGCAAGGCCGGATGCCGATAGCCCAGAAGCTGCAACGCGACGGTGGATTTGCCACAGCCCGATTCCCCAACCAGCCCAAGCACTTCACCAGGAGCGATGGCGAAAGAGACATCCTCGACCACCGTTTGCCAGGATGGTCCTTGCCGGTAGGCCAGGCTCAGCCCCTCGACCGTCATCAGGGCGTCGGTCATCAGCGCGTCTTTTATCAAGGCCCCGGTCATTGCGTGCCCAGCCTGACGGTGCGGCCCAGCACGCGGGCCAAGCCTTCGGTGAACAGGTTCAGACCGACCACAAGACTGGCCAGCGCCAGCCCCGGCCCCAGCACCAGCACCGGCGACACGATCAGCATGGCGCGGTTCTCGCTGATCATCAGGCCCCATTCCGGTGAAGGCGGGCGCAGGCCGAACCCCAGAAAGCCCAGCGAGCCGATCAGCACCGGCGCATACCCCGCCCGCAACGCGAATTCGACCAACAGGACGCCGCTGGCATTGGGCAACAACTCTCGCCACATCACCGACCAGGCGCTTTCGCCGCGCAGCCGCGCGACCGTCACATGGTCGCGCGTCGCAATGTCGATGGCGGTGGCGCGCGCCATGCGTGCGATGCGCGGCGCATAGACCAGCGCCACCACCAGCACCACCAAGACCGGATTGCCCGAAGCCTCTACCCCCGCTGCCGAAATCGCGATCAGCGCCAGCACCAGAAAGGGTATGCTGATCAGCGCCTCCATCAGCCGCTGGATCACCACGTCGGCCCAGCCGCCGACATATCCCGAAAACAGACCCACCACCGCCCCGATCACCAGGCCCAGAACGGTGCCTGACAGCGACATCAGGATGACGATATGGCTGCCATGCACGACCCGGCTGAACACGTCTCGACCCAACTGGTCGACCCCCATCGGGTGATGCCAACTGATCCCCGACAAGGGCGGCCCGGCCCCCATCTGCGAATAGCCGAACGGCGCCCAGAATGGCCCGGTCACGGCCACCAGCGCGTGCAACGCCAGAATGACTGCACCGATGCGGAACGACAGCGGCATCTGCCGCCAGATCACCCGTGCCCGACCGGCGCCTGTCACCCCTGCCGTCATCATTCACCCGTTCGTCAGGCGCGGGTTCAGCAAGATCGCCGCCACATCGGCCACCAGATTGGCCAGAATATAGACAAGGGCCGCGATCATCACCGTGGCCTCGATCACCGGCAGATCGCGCAGTTGCAGCGAATCCACCAGAAGGCTGCCGAAACCCGGATAGCTGAACACCTTTTCCACCACCACCACGCCGCCAACCAGATAGGCAAGGTTCAGCGCGGTCACATTCAGCGTCGGTACCAGCGCATTGGGCAGGGCATGGCGCAGCAAGACCCGGCGCGCCGACACACCCTTAAGCTCGGCCATGCGCACATAATCGGAATCCAGCACCTCGATCAGATTGTCGCGCAGCATGCGCACTGCATAGACCGCCATAACGATGGCCAGCGTCAGGGCCGGCAACGTCATGGCGCGCATGTATTCCCAAAACCCCGAGGACTGATCGACCAGCGAGATCGCGGGCAACACGGGCACATAGATCACGAAGACCATCAACAGGATCGTCGCCAGCAGGAAATCGGGCAAGGACAGCAACACCAGCGTGACCACCGACAGGATGTGGTCCGTCGCGTGGTCTCGCCGAATGGCCTGAACCAGCGCCGGAATGACCGTCAGCGGCAGGTACAGCAGAAAGGCATAGGCCGACATCATCACGGTGTTGAAGATGCGCGGCGCAAGAATGTCGGTGACAGACCGCTGCGACACGAGCGAGTGGCCCGCGTCGCCCGTCAGCAATCCACCGATCCATTGCAGATAGCGCAGTGCCGCCGGTTGGTTCAGCCCCAGTTCGGCCCGCAGTTGCGCCAGGGTCTCGGGGGTCGCGTCGCGGCCCAGAATGCGCGAGGCGACATCACCCGGCAGAATCTCCAGCATCATGAACACGATCAGCGACACCAGCAGCAGCGTGACGCCCGCAAGGGCCACGCGTCCGATGATCATGCGCAGGATGACCATGGCGGGTCCTTTCGGGCGTTCAGTCAGGCAGAAATTCCGCGCGTGGCTGCGCGTCTGGGGCGGATGCGGGCCGGGGGAACCGGCCCGCAGCACGGCTTATTCGCAGGCGAGATTTTCGAAGTTCAGGTTGAAGTTCTGCGCCAGCGGTGCATAGCCGGTGCAGCCGGTGCGCAGCGCCAGAACCTGATGCACGAACATCGGCAGGATCACCCCGCCTTCGGTGGCCAGCATCTTGCCTGCCTGCTTGTAAAGGTCCAGCCGGGCCTGCGTGTCGACGGTCGTGTTGGCCGACTGCAGCAAGGTGTCAAAGTCCGGCCGCTCCCAATGGGTTTCCTTCCACTTGGCGGTTTGCACATAGGCCACGGCAAGCCCCTCGCCCGGTGGGCGCATCGACCAGGCCGATGTCACGATCGGCTTCTTCAGCCAGACATCGTCCCAATAGCTTTCCGCCGGGGTCACGATCACGTTGATGTTGAACCCGGCTGGCTTGGCCTGTTCAGCAAAAACCTGCGCCATCCGCACCATGCCGGGCACGCCTTCTGCGGTGTACAGGTCAAAGGACAGACCATCGGGATGGCCCGCTTCGGCCAGCAACGCCTTTGCTTTTGCGTAATCCTGCTTCGGTGCCTCGGTGACGTAGGACGCCGGGTTGGTCAATGGCACCGGATTGTCTGCCCCAACCTCGCCAAAGCCCAGAAGCACCGTGTCCACCATCGCCTGGCGGTCCACCGACAGCTTCAACGCCTCGCGCACGCGGACATCGTCGAACGGCGGAGTATCGACCCACATCGAGACGGTCATCGAGTTGGAGGCCCCGGTTTCCAACAGGCTGACCGCCGGGTTGCCTTTCAGCGCCGAAATCACCGAAGGATCGACGTTGAGCATCAGATCGACATCGCCCGACAGGATTGCCGCCACACCGGCGACCGCTTCCTGTGCCACAGTGATCTTCAGGCATTCGGCGCGCGGTAGGCCTGCGGCCCAATAGGTGGGGTTCTTGCGCAGGATGCGCACGGGCGCGTTCGGTTCGAACTGTTCCTGCATGAAGGGACCTGTGCCGTCTTCCTTAAGGTGAAGATCAGCCGCCTTGGCGCCATCGGGCACGATGTTGGTGAACTTGTTCGAGATCAGCACCGGCAGTTCCACCACCGGGGACTTGGTGGTGAAGGTGACGGTCGTGGCGTCCGGTGCCGCGATCCCTGCGGGGTCAAGGAACTCCAGAACCGCCGCGGCGCCCGACCCGGTGGCGGGATCAAGCAGGCGCTTGAAGGTATAGACCACATCGGCGCTGGTGAAGGGCTTGCCGGAATGGAAGGTGACACCTTCGCGCAGCTTGAAGGTCCAGGTCAGGCCATCCGCCGACACCGACCATTCGGTGGCCAGTTCGGGCGACACTTTGAAGTTGTCGTCCACGTCTACCAGCCGATTGTAGACGGCAAAGATGTGATAGGCATCGTCGCCCGATTGCATGTCGGCGGGGTCCATCGACTGTTTCTCGCCGCTCCATTCGTATCCAAGAACATGAACGCATTCATCGCCATTGGCGGCCATCGCGCTTTGCGGCAGCGCCAGAAGCAAAAGTGCTGGAGCGGCGGCCGACAAGATCAATCTCGCAAGTCTCATCTGTTTTGCCTTTTGTTGAACGGTTGGCAGGAAGCACAGCGGCGCCAATTTTCCGGTATTGTGGAATATTGTGCGGCATCCAAGACACGATACTTTTCCGTCCGGCCCAGCCACCTGTCAAGGGATTTCTTGGCTTTTACGGGGTCCCGAACAACGCCGAATGTGCTTCTCGCTGGTATACCGCGCGGCCAAAGATGCAGCGATCCTTGCCGCCATTCACAAGTAAGCCCGAGTCATTCCCTGCCACAAAGGCAATCTGAAGTTGCGGGCAAAGGGCGCCATCTTGATTTTAGCAGCATCTGCGCGAAACCATCGACGAAAGTGCCGCCCAGGGCAGCCTTTTGCAGGAGTTTCCGGGCCAGAGTCGCCTGACTTCGTTTGCCGCTCAACCTCCCGATATGCGGCGGGACAGCCTTTCGGCGGCCGCGGTAACGGCGGCAATCAATGCCGAGCGGTCCGGTTCGGCGAGGCGATGCTCTGGCGCGACCACGCTGATCGCCGCAACACAGCAGCCCTTTGCATCGATCACCGGCGCCGCGACGCACCCGGCATGATCGTTGGCCTCGTTCATCTCGGTGCCATAACCGCGCCTGCGAAACGTCCGAACCTGCTGGATGACGGTCTGCACCTCCATGCAGGCGCGGCCCGTGGGCGATGGACGCATCGTCCGTTCCAGCAGTCGGGTCAGATCAGCGTCCGACAAGTCCGACACCAGCAGACGCCCAGACGCCGCCCAATTCACTGGCACGCGCGAGCCGATGTTGCTGATGATGCGGATGGCGCGAATGCCTTCCTCTTTCATCAGCACCTGCATGTGATCGTCGGCGAGGATCGAGAACTGCACCGTCTCGCCGGTGGTGTCGCGCAACTTTTCGACGATCTGGCTGCCATCCTTCAAAAGATCGATACGGTTGCGATAGGCCATGCCCAGCTGGAACAGCTTGCGGCCCAGAAACAGCCCCCGGTCCTTGCCCGAGGTTTCAATATAATCGGCATCCGTCAGGGTCCGGACCAGCTCATAGGCCGTCGACTTCGGGATATCGAGTTCCTCGATGACCGTGGCGATCGAAACCGGCTCGGTCCGGTCCAGCATCAGTTCGAAAATGCGCAACGCCCGCCGGACGGACCGCGACCCGTGCGGTTCCTCCGCATCCACGCCTTGCGTCTTTGCCTTGACCGGCACGGCGGCCTTTGCCTGGCTGGCCTTGCGTTCAGGATGGCGCGCCGCCGAGCTTGCAGAACCGAGTGGGGGCTTGGACATGAAGTTTACCGATCTCAAGGACGTGGAGGTGCGGGTTCCGGATTGAGCCGGTTCGCCATTTGATGGCTCTCACGATAGTCGTCGCAGTCTCGTCCATCCGGGCGCCGGGGTAACCCGGATCGCCCGCCATGACTCGGCAGCGGTTGCGTGATGTCGCGCAGCCTGGCATTCAGTCGCGCCGCCAGCGCGCCACGAGGTCCTCGTTCAGCGTGATGCCAAGGCCCGGCCCTTCGGGCAGCGCCATGGTGCCATCGGTCACGACGGGTTCGGGCCAGACCAGTTCGCGCCGCAGCGGGCTGTCAAAGACCTGCGGCGCGACGTATTCGAACACCGGGGCCGCCGGGCAGGCCGCCTGAAAATGCCGCCCCACCGCAGAGGTGATCCCGGTTTTCCAGCCATGCGGAATGACTTCGGCGCCGTGCAATTCGCACATGTCGGCAATGCGCCGGATTTCGGTCAGACCACCGCCCCGAGTGATGTTGGGCTGCACCACCCCGACGCGTCCGCGGGTCAGCCACTCGCGCACCTCCCACCGCGTGGCAGCCGCCTCGGCACCGCAGATCCTTATCCGTGCTTTGTCGGCCAGTTGGGCATGTCCGTCCAGATCGTCATGCTGCAGGGCCGCCTCGGCAAAGAAGATGTCGCAATCCTCGACCCGGTCCAACACGAAAAGTGCGTCATGCCAGTTCTGCCAGCGATAGCCGAAATCCAGCGCCATCAGCACATCGGGCCCCAACATCTGCCGACCCTGCCGGATCAGCCCGATCAATTCCCGGTCGGTGACCAGATCGTAGAACAGCACCTCCATCTTGACGGCCCGGAAACCTGCCGCCAAGGCCGCGTCGAACTGCCGCCCGATCTCGCGCATCAGGTCTGCCACCGGACGGCCATGCGCCAAACCGGGATAGATCGTGCAATAGGGCCGCAGCCTTTCGCGCCGCGCGCCGCCCATCAGCTTGTAGACAGGCAGGCCCAGTTGCTTGCCCGCAAGATCGTGCAGCGCCACATCAATGGCCGAAATCGCATGCATCCCAAGGCCGCGCCGCCCCGGCCAGAACGTGCCGTCATAGAGTTTCTGCCACAGCCCGGACAATTCAACCGCATCCTCGCCGCGCAGGATCTCCAGCGCGTTGCGGCTCCACAGATGGGCGGTCGGCATGGTCAGAAAGCTTTGCACCACCTTTGGCGGCGCATCGGTCTCGCCAAAGCCGTACCGCCCGGCGGCATCATGCACCTTGACGATGACGGTATCTGCCGTGCCATCCAGGTCTTTGGCCGAGCTTTCCGGGGAATGAACCGCGATGACCTCGATGTCGGTTATGCGGCGATCATCGCTCATCTTGTGGCCTGTGGCAAAGACGGATAGCGCAGTCGCAACCCCGGCACCGGCATCGGCGCCGTGTGAATCGCCCAGCCGCACAGGCTGGCGATAACCAGCGTCCTGCGATCAGGCCCGCCAAAGGCGATGTTGGTGGGGGCTATCAGTTGCACCTGCTGCCAGTCGTCGATCAGCGTGACCAGTGTGCCATCCGGCGACAGGCGCTGGATCAGGTTCGGGTTGTAGTGGCTGATGTAAAGGTTGCCCTGTTCGTCCAGCGCCACCCCGTCCGGCACGGTGCGGGGCAGCGCCACCAGCACCTCGCGCTGACCCGCCGATCCGTCGGGGTTGATGGCCACGCGCGAAATGCAGGGGGGCGCGCTTTCCGCCACGATCAGCCAGCGCCCGTCCGCCGACAGGCACATGCCATTGGTGAACCCGTTGGCGCTGCGGTCCCAGATCGTGG
>Ga0105047_10006926_pt1 | contig 19160 bp, 15 predicted proteins | sample MAT04_FD_78384 | JGI IMG/M metagenome (GOLD analysis project Ga0105047, IMG submission 78384) | Freshwater microbial communities from Lake Fryxell liftoff mats and glacier meltwater in Antarctica - MAT-04 (megahit assembly) | ecosystem: Environmental > Aquatic > Freshwater > Ice > Liftoff... | reverse complement strand
ATATATCATTCATCGCTTGATTTTTCATATTTTTAGGATTTTTAGTATATGGATAACTATTTGTGAATTTATTTTAAAAATATCAAATTCACGTACAAAGTTGGTTATAAGTGTGTTATCAACTGTTATACGATTTTAAATCAAATTTTTATAATTTACACATTTGTGTTAAAAAAAATGCGTGAGATTGCTCAAGCATTATTTACAAATTATCATTATATATTTTTTAATTCCATTGAAACAGTCATTCTCCTGCTAAAACAATTTTCGTTGTAACCAGCAGTTTTAATAATCCAAATCGATTGGCTTTTTAGGAGTGGTTGTTGTCGCAGCAGTCCTAAAGACGATATTTTGCCCATTAATAAACAAAACTATAACTGCCAATGTTCTGTTAATGATACAGTAACCTAGCGCTGAAAATTATAGAAAATAGATAAATCACGAGTTAAACATCCTAAAACTAACTAGTATTTTCGGAAAATTTTCTTCTCCGAAAAAGAGCATTAATAGTCTCTAGTGAAAACCAAATTAAAAAATGGTCAATGATTACAGTCACAATTGCCTTCACTAAATGCTTTTAAATTCATATTTAGAAGTTTAATTGTTTGTAAAATAAAAGTCGCCATACTTAAAAATGGTGCGTCTTTAGATTTTTTAAGTTAAAACTTTTTGCAGTTCAATAACGTCAATGACGCTTATACGCAACGAAGTTCGTTACTGTAAGTCGCTTTTTAGATTATCGAATTTTAAAGCGATTCGCACTTGTTCCACTTCATCAACAAAACGTTCAGTAGTCCAAAGACGATTATCATTCGGTTGATCACTGTAGTAGGAACCCAATTGATCAAAATAAATGTACGCGATACTTTCTTTTGGAAAAAAACCATCAAAGCTTTCAAAAAATTCGTGCGTTCCACCTGGACTTCCATGCAACAAAAGCACTTTTATCTTGGGATTGTTTCCCAAGCGCTTGGTTCATACATTAAATGTACCACTTGGGGCTATAAACGGAAACATTTTAATGCCACCTGCAGTTTGATCGTCAGTTTTAGAATAGTCTAAGTACTTGTTTTTTTAAAGTATTATTCGTTTAATTTTCTTTACAACTTGAAAAAAAAACAATACTTAGTACTAGTTTTTTTGATTAAATAAAAAGTAGAAGATTACTGTGCATCGTATATTTTGTGAAACAGATTGATGTATTTTTCCATTACAATCTTGCGTTTTAATTTCATTGTTGGTGTTAAATGTCCGGCTGGAACAGTCCATAAATCAGGCGTTAGTTCAAACTTTTTGATTTTTTCCCAATTTCCAAATTTCTCGTTAACAGCTTCTACTTCTTGCTGAATACGACTTATTACTTCATGATTTGATACAATTTCATCATTGGTTGTCCCAATAGTGAGTTTATGGAGTTTTGCCCATTCTTTTACGAATTCAAAGTTAGGTTGAATAAAAGCTGCGGGCATTTTTTGTCCATCACCAATTACCATGATTTGCTCAATAAAACGAGATTGTTTCATGGCGTTTTCAAGTAGCTGAGGCGCAATATATTTTCCGCCAGATGTTTTAAACATTTCTTTTTTGCGATCAGTAATCTTTAAAAAACCATCCGAATCAACCTCTCCAATATCTCCCGTGTGAAAAAAACCATCAACAATAGCTTCGTTAGTCAAAACTTCATCTTTATAATACCCCATCATAACATTTGGACCTTTACAAAGAATTTCGCCATCGGCAGCAATTTTCACTTCAACATTTCTGATGATTTTGCCAGCAGTTCCTATTTTGAAACCTTTGTTGCGCATATCATTAACCGATATTACAGGAGAGGTTTCAGTTAAACCGTAGCCTTCCATTACGTAAATTTCTGCGGCGGCAAATATCCGGGCTAAACGGGGTTGCAATGCAGCACTTCCATTAACAATAAGATCTAATTTTCCGCCCAAACCTGCTTTCCATTTGCTGAAAATTAGTTTGCGGGCAATTTTTAATTGGAATTCGTACCAAGAGCCATTCACACCATAAGGTTCGTACTTTAATCCGACACTGACAGCCCAAAAAAATAGTTTCTTTTTGATACCTTTAAGCTCCGAGCCTTTGCTAATAATCTTCTCGTAAACTTTTTCAATTAATCGAGGTACGCCAGTCATTACGGTAGGATTGACTTCTTTTATATTATCGGAAATCTTTTCTAATGATTCTCCAAAGTAAATTGCACAACCATAATACTGGTAAATATACGTTACCATTCTTTCGTATATATGACAAATCGGAAGGAAACTCAAGGCTCGACTTTTGCCTGGAGTAAACGGAATTCTGTCAGCACTATCCAATACATTTGAAACAATATTATTGTGCGAAAGCATTACGCCTTTTGGTCTTCCTGTAGTTCCTGAAGTGTAAATTATTGTAGCTAACTCCAAAGGCTTAACGTTGTTTTTTCGATCTTCAACAACGTCCTGATTGCTTTTATCTTTTCCCAGCTCCAATAATTCCGACCAGTTTTTACAGCCTTTAATTTCATTGAAACAGTAAACCTCTTTAAGTTGGGGAACGTTCGCTTTTATTTGATTCAATTTGCCCAAAACCTCATCATCCGAAACAAAGCAATATAGAGCACCTGAATGGTTTAGAATATACTCGTAATCCGCTGCAGAAATAGTTGGATAAATCGGAACCGTTTGTGCTCCAGTTTGTAGAATTCCAACATCCATAATATGCCACTCAGTTCTATTGTTGGATGAAATGATGGCGATTTTATCATTTTTCTGAAGTCCCAGTCGCAACAAGGCTCTCGAGATAGAATTTGCTTTTTCAAGATATTCCTTGGTTGAGGTTTGTACCCAGTTTCCGTTATGTTTAGTAACCAGAGCGTCAGGTAAATTATATTTTTCAAGTTGGTGGTACGGAAAGTCAAAAAGTCTTGTAATTGGAATCATTAGGTATCAATTTTAATGCAAATTAAATAATAATAGTTTCATGCACAATATTAATTTAAAATATGCAGAAATTAGCAGTGAAAATATGTAGTTTTGTTTTTCTTAATTTTTATTTTAGATGAAAAAACACCTACGTTTTGACGAGTACAAAACACTAGCTTTTAGAATTTTATTAGCTTATTTCTTTTACTCAATTGCACGTCTTTTATTCTTTGTTTACAATAGTTCTTTAATTAATGTTAACGGTACAATTGATTTTATAAAATTATGTTATCATGGTTTAGTTTTCGATACTACAACGATACTTTATGTCAATTCCTTGTTTATCATTTTTTCGATTTTTCCTGCTGTTGTCAATAGGAAAAAAGGCTATCAAAAAATTTTATTCTATATTTATTTTGCTACCAATTTGCTCGCTTATTCTGCTAATTTTATTGATTTTATTTATTATCAATATACTTTTAGTAGAAGCACTCGAGCATCTCTTGATACACTTGAAAATGAAAGCAATAAGTTTCTTTTATTTTCTCGTTTTTTAGTTAATTATTGGCATGTATTTTTGCTATTTTTTATAGTGGCTTTTTTATGGATATGGATTTACAAAAAGGTCAATGTTACTAATGTTATTCAAAAGCCAAGCATTCGCTATTTTGCTTTTTCAATTGTAAGTTTCCTTTTGATTACCACACTTTGTATCGGTGGAATTCGCGGCGATTTCAAAAAAAGCACAAGACCTATTAATATCTTAGATGCAAGTCGCTACACTAAAAATTCAGGTCAAGCTGATGTAGTTTTGAATACACCTTTTGCCATTATAAGGACTTGGAATACCAATACCTTTCAAAAAGTAAACTTAGTATCAAAAGTGCAAGTTGACCGTTTAATAGTTCCAATAAAAGAGTATAAAAATAATCCATTAACGAAACCTAATATTGTAATTTTTATTCTAGAGAGTTTTGGACGTGAATATAGCGGAGCATTTAATAAGGGAACTACAATCCCTAATTATGAAGGATATACGCCTTTTGTAGATTCGTTGGCACAACATAGTTTGATTTTTACCAATGCCTATGCCAACGGATTTAAATCTATTCACGGAATGTCGTCGGTAATTGCCGGAATACCTTCATTTCAAAACGCATTTACTTCGTCACCTTACCCGCAGCAGAAAATAGAATCTCTAGTTTCAACCTTAGAAAGTGAAGGCTACGATACATCGTTTTTCCACGGTGCGCCCAATGGTTCGATGGGGTTTTTAGGATTTGGGAATATTTTGGGTTATGATCATTATTACGGAAAAACTGAATATAATAATGATGCCGACTTTGACGGCGTTTGGGGAATTTGGGACGAGCCTTTCTTTCAGTATTTCAACAAGACTTTATCACAAAAAAAGACACCGTTTATGGCCACGATCTTCTCGGTCTCTTCACATGAACCTTATAAAGTTCCTGAAAAATATGCTGGAAAATTTCCAAAAGGAAAGGTCAATATCAATGAAGGAATTGGCTATACCGACATGGCATTACAGAAATTTTTTGCTGCTGCTAAAAAAGAATCTTGGTATAACAACACTATTTTTGTTATTGTTGCCGATCACGGAAATACCATTGCTTATGATGAATATAAAAAAGAATTCAACAAAAACACTGTTCCCATTTTGTTCTTTTCTTCGAGTAAAAAATATGTTGGCGTCAACAATGATTGGGCACAACAAATTGATATTTATCCAACACTTTTGGATATGATTGGTTACCAAAAACCTTTTAGAAGTTGGGGCAGAAGCTTAATTAACGATAAACAAGTGGCGCCATTCGTTATCAAGTATGGTTCAAACATGTATCAATTTATGAGCGGGAATTATATTTGTACTTTCGATGGTAAAAAAGCGATAGGTTTTTATGATAAGAACGATAAGGCTATGGAGAACAACTTAATTTCTAACCGAAATGCTGAAATGAATTCGATCGAATTAAGATGCAAAGCATTTGTACAAGATTATATGGAACGCTTAATTGATAAACGATTGACTACTATTAAATAGACTGCAGCATTATAATAGCTGAATTTCCAGCAGAATTTTGGATGCTATTTTAAAAGCATAGTAGTTCAAAATCTAAAAATCCAAATCACAATTCTTAAATTTTATAATTTATGCATATTTTCAGCCAAAGTATCTATAAACTTAGTTATTGGCCCTTTAATCATCATTGCCATCATAGGATTAAAATCGCCGTCAAAATGCAATTGAACCACAGCTGATGAATCGGAAACACTATCGATGTTGGCAGTTAATGTAAAGGGTATTTTGTCGCTTGCTGCTTTTAAAACTACTTTTGAATTTGGAGTTGATTCCTTCATCTTCAATTTGATTTCTGGCATTCCTTTCAATCCAAAGTTGAAAATATCATCACCCAAAACTTCAAATTTGGAAATAGTATCTGGCATAAGCTTTTCAAAATTTTTCACTTCAGACAGTGATTCAAAAATATGTTGCGCTGATTTTTGTACGGTAACTTTGGGACTTTCTAGGTTCATTTTGTTTATCTATTTGCTATGTCTAACTATTTTTTTTTGGATATTATTGTCTATTGTCTGCTTTCTATGCTCTTAACGATCACTTTTGCCCTTCGGAGCTTCTCTAAATTTTCCACGTAGCTGGACTTTCACGCCACTGCTGTAGTGTTTTAAGTTCTTTTTCGGTTATATAATTTTTAGTTACAGCAAGATGCAACAAATTTTCGTAGTTGCTCAGCGTTTTTAACTTGACATTCGCATTTTTGAAATTTTCCTCAGCAACATCAAATCCGTAAGTGAAAATTGCAGCCATACCTTTGACATTTGCTCCTGCTACCTTTAAAGCATCTACAGCTAACAAACTACTGTTTCCGGTGCTGATTAAATCTTCAACAACCACAACGTTTTGTCCACTTTGTAAAAAGCCTTCTACCTGATTTTGTCTCCCGTGTTTCTTTGGTTCTGGACGAACATACACAAAGGGCAATCCCAAATATTCGGCAACAAGAATTCCGATACCAATCGCTCCAGTTGCAACTCCGGCAATTACGTCGGGTTTGCCAAATTCTTTTACGATAAGCTTTGAAAATTCGTCTCTAACAAAATTTCTTATTGGTGGGAAGGACAGTATCAATCGGTTGTCACAATAAATTGGAGAATTCCATCCCGAAGCCCAAGTAAAAGGATTTTTAGGATTCAATTTAATTGCATTTATTTGTAAAAGTAATTCGGCTGTCTTTTCGGCTGTGTCTTTATTAAAAATCATAATACAAATGTATAAAGTTTTTGTCAACGATAAACCTCTTTTTTTAACAAACGAAATCGAAAAGGAAACTGATTTTCAGTTATTCTTACTCGAAAGTGTTGATATTGAGCAGCTCATCATTAAAATGTTTCAAAACAAAATTCAAAAAGCTTCTTTGTATTACCCAAATGAAAAAGCCATCCTAAAGAAACTAAAGGAAAAAATTCCAGTTTGCAAAGCTGGTGGCGGATTGGTTTATAACAAAAATGGCGACGTTTTATTCATATTTAGGAACGGAAAATGGGATTTACCTAAAGGCGGGATTGAAAAAGGGGAAGAAATTAGTGATACTGCGTTGCGCGAAGTAGAGGAGGAAACAGGTGTTGGCGGATTAACAATCGTCAAAAAACTTCAAAAAACGTATCATGTTTTCAAACGCAATGGAAAATACAAACTAAAAGTTACGCACTGGTTTGAAATGCAATCAACATTTGAAGGAGTTCCAATTCCACAAACAAAAGAAGGTATTGAAAGCGCAATTTGGCTCAATCCAACACAAGTAAAAGAAGCTTTAAAGCACTCATTTGAAAATGTGAAATTACTTTTTGAAGAAGAATTACTAATCAAGTAGTTTCCTCGTTTTCCTACTTTGATTGCAATTTTGCCCTCGTATTTTCAACAGATTCAATTGGTCTCGGCTTTTCTTTTTAGAAATATTTTTTGTCTACTTCCCGAATTCTTGGGTTCCCTATTTATTTTTGGTGTTAAGTTTAAGCACTAAAAAGTACTTGTTTTTGTTATATATGTTTTTTGCGAAAGTAACTGTCAGATTTAATTTTCAAGAACTTTAGTAGATGAAGTCCCAAAGTTAATTTAACAATTTTTCATTAAAATAGTTTTATATTTGAAAGCGCAGCAAGCTACTTTGGAACACATTGATTAGTTCGCTGTAAGTTTCACAGAAATTAAGAATAGTTATAATATTTAAATAAATTTAGTATGAAGTTTGAAGCAATGAAGAGAATAAGGGTCTATCCAAATGAAGAGTTTAAAGAAATTGTACTTGAGGATAAACTAAAATTCCGCTATGCAGTTTCCAATAAAGGAAGACAAATTAGTTTTGTAGATAATATGAATTTTGGAAGGGAATTAAAAGGTGGAGTGAGCGATGGATACAAATTATTTAAATATAAAATTTTTACTGAAGATAAAATTAAAAATAAACATTTTTTTATTTCTAAACTTGTCGCAGAATATTTTATTCCTAAAACTTCCGAAGAACAAATTTACGTTTTACATCTAGACAGAAAACGTGATAACGATGACTACCGAAATTTGAAATGGGCAACTAGAGAAGAAATGCTAGAACATAGCAGAAATAGTCCCTCTGTTAAGCAAGCGAGAAAAAACTTAATTGAACATAATTTAAACTCAAATGGCAGAAAATTGACGGTGACGAAAGTTATTCATATTAAAAAAATTTTAGCCAAACCAGCACAAACAACAAGGTTAAAAATGATTGCAAAACAATTTGGCGTTAGTGAAATGCAAATCAGAAGAATAAAGTCAGGGGAAAATTGGAGCCAAATCAAAATTTAAAAAAAAAATGAACGACTAATGCTCATTGCACTCAGTTAGTTCATTAAAACAAGTAAAATATTATTTGTTCTTATATTGACTGTCATTATATTTCATTATTTTTTTTTCTAATTCCGCGCAGAATCTCTTGCTTTTCACCAATAAGTGATGCGATAAATTGTTACGAAATTTGTTCTGTTATTTTTGTAAATTCTATTAGTAAATTAGTATATCTTTTTGTTTGTAACTCTCAAATAAAACAGAAAAATCAGAACCTACGTAATTTATTTTCTATTGAAGTCTTATGAAATTCGCTAGAAGTTTTAGTATTTGATAGTTATTACTGCTGTGGCTATACACTAACTAGTTTTGTATACCTTTGCAAAATGTATAAAAATCCACATTCCAACAATTTACTACTGAATTTAGGCATCGAAAGTCTGAACGAAATGCAGGAAGCTGCAAGCGTTACTATTTTAAAAGACGCCAATGTTTTATTGCTTTCGCCAACGGGCTCTGGAAAAACACTTGCTTTCTTGCTTCCGATATATGAAATGTTGAATGAAGATATCAATACAAGAGTCCAATGTTTGATTTTGGTTCCGTCGCGCGAATTGGCATTGCAAATTGAACAAGTTTGGAAAAAAATGGGAACCGATTACAAAGTAAATGTTTGCTATGGTGGACATTCTATTGAAACGGAAATCAAGAATTTATCGAATCCACCAGCAGTTTTAATTGGAACGCCAGGTAGGATCATGGATCATATCGATCGCGGATCGTTTAAAACAGATTATATCGAAACTTTAGTTTTAGATGAATTCGATAAATCGTTGCAACTGGGTTTTCACGAGCAAATGTCTTTTATAATTGCAAGATTAACTAAGTTGAACAAACGTATTTTAGTTTCCGCAACTTCTGATATTGAGATTCCGAGATACACTAAAGTTATCAGTCCAACGGTTTTGGATTTTATTCCGAATAGAGAAGAGAATACAAATCTCGATATGCAACTGGTTGTTTCCAAAGATAAAGACAAGATTAATTCGCTTTTCAATCTGATATGTTCTTTGAAATCGGAAGCTGCGATTGTGTTTTGTAATCATCGTGATGCTGCCGAACGAATTAGTGATACCTTAAACGAAAAAGGAATTTATGCCACGTATTACCACGGCGGAATGGATCAAGACGAAAGAGAACGCGCTTTAATTCAGTTCAGAAACGGAAGCGTTAGTTGTTTGGTCACCACTGATTTAGCTGCACGTGGTTTGGATATCCCCGAAATGAAACATGTAATTCATTATCATTTGCCATCAAAAGAAGACGAGTTCACACACAGAAACGGACGAACCGCCAGAATGTTAGCTTCCGGAACTGCTTATATCATCGCGCACGAAAGCGAAAAGAAAATGGAATATATCGATTACGGAATGAAAGTGCTTAATGTTGAAAAGTCTACATCGTTGCCAAAACCTCCAGAATTTCAAACGATTTATATCAGTGGTGGAAAGAAAAATAAGCTGAACAAGATTGATATTGTGGGTTTCTTTTCTCAAAAAGGGAAACTCGAAAAAGACGATTTGGGCTTAATTGAAGTGAAAGATTTCATTTCTTTCGCTGCAGTGAAATCTAAAAAAGTAAAAGATTTATTGATTGCTATTCGTGACGAAAAAATGAAAGGTAAGAAGTTCAAGATTGAAGTGGCTCGAAAAGTGATTAAGAAAGAGGAGTAGCTTCTTGAACCAGTACGATGGTGAGCAAAACAGATTCTTGATGAAACTTACTATCGTAATGGTTTTGTCTCGATTACTTTTTTAGTCTCACAGAATCTGGAACCAAAACCGTATAATCGCCGCCATTTCTTAAAACATCGCGAACAATACTCGAAGAAATATACGACGTGTTCGCCGCTGTTAAAAGAAAAACGGTTTCAATTTTGGACAGTTTTCTGTTCGTATGAGCAATGGCTTTTTCAAACTCAAAATCGGCTGGGTTTCTCAAACCACGAAGAATAAATTTAGCGTCTAATTTTCGGCACAAATCAAATGTTAAACCTTCATACGTTATCACAGAAACTTTTGGTTCATCCTTAAAAGCTTCTTCAATAAAGCGTTTTCTGTCTTCCAATGAAAACATATATTTCTTTTCGCCATTGATTCCGATGGCAACAACGACTTCATCAAATAGCGATACGCCTCTTTTAATAATATCAAAATGACCATTGGTAATTGGATCAAACGAACCTGGAAAAACAGCTTTTCTTTTCATAATACTTTATTTATTAGCCAAAGCCAATTCAATAGAATTTGAGAATAAATCTTCTAGTGAAATTCCAGCTGCTTTTGCTTGTTGCGGAATCAAGCTTTCGGTTGTTAATCCAGGTATGGTATTCATTTCGAGCATAAATGGTTCTCCGTTTACGATGATAAATTCACTTCTAGAAAATCCAGTCATTTTTAAAATCGTGTACGCTTTTTTGGCAACAATTCTGATTTTTTCTGCAATTTCTTCACAAATTCTGGCGGGCGTTATTTCTTGAGATTTACCTAAATATTTGGCTTCATAATCAAAAAAATCATTTTCAGATACGATTTCTGTCATGGGCAAAACCGTAATTTCTCCTTTATAATTAATCACGCCAACAGAAACTTCGGTGCCGTCAAGAAAGCTTTCAATTATAAGTTCATCATCTTCCTTATAAGCATTCGCAATTGCAAACAAAAGTTCGTCCTTCGTTTTTACTTTACTAATTCCGAAACTAGAGCCTGATTTATTTGGCTTTACAAAACACGGTAAACCTACTTTTTCAATAATCTCATCTTGATTAATCTCATCGCCAAGATTCAAATAGAAAGAAGTTGCAGATTGTATGCCGTAAGGTTTTAACACGGATAGTAAATCACGTTTATTGAAAGTCAATGCTGCCTGATAATAATTACAGGAATTTTGCGGAATTTCCAAAAGTTCAAAGTAGGCTTGCATCAATCCGTCTTCTCCTGGAGTTCCGTGAATAGCATTGAAGACGCAATCAAATTTTATTTTTTCGTTATTTACTGTAACTGAAAAGTCATTTTTATCAATAAAAAATTCGGCATCATTTTCATCAACATAAACCCATTTTTCTTTAAAAATATGGATGCGATAGCGGTTGTATTTTGTTTTATCTAGATATTGATACGCTACGTTTCCGCTGGTTAACGATATTTTATATTCGCTGGAATAACCGCCCATAATGATGGCAATGTTTTTCATTTGTGGTAGATGTTAGATTAAACAAAATTATCATTTTTTTTGAAACCTAATACCTTTATGTTTTTTATATCTTTGTGCAAATTAAATTTTTCTATGAGTTTACGAGCCTATTTAACCAGTCGGGTTTTCTTTCTTCAAATTTTAGCTTCAATGGGAATTATGGCAGTTGCTGCTTATTTGTTTTTTCATTGGATAACATTTACAACGCACCATGGAGAGGAAATTACTGTTCCAGATTTGAGTAAGCTTTCTGCCGAACAAGCCGAAGAAAAACTTATTGCACTCGATTTAGATTACATCATACTTGATACCGTTGATTTTAGACCCAATTTTCCAAAGTTAACTATTGTTGAGCAAGAGCCCAAAGCGGGTTCTAAAGTGAAAGAAGGAAGAAAGATTTACATCAAAATCAATGCTTCAAAATACACAATGGTTGCCGTACCCGATTTGATAGAGAAAACGTATCGTCAGGCCGTCCCAACATTGCAAGCTGTTGGTTTGATGGAAGGAACAATAAGTTACAAACCGTATTTAGGGAAAGACATGGTTCTTGAAATGCTAATGGACGGAAAGAAATTAAAAGCTGGTGACAAAGTACTGAAGTCTTCCAAGATTGATTTAGTTCTGGGCGACGGAAAAGTTACGTATGAAGAAACCATTGATTCTACTGAAGTAGATTCTACACAAATGCCTGTTTTAAATGGACAATAACAATGACAATTCAGCTGAGTTAGAAGAAGAAGAATTATTTGAACACCACCGTCATGTTGCCGATAAAGGGCAATCGTTGCTGCGTGTCGATAAATTTTTGATGCAGTTGATCGCTAACGCTACTCGAAATAAAATTCAGAAAGCTGCTGAAGAAGGAAATATCTGGGTAAATGATGTTCCGGTCAAATCAAACTATCGTGTTAAACCTTTTGACGTGGTTCGTGTCATGTTATCGCATCCACCTTTTGAAAATCATATTTACCCCGAAGATATTCCGCTAGATATCGTTTATGAGGACGCAGCGCTATTACTAATAAACAAACCGCCCGGTTTAGTAGTGCATCCCGGACACGGAAATTATACTGGAACTTTGGTCAACGCTTTGGCTTTCCATTTCGAAAATCTTCCAATGAATTCGAGCGAAAGACCTGGACTGGTGCACCGAATTGACAAAAATACTTCCGGACTTTTGGTCGTTGCTAAAACAGAACAAGCAATGACTCATTTGGCAAAACAATTTGAAGATAAAACTTCGGAGCGTGAATATATTGCACTAGTTTGGGGAAATGTTAAAGAGGATGTAGGCACGATAGAAGGCAATATTGCACGGCATGTAAAAGACCGAATGCAGATGGCTGTTTTTCCTGAAGGCGAAATCGGAAAACACGCTGTAACGCATTATAAAGTTTTGGAGCGGTTTGGTTACGTAACTTTAGTTTCTTGTAAATTGGAAACGGGAAGAACGCACCAAATTCGTGTACACATGAAATACATTGGACATACTTTATTTAATGATGAGCGTTATGGCGGCGATCTGATTCTGAAAGGAACTACTTTTACCAAATACAAGCAGTTTATAGACAATTGTTTCAAAACATTGCCAAGACAAGCTTTACACGCTAAAACATTAGGATTTACACATCCCGTAACGAAAGAATTTATGCAGTTTGATACAGAATTGCCGAAAGACATGCAGGATTGCATCGAGAAATGGAGGAATTATTCGAAGTCAAACGCCTCTGAAGAAGAAGCATAAAAAATCCTGATTATTAGTCAGGACTTTTTTGTTGATAAGATATGAAGTTATATTTTGTCTTTTACAGGCTTTTCGGCAACGAATAAATAGTAGATTCCCAGTAGTATAAACGGAATACTGAGCCATTGACCCGTTGAAAACAAGCCGAAGGTTTTTTCAATTCCACCTTGACTGTCTTTTACATATTCTACTACGAAACGAACTGACCAAAGTAAGATCAAGAAATATCCAAAAAGCAAGCCGTGTTTTTCTGCCGTTTTGGTTTTCCAGTACAAAAAGAAGAGTACTAAAAAAACGACAATATATAAGCCAGCTTCATATAGCTGTGCTGGATGTCTGAATGGAATTTGATTCAGAATTTCTGCATATTTGGGATCATGTTGAATCAAATTATAACCTTGTTCAGGGTTAGCGGTTTGCGTAATTTGTTTAAGATTGTGACTTTGCCAAAACTTTTCGTCGCGTACAAATTTGACTGCATAAAAATTAGCTCCAGATGTTGGGTTTCCGTAAATTTCTGAGTTGAAGAAATTCCCAATTCTAACAAAAACAGCGCCACAAGCAACCGGAATTACCACCCGATCTAAAACCCAAAGAATGGGTCTTTGGATCACCTTTGTGCTGTAAAAATACATAGTGAATATTATTGCAACTGCTGCACCGTGGCTTGCCAATCCTTGAAAACCAGTAAACCTAAATTCAGGATAAAATTTGAAAGGCAGTAGAATTTCTTCTGGATTGTTGCTATAGTATTCCCAATCGTAAAAGAAAACATGTCCCAATCGTGCGCCAAGCAAGGTAGCGACAACTGTCCAAATAAATAAGGTGTCTAATTTTTCAATTGGTTCTTTTTCTCTATCAAAAATATGCTTCATGATGTACCATCCAAGTCCAAAGGCAATGACAAACATCAAGCTATAAAAACGGATGATAAAAAAACCAAGATTTATTCCTTCGGATGGATTCCAGATCATATTAGATTTTAGTTTGTGTTATGAATGGGTGTAAAAATAGTAATTAGTTCTAAAAAGTGGCTATAAATTATAGAAAGTTTAGTGTTTACCTTCTTTTTTTGGCACTGGATCATAGCCTGTTTTTCCCCAAGGATGGCATCTCAAAATTCGGTGAACACCTAAATAAAATCCTTTAAAAGGTCCATGAATTTTTAAAGCTTCAATAAAATAAGTAGAACATGTTGGGTCAAACCTGCAAGAAGAAGGTAGCAATGGCGAAATTACAATTTTATAAAAATAAATGAGTCCCAGTAGTGGCGCTATCACAATCTTCTTCAGCATAATTAGTACAGCTTAAACGCTAAAAGTAGTTCCGTCTTTTCCATCTTTCAACTGAATACCAAGTTCACTTAACTGATCTCGAATTTGGTCAGACAATGCAAAGTTTTTATTGGCACGAGCTTCGTTTCGCATTCCAATAAGCATCTCAACGACACCTTCTAATTTACCCGAAGTATCTGCAGAAGCTTTTTCATTTTTAATTCCGATGACATCAAAAATAAACGCATTCAACGTATCTGAAAGTATGTTTAAATCGGCTACAATTAAAGTCTCTTTTCCGTCATTAAGCAAGTTCACAAATTTTATTCCTTCAAATAAATTCGCAATTAGTATGGGCGTATTAAAATCATCGTCCATAGCATCATAGCAATTTTTTTGCCAGGAAGCAATATCAAGAGTAGAACAAGAGCTTGCTTGCAAAGTTTTTAAAACATCCAAACCCTCCATTAATCTGTTGAAGCCTTTTTCCGCTGCTAGGATTCCATCGTTGGTAAAATCGAGAATGCTTCTATAATGCGCCTGCATCATAAAAAAACGCGCGACATTAGGAGAATACGCCTTGCTCAAAAACGGACTTCCACCATTATATATTTCGATTGGAAGAATATTATTTCCAGTAGATTTCGACATTTTTTTGCCATTTAGTGTAAGCATATTGGCATGCATCCAATAATTTACAGGACTGTGACCTGTGCATGCTTCATTTTGTGCAATTTCACATTCGTGGTGTGGAAATTTCAAGTCCATTCCACCACCGTGAATATCAAAGGTTTCACCAAGATACTTGGTGCTCATTGCAGTACATTCTAAATGCCAGCCCGGAAAACCAATTCCCCATGGTGAAGGCCATCGCATAATGTGTTCTGGTTCGGCTCTTTTCCAAAGTGCAAAATCCTGCGCATTTTTTTTATCACTTTGACCGTCAGTATCACGCGTATTGGAAAGCATATCGTCAATATTTCTGCCACTCAATTTTCCGTAATGATTGTTCTCATTAAATTTTACAACATCAAAATACACCGAGCCATTTTTTTCGTAACCAAATCCTCTTTCAATAATTTGTCGTACGATTTCAATTTGTTCAATAATATGTCCGGTTGCCGTTGGTTCAATGCTTGGTGGAAGAAAGTTAAACTGCTTCAGAACGTCGTGAAAATCTACAGTGTAACGCTGAACGATTTCCATTGGTTCCAATTGTTCTACACGTGCTTTTTTGGCAATTTTATCCTCACCATCGTCTACATCATCAACAATATGACCAACATCTGTAATATTTCGAACATAACGCACTTTATATTCCAAATGCAATAAATACCTAAAAATCATATCAAAGGACATGAACGTACGCACGTTTCCAAGGTGTACATTGCTGTAAACCGTTGGTCCGCAAACATACATTCCAACATTTCCAACGTGCACAGGTTTGAAAATCTCTTTTTCTCCCGAAAGAGAGTTGTATATCTTTAACTGATGATCGTTATATTTTTGCATTTTTTTAGGAGCTATTTCCCGCTTTCCGCTATATCTTTTTTAAGTATTGCTGTGCCTTCGCTTCGCTTTGGCCAATCCTTAAAAAAGGATGTCGCTTCAATCACGGCTATTAAAATTTAGTTTCTAAGTGAATGAAATTTAAAAATTCGCTACGTGTTTTTTCTTCTTTGAACTTTCCACCATATTCAGAAGTTACCGTGCTGCTTTCAATATCGCGAATTCCTCTAGAGTTTACGCAAAGATGTTTGGCGTCAATAACACACGCAACATCTTCGGTTCCTAAAACCTGTTGCAATTCCTGAACAATTTGCATGGTTAAACGTTCTTGAACCTGAGGTCGTTTGGCATAATATTCCACAATTCGGTTCATTTTAGAAAGGCCAACTACAGTTCCCTTTGAGATGTAAGCAATATGTGCACGACCAATAATTGGGAGCAAATGATGCTCGCAAGTAGAGTAGAGGGTAATGTTCTTTTCTACCAGCATTTCGCCATATTTATAATTGTTGGCAAAGGTTGAAGCTTTTGGTTTTTTAGAAGGATTTAAACCTCCAAAAATTTCTTTGACAAACATTTTTGCAACGCGGTTTGGTGTTCCTTTTAAACTGTCATCTGTCAAATCCATTCCAAGTGTGTTCAGAATATTTTCAACATCTTTTCTTATTAAGTCTATTTTTTGTTCATCCGATAAATTAAACGCATCATTTCTTACAGGATTTTGAGCACTAGTAGCAATATGATTCTCTCCTAAATCGTCATTAAACTGATCACTATTCGTCATTAAATTCTTTGTTAATTGGGGTTTTAAATTTCAAAACACAAAGATAAATAATAAAATTCAATAACAACTTTAAAGTGTTAATATTTGAAATTTTCAAATTGACGGTAATTATAATGTTAAATTTTTGTAAATTACGCTCCAAAAAAAATCACGTCCTATGAATGGTAAAATTTTACTCCTATTAAGTTTACTCTTTATTAATATTGCAGATTCCCAAAATCTTCTTACCAATGGAGACTTTCAAACTGGTAGCTCAGGTGTTGGTTTCGTTACCAATGGAACTGGTTACACTGAATTAACAGCCCCTTTTGCAGGAACTACTGTTACGGGTAATTTTGCAGTAGTAACTAATCCAAGAACCATAAATTTAGCTAATTTTATAGTAAGTGGTGACCGAACTACTGGTACTGGAAACATGCTGGTCATAGACGGAAATACAACAGCAGGTAATCCTAGATTTTGGCGGGCTGGCAATACGGGAACTGGAGTAACCGGTTTGACAATAGGAACTTTATATACTTTTAGTTATTGGATAAAGAGCATATCAAATTTAGGCTCACCAGCAACTATTTCAGTACAAATTACAGGAGGTACGCTTCCAGTTTTAGCTACTGGTTCAGCCACCGCCGCAGCACCTGCTCTAGGATGGAGGCATGTGGTTTATACCTTCGTAGCTACCGCGACAACAGCCACAATAGAATTATGGAATACCAATACCGCGGCCGCTGGAAATGATTTTGCCGTTGACGATTTTGTGCTTACTGATGATTTGATAGTATCACCAAATGTAACAAATGCGATATGCCAATCATCTGCAGATGGAAGTATGGTACTCACTGGCTTCGGTGGTTTACCACCTTATGTAAATTTTGCCATTACAGGGCCGGTTAATCAAAACAATGCAACGGGATCTTTTACAAATTTACCCCCTGGAACCTACGCTGTTTCAGTTACTGATAGCACTCTTCCCACTGCAACCACAACAACCTTGACAAATGTAATAGTTGGTTTTACTGCGCCACGACCAACAGTAACTATAGCAAGCACACCAAGCTGTGTTGGCTCGCCTTTTACGCTAACGGCAAATGCAAGTCCAGCGTCAGCAACTTTTTCTTATGTATGGACCGTTCCAGCTGGAGTTCCTAATCCAGGAAATGTGGCTTCCTTTACATCTACTACTGCGGGTAGTTACACTGTAGTTGTCACTAATACAATCACAACTTGTACAAGTACAACTGCCACAAGAAATGTAATAATTAATCCGTTACCCACTGTAACGAGTGCAAGCGCCGTTCAAACTATTTGTCCAGGAAACAGTACAACGTTCACGATAAATGGAACACCAAATTCAACTGTAACAATAACACAGCCAAATCAAGCTGTTGGCTCATTAACATCAACTATTAATATTGGTCCTGCAGGTACGGGTATTTTTACCACTCCGGTATTAGTTGTGTCTGCGATCTGGACCGTAACAAAAATAAAGGGCTTTTTTACATTATGTGAAAGAGATTATACTTTACCAGGATCACCTGTAATTACTTTAACTGCTAATGTGGTTCCAAATGGTTGTGCTACTGTAGAAACAGATAATGCCCCAGGTACACCTGCATTAGATTTGACATTATGCACTTCGGGGGAATGTAGAACTTTAGAGGCCAATATTTCTCCTGTGCCTGCAACCAATTCTTATTCGGCTAGTTCAATACCTTATTGTCCTTACCCTTATATTGATCCAGATCCAACGACAGCTCCCGTTTATAATATAGTTAATATTACAGGTGGAGATGATTTTTGGTCTGATGTCATCCCGTTACCTTTTAATTTTTGTTTTTATGGACAGAATTACACTCAATGTAATGCGGGTACTAATGGATTAATAACTTTTGTTCCCAAAGTCCCGGGGTCTTTTTGTCCATGGCCTTCGACAAGTATTCCCGTTTCTGGACAGAATCAAGCACAGTCCATTTTCGGAGTATACCAAGATACAGATTTTACGATACCGCCATCAGCGGCTGACCGTCAGGTGAATTGGGTCTTGGAAGGCCAGTATCCATGTAGAAAACTTATAGTTAATTTTTATCACATGGGACAATGGGCGTCTGGAAGCGGACCAGGTCTTCAAACTTCACAAATTGTTTTGTATGAAGTTTCTAATATCATTGAAGTATTTGTAGAAAGAAGAGTGCCAGGTGTTCCGTGGAATGGTTCTGGAGCGATTGGTTTAATTGGAGCTGGAGGAGCGCAATCTATAGCTGCACCAGGAAGAGATACAGGAGCTTGGTCAGTAACTACTAGCGAAGCATGGCGATTTACGCCGACAGGACCAAATGTGCCAGTTACAGTTAATTGGTATGAAGGGCCTGTTTCTGCTGGAAACCTAATCGGTACTGGACCAACGCAAGTGGTGTGTCCAACAGTAACTACTACTTATACATTAGAAGCAAATTATCTGATATGTGGAATTCCACAAACCGCAGCTGCGCCTGTAACTTTAAATGTAAAAACAGACTTAACAGGAGCGCCTAATAACATAACGCAATGTACAAACATTTTTGATTTAACTATAAATACTCCAGTAATTTTAGGGGCTTTAAGCCCATCTGAATATGATATTACATACCACACTACTGCAGGCGCTAATGGTGCTGCAGATGGCGGTAATCCAATTGCAATTCCTACTGCTTATACCCCCGGAGCAACTACGGTTTATGCATCTATTTTCTTGAACAGTTTTAATTGTAGGGTTGTAAAACCTTTTAATCTTATATTTAGTAATTGTTCGCTCGCACCAGACCCAGTTTTGGATGTT
>Ga0105047_10006925_pt1 | contig 19162 bp, 17 predicted proteins | sample MAT04_FD_78384 | JGI IMG/M metagenome (GOLD analysis project Ga0105047, IMG submission 78384) | Freshwater microbial communities from Lake Fryxell liftoff mats and glacier meltwater in Antarctica - MAT-04 (megahit assembly) | ecosystem: Environmental > Aquatic > Freshwater > Ice > Liftoff... | reverse complement strand
GGTTGGGCGCGTCGCTGCATCCGGCGGTCGGCAAGGTTCTGTTCAGCCGGCCGCCGCTTGAAGGCGAAGCCCGGTCGGCGCAGATCGACATGGCGCTGACCAAGTTCGATCTGGCCGAACACCACCTGCTGCTGGGTCCGTGGGCGATGGGTGAACAGTATACCGTCGCCGACGGCTATCTGTCCGTGTTTACCCGCTGGGCGCGCCAGGCCGGCATGCTGGACAGGGTGCGATTTGCCCGGTTGAACGACCATCTGGACCGGATTCAGGCCCGGCCGGCCGTCCAGCGCGTGCTGGTTGCGGAAGGTCTTGAGGCGGTCTGATCCGAAGCCGCGCGGAGCCTCAAGCGCAGCCGTAACCGGGTCGTGATCGCCGCTGGGCTTCTGCATGGCATCGGGGCTTGTATTCGCCTGCCCATGCGGGCAAACGGGCGCACGGCCGGTCAGGCGAGAACGATCAGAAAATTCGCTGCGTATGGGGATACGCATCGGATGGGGCATCGCCAAGCCGGTCAATCCGCAGCGCCTTGAAGGCCTCAATCGAACGGTAACCGACCCCAATGAGCTTTTCCCTCTTCGGCGCCATCTCCAACGACATCGCGATGGACCTGGGAACCGCCAACACCCTGATCTACATGAAGGGCAAGGGCATCGTTCTGAACGAGCCGTCGGTGGTCGCGCTGAGAAACGTCGGTGGACGCAAGATCGTCCATGCGGTGGGCATCGAGGCCAAGCAGATGCTGGGCCGGACTCCGGGTCACATGGAAGCCATCCGGCCCATGCGTGACGGGGTCATCGCCGACTTCGAAGTCGCCGAGGAGATGATCAAGCACTTCATCCGCAAGGTTCACAATCGCAAGGGCTTCGTGAACCCCAAGATCATCGTCTGCGTCCCGTCGGGGGCCACGGCAGTCGAGCGGCGCGCGATCAACGACAGCTGCCTGAACGCCTCGGCCCGCCGTGTGGGTCTGATCGATGAGCCGATGGCCGCCGCGATCGGTGCCGGCCTGCCGATCCATGAGCCGACCGGTTCCATGGTCGTCGACATCGGCGGCGGCACGACCGAAGTTGCCGTCCTGTCGCTGTCGGGCATCGTCTATTCCCGTTCGGTCCGCGTCGGCGGCGACAAGATGGACGACAGCATCATCAGCTACATGCGTCGAAACCATAACCTGCTGATCGGCGAGACCACGGCCGAGCGGATCAAGAAGGACATTGGCACCGCACGCATCCCGGCCGACGGCGAGGGCCTGTCGATCGAGGTCAAGGGCCGCGACCTGATGCAGGGCGTGCCCCGGGAAGTCCGCATCAGCGAGCGCCAGGCGGCGGAAGCGCTGGCAGAACCGGTGTCACAGATCATCGATGCCGTGAAGGTGGCGCTGGAGGCGACGCCGCCGGAACTGGCCGCCGACATTGCGGACAAGGGCATCATGCTGACCGGGGGCGGTGCGCTGCTTCGTGGCCTGGATGCCGAAATTCGGGACCACACGGGCCTGCCGGTCTCGGTCGCAGACGATCCGCTGTCCTGCGTGGCCATTGGCTGCGGCCGCGTGCTGGAGCATCCGCGCTGGATGAAGGGCGTGCTCGACTCGGCGCTTTGAGCCCAACTTCGGCCGCAGGTGCAAATCCCCGTGATTCCAGCGTAATCGCCGGTTTCAAAGTGGTCCGCTTTTTGCGATAGGCTGCATACAGCGGCGGGAGGCGTTCCGCTGATTCTGACCTCTTTTGGAAGGCAAGGCCGTGGCGTTTCGCGACGGACCGTTCGAGTCACTGAAAGTTCCGCTGGCGTGGACCGCCGCGGTCGTGGTCGTGGTCGCCATCATCGCATCTGTTCTGATGATCGTGGCCGATCGGCGCCACGATGCGGCAGGCGACACCTACAGCCCTGTGCGGGCCGGGTTCGATGGTGCTGCGGGACCGGTCAATGGCGTGCTGGCCTGGCCGGTGCGCTGGACCGGAAACGCAACCGACTATGTGAAGGGCTATTTCTTCGCCGTGTCAGAAAACCGCCGGCTCCGCGCCCAGGTCGCCGAGCTCCAGCCCTGGCGCGACCAGGCGATCGCCCTCAAAAACGTGAACGGCCGCTACGAGGCCATGCTGGGTCTTCGGACCGAACCGCCGGTTGCCATGGCGACAGCGCGTTCGATCTCTGAGTCCCGCGGACCGTTCGTCAACGCCCGCCTGCTGGATGCCGGGGCCTCGCGCGGGGTCCGGATCGGCAATCCCGCCATTAATGAGCACGGTCTGGTCGGTCGGGTCAGCGGGGTCACGGGCGGGGTCAGCCGGATGCTGCTGCTGACCGACGTGGCCAGCCGCACGCCCGTGCTGATCGATCGGACAGACGCGCGCGCCATACTGAGCGGCGATGGTTCGGGTAATCCGAAGCTTGAATTCGTGCGCGGCTTCGGCTCCGTCCAGGCCGGAGACCGGGTCCTGACATCCGGCGACGGCGGCGGTTTTCCGCGTGGCCTGCCGATCGGCGTTGCGGCACGGGGCATAGACGGCTCGTGGCGGGTCAAGCTGTTCACCGACAGGGGGGCAGTCGACTATGTGCGGGTCCTGCTGTTTCAGGATTTCGGGCAGCTGGTAAAGCCCGAGGCGCTGAACCCGGAGCCGTTGGCCGGGCTGGCGACGGCACCGGCTCCGACTCCTGAGGCCGCTGCGGCGATCGGAGATTCAACGGCCAGACGCGATCGTGCGGCAGCGCCTTCCGGTCCGGGGCCGGTAGAGTGAGACGGTCCATGGCCGTCCGGGTCGTAGGGCCGACCCAGTGGGTCGTCTACCCCGCTCTGGCCGTCATCGCCATCACCGTTGTTCTCGCCACCCCCGTGGAGCTGTTCGGTCTGAAACTGCCGGAACCGGTCTTGCCGCTGGTTCTCGCCTTCGCCTGGCCTCTGATCCGACCGTCGATGATCGCGCCGGCGGTCCTGTTCGGCCTGGGCCTTTTCCTTGACCTGTTCTGGGGTGGCACGCTGGGCGTCTGGCCGCTGTGCCTTCTGTCTGTCTATGGCGTGGTCCTGGCGTCCCGCAATCTGCTGGCGGGTCAGGAAACCCAGATCCTGTTCGTGTGGTTTGCCGTCTGTGCCCTGGTCGCCTTTGTTCTGGCGTATCTGGTGGTCACGGTGACAGCAGGGCGCGCGCCGAGCCTGCTGTCCCTTCTGGGTCAGGTGGTTCCGACGTTGCTTCTTTTTCCTGTGGCCGACTGGATGATCCAGCGGTTTGATGACGGCGACGTTCGGTTCCGATGAGCAACGAACCTTCGATCTTTTTCGCAGACGTCAATGAACGCCAGGGCTCTTTCCTGCGGCGTACGTTTTTCGTGGGTGGGCTGACAGCACTCGGGATTACGGCCCTGACCGTTCGCCTGGCCCAGCTTCAGGTCGTGCAGGCCCAGGAATATTCCACTCTGGCAAGCCAGAACCAGTTCAACTTCCGCCTCGTCCCGCCGCCGCGCGGGCGCATCCTGGACCGGAATGGTGTGGTGATTGCCGGCAACCGGCCCAGCTTCCGGGTCCTTGTGGTGCGCGACGAGACCAAGGACCTGGACCAGACGCTGGATCTTCTGGGGCGTCTGTTGCCAGATACGGTCGATCGGCGCCGCGCCATCATCCGCGATGTGAACGCCGCACCGCGCTTCAGTCCCGTCCCGGTCAAAAGCGATCTGAGCTGGGACGAGTTCGCCCGGGTCAATCTTTATGCCCCTGAATTGCCGGGCGTCATGGCGGACATGAACGAAGCCCGGTTCTATCCCTTCACCGGCTCCTTCGCCCATGTGATCGGCTATGTCGCCAAGGTGTCGGATCGCGACATCAAGGCCATTCGCGACAAGGGCGAACAGCCGCCGCAGATGCTCTTCAATCCCGGCTTTCGTATCGGCCGTTCGGGTGTGGAAAAGGCACTGGACTACGACCTTCGGGGCGAGGCCGGTGGCAATCGCGTCGAAGTCGACGCCCGGGGTCGCGTCGTCGCCGAGGATGTCGGTGGTTCCCGGCCCCCCGTGCCCGGCAAGGACGTGGTCCTGACCCTCGACGCCGATGTCCAGAATCGCGCCCTGGAGGTGTTCGGTGATGAGTCGGGATCCTGCGTCATGATGGATGTCCGCAACGGCGACATCCTGTGCATGACCTCGTCACCGTCGTTTGATCCGAACCTGTTCGTCAGTGGCGTGCCGACGCGGACCTATCGGGCGCTGGCGGACTACGAGCGCAAGCCTTTGCTGGACAAGGCGATCAACGGCACCTTCCCGCCGGGCTCGACGTTCAAGCCGGCCACCGCGCTGGCGCTGCTGGCCGCCGGGGTCGATCCCGCGATTCGCGTGTTTTGCACCGGCGTCTTTCGCACCGGCCAGCGCTGCTGGGGCCGCCACGGCTCGCAGGACATGCACGAGGCGATCAAGAACTCGTGCGACATCTACTTCTACACGCTGTGCAACCGCGCCGGCGTCGACCTCATTCGGGATACGGCGATCAAGCTCGGTTTCGAACAGACCTTCGACATCGGCGTCGACAACCAGAGGAAGGGCTTGTTGCCCTCGACGGAATGGAAACGACGGACCTTTCCCCGGGATCCGGTCTGGCATCCCGGTGAGACGACCTCGGTCGCGATCGGTCAGGGCGCGATCACGGTCAATGCGCTTCAGCTCGCGGTCTTCACCTCCCGACTGGCGAACGGCAGAAAGGCGATCCAGCCCCGGCTGATCAAGTCAGTCGGCGGCGTCGAACGGCCCAGCGGCGCGGCTGTCCCGGACCTTCCGTTCAGCCGGGAGCACCTTGATATCGTTCGTCAGGGCATGATTGCGGTGGCCAATGACCGGGCCGGCACCGCCTATCGCCAGAGCCAGCTGGGGCTGGGCGACATCCAGATGGCGGGCAAGACGGGCACCGCCCAGTCCCGTGACTACGGTTCCGGACCGCGCACGTCCGCAATCTGGGCGTTGAAGGACCATAATCTGTTTGTCGCCTTTGCGCCGGTGGATGCGCCGCGCTACGCCGTGGCCGTCATCATCGAGCACGGCGGGCGGGGCGGGGGCACGGCCGGCGCGCCGCGGGCCCGTGAGGTGATGCGCACCGTCCTTCTGAAGGACCCTGAGATGCGCGAGCGTATCACCCGGCCGCTTCCGCCCGAGCCGACTGGACCCGAGATCGAGGAGGGGGCGATCGGTGCCGCACCCGAGGCGCCAGAGGCGGACTTGCCGGCCCGCACACAACCCCGCCCGGCCGCACCGACCGCCACCAGCGGCCCGCGTCCCTACCTGTCTGAGGGGCCCCAATGACTGCATCGGCCCTGACCCGGCCCGGAGAACGCGAGCGCCTGACGGTCAAGATCAGCCAGATCGACTGGCGGCTGGTGGGCCTTTTGTCTGTGGTCGCCTTTATCGGCACTGCCATGCTCTATTCCATGGCAGGCGGGGAATGGCGACCGTGGGCGTTCAATCACGCGCTGCGTTTCGGCGTGCTGCTGCTGGTGATGTTGGCCCTAGCCATGCTGCATCCGACATGGTGGTTCCGCGCCGCCTATCCCCTCTATGGCTTCCTGCTGCTGCTCGTGCTGATGATCGAGTTCACCCCGCTAGGCTATGTTGCGGGTGGGGCGAGGAATTGGCTCAACCTCGGCTTTATCCGTATCCAGCCCGCCGAGTTCATGAAGCTTGGCCTGGTTCTGGCGCTGGCGCGCTGGTACCATAGTCAGACGGCCCAGGACGCACGCTGGTCGTGGAAGTTGCTCATTCCTGTGGCCATGATCGGCGTCCCCTTCCTGCTGGTCGCCATACAGCCCGATCTGGGCTCGGCCATGATCATTGGTCTGACCGGTGCCGCAGTCATGTTCGTTGCGGGCCTCAGCTGGCGCGTCATCGCTGCGGGAGCAGCGGGGGCCGCCCTCATCATCCCGCCGTTTGTCATGTTCGGTATGCACGACTACCAGCGCAATCGTGTCCTGACCTTCCTCAGCCCGGAGTCAGACCCCTCGGGTACCGGCTACAACATCATCCAGTCCAAGATCGCCCTTGGATCGGGCGGTGTGCTCGGCAAGGGCTATGGCCTTGGCAGTCAGAGCCAGCTGGAGTTCCTGCCCGAACGGCACACGGATTTTATCTTTTCGACGGTGGCGGAGGAGTTCGGCTTCCTCGGTTCGTTTGCCGTCCTGGCCTGTTATCTGGCCATCATCCTGATCGCCCTGCGGATCGCCTCGCTCGCCCACAGCCATTTCGGCCGCCTCGCCGCAGCGGGGATGATCGCCTTCGTCGCCCTGTTCGTCCTCATCAACGGTGCCATGGTCATGGGCATGGCACCGGTGGTCGGGGTGCCGATGCCCCTGCTGTCCTACGGCGGATCGTCCATGATGACCGTGATGTTCGGCTTTGGTCTCATCCTGTCGACGCGCGTCCACAGGTATGCCGAACTGCCCAAGGGGCACGGTCTGATCTAGGCGATCAACCGATTCCGCTCAAAGCGATGCGACCCAGTCCGAGGCGCGGACCAGGCTGTCGACGATCCCAGGCTCGGTCGAGGCGTGACCGGCATCGGTGACGATGTCCAGCCTGGCTTCGGGGAAAGCGCGGCTGAGCGCCCAGGCGCTGGCGATCGGCGTCACCACGTCAAACCGTCCCTGGGCGATCCAGGTCGGGATGTGGCGCACCCGCGCGATATTCTTCAGCAACCAGCCCTCTTCCGGGAAGAAGCCGCCGTTGACGAAATACCAGCACTCGATCCGGGCGAAGGCGACGGCAAAGGCCGGCTCGGCAAACTTGTCCGGACGGGCGGAAGGGCCCTCGACGCTGACGGTCTCGCCTTCCCAGCTTGACCAGGCGACGGCGCAACGTTCGCGCTCGACGCGATCTTCGCCGGTCAACCGCTTATAATAGGCCCCCATCAGGTCGTGCCGCTCATCTTCCGGGATGGGAGCGATGAACCGTTCCCAGGCGTCCGGGAAGATCATCGAGGCTCCGTCCTGGTAGAACCAGTGAAGTTCCTTCCGTGTCAGGAGGAAGATGCCGCGGAGGATCAGCGCGGTCACCCGCTCGGGATGGGTGATGGCGTAGGCCATGGACAGGGTCGATCCCCACGACCCCCCAAACACGGCCCAGCTGTCAATACCGCACCGTTCGCGCAGCCGTTCGATGTCGTCGATCAGGGTCCAGGTGGTGTTGTCCTCCAGAGAGGCGTTGGGGCGCGACTTGCCGCACCCGCGCTGGTCGAAGAGGACGACGCGATAAATATGGGGGTCGAAATAGCGCCGCATGCCCGGATTGACCGCACCCCCGGGTCCGCCATGCAGAACGAGCACGGGCTTGCCCTGGGGGTTGCCGCATTCCTCGTAGTAGATCTCGTGCGGGCCGCCGGTCTGCATCCAGCCGGAGGCGAAGGGTTCGATTTCGGGGTAGAGCTCGCGACGGGGCGTCTCGGTCACGGGAAAGGCCATTCGGGGATCAGAGCTTTCAGCTGGGGGATCAGACGTTTGCCGCCGGTGCCCGCAGCGCCGCCAGGGCGATACCGAGCCAGCCGAGGATCATAAGGGCACCGCCGATCGGCGCGACGGCACCCAGGACAGGAAGGCTGAGCAAGCCGAGCAGGGTCAGGGCCAGACAGAAGATTAGCCCCCCTGCAGACGCCACCCACCCGGCCATCACCGCTGTCCGTCCGCCGGCCGGGAGCATGGCGCAGATCACCGCCAGGAGCGCGTGCGCCAACTGGTAGGATGCGCCGGTCGTCAGCAGGGACTTGATCTGCGGACCCGCGCCGTGAGCACCGAACGCTCCCACCGCCACCGCCATCGCGCCGTTGAACGCCGCGAACGCGGTCAGGTGACGATTCCAGGTCATTGCTCAACCTATCCCACGGATTCGCCGGCGTCTGCTATCCGGTCCCGATGATTCCCGCTCGCCGCATGGCGTTTCAGTATGTCCTGCTCTTTGGTGCCACCGGGGTCAGTCTCCCGTTCGCGGGACTGTGGTTGCGGGAGCAGGGGTTTTCGGGCGCAGAGATCGGCGTGCTCCTGGCCGCACCCATGCTGGCTCGCATCATCACAGGACCGGCGATTGCGGTGTGGGCGGACGGATTTTCGCGCCGTCGGTCCCCGATCGCGATCCTCGGCTTTGCGGCCGCTCTCGGTTATGCAGGTGCGGGCCTGACCGAGGGGGTCCTCGTCCAGGGTCTGCTGTGGTTCGTTGGGGCGACCGCCATGGCGGGGCTGATCCCACTGACCGACGTCCTGACGCTGGCGCTCGCGCGCCGCCATCGCTTCGACTTCGCGTGGCCGAGGGGATGCGGTTCTGCGGCCTTTGTTGCGGCGAACGTCCTGATGGGAGCGGTGCTGACCCGCGCGTCGATCGACTGGATCGTTGTCTGGATCGCGGCGGCGGGCGCGCTAATGGCTCTTTTTGCTGCTCTGTTTCTACCGGTCGAGCCGGTCAGCGATGGGCCCCGGATTGCGGGTCGGGAGCGGTTCGCCGGCCTTGCGCGGCTCTCGGTGGATCCGACGTTCATGACGGCCATTCTGGCCATCGGGGCGGTCCAGGCGACGCACGGCTTCTACTACGGGTTTTCGGCCATCGTCTGGAAGGCGCAGGGGCTCGACGAAACGGTCACGGGACTGCTCTGGGCCATGTCGGTCGTGGTCGAGATCGCCTTCATGTGGTGGTTCGAGCCCTGGCGACGGCGGCGCGGAATCGGCCCTTGGTTGATGTTGATGCTGGGGGGTGCCGCAGCAGTCGTCCGGTGGACGGCCCTGGCCTTCCTGCCCCCGCTCTGGCTTCTATGGCCGCTTCAGGCCCTGCATGCCCTGACATTCGCCGCCACCTATCTGGCGGGAGTGCAAATCATCGAAAGGCTGGCCCCGCCCGGCGGCCATACCGCCGCCCAGACCCTGAACTCCGTCATGGCGGCCGGCGTGCTGATTGGCCTCGCCACCCTGGCGGCAGGCCCCCTCTATGACCACGCCGGTGCGCTTGGCTATCTATCCATGACGGCAATGGCGGTCGTCGGTCTGGGGCTTGGCTGGCGGCTTCGCCGGACGGCAGAAGTCTAGATCGCGCGCTCGCGCGGCAGCGGCGACAGGTGCCGGGCGATGGCCCCGGCAGCGACATGGACGCCGCGCTGAAGACGGTCCGGCTCCATGGAAAGCGGCGCTCGCAACAGGGCTACGGCGGGCGCATCGGCGTCGTCCGGGAGCCCCGTCAGGATCCTGTAGAGGAGAGAGCTGCCCGCATCGTCCTCGCTCTCGGATGTTGCGTCGGCGCCAAGGCCTGCCTCGTTCAGGGCGCGGACCATCTCCGAAACCGGTGCGGTCGCCCGGGCCATGGCGGGCCCGGTGCTCGACAATTTCGTTCCGCCCGACACTGTCGGGTTCTCCGCCCGCATCTGGACACGAAAACCGTCGCTCCGGCGGGTTCGGCCGACAAGGAGCACGGCCCTGCATTCCATCATCCGCAGATCGTCGCTGATCCGGCGGGCCAATACCGCAGGCTCGTCTGGTCCGACCAGAAGAAGCCGAGCCCCTGGCAGCGTCCATGCGGCGATGACGGCGTCGTTCAGCCAGCCAGAGGTCTGATCGTCGGTCTCGTAGACACACAGAATGATTCCGGGCCTGCGGTCCGGTGCGGTCTCGGCGGATGTGTCGAGCATGAAACCTGCAAGTCGCATGACAGTGGCGTGACGGTCCGTCGACCGTGTCGGCAAGCGGATGATCGCGTCAAGTCGAAAGCGTCGACGGCCACATTGGCCGGTCGCGATTCACGTCTCAGGCGAGGTCGCCGACCGCGGCGTCCAGAAGCATGAAAGCCCGTCCTGCATCCGTCGAAAGGGCCGACAGGGCGGCACCGGGGCCGCCTGCGCGAGCCTGTTCGCCCAGGCGCGCAGAGAAGCCATGGACATAGCGTTCGGCGTCGCCTCGCAGGTCGGGGTCGCTCATGACGCGACGCGAAACGCTGCGAACCGCAGCTGGTGCGACGCGACGCACGATCTGTCTGGCGCGATCGGGATCTCGGTCCGCAAAGGCGGCAGCGGCCTCCTCGACCCGGGACCGGGGCAGCAGGGCGTTCGGATCGACCCCCATGCGCCGGATGGCGGCGGTGATCCGGTCGGCCAGCAGGTCCGGGTCGATCGGCATGACCGGCGTGTCCAGATCCAGCGGAGCGTCACCGGGACCGTCGTCGACCAGGTCGCTCCAGTCCAGCCGATCCTGTGCGGCAGGCTGGCCTCGCACACCGGGATCGTCCGAGGCGGGGGCCAGCTTCAGTCGTCCTCTCAGGCCAAACCCGCGGTCCCGTTCCGGGTCCAGTGCAACTGCGCGTGCGCGGTCCCGCTCGCCTGGCGAGGATGGCGCGGAGGAGTCCAGTGCCGGATCGCGACGTCGAAGCGGGGCCCCGCCCTCTCCCGATACGACGCCCATCAGCCGAACGGCCTCGGTCAGCATGTCGTAATTTCGCCGGACCCTCTCCTGGAACCCGGCGTCGAGAGCTTCCGTGTCCGAGGCGGCCTTTCGCGACGCGGCAGCGAGCGCGGTAAGGCCTTCCTCTACGGTGACGCGCACGGCTTCTGCGCGGGCCCGCGCCTGTTCCGGCAGCCGGGAGGACCGCTCGTCCAGATCGCTGATGGCAGCGTCGACCTCGCCGAGCGCCTGGGTCATGCGGCCAAGGGTCGATTCCAGTTTTGCAATCGCGCGGTCGCCGGCCTCGTCCACCAGCCCGACCGTCTCGCTGACGATCTTGCGGGCACCGTCGACACGGGCGTCTGCGGCATGGTCGGCCTTCTGGGCGGCGTCGAACAGGGCCTCGCCCAGGCGATCCGCGCGGATCTGGGCCTGCCCTGCGGCGTTGTCGGCGGCCAGGCGGCTTTCTTCGGCCGTGGCCTTGAGGATTGCCAGCGAGCGGCGCGTCTCTTCCACCAAGGTGTCGCGAGCCTCGGCGGCCAGAGCCTCGAAGCGGTCGAGCGACAGTTTGGTCGCGGCGTCGAACCCGTCCGCCTCCCGCTGGGACAAGTCCACCAGGGCCCGGAACTGGTCCGTCGCCGCCTCGACCAGTTCACGCAGACCCGTGGTCGCCTTGACCGAAGTCTCGTCCAGCCGACCGGCAGCGGAACGGGCGGCCGATAGCTGTTCGGTCAACTGGGCGCGCTGGCTTTCCACCTGGGCGGAGAAATCCTCCTGGTCGGTGCGAAGGGCGTAGGCGGCGGTCACCAGGGCAGCGCGCTGCTGGCCCAGGCCCTCCTCGACCGACTGGATCTGTTCGGCGACGCCGGTTCCGGCATTCTCGAGTCGTAGCGTCTGCCGCGCCAGGTCATCCGCGGCCATGCGGGCTGCGTCCTGGGCCTCGCCGGCAGCCGCAGCGAGATCCGCGGCTCGGGCGGCGAGCGCGGCCTCGGCTTCGCGAAGTTGGGTCTGGGCCAGGTCCGAGGCGTCGACGATCAGGCGGGACTGGCGCTCGACGGCGTCCAGCACGCCGGTGGCCTGGGTGTCCAGCCGGCCGCCCAGCACGGACATCTGGTCCCGCTCACGGCCGAGTTGTTCGGTCAGGCGCCGGGCGGTGCGTCCCGCGTTTTCGGCAGCCTCGTTGAGCCGCTCCGTCTCTTGGGACAGGGCCTCGCGCAACAGTGTCATGTCGTTGCAGGCCCGTTCGGCAGCGAGCGCCGCCTGGTCGATGTCGTTGCGCAGCGAAGACAGGACCTGACCGGTCTGCTGCGCGGCCAGCGCCGTCGGGGCCACAAGGGCCTCTGCCATCTCTCGCGCGCGCCGGATCTCGGCGGCAAGACCGGTGCCCTGACGCACGGCATGGGCCAGCATGACGGCCATGCCGGCGGGTGCCAGGGCGATCAGTGCGAACAGCGCCAACCGCAGCGGATCGGGGGTCACCTCTCCGGAGCCGATCTCGAAAGCGGCCCAGGCGGCGACGCCCCCGATCCACAGCGCCGCCGCGAAGCCGCCGATCAGATAGGCGCTCCCCCCGACCGGAGCGGTTGCGGCGGTCGGTCGGATCGCGGGGGGAGGCGGGGGATCATAGGGCGCGGGCGGCGCGTCGGCCGAGGTTGAGAACGAGATTGGCCGGATCTCCGACGGTGTCGGGATCGGTGTCGGGGCGACCGGCTCGGGATCAACCGGCGTTTCCGGCCGGGGCGGGGCCTCAAGGTCGGCGGCCCGCTGCTGCTGTTCGATCAGCCGTCGGCGGCGGCGCTCTGACATCGGCCGTTCGGGGACGGTCTCCCCCCCGGGGTCGGCCTGTTCGACCGACGGCGTTGCTTCGTGCGACGACGTCACAGCAGGGGAGGCCGGATCAGGGTCGGACAGGTTCAGCGGCGGCCGTTGGCGGGACTTCATGGGGCAGCGATCTCAGGTGGGCGGACGCACGACGCGTTAGTCTTGCGCATGGGGACCCTAGACCATTTTTTGCCCGGATCGACCCGCGCCGGGTTCAAAAAATGGCCATCCTGCCCTGATGCCGGTTTCGCCCCGCCGTTCTCGCTCAGCAATCGTGGGTGCGTGGCAACGCCGCGAGGTTCGCAGGCGTGGCGTTCCGGCAATCGCTGACGCGGTGGACTTCGCGGTCGGGTGCGGCGGACGACAGGTCGACGCCAAACTGGGCCAGGGCCGCAGCGGCAAGCAAGGCGATGAAACCAGCCAACAACTCGATCAGCGCCTGCACGCGCGTTCTCCCCCGTATCAGCCTCCCCTATGCCTGATTTCGTCGAACCCGGCAATCTGCGACGGGTCGGCCATTGACCGGCGCGCCCGCGACATGGAACGGATGACAGACCGGGCACATTGTTTCGACCCGGAAAGTCATGTTCGCGACGCCAGCAGGGACACCCGACATGGAGGACGCCGTCGAACGCCCCCTCCTGGACGCCCATGAAATACTCCGCCCCGGCGATACCTGCTGGAGAGCCGCCCCCGCTAGCCGCCTGACCGTATTGATGGAGAACGAAGCCTATTTCGACGCCCTGATCTCGTCGCTCGGCAAGGCGAGACGCTCCGTCGTGATTCTGGGCTGGCAGTTCGACCCGCGAACGCGGCTCGACCCGGAGACGCGCGCCGGCGATCGTCAGGCCGAGATCGGCCATCTGCTGCGGATGATGGTGAAGACGCGGCCAGACCTGGATGTCCGGCTGCTGATCTGGAGATCGCCGCTGCTGATCGCGGCCTCGCAAGGGTTCTACCCGCAGAGGGCTTTGGGCTGGTTCCGCAAACGCATGGTCGAGTTTCGCCTTGATGCGCCTGGCCCCATCGGTGCCTGTCATCACCAGAAGATTGTGGTCATCGACGACAGGGTCGCCTTCTGCGGCGGGGGCGACATCTCTGTGGATCGCTGGGATTCAGCGGCGCACCGCGACGACGATCCGCGCCGCAGCCAGCCCTCGGGGCTGATCTCACCGCCCCGGCATGAGACCATGTGCGTGATGGACGGCCCCGCCGCCCTCGCCTTGGGTGACCTGGCCCGGGAGCGCTGGTTCAAGGCGACCTGGGAACGCACGATCCCCGATCCTGTCGACAGCGACCCCTGGCCGGAAGGCCTGGCTGCGGATTTCACCGATACCCCCGTGGCCATCGCCCGAACCGAACCGGCTCACGGGGGCCGCGCCGGCGTTCGCGAAAACGAGCGCCTGCATCTGGAGGCGATCCGTGGGGCGCGGCGGCTGATCTACATGGAAAACCAGTATTTTACCTCGCCGGTTCTGGCCGCCGCGCTTGCCGCTCGACTGGCCGAGCCCGACGGACCCGAGGTCGTCCTGATCTCGACCGGCCGCAGTCCCAGCTGGTTCGACAGCCTGACCATGGACACGGCACGGGCCGAGGTGCTGTTCCGGCTCGAGGCCGCCGATCACCACGGGCGCTTCTTCGCCTTCAGCCCCAAAACGACCGGCGGCGCGCGGATCATCGTTCACGCCAAGGTGACGGTGGTCGACGACCGGCTGTTGCGGATCGGGTCGACGAACCTGAACAACCGGTCCTTGGGGTTCGACACCGAATGCGACGTCGCCGTCGCTCCGGAGACAGCGGCGGGTCAGGCGGCCATCCGGCGGTTCCGGCACCGGACCATCAGCCATTTCATGGGTGTGGCACCCCAGGACTTCGCAGCGGCTGAGGCCTTGCTGGGCTCAACCGGCGAGGCGATCCTGAAGTTCGACACCGGCCGGATTAGCCCGCTGGGTGCCACGCGGCCGTCGTGGATCGAACGCACCATCGCCGAGTTTCAGCTGGGCGACCCCAGGTCGTCGTCCGACGCCTGGCGGCCCTGGAAACGCAGAAACCGGTCGCAGCGGGTTCAGCTGTCCGACCGGATCTCGAAATCCACCATCAGCGGCAGGTGATCCGACGCCATGCGCGACAGGGGGGAAAAGGGAGCCTGGACACCGGTCACCTCGATCTGCGGACTGACAAACACATGGTCGATGCGGATCGCCGGGAATCCGGACGGGAAGGTCTTGATCGTGGGCCTCAGCCCCAGGGCCCGCTGACAGTCGGCATGGTTGCGGGTCAGGGTCTGATACGGGCGCGTGATCGAGGTAGCGTTAAAATCTCCGGCCAGCAGGGTCGGCCCGGAGCAGTCAGGGTGCCCCAGCCAGTCCCGGCCGACGAGGGCGGCGGCCTGAAGCCTCTGCTCGCGCGGCACAAGGCCGAAATGGGTGGTCAGGACATTCAGCCCGCCGCCGTCGACATCCAGCCGGATCCAGATCGCACCGCGCGGCTCCAGTCCCGGAATGCCGCGGACGGTCGGCAACGCCCCGGCCCGCATCAGACGTTCGGGCAGACGGGTCAGGATGGCGTCGCCGTATTCTTCGGCCTCGACCATCATCGCGGGGTGGAAGCGTACCGACATCGACAGGCGGTCGGCTATCGTGCGGGCCTGATCGACGCCGCCCGTCCGGGCGCGACCGACATCCAGTTCCTGCAGACAGACGATGTCCGGATCCAGTTCAGCGATCACGCCGACGATCCGCTCCAGGTCAAGCTTCCTGTCCATGCCGACACAGCGATGCACATTGTAGGTCAGAAGCCGCATGGACCAAGGCGCTAGGGCATCTGGACCGCGAAAGCGACCCTGTCGAAGGCTTCAGATCTCGACCAGCCGGTCGGGCACTTCGTTGGTGTTGCGCGGTCGCGGCGGGAAATGCTCGGCCAGAACACCCCCGACCAAGGCGATGGCCGTCTCGAACCCCTCGGCGGGACGGTTCCGGGCCAGGTCGGTGGTCAGCGCGTCGACGGCCTGGGCCCAGACGTTTGAGTCGACCCGGGAATGAATGCCTTCGTCGGCAATGATCTCGACCTGGCGATCGGCCAGGGCGGCGAAGATCAGCACGCCAGTCCTGTGGTCTGTGACGTGCAGGCCATGGGCCAGAAACTGGTGCATGGCCGCCTGCCGCGTGCGCTGGCGGCGCACGGCACCGGGCGTGGTCAGTCGGGTCAGACCCGGGATGCGCAGCAGCAGATAGACCGACACGAACACCGCACCCTGGACCACCGCATAGGCTCCGATGGCCCGGCCGATCGTCACATCACGGGCGGCCAGGTGTGCCGCCTCCCAGCTATCCGAGAGACCCGGAAACCAGGTCGAGTCGAAGCCGAAGGGAATGAGGGCGAGCGGAACCAGCAGCGCTGCAGCTGCAGCCCAGGCCAGGCTGATGTCGCGATAGCTGGAGACCTGCCGCGCCAGGACGCAGAAGATCTCGCCGGATGTTCCGGTCTCGGCGGCAGCGATGGCGGCGGCGACCCGCGCATGGTCCTCGGCCTTGAGACTCATCACCATCCGCCTGACGCGCCCCCACCGCCGAAACTTCCTCCGCCGCCCGAGAAACCGCCGCCGAAGCCTCCGCCGCCGGAACGACCGCGCGTCGCGTTGGAAAGAATCTCCGCCGCACCCCACACGAGGACGGGATCGATCCCGCGCCGCGCCCGCCCGCCCCGCCGTCCCTTGCGACCCAGCCCCCGGAGCAGGCTCAGAAACAGGAACAGAAAGATCAGGGCGATGATCAGGCCGGGGAAGACCGGTGCTTCAGCCGCGCCGGGCACCGCAGCGGCAGCCCGTGCTTGGGCCTCTGCGGGATCGAGACGAAGCTGGGTGATCACGGCGTCGACGCCGGCCCCGATGCCGCGCGCATAGCCGCCCTCGCGGAAGGGCGGCAGGATGTCGTTCTGGATGATCTGGTTCGACAGGGCGTCGGTCAGGACCGGCTCAAGGCCATAGCCGACCTCGATCCGCACCTTGCGCTCATTGGGGGCGACGATCAGCAGGACCCCGCTGTCGTTTTCGGCACCGCCGATGCCCCAGGCCCGCCCCAGCCGATAGCCGTAGTCCTCAATCTCATAGTCCTGCAGGCTGTCCAGCGTGACGACGACGAACTGGTCGCCGGTGTCGGCCTCCAGCGCAGCCAGTTTGACGGTCAGTTCGGCCTCAGTCTCCGGGGCCAGTATCCGCGCCTGATCGACGACGCGGCCGGACAGGGGTGGGAAGGTCGGCTCGGCCGCCTGCGCTGACGGAGCGAGCCAAAGCAAGCCCGAAAGGCCGATGAAGAAAAGGGCCAGAAGACCTCGAATCGCCTTTCCCGGGCTGGTGGGGTTCACCGGGCGGGCGGGGTCGAACCCGGGGCCACAGCGGGCGCTGTGCCGCCCGGTTGCGCCGTGGGGCTGCCGTCGAGGTTGAACTGGACCTGGGGTGCCGACTGGGCCTCGGCGGTAGCGGAGAACAGTTGCATCGGGGCCTCGCCCGCAAAGGCAGTCTTGGCCCAGATCACCGTCGGGAAGGTGCGCAGCGACGTGTTATAATCCCGTACGGCTTCATTATAGTCGCGCCGGGCGATGGTGATGCGGTTCTCTGTGCCTTCCAACTGCGACTGCAGCTGAAGGAAACCTTGGTTGGCCTGAAGCTGGGGATAGGCTTCGACCGTCACCAGCAGCCGCGACAGCGCGCTGGTCAGCTGGCCCTGGGCGGCCTGGAAGGCTTGGAACGCGGCCGGATCACTGAGGGTTTCGGGCGTCACCTGCACCGCCGTGGCGCGGGCGCGCGCCTCGATCACCTGCGTCAGGGTGGTCCGTTCCTGGATCGCCGCACCCTGGACCGTTGCCACCAGATTGGGGACGAGGTCTGCGCGGCGCTGGTACTGGCTCTGGACATCGGCCCAGGCCGCTTCGGCGCGTTCCTGTTTGGTGGGAATAGTGTTGTATCCGCAGGCGGCGACCGACTGGGCCGCCAGAACCACCACGATCAATGCGCCCAGACGCGATGCTCTGCGAGCCATGAACCCCTCCATCCGGCGACCTGCAGCCGCCATTCGAACCGGACTATCAGCGCTTCGTGACGCCGCTTCAAGCGTCGAGATTGTCCGGCTCGACACCGGCCGACCGGCAGGCGGCGACATAGGTGTTGGCCAGCAGGCAGGCGATGGTCATGGGGCCAACGCCGCCGGGAACGGGCGTGATCGCCCCGGCCACCGCCGAAACCTCGGCGAAGGCAACGTCGCCGACCACCCGGGTCTTGCCTTCGGCTGCCTTGACCGGGTCGGCCGAGGCCACGCGATTGATGCCGACATCAATCACTGTGGCTCCGTGCCTGATCCAGTCGGCTCGGATCATTTCCGGACGTCCCACGGCCGCGACGAGGATGTCGGCGGTCCGACACAAGGCCGGGAGGTCGCGGCTGCGCGAGTGGGCCACGGTGACGGTGCAGTTCTCGGCCAGCAGTAACTGCGCCATAGGCTTGCCGACGATGTTGGAGCGCCCGACGATCACTGCGTGCAACCCCGACAGGTCGCCGAGTGTCGCCTTCAGCAGCATCGTCGAACCCAGCGGTGTGCAGGGCACAAGCCCGGGCAGTCCGACTGCCAGCCGCCCCGCATTGACGACGTGGAAGCCGTCCACGTCCTTGTCCGGATCGATGGTCCCCAGCACGGCCGAGGCATCGATCTGCGCCGGCAGCGGCAGCTGGACGAGAATGCCGTGGATCCCCGGATCGGCGTTCAACTGTCCGACGAGCGCCAGCAGGTCCGCTTGGGTTGTTGCCTCGGCCAGCCGGTGGGTTTCGGACCGCATCCCGGCGCGCGTGGTCGTCTCGCCCTTGTTGCGGACGTAGATCTGGCTGGCGGGGTCTTCTCCCACGATGATCACGGCAAGGCCCGGGCGCACGCCGTGCTCCTGCTCCAGCCGGGCCGAGGCGCCCGCGACCCGCTCCACGAGACCGGCCGCGAAGGCCTTGCCGTCAATGATTGTTGCGCACGGGGCCGGATCGGCCATGGGGCCTTCTTTCGTCAGGATTCGACCAGATGCGGGCGATTTACAGTTCTCACGGTTCAGCGTCTATGTGGCCGTCAGAAAACAGGGGACTCCGGATGCGCCGTTCAAGCTTCATCATGACCGTCAGCGCGCTGGCGCTGTTCGCCGCCGGCCAGGCCGCCGCCCAAGACGCGACGCCGCTCCGGCTGGGCCAGGAGGTCAGCGGACAGCTGACCGCCGGGGATGCCCGGGTGGACAGCGAGGAACTCGGGCAGTTCGTCTACGACACATATTCGATCCGGGCGCGCGCAGGTCAGCGGCTGGAGGTCGTGATGCGGTCCGAGGCATTCGACGCCTATCTGGAAGTCTATGAAGGCTCGGATTCGGGCGAGATCCTCGGTGCCGACGACGACGGGCTGGGCGAGGATACGGACTCACGGCTCCGGTTTTCGACCGACAACGGGACCTACATCATCCGCGCACGCACCCTTGGCGGTCTCGAAGGCGGTGCCTACACGCTCCAGGTCACGGACCGTGGCCCCGCGCCCCGCGCCCCGCGCCCGACAGCGATCCGCCTTGGCGGTAAGGCCGACGGCGAGATCGACGTGCGCGATCCGGTCGAGGAAGACGGTGATTCCGGCCCATACAGCTACGACGCCTACAGCTTCCGTGCCCGCGAAGGGGACCGGGTCGCCATCACCCTGGAGAGTGACGAGTTCGATCCGATCGTGCGCGTTGGTCGCATGGGGCGGGGCGGCACCTTCGAGGCACTGGCCCAGAATGACGATTCGGGTGCCGGCGGCCTGAACTCCTACCTGGTCTTCACAGCGCCGGCGGACGGCGACTATGTGATCCGTGCCGCCCCCCTGGGCGGCACTGGAGAGGGGGACTACGCGCTGGCTTTTGCCGAGGGCCCACCGCCGCTCGAGGCGCGGCCCATCGCGGTCGGCGATACCGTTGAGGGCGAGTTG
>Ga0105047_10006923_pt1 | contig 19165 bp, 18 predicted proteins | sample MAT04_FD_78384 | JGI IMG/M metagenome (GOLD analysis project Ga0105047, IMG submission 78384) | Freshwater microbial communities from Lake Fryxell liftoff mats and glacier meltwater in Antarctica - MAT-04 (megahit assembly) | ecosystem: Environmental > Aquatic > Freshwater > Ice > Liftoff... | reverse complement strand
GGCGACAGTCATGAACTCACTGGCGCTGGGAGACACCATGAACAAGGCCGGGTTGACCGCTCGGGTGATGTCGGCGATCTCGATCGAGCAGGTCGTGGAGCCCTATGTGCGTCCCAAGGCGCTGCAATATCTGGAAGAGGGCAAGGTCGTGATCTTCGCGGCCGGCACCGGGAACCCGTTTTTCACCACTGACACGGCCGCCGCGCTGCGCGGGGCCGAGATCGGGGCCGAGGTCGTGCTCAAGGCCACCAAGGTCGATGGCGTCTACACTGCGGACCCGCAGAAGGATCCCACGGCGACGCGTTACAACCGGATATCGTTCGACGAGGCCATGGCCAGGAACCTCGGCATCATGGACGCAACCGCGTTCGCGTTGTGCCGGGACCAGAAGCTGCCGATCAAGGTGTTCTCCATCGTCAAGCATGGTGCGCTTCGCAGCGTGATTCTGGGCGAGGATGAAGGCACACTCGTCTATGCCTGACAATCGGCAGCTGGCATCAATGGCCGGGCATGATGCGCGCGGCGCTTGCAGGAGTTGAAGATGGAGCTTTCTGAAATCAAACAAACGGCGGAAGGCCGGATGGATCAGTCGATCGAGGTCTTCAAGGCCAACCTGACCAAGATCCGTACCGGTCGCGCAAATCCGGCCTTGCTGGATTCGGTGCATGTGGAATACTACGGCTCGCTCGTGCCGCTCGGCCAGGTCGCGAACGTGTCCTTGCTCGACGCGCGCACGATCGGCATCCAGCCCTGGGAAAAGGGTATGGGTGCCAAGATCGAAAAAGCGATCCGCGAAAGCGACCTGGGCTTGAATCCGGCCTCGATGGGGGACCTTATCCGCGTGCCCATGCCTCCGATGACGGAGGAACGCCGCAAGGAACTGACCAAGGTCGTGCGTGGCGAGGGCGAGACCGCCAAGATCGCGGTGCGAAACCTGCGCCGAGACGCGAACGAGGCGGTCAAGAAGCTGGTCAAGGACAAACTGGCGACTGAAGACGATCTCAAACGCTCCGAGGCCGATATCCAGAAGGTCACTGACCGGCATGTCGCGGCCATCGATCAACTGGTGGCGTCCAAGGAACAGGACATCATGGCGGTCTGACCGCCACACCATGAACCGACCGGTCGTGACCGTAGAACATGCATAGTGCTGGACCGATTCCCCATCATGTTGCCATCGTGATGGACGGAAACGGTCGCTGGGCGACGCGGCGCCTGCTGCCTCGGGCAGCGGGCCACAAGGTCGGCGTCGACTCGCTTCGGCGTTGTGTGCGGGCCTGCGCTGCCCGAGGCGTCGGGGTGTTGACGGTGTTTGCGTTTTCCTCGGAGAACTGGAACCGGCCGCAGGACGAAGTCTCCGGATTGATGGAATTGCTGGCCCTGGCGCTGGCGCGCGAGGTGCCGCAACTGGTCAAGGACGGTGTGCAATTGCATTTCGTCGGCGAACGCGAGCGCCTGTCGCCGACGGTGCGCGGCGGCCTCGAGCAAGGTGAACGCGCGACGGCACTCAACGCCGGACTGATTCTCAACGTCTGCTTCAACTACGGTGGACGCTGGGATATTGCGCAGGCAGCCCGGCGTCTCGCGGCGGCGGGGCTGGACATCGACGACAAGAGCCTGTCGGCGGCAATGGCGCTGGGCCATGTCCCCGATCCCGACCTGATCATCCGCACCGGCGGCGAGCAACGGATCAGCAACTTCATGCTGTGGCAGTGCGCCTACTCTGAACTCTATTTCACCGAGACCCTGTGGCCCGATTTCGACGAAGCCAGCCTCGACGATGCCATTGCTGCATTCGCCGGCCGTGAGCGCCGTTTTGGCCAGACCTCGGCTCAGTTGGCTATCGGCGCGAAGCGCCAGCAAGCCGCCTGAGCGCCAAGTTCATGCTCTGGCAGCGCGTCGCCACCGCCCTGGTGCTACTGCTGGTCCTGTTGCCGGCCATGTTCTATCCGTCCGCAACCCCTCTTACCGCATTGGCACTGGTGTTCATTGCTGCAGCTGCCTGGGAGTGGGCGCGGTTGGTTGGATATGGCCCGGTCATTGCTCTGGGCAGCGCGGCATGCACGGTGCTGGCCTGTGCGCTGACCTGGCAGGCGGGTTTCCTGCAAACCCCGTTAACGGCCTGGTGGGCTGGGATCGGGCTGCTCTGGGTCGTCGGGGGGGCCATCCTGCTGCGCGGTGGCGCCGGCCTGTGGTTGCGGCTGCCAGCCGGTATGAAACTGGCCCTCGGTTTTCTGGTGCTGGTGGCCGCGTGGCTGGCGGTAGCGCAGGCGCGCAATGTCGGTATCAACTTCCTGCTGTCGATCCTGGCTCTGGTCTGGGTTGCGGATATCTGCGCCTACTTCGCGGGACGGGCCTGGGGCGGCCGTGTGGTGCCAGGCAAACTCGCGCCGAGCATCAGCCCGGGCAAGACCTGGGAGGGCGTCTTTGGTGGCATGGCCGGCGTATTGCTGCTGGCCGTTGGCTGGGCCTGGCTGGACGGCCGGCTGGCTGTGACGACACCGAGCCTTTACAGCCAGTTGTTGTCCGACGGCCGGTGGTATATGTTGCTGGCGATTGCAGGATTGGCGGGAATGAGTGTGGTGGGAGACCTGATCGAGTCGCTGCTCAAGCGCGCAGCGCAGGTCAAGGACAGCAGCCGCCTGTTGCCCGGTCACGGCGGTGTGCTCGATCGCATCGATGCGCTGCTGCCCACGCTGCCGCTGGCCATGTTGCTGCACGCTGCCGTACCGGGACCGTAATCACGATGCGCCAGGCCGTTGCCATTCTCGGCTCCACCGGATCGGTCGGGGCCAACACGCTGGATGTGCTGGCGCGCCATCCGGAGCGTTTCGAGGTGTTCGCGCTGACCGCGTCCACGCGGGTGGACGAGATGCTGGCCCAATGTGTCTCGTTCAGGCCGAATTTTGCGGTGATGGCAGACAGCGGCAGCGCTGCCGAGCTGGCGCGGCGCTGTCGCGACCTCGACCTGCCGACGCGGGTCCTGGCCGGAGCGCAGGCTATTGCCGACGTGGCAGCCGACGAGCGAGTGCATATTGTGATGGCGGCCATCGTCGGTGCGGCCGGACTGGATGCCTGCATCCGTGCCGCGCACGCGGGCAAGCGCCTGTTGCTGGCCAACAAGGAGGCACTGGTGGTCGGCGGTGCGGTCTTCATGCAGGCGGTGCGCCAGGGTGGCGCCCGGCTGCTGCCGATCGACAGCGAACATTCCGCGATCTTCCAGGCGCTTCCGGCGGATCCGGCCAGCTGGGCCGGGCAGGTTGACAAGCTGATCCTCACCGCATCGGGTGGCCCATTTCGCAGTCGGGAGCCGTCGTCATTGCGCACGGTGACACCCGACCAGGCCTGTGCCCATCCGAACTGGGTCATGGGGCGCAAGATCTCGGTCGACTCGGCCACGATGATGAACAAGGTGCTCGAGGTGATCGAGGCGCGGCACCTGTTCGACATGCCGGCCCAGCGCATCGAGGTCGTGATCCATCCGCAAAGCATCATCCATTCGATGGTGCAGTTCCACGACAACTCGATCGTGGCCCAACTGGGCACTCCGGACATGCGGGTTCCGATCGCCTACGGTCTGTGCTGGCCCGATCGGATGGTGTCCGGCGCAGCCGCTCTGGATTTTCACGCGATGTCGGCCATGACCTTCGAAGCGGTCGACAGCGCAGAGCACCAGGCCCGCTTTCCAGGGCTGAAACTGGCCTGGCAGGTGCTGGACGGGCCGGGCGGCACGCCGGCTGTGCTCAACGCGGCCAACGAGGTGGCGGTGGCCGCATTCCTGGACCGCAGGATCCGCTTCGACCAGATTCACGCGGTCAATGACCATACGCTGGGCGCGATCGATACACTTGCGGCAGACTCATTGGAAGCGCTACTGGCCGTCGACCAGGCTGCGCGCGAATGCGCGGCCCGGATGGTGCAGACCTTGAGCCGCTGAACTTCAGGGCGGAAAACAGCATGTTGACGATCGTTGCTTTTGTCGTGGCGCTGGCGGTGCTGATCGCAGTGCATGAGTATGGTCACTACCGGGTCGCGGTGGCCTGCGGTGTGCGGGTTCTGCGGTTTTCGGTCGGTTTCGGCAAGACCTTGTGGCGCTGGCAGCCCAAGGGTTCGCCGACCGAGTTCGTCCTCGCGGCTTTTCCGCTCGGCGGCTATGTGCGCATGCTCGACGAGCGTGAGGCGCCAGTGCCGCCGGAGCTGCGCCATCTGGCGTTCAACAACCAGCCGCTGGCGGCGCGCGCGGCCATCGTGGCTGCCGGGCCGCTGGTCAACCTTCTGCTGGCCGTGCTGCTGTATGCGTTGGTGAACTGGACCGGCGTGCAGCAGGCCAGTGCGATTCTGGCCAGTCCGGTGCCAGGGTCGATCGCCGAGGAGGCGGGCATCCAGGGAGGCGAACGCGTGCTGCGCATGGCCATCGGCTCTCAGGAGCTGGGCGATGTGGCCTCGTTTGACGACCTGCGCTGGCAACTGGCGCAAGGCGCTTTACAGGGAAACGACGTCCGGCTGGTGCTCGGCACCGGCTCTGGCGTGGTGACCCGGGATGTCACACTGGGATTCGCTCGGCAACGCGCGAACGACGTGGATGCGGAGTTGTTCCGGCGCATCGGTATCGTGGGGCCGATGACCCAGCCGGAGATGGGCGAGGTTCTTGACGGCGGGGCAGCGCAGGCCGCCGGTCTGCGCAAGGGTGACCGGGTGCTCAAGGTTGGCTCGACGCCTGTCCTCGATGGCCAGCAATTGCGCGATCTGATTCGCGCGTCCGGCAATGGTGGCACTGCGCGTGCCGAGACCTGGCTGGTCGGACGGGATGGTCAGGAGCTTGCGCTGACGGTGACGCCGCAGCAGGTGTCGGATGGCGATCGCATGGTTGGCCGGGTTGGAGCCTATGTGGGCGGGGCGCCGGAACTGGTGACGGTGCGGTACGGTCCGATCGACGGCCTGGTGCAGGCGGTGGATCGCACCTGGGAGGTGTCGACGCTGACCTTGCGCATGATCGGGCGCATGATCACCGGCGAGGCATCGCTGAAGAACCTCAGTGGCCCTCTGACGATTGCCGACTACGCCGGCAAATCTGCCAGCCTGGGGTTGACCCAGTACCTGCTGTTTCTGGCCTTGATCAGCGTCAGCCTCGGCGTGCTCAATTTGCTCCCTTTGCCGGTCCTCGACGGCGGGCACCTGATGTATTATCTTTGGGAGGCCGTCACGGGACGTGGCGTGTCGGATGCCTGGCTCGAGCGCCTGCAGCGCGGCGGTGTTGCAGTGTTGCTGATGATGATGGGCATCGCCTTGTACAACGATCTGGCCCGCATCCTGGGATAGTTTTCTTTCGCTATGGGCTGCCAGCCCCTGGCAGACACATACAGACACCATGCAATTCAATCGATTTCGAAGGCGGGCCACCGCCGTCGCCATTGCGGCCAGCGTGTTCGCCAGTTGCGCCTGGGCGGTGGATCCCTTTACCGTGCGCGACATTCGGATCGAAGGACTGCAGCGGGTAGAGGCCGGCACCATCTTCGCATCCCTTCCGGTGCGGGTCGGAGACACCTACGACGACCAGAAGGGTGCAGCGGCGATCCAGGCAATCTTTGCGCTGGGCCTGTTCAAGGACGTGCGTATCGAGGCCAGCGGCGACGTACTGGTGGTAATCGTCGAGGAGCGTCCGACCGTCGCGGACGTCGATTTCAGTGGCAACAAGGAGTTCGACAAGGATGTGCTGCGCCGGATGATGCGTGACATCGGCCTGGCGGATGGCCGACCGTTCGACCGGGCCTTGCTGGATCGGGCCGAACAGGAGATCAAGCGGCAGTACATCAACCGCAGCTTGTACGCCTCCGAGGTCGTGACCACGGTCACGCCGATCGAGCGCAACCGTGTCAACCTGTCGTTCGTCGTCGTGGAGGGCGATCGCTCCAAGATCAAGGAAATCCGCATTGTCGGGAACAAGGCCTTCGGTGAGTCGACCCTGCGTAACCTGTTCGACCTCGATACCGGTGGCTGGCTCAGCTGGTATACCAAGTCCGACCAGTACTCCCGCGCCAAGCTCAACGCCGACATCGAGACCTTGCGCTCGTATTACCTGACTCGTGGCTACCTGGAGTTCCGAATCGACTCGACGCAGGTCGTGATTTCGCCCGACAAGCAGGAAATCGACATCGTCATCAATGTCACCGAGGGTGACCGCTATGTGGTGTCCGGCGTCACGCTCGAGGGCAATTACCTGGGCAAGGACGACGAATTCAAGAGCCTGGTGGCGATCCGCCCGGGCCAGGCCTATAACGCGGATGACGTGGTGCTGACGACGAAGGCCTTCACCGATTATTTCGGCAACTTCGGTTATGCTTTCGCCCGGGTCGAGGCCAGGCCGGAGGTCGACCGGGTGAACAACCGGGTCGCCCTGGTGATCCAGGCCGAGCCATCGCGCCGGGCCTATGTGCGTCGCATCAACGTGGCGGGCAACAACCGTACCCGTGACGAAGTCGTGCGACGCGAATTCCGCCAGTTCGAATCGGCCTGGTACGACGCCGACAAGATCCGCCGTTCGCGCGATCGCGTCGACCGCCTCGGATTCTTTCGTGAAGTCTCGATCGAGACACAGGAGGTGGCCGGAGCGCCGGACCAGGTCGACCTGACCATCGCGGTCGTGGAGCGATCCACCGGCAACCTCTCGCTGGGCGCTGGCTACTCCACTGGAGATGGACTGGGCCTGACCGCTGGCATCAAACAGGAAAACGCGTTTGGTTCCGGCAACTCGCTGGGGGTGCAGGTCGACACCAGCAAGGTCAACCGGACAATCGTATTCAACACCACCGATCCGTATTTCACGGTCGATGGCGTTTCGCGCTCGATCGACATCTACCATCGTACGACCAAGCCCTACACCGTCACCGACAGCTACAGTCTGAAGACGACCGGTGGCAGCCTGCGATTCGGCGTGCCATTCACCGAGACCGATACCGTGTATTTTGGCGCGGGCTTCGAGCGCACCGAGATCGTTCCTGGAACCCAGTTGCCTGCCGCCTATGTGGCCTATGGCAACCAATTCGGATTCACCAGCGACAGCGTTCCGCTGACGCTGGGCTGGGCGCGTGATACCCGTGACAGCTCACTGGTTCCCAATTCGGGTCGTTACCAGCGTGTCAACGGCGAATGGGGTATCGGTGGCGACACCCGGTACGTCAGCGGCAATTACCAGTTCCAGCAGTACTGGCCGCTGAACAAGCAATACACGCTGGCCTTCAATGGTGATGTGGCCTATGGCAAAGGTCTGTCCGGCAAACCCTTCCCGTTGTTCAAGAACTACTTCGGAGGCGGTCTGGGTTCGGTGCGTGGATTCGAACAGGGCAGCCTGGGCGAACGCGAGATCACCAATGGCGGCAGCCTGGGTGGCAACAAGAAGATCAACCTGAACTTCGAGGTGATCACGCCATTCCCGGGCGCGGGCAACGACCGCACGCTGCGCATGTTCGGATTCTTCGACGTTGGCAACGTCTTCGCAGAGTCCCAGCCAATCCGTCTGAACGAATTGCGCGCGTCCGTAGGCGTCGGCTTGAGCTGGATCTCGCCGGTCGGCCCACTGCGACTGGCCATTGCGTATCCGGTTCGGAAATTCACGGGCGATAGAATCCAGCGAGTGCAATTTCAAATCGGAACCTCTTTCTAATGAAGACACTGACCAGTCGCTTGTGCGCTGCCGTCGTATTGGCGGCCCTGACGGTGGGTGCGCAATTGCATGCGCAGGAGTTCCGGATCGGGTTCGTCAATACCGACCGCATCTTCAAGGAGGCTGCCTCCGCGAAGGCTGCGCAGACCAAGCTGGAGCAGGAATTCTCCAAGCGCGAAAAAGATCTCATCGACCTGGGTGCCAGCATCAAGGCAATCGCGGACAAGCTCGAACGGGATGCCCCGACCCTGTCGGAAACCCAACGCAATACCCGCCAGCGTCAACTGGTGGACCAGGACCGGGAATTTCAGCGCAAGCGCCGCGAATTTCAGGAAGACCTCAACGCGCGCAAGAACGAGGAACTGCAAATGGTGCTCGAACGTGCCAACAAGGTGGTCAAACAGGTGGCCGAGGCGGAAAGGTACGACCTCGTACTGCAGGATGCGGTCTACATCAACCCCAAACACGACATCACCGACAAGGTGCTCAAGGCGCTGAACGCCGCAGCCAAGTAGCCCTGTCGAGGCAGTGTTCGCGTGGCGCTGACCCTCGGAAATATTGTCGATGCGCTGGGCGGCGTGCTTCACGGTGATCGCGCTGCGGTCCTGAGCGGTCTTGGCTCCCTGGGTTCGGCGCAGCCTGACCAGTTGAGTTTTGTCAGCAATCCGCGGTATCGGCAACAGCTGTCCGCGACGCGGGCATTGTGCGTCGTTGTTGCACCTGAACTCGAGGCGCCGGCGCGCTCGCGCGGCGCCTGTATCGTCACGGAGAATCCCTACCTCTACTTCGCCCGGGTGACACAGATCTGGCGATGCCAGGTCCGTGGCGCCGAGCCGCCGGCGATTCATGCCAGCGCGATCATCGACCCGCAAGCCATCATCGATGAGTCCGTGTCGATCGGCCCGCTGTGCGTGGTCGAACGGGGTGTCCGAATCGGCGCGGGCACGGTGCTCAAGTCGCGGGTGACCGTCGGCGAGGACTGTCGCATCGGCGCGCGCTGTCTGTTGCACAGCGGCGTCGTCATCGGTGCCGATGGTTTCGGCTTTGCGCCAGATGAGGGTCGCTGGGAAAAGATCGAGCAACTCGGTGCCGTCCTGATCGGCGACGATGTCGAGATCGGCGCCAACACCTGTATCGACCGTGGGGCGCTGGATGACACCGTCATCGAGGACGGCGTGAAACTCGACAACCTGATCCAGATCGGGCACAACGTCCGCGTCGGGCGCCATACCGCCATGGCCGCCTGCGTCGGTGTCGCCGGGTCTGCCACCATCGGCGCGTTCTGCACCATCGGAGGCGCCGCCGTGGTGCTCGGCCATCTCGTCGTTGCGGACCATGTGAACATCTCCGCGGCGTCGGTGGTGACCCGCTCGATCCACAAGGCTGGCCACTACACCGGGCTGTTCCCGATCGACGACAATGCGCAGTGGGAGAAGAACGCAGCCGTACTCAAGCGGTTGCACCAGCTGCGCGAGCGAATGCGCGCGCTTGAAAAGGGCCTTCAGAACCATTCGACGCCATGATGGACATCCACCAGATACTCAAGCAACTACCGCACCGATATCCGTTCCTGCTGGTCGATCGGGTGGTCGAACTCGACAAGGGCAAGAGCATCGTTGCCTTGAAGAACGTGTCGATGAATGAGCCATTTTTCACCGGTCATTTTCCGCATCGACCGGTCATGCCCGGTGTACTGATGCTCGAAGCCCTCGCGCAGGCTGCCGCCTTGCTGGCGTTCGACACCTTGGGCGTGACGCCCGACGACAAGACCGTGTATTACTTCGCCGGTATCGATGGGGCCAGATTCAAGCGCCCGGTCGAGCCCGGGGATCAACTGATGCTGCATGTGCAACTCGACCGCATGAAGGCCGGCATTTTCAAGTTCAAGTCGCGCGCCATGGTGGGCGGGGAATTGGCCGTGGAGGCCGAACTGCTCTGCACGATGCGCACCATTGCCTAGGCACGCCTGCCCGACCTTCGCGTGCAGAATATCCATTCCACGGCCATCGTCGATCCGCGCGCACAGATCGACTCCTCGGTCGTCATCGGACCCTATGCCGTCATCGGCCCCCATGTGCGTGTCGGTGCTGGAACCACGGTGGGCGCCCATTGCGTCATCGAGGGCCACACCACCATCGGGTGCGACAACCGTGTGTTCCAGTTCAACTCGCTGGGTGCCATTCCGCAAGACAAGAAGTACGCCGGTGAGCCCTGCGAGCTGCGCATCGGCGATCGCAACACGATCCGCGAGTTCTGCACCTTCAACATCGGATCTCCCGGCGATGCCGGCGTGACCCGGGTCGGCGACGACAACTGGATCATGGCCTACGTGCATCTGGCGCACGATTGCCAGGTCGGCAATAACACCATCTTCGCCAACAACGCCCAGCTCGCGGGTCATGTGCAGGTGGACGACTGGGCCATTTTGGGCGGCTTCACCGTCGTGCACCAGTTCGTGCGCGTTGGCGCGCACAGCATGACGGCGATGTGTTCGTTGCTGTTTGCCGACCTTCCGCCGTTCGTGATGTGCCAGGGGCAGCCAGCTGCCGCCCGTTCGATGAATTACGAGGGCTTGCGCCGGCGCGGCTTCTCGGCCGAACGGCTGGCCGCCGTCAAGGCCATGCACAAGCTCCTGTACCGCGACGATCTGACGCTGGAGCAAGCGCGCCGCGCGATCAACGACCTGGCTGGCGACTATCCGTCGGCACGGCCCGATGTGGCCGAGATGGGCACGTTCCTGGCTGGCGTGGCACCGCGACGCGGCATTGTTCGATAGCAGCGGATGACAGCAATGGTGCCGCCAGGGCGCATCGAGCCGGTCGTAGCCTGGCCGCGGGTGGCGATGGTGGCGGGCGAGACGTCCGGCGACCTGCTGGCCGGCCTGCTGCTGGGGGGCCTGCGGCATCGTTGGCCGCATCTCGTCTGCATGGGTATTGGCGGCGCGCAAATGGCATCGCATGGCTTCAGCGCCTGGTGGCCCAGCGATGCGCTGGCGGTGCGGGGTTATGTCGAGGTGCTGCGCCACTACCGACACATCGTTGCCATCCGCGCTCGGTTGCGTGAGCGTTTGCTGAGGCAGCCGCCAGACCTGTTCGTGGGCGTCGATGCGCCAGATTTCAACCTCGCCCTTGAATACGACCTGCGGCGTCGCGGCGTTCGCACGGTGCATTTTGTCTGCCCCTCGGTGTGGGCCTGGCGCGCGCGTCGGATCGACAAGATCCGCTCCAGCGCAGACCATGTGCTGTGCCTTTTTCCGTTCGAGCCCGCGCTGCTGCATGCGCATGGCATCGCCGCGACCTATGTCGGGCATCCTCTGGCCGACGTCATCCCGATGCGGGCCGACCGGGCGGCGGCCCGCGCGGCGCTGGGCTTGCGGCCGGATGCGCCCGTGCTGGCCATCCTGCCGGGTAGTCGCCGATCGGAAATCGAATCTCTTGCCGGGCGTTTTTTTGCCGCAGCGGCCCTGTTGCAACACGAGCGCCCGCAACTGCAATGCGTCGTACCGACGGTGCCCTCGCTGGTGCCGATGGTCGAGCGGATCGCCGGTGCCGCTGGCTTGTCCGGTCGGCTGAGAATCCTCGCAGGGCAGTCCCATGCAGCGCTGGCGGCCTGCGACGTGACACTGATCGCCAGTGGCACGGCGACGCTGGAGGCAGCGCTGTTCAAGAGGCCCATGGTGATCGCCTATCACATGCACTGGTTGTCCTGGCAGATCATGCGGCGCAAGCGGCTGCAGCCCTGGGTCGGTCTGCCCAACATTCTTTGTCGTGATTTCGTGGTGCCGGAACTGCTGCAGGAGAAGGCCACCCCCCAGGCGTTGGCCGCTGCAGTGGGCCAATGGATGGACACGCCCCAGCGGGTCCTCGCGCTGCAGACCCGGTTCGATGCGTTGCATCTGCAACTGCAATGTGATACTTCCCGGCGTGCCACCGATGCCATCGAAAAAATCCTTCAGTCCTGAGCAAGTCGCTTTACCCTGGGAAGGGTCCGGGCTTGTCGCCGGTGTCGACGAAGCCGGGCGCGGGCCCCTGGCCGGTCTGGTCGTGGCCGCGGCCGTCATCCTGGACGAGCGCAATCCGATCGCCGGCCTGGCCGACTCCAAGAAACTCAGCGCGGCCCAGCGCGAGCGCCTGTTCGACCTGATCTGCGCCCGCGCCTTGTGTTGCGCGGTCGGCTCGGCGTCGGTGCAGGAGATCGATCGGCTCAACATCCTGCAGGCCACGATGCTGGCGATGCGCCGGGCGATCGAGGGCTTGCGGCTGACACCGGCCCGGGTACTGATTGACGGAAACCGGATACCTGTGCTCAGGGTGCACGCCGAGGCGGTGATCGATGGCGACGCGCGGGTGCCCGCGATCTCGGCCGCTTCCATCGTGGCCAAGGTACACCGCGACCGCTGGTGTGCGCAGTTACATGCCCAGTATCCGGGCTACGGTTTTGCTGAACACAAGGGATACGGCACGGTCCAGCACCTGGCGGCATTGCGCCGGCTGGGTGCCTGTCCGGAGCACCGGCGCAGCTTCTCTCCGGTGGCGCAGGTGCTGTTGTGACCGAGCCCTCCGGCCCGCGCGTCAGCCATGTCGCTTCGCGCGACAACGCCGTGGTCAAGACGGTGCGCCGCCTGGCGCGCGACAATCTGGCGTACCGCAAGCTCGGCCAGGTCTGGCTCGAGGGCAATCACCTGTGCCGTGCTGCGCGCGATCATGGTGTGGTACCCGCATTGGCCGTCTTCGCCGAGTCGGTCTGGAGTGGGGCGGCCAGCGCGTGGGACCTGGAGCGGACCCGCGTGTTGGTCGTGCCCGACGGCTTGTTCGACGAGGTCAGCGCACTGGAGTCCCCAGCCCGCATGGGTTTCGTCATCGATCTGTCCCAGGCTGCGCTTCTGCAGTCGGGCGTGGCCTCGGTAGTACTCGATCGGGTGCAGGACGCGGGCAATGTCGGCTCCATCCTGCGCAGCGCCGCGGCACTCGGCTTCAGTCAGGTGATCGCGCTCAAGGGCAGTGCCGCCCTGTGGTCGCCCAAGGTGCTGCGCGCTGGCATGGGCGCCCATTTCGGACTGCATCTGGTGGAGTCGCTGGAGCCGGCGGCGCTGGACGGCCTGGACCTTCCGGTGATTGCGACCAGTTCGCACCGGGGCGAACCGGTCCACACCTGCGTCTTGCCATGGCCTTGCGCCTGGGTTTTCGGCCATGAAGGGCAGGGTCTGAGCGATGCGCTGTCCAGGCAGGCCCGGCTGTGGTGCCGGATCGGACAGCCCGGAGGCCAGGAGTCCCTCAATGTCGCCGCGGCAGCCGCCATATGCCTGCATGCGAGTGCCGTGGCCTGCCGGCGCTGAGGCGCTTGGAAGCCGTTTCGCCTCGGTTCACCCGGGGGGCTGGGCTATAATGCAGGGCTTTTGCGAAAGCGATCGCCCCAAGCGGATCCCGCACCAAATCCCCCTTTAGAGAGCAGCCACCTGGCAGCATCCAGAGCCCAGCCGCGGGGATGCTTGGGAGTACCCGAAATCAATCCGGAGATCCCCGTGCTTTTGTCTCTCAAGGGAAACAAACCTCCCGCCATACTGGCGCTCGCTGACGGCACGATTTACCTGGGCGATTCGATCGGCGTCACAGGCGAGTGTGTCGGAGAAGTCGTGTTCAATACCTCGATGACGGGGTACCAGGAAATATTGACCGATCCGAGCTACTGTCAGCAAATCGTCACCCTGACGTATCCGCACATCGGCAACTATGGCGTCAATACCGACGACATGGAATCGAGCAAGGTGCAGGCCGCGGGGCTGGTCATCCGCGACCTGCCGGCCGTCGTTTCCAACTTCCGAGCGATGGGCTCGTTGCAGACCTACCTGGCAGCCGAGAACACGGTCGCCATTGCCAATATCGACACCCGCAAGCTCACACGCCAGATCCGCAGCCAGGGAGCCCAGAACGGCTGCATCCTGGCGCTGGCGGCGGGGCATGCCTTGACCGACGCGCTGATCGCCCAGGCGGTCGACAAGGCCCGGTCGGCGCCGTCGATGGGCGGGTTGGACCTGGCCCGCGTTGTGACGACTCGCCAACCGTATGAATGGACCCAGACCGAGTGGTCGCTGGGCGCCAAGCCAGGCCAGGGCGGCCCGGGTTTCGGTGTCCTGTCCGATCCGCGATTTCATGTCGTTGCCTACGACTTCGGCGTCAAGCGCAACATCCTGCGCATGCTGGCGGCGCGGGGTTGCAAGGTCTCGGTTGTACCGGCGAGCACCAGCGCGCGGCAGGCACTGGCGCTCAAACCCGACGGCATCTTCCTGTCCAACGGACCCGGTGACCCCGAGCCTTGCGACTACGCGATCACGGCGGTCCGCGAGCTACTCGATGCGCAGATACCCACCTTTGGTATCTGCCTGGGCCACCAGATCATGGCGCTGGCCTCCGGTGCCCGAACCTTCAAGATGAAGTTCGGCCACCACGGAGCCAACCACCCGGTGAAGGACGTCGACACCGGTCGCGTCAGCATCACCAGCCAGAACCACGGCTTCGCGGTCGATGCAGACAGCCTGCCGCCGAATCTGGTGGCCACCCATGTGAGTCTGTTCGATGGCACGCTGCAGGGCCTGCGGCGTACGGACCGCCCGGCGCTGTGTTTCCAGGGGCATCCGGAGGCGTCTCCGGGTCCACACGACATTGCCTACCTGTTCGAGCGCTTTATCGCGCTCATGGAGTCGCCCAGCCGGAGCCACAATGCCTAAGCGTACCGATATCAAGAGCATCCTCATCATTGGCGCAGGGCCGATCGTCATCGGCCAGGCCTGCGAATTCGACTACTCCGGTGTGCAGGCCTGCAAGGCCTTGCGGGAAGAGGGTTTCAAGGTCATCCTGATCAACAGCAACCCGGCCACGATCATGACCGATCCGGCCACGGCCGACGTGACCTATATCGAGCCGATCACCTGGCAGACGGTCGAGAAGATCATTGCCAAGGAGCGGCCCGATGCGATCCTGCCGACCATGGGCGGCCAAACCGCGCTCAACTGCGCGCTGGACCTGTGGCACAACGGCGTGCTCAACCAGTACCAGGTCGAGCTGATCGGCGCCAGTCCGGATGCAATCGAGAAGGCCGAAGACCGGCTGAAGTTCAAGCAGGCCATGACTCGCATCGGCCTGGGTTCGGCGCGCTCGGGCATCGCGCACGGCATGGACGAGGCCTGGGCCGTACAGAAGACGGTGGGATTTCCAACCGTGATTCGTCCCAGCTTCACGCTGGGCGGCACCGGCGGCGGCATAGCCTACAACGCCGAGGAATTCGACACCATCTGTAAACGCGGGCTGGAAGCTTCCCCGACCAAAGAACTGCTGATCGAGGAGTCGCTGCTGGGCTGGAAAGAGTACGAGATGGAGGTGGTACGGGACAAGGCCGACAACTGCATCATCGTGTGTTCGATCGAGAATCTGGACCCGATGGGTGTGCATACCGGTGACTCGATCACCGTGGCACCGGCGCAGACTTTGACCGACCGTGAGTACCAGATCCTGCGCAATGCCTCGCTGGCCGTGCTGCGCGAGATCGGTGTCGATACCGGTGGCTCCAACGTGCAGTTCGCGATCAATCCGGACGACGGCCGCATGGTGGTGATCGAGATGAATCCGCGCGTGAGCCGTTCTTCCGCGCTGGCTTCGAAGGCGACGGGGTTTCCGATCGCCAAGATCGCGGCCAAGCTGGCGGTGGGTTACACGCTCGACGAGTTGCGCAACGAGATTACCGGTGGCGCAACGCCGGCGAGTTTCGAGCCCAGCATCGACTATGTCGTGACCAAGATTCCCCGGTTCGCGTTCGAGAAGTTCCCGACCGCGGATGCGCGTCTGACAACGCAGATGAAGTCGGTGGGCGAGGTGATGGCGATCGGCCGCACCTTTCAGGAGTCGTTCCAGAAGGCTTTGCGTGGCCTGGAGGTCGGCGTCGACGGCATGAACGAGAAGACGCAGGACCGCGAGGTGCTGGAAAAGGAACTCGGCGAACCCGGACCCGAGCGCATCTGGTATGTCGGCGATGCGTTCGCGCTCGGCATGAGTGTCGAGGAAGTGTTTGCATTGACGAAGATCGACCGCTGGTTCCTGACCCAGATCGAGGAGATCGTCAAGATCGAGCTCGAGCTCGAAACCCGGTCGCTCGACGATATCGACGCGACCACGCTGCGTGCGCTCAAGCGCAAGGGCTTCTCCGACCGCCGCCTGGCGCGCCAGCTCAAAACCACCGATACCGTGATCCGCAAGCTGCGCCGCGCGCTGGGGGTACGACCGGTCTACAAACGCGTCGATACCTGCGCGGCGGAGTTTCCGACCAACACCGCGTACCTGTATTCGACCTATGAGGACGAGTGCGAGGCCGCACCGACCGACCGCAAGAAGATCATGGTGCTGGGCGGCGGGCCGAACCGGATCGGGCAGGGAATCGAGTTCGATTACTGTTGCGTGCATGCGGCGCTGGCCTTGCGCGACGACGGTTACGAGACCATCATGGTCAACTGCAATCCCGAGACCGTGTCCACCGACTACGACACCAGCGACCGACTGTATTTCGAGCCTTTGACGCTGGAAGACGTGCTGGAGATCGTCGACAAGGAAAAGCCGCTGGGCGTCATCGTCCAGTACGGCGGCCAGACCCCGCTCAAGCTCGCACTGGACCTGGAGGCCAATGGCGTGCCCATCATCGGTACCAGCCCCGACATGATCGACGCAGCAGAAGACCGCGAGCGTTTTCAGCAGTTGCTGCACACCCTGGGCCTGCGCCAGCCGCCCAATGCCACCGCGCGCACCGAGGCTGATGCGCTCGACAAGGCCGCCAAGCTGGGTTATCCGCTGGTCGTGCGGCCCAGCTATGTGTTGGGTGGCCGCGCGATGGAGGTGGTGCATGAGCAGCGCGACCTGGAGCGCTACATGCGCGAGGCGGTCAAGGTTTCGCACGACTCACCGGTGTTGCTCGATCGCTTCCTCAACGATGCGATCGAGTGTGACGTCGATGCGATCTGCGATGGCCAGCGGGTCTTCATTGGCGGCGTGATGGAGCATATCGAGCAGGCCGGCGTGCACAGCGGCGACTCGGCGTGCTCGTTGCCGCCGTATTACCTGTCGGGGGCCACGGTGGCTGAACTCAAGTCGCAGACGGCGGCCATGGCACGCGCGCTCCAGGTTGTCGGACTGATGAATGTGCAGTTCGCGATCCAGGAGATTGCCGGCGCCGACGGCGCCTTGCAGGACGTGATCTACGTGCTCGAGGTCAATCCGCGTGCGTCGCGTACCGTGCCGTTCGTCAGCAAGGCCACTGGCATCCAGCTGGCCAAGGTCGCGGCGCGTTGCATGGTCGGTCAGACCCTGGATGCGCAGGGCATCGGTCAAGAAGTCACGCCGCCCTACTTCAGTGTCAAGGAAGCGGTATTTCCGTTTGTCAAGTTCCCGGGCGTCGATACCATCCTGGGTCCCGAGATGAAATCCACTGGCGAGGTCATGGGCTTTGCCAAGACCTTCGGCGAGGCCTTTGTGAAGTCGCAGATGGCTGCCGGCACGAAGTTGCCGCGTTCAGGCAAGGCCTTCGTCTCCGTCAAGCAGAACGACAAGCCGCGTGCGGTCGATGTCGCGCGGGGCCTGGCCGCACTGGGGTTCGAACTGATCGCAACCAAAGGCACTGCCGCAGCCATCATGGCCGCCGGACTGGGGTGCCAGACCGTCAACAAGGTGACCGAGGGCCGTCCGCACATTGTCGACATGATCAAGAACAACGAGATCGCGCTGGTGATCAACACGGTCGAGGAGCGTCGCAATGCGATCGCCGACTCTGGCCAGATCCGTACCTCGGCTCTGGCGGCCCGGGTGACGACAATCACGACCATTGCGGGTGCGGAGGCAACGGTGGAGGGTATGCAATACCTCGATCAGCTCGACGTGGTCTCGGTGCAGGAGTTGCATCGGCAACTCGCTGCATAATTTCACGACAGACGCAGGGAGCACCCGGTGTGATGCACCGGGTGCTCCCTGAAATATTTTCGGACGGAGTATTCATGGCGACCATCCCCATCACCAAACGCGGCTCGGAAAAGCTCAAGGCGGAACTGCACCGGCTCAAGACGGTCGATCGGCCATGGGTCATCAATGCGATCGCGGAGGCCCGTGCCCAGGGCGATCTGAGCGAGAACGCCGAATACGAGGCGGCCAAGGACCGTCAGGGTTTCATCGAAGGCCGCATCCAGGAGGTCGAAGGCAAGCTGTCGGCCGCCCAGATCATCGACCCCAGTGCCGTCGATGCTGGCGGTCGCGTCGTCTTCGGAGCGACGGTCGAGTTGGAAGACGAGGAATCGGGCCACAAGGTCACTTATCAGATCGTCGGCGAAGACGAGGCCGATCTCAAACAGGGGCTGGTCAACATCAGCAGCCCGATCGCGCGCGCGCTGATCGGCAAGGCGCAAGGCGAGAGTGCCGAGGTTCGGGCGCCAGGTGGAACCAGGTATTTTGAAATTGTCGCGGTCCGCTATCTTTGACTGGATTGCCGCCTGGCCCGTGTGGCTGGCAGCCTTGTGGTGGGGCAGCCTGACCGCGCTGGGGCTGTGGATCGTCCCGACGTTGTTCGGCCAGTTGCCATCCAAGGCGCTGGCCGGCAACGCGGCTGCCGCCTTGTTCGGGATTCAGTCCCTGGTGTCCGCCGTGTTGGGCGCGGGCCTGTTGCTGGCATCGCGCGCCGATGCGACTCGCTGGCATTCATTGGCCGCCCGGGATGCCCGCGGCCTTATCCTGGCCGGCATGTTGCTGGCATTGATGCTGGAGTTTGCCGTGGCACCGCGGATCTCAGCGCGCATCAACCTGCCGTTGTGGCATGGTTTGGGCACTGCGATGCTGCTGCTGCAATGGGGTTGCGCCGCAGCCGTATTCTGGAAGCTGGCGCGGCCGATTGCACCGGTGCCGGCAGTTCAGGACTGACTGCGTTTCTTGATGCTGACAATCTTCGGCTTGGCGCGTTTGACCTGCCCGCCGGGCGTCAGGCGCTGGTTGCCCAGTACCCGCAGCGTGCGCACTTCGGGCCGTTGTCCGCCGCGCTTGCTGTATTTGAGTACCTTGACGTCGCGCGGACCTGGTTTGCGGTCGTCGTCCAGCAACTTTTCCCGTGCCGGCATCGGACGCCACAGCACCAGCAACTTGCCGATGTGTTGTATCGGCGCTGCATTGAGCTCGTCGGCCAGAGACTGGAACAGGACCTCGCGCGCCGCCCGGTCGTCCGAGAAAACCCTTACCTTGATCAGTCCGTGCGCATCGAGTGCGGCATCGGTCTCCTTCTTGACGGCGGCAGTCCAGCCGTCGGAACCGATCATGACGACCGGGTCGAGATGATGGGCGCTGGCACGGTGCTCCTTGCGTTGCGCCGGTGTGAGTTGGATTTGGGGCATCGCGCTATTATCGGGCGAACCAGCGGGCCAGCGCGACTGCCGGGGGTCACGTGCCCCCTTCACTGGGAAAATGGAACGCAGTCATGAACAAGAGCAAGAGC
>Ga0105047_10006922_pt1 | contig 19166 bp, 17 predicted proteins | sample MAT04_FD_78384 | JGI IMG/M metagenome (GOLD analysis project Ga0105047, IMG submission 78384) | Freshwater microbial communities from Lake Fryxell liftoff mats and glacier meltwater in Antarctica - MAT-04 (megahit assembly) | ecosystem: Environmental > Aquatic > Freshwater > Ice > Liftoff... | reverse complement strand
CTTTAATTACCAATTACCAAAAGGAGAATACATGACTCTTTGGGGCGGAAGATTTACCCAATCACTAGACTCCCTCGCCTGGGATTTGAATTCATCCCTGCCTATTGACCAACGCATGGCGATTCAAGATGTGGATGGTTCTCTCGCGTGGGCAAATGCTTTGCACAAGGCAAATATTTTATCGGATGAAGAACACGCTTCCATCTCGCTCGGGCTGGATACTGTCAGAGGAGAATTCGCTTCGGGTGAGTTTATCTTCGCTCCCTCTGACGAAGACATTCACACCGCCGTTGAGCGCCGCCTGACCGAGTTGATCGGCGGCATCGCTGGCAAACTCCACACGGGACGCAGCCGCAACGATCAAGTCGCCACCGATTTCCGCCTGTGGATGTTGCAGACAATTCCCGATCTGCTTTCTGCGTACAGTTTTCTGCAATCTGTACTCGTCGAGCAAGCCGAACTTGCAGGCGAAACACTCATGCCTGGCTACACTCACATGCAGCGCGCCCAGCCGATTTTGTTATCTCATTGGTGGCTGAGTCATTACTATCCGCTGGAACGTGACCGCGAACGACTTGCCGATTTAATTAAACGTGTTTCGATTCTGCCGCTTGGCTCTGGCGCGCTGGCTGGCACACCTGTCCCTTTGGATCGCGCTGCGCTGGCTGAGTCACTTGGCTTTGCAGTCGCTTCGCCCAACAGCCTTGACTCCGTTTCAGACCGAGACTTCGCCGCCGAGTTTTTATTCTGCGCCACCATGACAGGCATTCACCTGTCCAAACTCTCGGAGCAAATTGTTTTATACACCAGCGCCGAGTTTGGTTTCTTTGAACTTTCGGATGCGTTTTCCACAGGTTCAAGCCTGATGCCGCAGAAAAAGAATCCCGATGTGTTTGAACTCACACGCGGAAAGTCAGGCACGTTGATCGGCATGTTGACAGGTTTGCTCGCCACACTCAAAGGCTTGCCGTCAACTTACGATAAAGATTTACAGGAAGACAAAGCGCCTGTCTTCGCGGCAACTGATACTTTGCTTGCCATTCTGCCTGTCATTGCTGGCGCACTGAGGACGATCACTGCGAAACCTGAACGAATGCGGAACGCGATTGACTCGTTCATGATGGCGACTGATCTGGCGGATTATCTTGTTGAAAAAGGAATCCCGTTTCGCGAGACTCACGCGATAGCAGGAAAAGCTGTCCGCTTGGCTGGGGAGGGGAATGTTGGGTTAGAGAAACTGTCTCTCGAAGCGTATCAGGCGCTCTGTCCCGCGTTTGAAGCGGATGTGTATCAAGTCTTCGACCCGATGAAATCCGTCGAAAAAAGAAATGCGATTGGCGGCACGAGTCTCCAATCTGTCAAAAATCAATTGGCAGGAGTCCAACGACTCCTGTCGTTGGGTAAATCTTAAGTCCAAAGTCTGGACGCGAAGCGTCTGGACTCCAAAATAAAAAGGAGTATAAAAATGTCTGCTGTTACCTGCCCTGAATGTGAAACTCAAATTGGATTGGATGCTGGCACCGAAGTCGGTGAGATCATTGTTTGCTCGGATTGCGGCGTGGATTTGGAAGTGATCGCGCTCGACCCCGCCGCCGTCCAACTCGCGCCCATGGAACAGGAAGATTGGGGCGAATAACGTAAACCGTAATTCGTGATTGGTAATTACCAATCACGAATTACCAATTACGGAGCCATTATGCAAAGACGATTGAAACTTGGCGTTTTATATTCCCGCGTGCGCGTGGAAGAAAAATGGATTTTTGCCGCGATGGAAAAACGCGGCATTGATTATGAACGGCTTGATGACCGCGCGATTTCATTTGACTTGGAAAACCCTGAACCGTGGCGTGCGTTTGACGCGGTGTTGGAACGAAGCATCAGCTACACCAGCGGATTGTATGCCCTGCGATTGTTGAACTCGTTTGGTGTGCCGACAGTCAACACGGCGGCGGTGGCTGAAGTGTGCGGCGACAAGTTGACCACGTCCGCGATGCTGGCGAAGGCGTGCGTGCCGCAGCCGCGCAACGTGGTGGCGTTCACACCCGAAGCCGCGCTCGAAGCGATTGAAGCGTTTGGCTATCCCGTTGTGTTGAAACCTGTCGTGGGTTCGTGGGGACGGTTGCTGGCGAAGATCAATGACCGTGATGCGGCGGAAGCCGTACTGGAACACAAGGCAATCCTTGGCTCGGTGCAGCATTCCGTTTTCTATATTCAGGAATTCATAGAGAAGCCTGGGCGTGACATTCGCGCAATAGTGATCGGTGACCGCGTGTTGACGGCAATGTATCGCAAGTCGGAACATTGGATTACGAACACGGCGCGCGGCGGAGAAGGGGAGTTGTGTCCCATCACGCCTGATATTGAAGAAATCTGTTTGAAAGCAACGGCGGCTGTCGGTGGCGGCGTGCTGGCTATAGATTTGGTCGAACATCCCGACAAGGGGTTGGTGGTCAACGAGATCAATCACACGATGGAATTCCATACCATGCAGCCCGTCAGCGGGATTGATATTGCGGGTGAGATCGTGGAGTATGTGGTGAGTGCGGCGAAGAAATAATATGTCATTGCGAGGGCGATAGCCCGAAGCAATCTTAGACTTAATCAGGAGATTGCTTCGTCGGGAAGAATACCCTCCTCGCAACGACATTAAAAAATTAGGAGCAATTATTGATGACTACAGTATCTATTATCGGCGGTTCTGGTTATGGCGGCGGCGAATTGCTGCGTCTCTTGTTGAGACATCCCCATGTGACAGTGAAGCAGGTGACTTCGCGCTCGCATGTGGGCGAGTACGTGTATCAAGTTCATCCGAATCTGCGAAAGCAGACTCAGTTGAAATTCAGCGACCCTTCGCAGATGGAACCTGTAGATGTTTTATTTCTTGCCCAGCCGCATGGACAGGCGCAAAAGCACATCGAAGATTATGCAAAACTTGCGCCAAAAATCATTGACCTCGCGGCGGATTTCCGTTTGCGCGATGCGGACTTTTACGAAAAATGGTACGGTGAAAAACATGTCGCGCCTGAGTGGTTGAGTAAGTTTGTGTATGGCTTGCCTGAACTTCATCGCGAAGAGATTTCCAAAGCTAGCTACATCAGCGGGGTGGGATGCAATGCCACAGCCAGCAATCTTGCGTTGCTGCCGCTGGTCAAAGCGGATTTGATTGACTTGTCGATGCCTGTAATTATTGAAATTAAAGTCGGTTCATCTGAAGGCGGTGCGGTAGGGAATGCGGGGTCACATCACGCGGAGCGCGCCAACGTGATTCGGACGTTCTCCGCCTTTGGTCATCGTCATACCGCCGAGGTGATTCAGGAAATGGGTGTGAAAGACATCTCGCTGACCATGACCGCCGTGGATTTAGTCCGCGGTGTGCTGGCGACGGCTCACGCGAAGGTCAAGCCTGGGGTTGCCAATAAGGATTTGTGGAAAGCCTATCGCGCCGTAGCGAATGAAAATCCGTTCGTGCGCGTGATCAAGGAACAGCGCGGAATCTATCGCGTGCCCGAGCCGAAGATTTTAGCTGGCTCAAACTACGCCGACCTCGGTTTCGAACTGGATGAGAGCAACGGTCATATCGTGGCGATGTGCGCGATTGATAATTTGATGAAGGGCGCGTCTGGCTCGGCTGTGCAGTGTCTGAACCTGATGATGGGCTGGGAAGAGACGGTTGGGTTGGAGTTTGCAGGGCTGCATCCGATATAGCATGTCATTGCGAGAAGGGTGTTCTTCCCGACGAAGCAATCCTATTGCTGTGGGAGATTGCTTCGGGCAAAGAGCAAGAACGCCCTCGCAATGACATATAAACTGGAGAAATTATGGCTGAAGCAATAATTGTTGTAAAACTCGGCGGAACGGAAGGCGTGGATTTTTCTGCGATCTGTGCGGATGCCGTGGAATTATTGAAACAAGGCAAGCGGCTTGTCTTGGTGCATGGTGGGTCTGCGGAAGCGAACGCGCTCGGCGAAGGGCTGGGTACGCCGCCGAAGATGATTACCTCGCCTTCGGGCTACACCTCGCGCTACACCGACCGCAAGACGCTGGAAATCTTTTTGATGGCGGTCAATGGCAAGGTCAATTCGCTGCTAACCGAGCAATTGCAAATGTTGGGAGTCAATGCGTTTGGTCTGTGTGGATTGGATGGCAGACTGTTGCAAGCCACGCGCAAGGATTTGATTCAGTCCATTGAAAACGGCAAGCGCAAGATTATCCGCGATGATTACACGGGCAAGATTGACGTGGTCAACAGTGAGTTGCTTTTGATGCTGCTCAACGCGGGGTATCTGCCAGTGATTGCGCCTGTGGCTGTCAGCGAAAAAGGGGAAGCATTGAATGTGGATGCGGATCGCGCGGCGGCGATGGTGGCGGCGGCGTTGAAAGCAGAAAACCTTTTGCTGCTGACGGCGGTGCCCGGGCTGATGAAGAATTTCCCAGACGAGTCCACGCTCATTCGGCAACTGCCGCAGAGTCAACTGGCGGCGGCGAGCGAAGCGGCACAGGGTCGCATGAAGAAGAAAGTCCTCGGCGCGGAGGAAGCGCTCAAGGGTGGCGTGAGTCGCGTCATCATCGCCGATGGAAGAATCCAAAATCCAATCTCAAATGCATTGGCAGGAAATGGAACGGTGATCGAATGAATGCACAAGAAATTATAGATACTGAAAATAAACACACGTCGGGCGTGTATGCCAAGCAAACGCTGACCATTGTGCGCGGACAGGGCGCGTCGTTATTTGACGTGGACGGCGTGGAATATTTGGATTGCTCGTCGGGACACGGCGTTGCCAACCTCGGTCATGCGCACCCGAAAATTGCGGAGGCGCTCTACAAGCAGGCGAACACGCTGATCACTTTGTTCGAGTCGTTTCTCAATGACCAGCGTGCGATGTTGATGGAAAAGATTACCGCATTGGTTCCTGGTTTGGACAGAGTCTTTTTCTGTAACTCAGGCACCGAGGCTGTCGAAGCGGCATTCAAGTTTGCCCGTATTTCCACGGGACGCAAGAATTTTATTGCCGCCATGCGTGCTTTTCACGGAAGAACATTTGGCTCGCTTTCTGCGACGTTCAATAAAAAATACCGCGAAGGCTTCGAGCCGCTTCTGCCCGGCGTTTCGCACGTTTCCTACAATAACATCGAAGCATTGGATAAGGCTGTGAACGAAGAAACTGCCGCTGTGATTCTCGAAGTGGTGCAAGGTGAAGGCGGCGTGTATCCCGCTAGTTTGGAATACATTCAAGCCGCGCGGCGGATTTGTGATGAGCGTGGAGCATTGCTCATCATTGACGAAATTCAGACGGGTTTTGGTCGCACGGGCAAGATGTTTGCCATTCAGCATTTTGGCGTGACGCCTGATCTGCTGACCTGTGCCAAGTCCCTCGCGGGCGGTGTCCCGATGGGCGCGGTGCTAATTGGCGCGAACATCAAGAACCTTGTGCCTGGCGTGCATGGCTCAACCTTCGGCGGGAATCCGCTTTCGTGTGCGGCGGCAAATGCGGCGCTGGACGTTATCATCGGCGAAGACCTCCCAGGTCAGGCGGCGGCGAAGGGTGCGTATCTTGTTGAGAAGTTGAAGAAGATCGAATCGCCCAATATCCGCGAAGTGCGAGGAATGGGATTGATGGTTGGCATCGAGATGAAGCAGAAGGTCACGGCATATATCAAGACTTTGCAGGAGAAGAAAATTATTGCTTTGAATGCAGGCATGACTGTGATTCGTCTGTTGCCTCCGCTGGTGATTACTTACAAGCAGATTGATCATTTGGTGGATGTGTTGACGGAAGTATTGGTAGCAGATTTGGAAACGGACAAACGGACGAAAGCGGATGAGTGACGCTACGCGTGATACGTTGGTTGGACTTGTTTCGCAATACAGCCCATCGGGACAGGAACGCGGTGCAGTCGAATGGCTGGTGACACGGATGGAGTCACTTGGATTTGATGACACGTTTATTGACGAAGCTGGTAATGCTGTCGGTATGATGGGGAAGGGATCGAGACAGGTGGTGTTGCTGGGTCACATTGATACGGTACCTGGGGAAATTCCTGTGCGCGTGGAACCAGTAGGGGCGACTCGCGAGTCGCCCCTACTGTATGGTCGCGGGTCGGTGGATGCGAAAGGTCCGCTGGCGAGTTTTGTGGATGCGGTTGCGAAAGTCGGGGCGAAGGATGGCTGGCAGTTTGTAGTCATCGGCGCGGTGGAAGAGGAACGCAATTCGGAAGGCGCGCGGTTCGTAGTGAATCAATACAAGCCAGATTTTGCGATCATCGGCGAACCCAATCAATGGGATCGTGTTGCGCTTGGATACAAAGGCAGTGCGTGGGCAAATGTGACCGTCACACGCGGGCAGGCGCACACGGCAAGCGGGGAAGAGACTGCGGCGGAAGCGGCTGTGGCAGTTTGGTTGAAGATCAAAGCATATGTAGATTCTTTCAACGCGGATAAGCAAAAAGTTTTTGATAAATTATTGCTGACCCTGCGCGGCATGGATTCAGACTCAAATGATTTTGAGCAGTGGGCGAAGTTGAAGGTTGGAGTCCGCTTGCCTGTGGAGGTTTCGCCAGAAGATTGGTATGAGAAATTAAACGAAATAAAAAGTGACTGTCACTTGACTGTGGAACCAACTGGCTTTGCCATCCCTGCCTGGGGATGTGAGAAAAACACTCCGCTGGTACGAGCCTTCTTAAGTGGAATCAGGTCACAGGGCGGGGAGCCGCGCTTCGTCTACAAAACGGGAACAGCCGATTTGAACATCGTCGCGCCTGTGTGGGAATGTCCCGCTGTGGTATATGGTCCAGGAGATTCTGGGCTCGATCACACGCCGAACGAGCATATCAATTTGGACGATTATCAAAAAGCGGTGGATGTGTTGAGCGCGGCGTTATTAAAATTGACGTCGTAGGGGCGCGTCGTTCGTAGGGGCGGATCGCGATCCGCCCCTACCTGGGGATTTCATTTGGGTCGTACGGCGTGACCTGATAGACGTAATAGTTCAACCAGTTTGCATACAGCAGATTCGCATGTCCGCGCCAGCGGACGGTGGGCGTTTGTGCGGGGTCATTCTTTGGATAATAATTATTGGGGACATGAATCGGCAATCCCTTGTTCACATCGCGGTCATACTCGCCTTTGAGCGTAAACGGGTCGTATTCCGAGTGACCTGTGATGAAGAGATGACGCCCGTCTTTTGAGCCGACGATATACACGCCCGCTTCATCGGATTCCGCAAGGATTTGCAACTCGGGAACCTTCTCGATATCTTCGCGGCGGATTTCGGTGTGGCGTGAATGCGGGGCGAAGAAAATGTCGTCGAAGCCGCGCATCAAATTCTCAGTGCGAGAGAGGACGCGATGCTCGAAGACGCCGAACATCTTGCGGGGCAGATCATATTTTGGGATTCCGTAGTAATGATAAAGTCCAGCCTGTGCGCCCCAGCAAATGTTAAACGTGGACTCCACATTCGTATCAGCCCAATCCATGATTTGAACAAGCTCATTCCAGTAATCGACTTCTTCAAAGGGCATCTGCTCCACAGGCGCGCCTGTGATGATCAGCCCATCGAATTTTTCGTTTTTGATCTCGTCAAAGGTGACGTAGTGATTGAGCAAATGATCAACGTCGGTATTTTTGGCTTCATGTGTGGCGGTGTGGATCAGAGTGATTTCCACTTGAAGCGCAGAGTTGGAAAGCAGCCGCAAAATTTGTGTCTCGGTTGCGATCTTGGTCGGCATGAGATTGAGGATCGCGACACGCAGCGGACGGATATCCTGATGGATGGCACGATCTTCGTCCATGACGAAAATGTTTTCATTTTCGAGGACGGTACGGGCAGGGAGGGTGGAAGGAATTTTTACGGGCATAAATAAATTATGAAATATGAATTATGAAGGATGAATTATTTCATCCTTCATAATTCTGAATTCATACCTTATGAATTGAGCGCTTGATCCAAATCCCACTTGATGTCTTCGAAGTCTTCGAGACCAATGCTCAAGCGGATGAAATCGGGACTGACGCCAGCGGAGACTTGTTGCTCTTCGGTGAGTTGGCTGTGAGTGGTGGTGGCAGGGTGAATAGCGAGACTGCGCGCATCGCCTACGTTGGCAAGGTGACTGAACAGTTGCAGGCTTTCGATGAATTTCTGCCCTGCCGACGCGCCGCCTTTGACGCCAAATCCCAAGATTGCACCTGCGCCTTTGGGGAGGTATTTCTTCGCGCGGTCATAATCTGGGTGGCTCTTGAGTCCGGGGTATTTGACCCAACTGACTTTCGGGTGCTTCTCGAGAAATTCTGCAACGGCTTGCGCGTTTTGCACGTGGCGATCCATGCGCAGGTTGAGGGTTTCAAGCCCAAGCAGTGTCTGCCAGGCGTTGAACGGAGATTGGCAAGCGCCGAGGTCGCGCAGGACCTGCACACGCGCCTTGATCGCAAACGGGGGAAGTCCAGCCGCGGCGATGGAGGAATACACCAATCCGTGATATGAAGGATCAGGCGTGTTGAAATTCTCGAACTTGCCGTTGCTCCAGTCATAGTTTCCGCCATCCACGATGATGCCGCCGATGGAAGTGCCGTTGCCGGTGATGAACTTGGTCGTCGAGTGGGTGATGACATGCGCGCCCCATTCAAACGGGCGGAAGAGATACGGCGTGGCAAATGTGTTATCAATGAACAAAATCAGTTTGTGTTTGGTTGCGATCTCTGAAACTTCTTCAAAGGGAAACACAGCAATATCGGGATTGCCCAATGTCTCGCCGTAGATGATCTTGGTATTGGGACGGATCGCCGCTTCGAAATTCTTCGGGTCGCTTGGGTCAACGAAGGTGACCTCGATTCCCAATTTGGGCAGGGTGTAAGCGAACTGGTTATACGTGCCGCCATATAAACGCGATGATGAAACGATATGGTCACCAGCACTGCACAAAGTAAAAATCGCCTGTGCCTGCGCGGCATGACCTGAACTCGCAGCCAGCGCGGCAACTCCGCCTTCGAGGGAAGCAATGCGCTGTTCGAGTACATCGGTTGTGGGGTTCATCAGGCGCGTATAAATATTTCCCAGTTCTTTGAGTGCGAATAAATTGGCGGCGTGTTCCGTGCTTTTGAATTGATAACTTGTCGTTTGATACAAAGGCACAGCGCGACTGCCCGTAGTGGGGTCGGGGGAATAGCCCGCATGTAACTCACGGGTGGCAAAACCTAACTTGCGATCTTTGATTGTGGACATTTGATGTAGCTCCTCTTGAATAATGTTTACCCGCCCTTCAGAAGAGATAATTTTCATGCTTACGTAAGCACTTAAAAAAATAACCTCTTCTGAAAGTACAAGAAGAGGTATACGTCTATACCGTCCTCTCATCTTCCAGATACGAATGACTTTTTTGCCATTCCTATTTGCCGAATTTGGCACCTTAACTCATGTAATGGTTTGGTTGCCGAAGCTTCAAAGGGTCGGTCCCTCAGCTTCTCTGGATAAGAGCGAATATTTAATTTCGCGGTTTATATCATAACGCCTTAGGATGTGTCAAGGGTTTGGGACAACTTTGGTCTGAATTCATAAAAGGTTTTCGTTCACCAATAACTCGGCATTGTAGATTGATCCACCAGCCGCGCCGCGAATCGTGTTATGTGAAAGCACAACAAACTTAAGGTCAAGGATTGGATCACGCCTCACGCGCCCGACGACAGTGGTCATGCCTTTGCCTGTGAATCGATCAAGCCTTGGCTGAGGACGGTCCGCTTCGCTTCTGACGCTGATGGCTGGTCGCGGACTCGACGGCAGTTCTCTCGCTGATTCAGGGGCGGCGTAAACCCGTAGAATCGCTACAGCAGCTTCAGGGTCGGTGGGCTGCGCCAGTTCCACGCTCGCGCAAACGGTGTGACCATCAGTCACCGCCACGCGATTCGTATGTGCGCTGAATCGAATCTCTGCAAATTCCACTTTGCCGTCCTTCAATTTGCCGAGCATCTTACGCGGTTCCCATTCCACTTTTTCTTCTTCGCCGCCGATGTTGGGAATGACATTATCAATGATGTCGAGCGACGGCACGCCAGGATAGCCCGCGCCTGAAAGCGCCTGCATCGAAACCGCAAAAACTTTTTTCACGCCGAATGCATCATCCAACGCTTTGAGAGCAACCGTGAGACCCGTGCTTGTGCAATTTGGATTGGTGAGAATACATCCGCTCCAGCCGCGCTGCTCGCGTTGAAATTTTACGAGATGGATATGCTCCGCATTGACTTCGGGCAGAAGCAGCGGCACATCCTCTTCGCGCCGATAGGAGGATGCATTGGAACAAACCGCCGCGCCCGCCCGCGCAAATTGCGGTTCGAGGTCTTTGGCTATTTCATTGTGCAATGCCGAGAAAACAATTTTTGCTTGAACGGCTTCGGGCGTGGCTGGCACAACGATCATATCGCGCGCATAATCTGGCATGGGTTCGTTGAGAATCCAGCGGGCGACATCTGCATATTTTTGTCCAACTGAACGGTCAGACGCGGCCAACGCAACAACCTTGAACCACGGATGATTATCAAGCAAGGAAATAAATCGCTGACCGACAGAACCTGTCGCGCCGAGTACTGCTACGGGGATGAATTTCATAATGCTCCTTTGAAAATGATATATTGATTTCTGTTGAAAGGTTTGCAGGTTATAGTACCTTGAAAGTTAAATGCTTTCAAAAAAAGCAAGGATTTTTTATTATGTTTAAGGTTTTAAACCTTTCAACTTTCCAACTTGTAAACCTTCCAACCTATAACCGATTTTATTTCACGATCATTTCATGCAACGCCCTGACTGCCAACTCAGTATCGGCTGCGGCGACGACCATACTGATGGATACTTCCGATGAGCCTTGTGCGATGGCAAGGACATTGGCTTTGTTATTGCCGAGTTGTGAAAAGACCTGTCCCGCCACGCCAGGTGTGTGACGCATTCCAACGCCAACGACGGTAATGATCGAAACATCTTCCGTCATCCAGACGCGGTCAATATCTTCGTCTTCGATCTCGCTTGCAAAGACAGCTTGCAATGCATTGATCACAGACTCGGCAGATTCGGACGGCACAGCAAAACAAATGGATTGCTCCGAGGATGCCTGCGTAATTAATGGCACGCTGGTTCTTGTGGATGCCACTGCGCCGAATGCGCGCGCCGCCACGCCAGGCACGCCAAGCATACCGCGCCCTTCAATCGTCACCAGCCGCTGGTTGCGGATGGCGGTCACGGCTTTGACAACCTGTCCGTTGCGTGGATGAAGATCAGATGGCACATTTGCGATCAGGCGCGTGCCGGGGTGAGATGGGTTGAATGTGTTGCAGATACGAAGTCCAATCCCCGCATCTACAACAGGGCGGATGGTTTTGGGGTGTAAAACTTTAGCACCATAATAAGCCAGTTCCGCAATTTCGCTGTATGTGATCTCAGGCAGTGTCTTTGCATCCTTCACAATGCGCGGATCGGTGGTCATCACGCCGTCTACATCTGTCCATATCCAAACATCATCAGCGGGGAGTACTGCGCCGATAATCGCAGCGGAATAATCACTTCCGCCGCGTCCTAGCGTGGTGATGGCGCCTTCGGGTGTCGCGCCGATGAAGCCCGTTGTCACGGGGACAATGCCCGCGTCCATTAGCGGGTTCAGCAGTGCGCGCGTCTTTTCTGTTGTGGCTTTGAAATCGGGGTGCGCGTGCTGGAAGTGCGCGTTGGTGATAATAAATTCAGTCGACTTAATTGCCTTTGCGTTGACCCCTCCGCTTTCAAGCACCGCACCCAACAAGTGGACACACATCCGCTCACCGATGGATGCCACCGCGTCCATTGTCCGCGGGCTGGCTTCGCCGAGAACGGCAATTGCCTTGCACAAGTCCACAAGTGAGAGTATCAGCGCGTTGATTTCCTGCTTGGTCGTTTCGAGCAAATTCGCATCCGTGATGAGCGCATCTGCGGCGGCGAAGTGTTTTTCTCTCAGCGTGGATTCTGCGCTTGGCAGAGAATCAACTTTGCGTTGCGAAGCCAGCGCGGCGGAGTCCAGCAAAAGGTTGGTGACTTCCGACATCGCGGAAGTGATCACCACCACCCGCGGATATTCCGTACGCGCATCCTTCACGATCTGGATTACCTTCGCGAGCGCATCTGCCGACCCGACAGATGTCCCTCCGAATTTCATCACAAGTGTTTTGTTTTCTGGCATGTTGTTCTCCTTTGGCTTAGACCTTACAGGTTTTGGAAACCTGTAAGATCTCTAATTCAAGATAAATAAAAACGCCCCACGTTTCCGTGAGGCGTTGTGTTTTGAGAGTACCTATTGTTTCGGTTACTTCTGTCCAAGCACAAATATCTCACGGCGAGACCGAGAGGTAGTAGTCATGGACATGGACATGTAGAAGTGAGCCGAGTTCATATTGGGCGCAGTTATATCATTTGGACAGCGATGCGTCAATGGATTTCTTTAACGAATTCAAAAACTCATTCTGATTTCTTACGATGTCTTTCAACCCCAACTTTTTGCCCAGCCTCGTCAACTGCGGCGGATCAACATACGTCTGCGCCAAAACTTCTTCCTGACCCAAAATTTCGCGCGCAGGTCCATCCAGCAAAACCTGCCCGTTGGAAAGAGCGATCACGCGCTCAAAATTCTCGGCGCAGAAATCAATATCATGTGTAATGGTGATGACGGTCTTGCCCTCACGCCGCAACTCCGCGATGACATGCGCAATGCGCGCCACGTTGACCGCATCCTGCCCTGTGGTGGGCTCATCAAAAATCACGATGGGCGTATCCATCGCAATGACAGAGGCCAGCGCAACCATCTTGCGCCATGTAGGCGAGAGGTCGTAGGGATTGGTCTCGGTCTTGTCGCTCAACTCAGTCAATGCCAGCGCACGTTTGACCAACTCATCTATTTTCTCTTTTGAATATCCCAAATTGTGCGGACCAAATTTTACTTCCGTGCCCACGTCTTTTGAAAATAATTGCTCATCGGGATTTTGGAAGACGTAGCCAACGCGCGAAGCGAGTTTCGCCACCGAATATTTCTTCGTGTCCCAATCCCCGATCAACACCGACCCGACAGTGGGTTGCAAAAGCCCGTTGAAGTGTCTCACGAGAGTGGTCTTACCCGCGCCGTTCTGACCAACGATGGCAACCTGTTCGCCCGCTTCGATGGATAATGAAATACCAGACAAGGCTTCAAGTCCGGTGGGGTAGGTAAAGCGGAGGTCTTTGATTTCGATTTTCATAATTGGTAATTAGTGATTGGTTATTGGTAAAATAAATTACCAGTTACCAATTACCAAACCCCTCCACTGCCTCATCCAATGTGACAGGTAATTTTTCTTTCTTCCACAAACCTTGCTTCTTCGCTTCTCTTGCCGTGGACGTGTATCGCGAAATGCCGAATCCATTTTCCGCCAACAGGTCGGAGGTCAACACTTCGCTGGGACTTCCTTCGAGCAGGATTTGTCCATCTTTCAACGCGATGACTCGATCTGCGAAATTCGCGACCCACTCCATTTTGTGTTCGACCATCACAACGGTCATTCCGCCCTCCGCCATCTTGCGGACCACGCCAAAGACTTCGCGGGTGCCGATCGGATCCATTTGTGAAGTCGGTTCGTCGAGGACGAGCAGCTTGGGTTGCATGACCAGGATCGAGGTCAGGGCGACGCGCTGCTGTTGTCCGCCAGAGAGGGAATAAGGCGAGCGATCAGCCAAATTGCTGATGTCAGTCAACTTCATGGCTTGCTCCACGCGCGGACGAATCTCTTCACGCGGCACGCCATTATTTTCAAGCCCGAAAGCGATCTCTTCAAAGACTGTATATTTTGCACCAGAGATTTGATTGAACGGATTTTGAAACGCGAGCCCCACATTCAACACCCATTCATCCAGCGTGGACTTGCTTGATTCCATGCCAGCCACTTCCACTGTGCCGCTGATCTCACCCTTGAAAAAGTGCGGCACAAATCCCGCCAGCGTGTAGCACAGTGTGGACTTGCCCGCACCGTTCGGTCCAATGACCGCGACGAATTCACCCTCGTTGATTTGCAAGTCGATATTTTGCAAAACGGGTGTTTTGGTTAGTGGATATTTATAAGTGACGTTTTGAAGGTTTATGAAGGCCATAAATTTAGCGCAATCGAAATGATAACAAAGATAATGAGTCCCCAGCGAATAAGCTTATCTGAACTGCGATCGGGGATTTCGTGCAGGGATGTTTTTACTTTTTTGGAGGTGAAGCCGCGCGCTTCGATGGCAATGGCGCGTTCCTCCACTTCAACCAGGGAACCAAAGACAAGCGGACCGACAAGCGGGACAACAGAGCCAATCCGCTTAAAAAATGTACTTTCGGTATCCAGTCCGCGTGACTGTTGGGCGGCAATAATGGTTTGGGCTTTTGCCTGCATTTGCGGCAGGATTTGCAAAGTTGAAATAATGACATAGGCAAATTGAGGCGGTAGACCGCGCCGTGTAAGATCAGACATTAATTCGCTTGGATGTGTTGTCAGCAAAAAGAGTGTAAATGCAGAAATCATCACTGTAATTCTTGTGGCAACGCGAAACGCAAACGAAAGACTTTCCTGCGTTACATCCAGGAATAGAAATTTGAAAATAACAGTATGCCCAATCGGTTGAAAGAATGCCTGCATTAAGAAAATAAATCCCGCCGCAGGGATGATCAGGCGCAACGCGGCTGTAAAATATTCCTTTGCAACTTTGCCAACAAACCCAAGCGGCACAATAACCAGGAGTAATAATGCGGGAGAAGTCCAATACCAGGGGCTAAAAAATGAAACCAGAATAATACTTAAAGCCAAGGTAATCTTGGTTAAGGGATTGAGAGCATGGAGGGCACTATCGCGTTTGAGGTAATAGGAAAGGCGTTCTTGCATGTAGGTGACCTTTCATCTGCTTGTTATTAAAAAGCAAAATAGGGGGTAATTTTGATTATACGCTAAAAAAAATCAGGCTTTGGGAGAAGCCTGATTTTTATAAACTTATACTATTTTTAGCCTGCAAGCATGTTACGGACAACGAAGCCTAACGCAACTACAATCACAACAACCACGAGCGCGATAATAAGTTGTGTAGTATTGTTGCCTTCTTGCACTTCTGCGTTCTCAGGGCGCGGGAAGCGGGCAACCAAACGCTTGGAAAGGCCTTGGACAATGGCAAAGGCAAGCATGGCTGTGGTGATCTTATCCACGGGTTCAGTCAGGAAGCTAGTGCTTACCACCGCAGACCAAAGTCCCTGACCAGTCTGGAGTAAATAAGCGGTGATGAAAGAAGAACCACTGGCTGTAATGCCGCCATACAGGTAGACAGAAATCGGGGTTGAGACAATCGCAGCGGTGAGCGCGATGAGGAAACCTGACAGGATCACTTTCCACCAACTCTTGAACAAACCTGCATTCGCGCATAAACCTGCCACCAGACCGATGAAAAACGCTACTGGCCACCAGGGCAGAGAATCGGGATTAAACAGTCCCCAGATGGTATTGGAGAGAGCGCCCGTCAGCGCGCCAGCCCATGGGCCGCAAATAATGCCCACGAGTACGGTGCCGATCGAGTCAAGGAAAACAGGTAGCTTGAGCAGAACAACAATTTGCCCTATTGCAATATTGATGGCAATCGCTACAGGGATAAGCACCCACGTCATGGTAGTGAAATCTTTCTTGATCTTTTCGAGCATGGTATCCTCCGAATGAAATGAATGATTGATTACTTTTCCATAATAACACTTTCCAACTTCAAAGGTCACGAGAGAGACTTCGCTAGTTTTTCCATCCTTTCTATAAATAACTCCATGAAAACGCGCGGTCTCACACCGAGCGCCACTTTCATATTCGCGGGATTTTTGGTCATCTTGTAAAAATCCGCAAAGGTGTTGCCCATTGAAACGCCGCCTGAAAGATCAACATCCACATACAAATCCTGATAGTCGCACAACTCAGGCATGAAGGTCAACGCCAAAGTCAGCGGGTCGTTGATCACGCAGCCGTCAATTTTTTGATACTCGTCGTGGAATTCCATGTAAAAGCGGGTTGCATCCGCAATAAATTTTGTGATCGGCGATTGAATCTTCAACAGTCGGTTCAAATCATCCTTCAAAAAGATACATTTATAGGTCACATCCAAAGGCGTGAGTGTGACCGGCATTCCCGAATGAAAAACAATGTGCGCGGCATGCGGGTCTACATACGTGTTGAACTCCGCCAGCGGCGTAGTGTTGCCTTCGTGTCTAATCGCGCCGCCCATGATGAAGACCTCTTTGACATTTTCCACAATCCGCGGCTCCTGTCGAATTGCCAGTGCGACATTCGTCAGCGGGCCGATGCAGACCAATGTGATTTCACCCGGCGCAGACATGATCTTCTCGATCAGAAAATCGCTGCCTTTCATAACCTGTGGCTTGGTCTGCGGTGCTGACAGTTTTGCATACCCGATTCCCTGCGCTCCATGCGTCTCAGGTGCAAGCAGGGACGGCTGCACCAGCGGTAATTCACAACCTTGATAAACCGGGATGTGACTCGCCTTCGCCAGTTCCAAAACAGAAAGCGCGTTGAGCGTTCCCTGCGCGGTGGATGAATTGCCATGCACCACGCTCAAGCCCTCCAGCGAAATTTCAGGAGATGCCAGAGCAAGGAGAATTGCCAGGGAATCGTCGATCCCAGGATCGGTGTCAAGAATGATGCGTTTGGTCATAAATTTCCTTATGTCATTGCGAGGGCGCTCTTGTTCTTAGCCCAACACTTGCGCCGTACGCCAGTGCGGTGAGCAATCCTCAACTTTGATGGAGATTGCTTCGTCGGGAAGAATACCCTCCTCGCAGTGACATCAAATCGAACGGCTGAGCGATTCCATTCGCTCGATGAATAATTCAATAAAATCACGCCCGCGCACATCCAGCGCCACTTTCATGTTGGCGGGTTTCTTGGCGACATTCATAAAATCGGCAAAGGTGTTACCCATCGAAACTCCGCCCGAAATATCCACATCCACGTGATGCTCTTCAAAGGTCAATAATTCTGGGGCGAGGATGACCGCCATTGTCAGCGGATCGTGCAAGGCACAGCCGTCGAAGCCTTCGTATTTTTTGTAGAAATCCATGTAGACGGCAGTTGAATCGCGGACGAACCGCGCAATCGGCGAGTCGATTCGGTTCAGGCGTTCGACATCCGCAGTGGTGAGCAGACATTTGTATGTGACGTCCAGCGGAATCAAGGTGATCGGAATTCCCGAATCAAAAACAATGTGCGCCGCGTGCGGGTCGGCATGGATGTTGAATTCTGCAAGAGGTGTGACGTTGCCGCCTTGTTTTATCGCGCCGCCCATGATGACAAGTTCCTTCAATGCCTGCACAATGCGCGGCTCTTTACGAATTGCCAGCGCAAGATTGGTCATGGGTCCGATGGTGAAGAGCGTGATCTCCTGCGGCTCTGCCAGAATGCGCTCAATCAAATAATCAATTGCGTGCTGGTTGATCGGTTGTGACTTTGGCTCTGGCAAAACGGCTTTGCCGATTCCGCTTGTGCCGTGGACTGCCTCCGCAGATTTAGGAAGCGTACTCACCAGCGGCAACGAACATCCGCGCGCGACGGGGATGTGGCTGGCGTGCGCGAGTTCCAAAACAGCCAGCGCATTGCGCGTGGTTTTTTCTATACCGATGTTGCCGCAGACAGTAGTCAAGGCTTCAAGCTGAATTTCCGGCGAGGCGAGGGCGAGCAGAAATGTGAGGGCGTCGTCCACGCCGGGGTCGGTGTCGATGATGATTCGTTTTGAATTCATAATGTCCTATTTATGTCACACCCGCACTTGCGCCGCGCGCCAGTGCGGTGAGCAATCTCCAATTCGATGGGAGAGATTGCTTTGGGCGAAAGAGCGTCGCCTTCGCAATGACACGATTATTTTCTCGGCTGAACTACGCCGCCGCGCACATCCCAAATTTCTGACTGCTCAACAAATTCAGGAGCGAACGCATGCGTGTCTGTGGTGGTGAACAAAACCTGTTCGCCTTTGCCAACATATTTCAGCAAGTCGGCGCGGCGGTACACGTCCAACTCCGCCATCACTTCATCCAGCAAAATGACCGGCCATTCGCCGGTGCGTTCCTTCATCCATTCGACCTCGGCGAGTTTGAGCGCGAGCAATGTCGTGCGCAATTGTCCGCGTGAGCCGTAGTCGCTGACATCCGCCTTGTTGATGATGAAGCGCAAGTCGTCGCGATGTGGTCCAATCGTCGTCACGCCGCGCGCGATCTCTTCAGCGCGGATCGTTTTCAGCCGCGCCAAAAATCCCCTTTGGATTTCATCCAATTCCATACTGGAGCGGTCAATCGGCGTATCGAGTTTCAGTCCCAACTGCATTTCAGGCTTGAGCGGATCGTAAGCAGGCTCATAGGCGAGACGCAACACTTCGGTTCCGCGAGTCAGCTCGTGATGGATGCGGGATGCGAAGCGTTCGATTTCCTGCACAGCCTGGATGCGCCACAAAATGATCTGCGCGCCGAGTCGCACCAGCGCATCATCCCAGACCTGAAGCTGGTTGCTGTCCCCTGACCTTTCATACAACGCCTTGAGCAGTGCATTGCGTTGCGTGAGCGCTTGGTTGTATTCGCTCAGCACACGCGCATACGCGGGGACAGCCTGCGCCAGCGCAAGGTTGAGATAGCGGCGGCGTTCATCGGGTCCGCCTTCGATGATCTGCGACATTTGCGGCACAAAGATGACCGCGTTGAAATGTCCCATAATATCGCTGACGTGTTTCTTCGCGCCATCCAGCAAAACTTCCTTGCGCAACCGCTGACCGTTGACGCCTGTCGGCTCAAGGATGAGGCGCACTTCGAGATGATGCTTTGTCTTTTCGCGCTGATAATCTGCCACGAGCCGCGTCACCGCCAGCGGATTCTTCGCCTCGTGAAAATTGACGATCTGCCGGTCCACATGCGTTTGAAAGGATGTGAATGCCGCCAGAAAATAAATCGCTTCAAGGACGCTGGTCTTGCCCTGCGCGTTTTCACCCACAAGCAAAATCATCCCGCCTGATTTTAGCGGGGCAACCCGCCGTGGAATTTCCATATCCAGGCGGGTGAGACTGCGAAAGTTGGTCAGCGATAAATGTTTGAGATACATGGTTGGCAGGTTTGAAGGTTGCAGGTTGGCAGGTTTGAAG
>Ga0105047_10006920_pt1 | contig 19167 bp, 17 predicted proteins | sample MAT04_FD_78384 | JGI IMG/M metagenome (GOLD analysis project Ga0105047, IMG submission 78384) | Freshwater microbial communities from Lake Fryxell liftoff mats and glacier meltwater in Antarctica - MAT-04 (megahit assembly) | ecosystem: Environmental > Aquatic > Freshwater > Ice > Liftoff... | reverse complement strand
GACCGCAGCGAACGAGCCGACAAGTTCGACGGTCCCCCCGATCGGGTCCAGAAGGCGCAGCACCACGGCGGCGAGGGTGCTCTTGCCGCTGCCGCTCGGGCCGACGAGCAGGGTGCAGGAGCCGGCCGGGATCTCGATGTCGACGCCACGGAGCACGTCTGGTCCGTCGTCGTTCCATCGTGCCTGGAGGCCCCTGATGCGCAGACCGTACGGCCCATCGCGTGCGTCGACGGGATCGTCTGGCTCGTTGACGACGTCGGGCAGTTGGAAGATCTCCTGGACGCGGCCCGCTGAGCTCGCGAGAGCTGGAAGCTGGTGCGCCGCAGTGGTGAGCGTGGCGAAGTGCTCGTGCACCGCCAGCGGTACGAGCACGACCACGACCAAGCTGACCGCTGCCAACGTTCTCGAATCGACGGCTCCGGCGCCGAACCAGAGCCCAGCCCACGTGGCCGCGCCGGCCGCAGCGGTTGCGATCGCGCCGCCGACACCGGCGGAGGTGGCCGTTCGAGCTTCGGCGTTCGTCATGACTCGGTCGAGGCGCTCGATGTCGGCGAGGCGCGACTCGATCGCCCCGTACACAGATAGCTCGGTCGACCCGGCCAGCAGGTCGAGCACTTGCGATTGGTAGTCGGCGCGCATCGGAGCGATTCGTGTACCGACGCCGCGTGCGGCACGAGCCGACGCCCACGGGGCAAGGACCGCCGCGGCTACCAGGCTGAGCGCGAGAGCGACTGCGGCAGCGGGAGCGAGGAACATCACGAGCGTGATCGTTGCCACGCCCACGATCGCAGCCGACGCGTACGGCAGCAAGACCCGTACCCAGACGTCCTGCAGGCCATCGACATCGGCGACGAACCTGCTGAGCAGGTCACCGGTCGAAAGCGTGCGCGCGCCGGAGGCGAACCTGGTGGGCAGGACACGCTCCAACCTCTCGACGGTGGCGACGCGAAGGTCACCGAGAATCCGGAACGATGCGTCGTGGCCGGTGAGGCGTTCGCCGTAGCGGAGGATTCCGCGGGCCAGTCCGAACGCCCGTACCGCCACGATGGCGACCATCAGGTGCAACACAGGTGGATGCTGGCTGGCTCGAGAGATCAACCAGGCTGCTGTTGCCGACAGGCCAATCGCTGCACCCGCGGCCAGTGTTCCGAGCAGAACAGCGAGCGCGAGTTGGCCGCGCCCGGATCGGCCGAGACGAATCACCCATCGCAGTGCGCTCACGCGTGCACCTCGTCGAGCTCTGACTCGGATGAGTTCACCGTGACGACGTGATCGGCGGCGGCGATTGCTGCTGGTCGGTGCGAGACCATGATCACGATGGCACTGGTGGACAGCCAACTGATGGTGCTCAGGATGGCGGCCTCGGTCTCGGTATCGAGACCGGCGGTCGGCTCATCGAGCAGGATCAGCGGGGCCCCGCGGAGAACCGCTCGGGCGATGGCGACTCGCCGCCGTTCACCGGCGGACAATCCTGCTCCGGCTTCCTCGATGCGTCGGTCGGCGGCCATGGCGGAAAGTCCGGAAGCGTCGAGCGCTGCGCGCACGGCGTGGTCATCGGCCGCGGAATGCGCCAGCCGCACGTTGTCGGCGATGCTGCCCGCGAAGAGGTACGGGCTCTGGTCGACCCAGGCGAGCTGTGTTCGCCACGCGTCACGATCGAGTGCCGACAGCAGTTTCTCGTGCCCGCCGCCGACGACGACGACGTCGCCGTGTTCGGTTTGTTGTGCACCGAGCAGCACCGACAACAGTGTGGTTTTGCCGGCGCCACTGGGTCCGGTGAGCACCACGAGCTGACCGAGGCTGGCCTCGAAATCGACGTCAGCTGGGGCGGCGCCCGTCCGGCCGGGGTGAGTGCAGCTGACGTTGCGCACCCTGATCGCGCCGCCCACTCGAAGGTCGGGGACGTCGGTGTCCGAGCCGCTGAGAGGAAGCGGTGTCTCGAGCACCTGAAACGCGTGCTCAGCGGCGGCGAGCCCCTCGGCAGCCGCGTGATAGCGAGCGCCGACGAGGCGCAGGGGGAGGTACGCCTCTGGAGCCAGGATGATGACGAGCAGACCGGTGCGCAGATCGAGCCCGCCGTCGACGAGGCGCAGGCCGACGCTGACCGCCACCAGCGCTACCGACAGCGTGGCGATCAGTTCGAGCACGAGCGAGGAGAGGAACGCGACGCGCAGGGTGGCCATCGTGGTGGTGCGGTACTGGTCGGTCGTGCGTCGCACCGATCCGGCTTGCGCCTTGGCCCGGCCGAACACCTTCAGCGTCGGCAAGCCGGAGATCACATCGAGGAAGTGATGCGAGAGGCGAGTGAGCGCGTTCCAGCGCTTCGCATTCGACGCTTCGGTGGCTTTGCCAACCAGCACCATGAACAGGGGGATCAGCGGGATGGTGGCAGCGACGATGAACGTGGCGGTGAGGTCGGCCGCCAAGAGTCGGCTGAGCACCACCACCGGCACTGCGACCGCGAGGATCAACTGCGGCAGGTACTGGGCGAAGTAGTCGTCGAGCGCGTCCAGGCCAGTTGTTGACAGGGTCGCGACTTCGGCACGGCTTGCGCGGGCATTCGGGCCGAGTTCCGCAGCGTGCGCGATCAGACGAGAGCGGAGTTGCGACTTCACGACCGCCGACGAGCGTTGCGCGGCGCTTTCCTGGAGCCAAGCGACGATGGTCCTGCCGACGATCACCGCTGCCAGGCCCCCCAGCACAGCCGACAGCGCGGAGCGCGATAACCCGTCGACAACGATGCGGGCGACGCCGCGCGAGAGCAGCTCGGCCTGCGTCACCACCAGCAGAGCGGTGGCGACACCGAGCGCGACAACAACCAGGAGATGGCCGCGTGTTGCCCCGGCGTACCGGAGCAGGCGTGGATCGAGCGGCTTCACCGAGTGGAGTCTGCTGGTTCCGGCTGCGGGATGGCGGCCGACGGCGGGATGTTGCCGACGCCGATCCTGCGCCGGAAGACGAAGTAGCTCCAGCTCTGGTAGAGGATGACCAGCGGCGTGAAGATGGCGGCGACCCAGGTCATGATCTTCAACGTGTACGGCGTGCTCGAGGCGTTGGTTGTAGTGAGCGAGTACGCCGAGTCGAGCGTCGATGGCATCACGTTCGGGAACAGCACCACGAACAAGCTGGCCACGGCGAGGGTGACGGTGGCTGCCGTGCCGAGGAACGCCCATCCCTCCCTGCCCACGCGGATCGCTGCGAGGGCACCGACGAGACAGAGTGCGGCCAGTACCGCGAGACCGATGAACCAACCGACGTGTTGAGCGTCGTGGCGATGGCTGTACGTCCAGACGAGGAACGCAATCGCTATCACTGCGGCGGCTAGCCCGGTCTTGAACGCCAGCGCGCGGGCCCGGTCGCGGATGTCACCGTGTGTCTTGAGAGCGACGAACACGGCGCCATGAGTCACGAACAGCGACAGTGTGACGAGACCGCCGAGGATCGCGTACGGGTTGAGCAGATCGAAGAACGAGCCGACGTACTCCTTTTCGGCGTCGATGTCGACACCGCGCACGATGTTGCCGAACGCCACGCCCCACAGCACCGCCGGCAGGAGTGAACCGAAGAAGATGGCGTGGTCCCACCACTTCCTCCACGAGTCGTTCGGGCGCTTGCTGCGGTACTCGAACGCGACGTTGCGAAAAATCAGCGAGATCAAGATGAGGAACAGCGGGAGGTAGAACCCCGAGAACAGGGTGGCATACCACTCCGGGAAGGCGGCGAAGGTGGCGCCGCCGGCCACGAGCAGCCACACCTCGTTACCGTCCCACACCGGGCCGATGGTGTTGATGAGCACGCGTCGCTCGGTGTCGTTGTGAGCGAGGAGGCGGGTGAGGATGCCGACGCCGAAGTCGAAGCCTTCGAGGACGAAGTAGCCGATCCACAAGACCGCGATGAGGATGAACCAGACAGTGGTGAGTTCCAAGGTGCTCGACCTCTCAGTAGGCGAACGCCAGCAGGCGTTCTTGGTCGTCGATGTCGTGCTCGGGTCCGTCCGGCTGAGGAGGTGGCAGCTCGGGTAGTCCAGCTCGGATGGTGGTGAGCAGCAGACGCACCTCGATCGCAGCCAGCAGGCCGTAGACGAGGGTGAAACCGATCAGGCTGATCAGGACCTCGGCGGCGCTCACCCCTGGCGACACGCCGGCAGAGGTGGGCATCAGGCCGAACACGATCCAGGGCTGGCGGCCCATCTCGGTGAAGATCCATCCGAACGAGTTGCCGAGCAGCGGCGTGAACGGGATGACCAGCGCGACCCGAGCCCACCAACGACCTTGCGGCATGCGCCCCTTGCGGAAGCCCCACAGCAGCCAGGCGGCTGCGAGCGCGGCCGACATGCCGATGCCGATCATCAGCCGAAACGTCCAGTAGGTGAGTGGGATGTTGGGGGTGTAGTTGCCGGGGCCGTACTTGGCTTCGTAGGCAGCTTGCAGGTCGTTGATGCCTTCGACCTCGGCGTGAAAGTCGCCTGTCGCCAGGTACGACAGCAGCCCAGGGATGCGCACAGAGAACACCTCGCCGCTGCCCCCGAGGGTGCCGATGGTGAAGATCGAGAAACCGGCGTGCGTCCTGGTTTCGTACAGCGCCTCTGCGGCGGCCATCTTCATCGGCTGCACCTCGGTCATCACCTTGGCCTGACGGTCACCGGTCAGTGCAACGGCGGTCGATGCAACGAGCACGATCATCGCTCCTGCCTTTGCTGCCGAGCGGAACGCGTCGCGGTCAACGTCGGGATGGCGGACCAGCCGCCACAGCGACACACCGAGCACGAACCCGCCGCCGGTGAGGAAGGCGGCGGCGATGGTGTGAGGGAACGTGACGAGCGTGACCTTGTTGGTGAGCACCGCCCAAATGTCCGTGAGCTCGACTCGATTGGTGCCGGGGTTGAACCGATAGCCGACAGGGTTCTGCATGAACGAGTTCGCGGCGAGGATGAAGTACGCGGAGAGGAATGTGCCGATCGCCGCCAGCCAGATCGACGCGAGGTGCAGTCTCGGCGAGAGCCGGTCCCATCCGAAGATCCACAGCCCGATGAAGGTCGATTCGAGGAAGAACGACAACAGGCCCTCCATTGCCAGGGGTGCACCGAAGATGTCACCGACGAACCGCGAGTAGTCGCTCCAGTTCATGCCGAACTGGAACTCCTGCACGATGCCGGTGACGACGCCCATTGCGAAGTTGATCAGGAACAGCTTCCCGAAGAACTTGGTCAGCTTGAGGTAACGATCCTTCTTCGTGCGATGCCAGGCGGTCTGGTAGCCAGCGACCACGAACGCCAGCCCGATCGTGAGTGGTACGAAGAAGAAGTGGTACACCGTCGTGATCCCGAACTGCCAGCGGGCAATGTTGAGGGTGTCCACGTGGGGTTCTCCGATCTGGCCTGCGCAGTGGCGAGCCTGCGACGCAATGTGCTGTGTCCCGAAAGCATCAAACCACTCGCCCAGGTAGGGCAACCCGGGCCGAATGTCACTTTCGGGCCGTGCGCTCTCAGCCCGACAACGGATCGATGAGCTCGGCGGTCAGAGCGAGGCGACGCCTGCTTTGAGGGCAGCGAGGCCGTCGCCGCTGATGCAATAACGCGTGCGCGGACCTTCGATCTCGCCCTGAACGAGGCCTGCTTCGCGCAGGACTCGGAGATGCTCGGACACCGTGGATTGTGCGAGTGGCAGCTCGGCGACAACATCGCCGGTGATGCAGGTATCGCGATGGGCGAGCAACCGAAGGATCTTGATCCTTGCCGGATGACCCAACGCCTTCGCCATCGCCGCCAGGGTGTCGTCATCTGGTGCACCGACGAGCCCTGGATGAGTCGGCGCGTCGCAAAAGGCCGCGGCCGCAGCACGTGTCCGGCCGCCCTTGGAAACGGTGGTGCTCATTGTGGTGCTCCCTGCTCGTGTGGGTAATAGCGCCGTCGTGCCCACAGCGCGAAGTAGACGAGGGCGACCAGCACCGGGACTTCGATGAGAGGGCCGACGACACCGGCGAGCGCTTGGCCGGACGAAACACCGAACACCCCGATGGCCACAGCGATCGCGAGCTCGAAGTTGTTGCCCGCTGCGGTGAACGCGATCGACGCGTTGCGTTCGTATGGGACGTGCATGCGCAGCCCGGCGAAGAACGAACCGAACCACATGATCGCGAAGTACGCCAACAGCGGCAGCGCGATGCGGGCAACGTGGAGCGGCTCGTTGGTGATGCGGTCGCCTTGGAGCGCGAAGAGGATGACGATCGTGAAGAGCAGGCCATACAGCGCGACGGGCCCGATTCGGGGCAGGAACCGCTGCTCGTACCACTCCGTGCCCTTCGCCCGCTCACCGATCAGTCGGGTCAGGAACCCCGCCAGCAGCGGCAGGCCCAAGAAGATCAGGACCGACTTGGCAATCTGCCAGACGGTGACGTCGATGCTATTGGAGTCCAGGCCGAGCCAGCCCGGCAGCAGTTCCAGGTAGAAGTAGCCGAGCAGTGAATACGCAACGATCTGGAAGAGCGAGTTGATCGCCACCAACATCGCCGCGAGCTCGCGGTTGCCGCAGGCGAGGTCGTTCCAGATCAGGACCATGGCGATGCAGCGGGCGAGACCGACGATGATCAGCCCGGTGCGGTACTCGGGCAGGTCGGGCAGCATCAGCCACGCCAGCGTGAACATCAGGGCCGGGCCGATGAGCCAGTTCAAGACGAGCGACATCACGAGCGAGCGACGGTCAGCCAGTACGCTGCCCATCGACCGGTACTTCACCTTGGCCAGGACCGGATACATCATCGCGAACAGACCGATCGCGATGGGGAGCGAGACAGTGTCGATCTTGACCTTCTCGAGCGTGTCGTTGAGATCGGGGAACACCCGGCCGAGCGCGATGCCGAGGACCATCGCAACGCCGATCCATGCCGGCAGGAAGCGGTCCAATGTCGACAGGCCTTCTGCCACGGCCACGTGATCACGCTCGATGGGCACGACCGCCTCATCATTCATCTCGTTGCGCCCCGCATCCTGATCGTCAATCGTCGAACAACGATGATGCTACACCTGGGTCCTCCGTGTCCGGCTATCCGGCACACGATGAACGACACGGCCCACGCCGCACCCCAAGAGGTGGCCGCGTGAGCCCGGGGCGCTGTTGGCCCGTTGTTCATCTTCGAAACAGCCGCAGATCACTCAACTGTGATTGACTCATTGTGTGACGAATGAGTATCGGGAAGTCGCGCCGCAATTCGAGCCAACGCTATTGGGGAGGTCGGCGATGCACGCTGCCCTCGCTGAGCCGGCACGGCTGGCGATCGTGGACGACCTCGCTGCGAGCGACAGGTCACCGAAGGAACTGGGCGACCGCCTCGGGCTGCTGTCGAACCTGTTGACCCACCACCTCGACGTGCTCGAGCAGGTCGGCTTGATCGTCCGGTTCTCGTCGGCGGGCGACGGGCGGCGCAAGTACGTGCGGCTGGTGCGCGAACCGTTGGCGTCGTTGCAGATCACCGGCCGTCAGCCACGGGGTGACCTGCTGTTCCTGTGCAGCCACAACTCGGCACGCTCCCAATTGGCCGCCGCACTGTGGACCGCCCGCACCGGCCGGCCGGCTTCGTCGGCTGGCACTCATCCGGCGCCGCGCGTCCATCGCGGCGCGATTGCTGCTGCCCGCCGCGCTGGGATACGCCTCGACAACGCGACCCCGAGCCTCGTCGGCACCGTGCCAGCCGACACGCAGGTGGTCACCGTGTGCGACCGCGCTCACGAGGAGCTGCACCCAGGCGTGGGCTGGTGGCATTGGTCCATCCCCGACCCAGTGGAGGCCGGAACCGCCGCTGCATTCGACGACGTAGTCGCCGACCTCGATGCCCGCATCGCCTCGATCATCTCCAACGGCACGACCAACGACACGACCAACGACACGACCAACGACACCACCAACGACACCACCAGACGGAAGACCGAACAATGACCACCCGCATCGGTATCAACGGTTTCGGCCGCATGGGCCGTCTCGCCGTCCGCGCCCTGCGCAGTCACCCCGACCTGCAACTCGTCCACGTCAACGAACACAAGGGTGGGGTCGAGACCGCCGCTCATCTCCTGGAGTTCGACACGGTGCATGGCCGCTACCAAGGGCAGGTGGACGTCGACGGCGGCCGGATGATGATCGACGGCTCGCCAGTTACGTTCTCCGATCACTCGACCGTGGCCGCCATTCCTTGGGACGAGCACGGTATCGATCTGGTGATCGAGTCGACGGGAAAGTTCTAGACCGCCGCAGACATCGCGCCGCACTTCGGCCGCGGTGTCCGCAAGGTCGTGGTCGCCTGCCCGGTGAAGAGTGAGGGCGTACTCAACGTGGTGATGGGTTGCAACGACCACCTCTACGACGCAGCCGCCCATCGCATCGTCACTGCCGCATCGTGCACGACCAACTGTCTCGCGCCGGTGGTGAAGGTGCTCCACGAGGCCATTGGCATCGAACGTGGTGCGATCACGACGATGCATGACGTCACCAACACCCAGGTGGTGGTCGATGCACCGCACAACGACCTGCGCCGGGCCCGCTCGGCGTTGAACTCGCTGATCCCCACCTCCACCGGTTCGGCGACCGCGATCACGCTCATCTACCCGGAGCTGACCGGCAAGCTGAATGGCATCGCCGTGCGCATCCCGCTGTTGAACGCGTCGCTCACCGACTGCGTGTTCACGATGACGCGCGACGTCATGGCGGAAGAGATCAACTCCCTGTTGCGTGAGGCCGCGGTCGGTCCGCTCTCCGGGATCCTCGGTTTCGAAGACAGGCCGCTCGTGTCCGCCGACTACACCAGTGACGTCCGTTCCGGCATCGTCGATGGCCCGTCGACGATGGTGATCGATGGTCGGATGGTGAAGGTTCTCGTCTGGTACGACAACGAGTATGGCTACGCGCACCGCATGGTCGAACTCGCGGGGATGGTCGCCGCGTCCCTCGAGCACGCGTGACATGAAGCTGCGCAACTACGTCCTGGTCACCGCCGGCTATTGGGTGTTCACCCTCACCGACGGTGCGCTTCGGATGCTCGTGCTGTTGCACTTCAACGAGCTCGGCTACTCGCCGGTGGCGATCGCGTTCTTGTTCCTCGCCTACGAGTTCATGGGCATCCTCACCAACCTGCTGGGAGGTTGGGTGGGCGCCCGTACCGGCCTCAACCGCACACTGGTGGCAGGCCTCGGGCTGCAGACGGTTGCCCTGGCTGCGCTCACCCTTGAGAAGCCGTCGTGGCAGCGGTGGGCGTCGGTGGCGTTCGTGATGTCGATGCAGGCGCTGTCGGGCATCGCCAAGGACCTCACCAAGATGAGTTCCAAGAGCGCCGTCAAGACGGTGGCCGGCGAGGGATCGCTGTTCCGCCTCGTGGCCATCCTCACCGGCTCGAAGAACGCATTGAAGGGCGTCGGCTTCTTCCTCGGCGCGGCCTTGCTCTCGTCGCTGGGCTATCACGGGGCCCTGTGGACGATGGTCGCTGCGCTGGCCGCAACGGTGGTGATGCTGATCGTGTTGCTGAACGAAGAGATTGGTCGATCGAAGAAGAAGCCGCCGCTGCGTTCTGTCCTCTCCAAGTCGTCGGCTATCAACCGTCTCTCCGCTGCACGGTTCTTCCTGTTTGGTGCGCGAGACATCTGGTTCGTTGTCGCGCTGCCCGTTTTCCTCACAGACCAGCTCGGCTGGCCACATCGAGGAGTTGGCGGGTTCCTTGCGGCATGGGTGATCGGCTACGGCATCGTGCAATCGTTCGCGCCGCGCTTCCTTGCCCGTGGCGGCAGAGACGTCGACGAGGTGAAGGCCGCACAGCGCTGGGCATTGATCCTCGCCGTCGTCTCTGCGACGATCGCGTTCTTGGTCGCCGCCGACGTGGGGAAGACCGTGGCTATCGTGGGCGGCCTCATCGTGTTCGGAGTCGCATTCGCGATGAATTCGTCGCTGCACTCGTTCCTCGTTCTTGCCTTCTCCGACGACGATGAGGTCGCGCTCGACGTCGGCTTCTACTACTCCGCCAACGCCGCCGGCCGCCTGGTTGGCACCTTGCTGTCCGGTCTGCTCTACCTGTGGGGCGGGCTGCCCGTGGCGCTGTGGGGCTCGGCGGCGTTCGTGGTGCTCACCTGGCTGCTCTCCCTGCGCCTACCACCCATGCCGGACAACGTCAGTATCTCCCTTGCGACGGTGGATGCCGGCGACTGATCGACCAGGTCAGCAGCAACCCGACTTGGTTGTCGGCACGGTCGCGAGTTCTGGCTCGGTACCAGCGGCCCACCCGGAGGCCTCGTCCGGGATGCCGCACGCCATCTCCGGCGCGTCGCCCTTGACGTAGTAGATCTCCCAGTCGTTCTCCGGGCCCTTGATCCATGTCTTGTCCTGCACCGCGAAGCAGCACGACACGTCTTCCTGGATCTCCTGCTCCATGGCGAGTTCGTTGGCGCGGGCGATCATCGCTCCGACTGCGTCTGCATCCTCGACTTCAACGCCAATGTGGTTCAACGAACCGGGGACGCCCATGCCGGTGAACAAGATCAACTTCAACGGCGGATCCGCGATCGCGAAGTTGGCGTAGCCCTCACGAGTCTTGGCGGGTTCAGTGCCGAACAACTTCGTGTAGAACGCGATCGACGCGTCGAGGTCTTCGACGTTGAGAGCAAGCTGGACGCGAGACATGATGGTTTCCTCCAGGGAGTGATGCATCGACATTACATTGATGTCCGTCGATGCGTCGACCATATCGAACAGATCGACAATTGTCAATGTACTACGCGAAGTTTCGATACGATCCTGGCCATGGCTTCTCGCAAGACCGTCGCTGTGCTCGATCCGATCGCCTGCTGCTCACCGGTGCGCAGCGACGTCCTCGACGAAGGCCAGGCCGCGGTGCTCGCCACTGCGTTCGCAGCGCTCGCCGACCCGATCCGTCTTCGCCTGCTCAGTTTCGTCGCCGCCTCTGGCGGCGACGAGGTCTGCGCCTGCGACCTGCTCGGGCCATCCGGCCGGTCGCAACCCACGGTCAGCCATCACATGAAGATCCTGGTCGACGCCGGTCTCATCGAGCGCGAGAAGCGTGGATTATGGGTGTGGTACCGGCTGGTGCCGTCTCGGCTCGACGCGCTTCGTGCTGTCCTCGCCTGAGGCTCGGATGTTCTGGTAGCGGATGACGCAAGCACACGTGACAGCGCCTGTTCAGGACGATGCGGTGGATCGGCCGGCTCGTCTCCCCACGATCTTGTGACCCCGGGAGGCCAAACGCACTCTCGTGTGTGGCCGCGGAGCGACTCGATCGGGGTGTCGATCGGTGATGACACAGCGGATCTCCTTGAGTGTGGCGTCAAGGTCGGCGATGCTGGAGAGGACCCGGCTCGTGATCTGCGGATCGCTGATGAGGGTTGCGATTGCGCTGAGTCGGAGCCCGGCTCGAAAGATCTGTCGTACGACCGTCTCTTGTAATTCGCAGGCGACACGATCGCGTTCGGTCATGAGATACGTCTGTTGGATGAGTGCTTCCGCGATCTTGCGGTCGGTATCGTCGCGCGTCACCTCGGTGTATCCGATGAGACGACCGTCGGCGTCGTTGATCGCCGTGATCAGAACATTGGCCCAAAAGATGGATGAGTCCTTGCGGACTCGCCAGCTTTCGTCGTGGTGTTGTCCTGACGCTGCTGCAGCCAGCAGGTCGCGGGCAGGCTTTCCATTGGCGAGATCGTCCGGCGTGTAGAAGACGGTGAACGACTGTCCGATGATCTCCTCGGCTGTGTAGCCCTTGATCCGTTGCGCTCCACGGTTCCATGTGGCGACGGTTCCGTCTGTTTCGAGCATGAAGATGGCATAGTCGTCGACTGCACCTACGAGCAGCTCGAAACGGTCGATGAGCTGAACTGCCGTGCTGACGCCTGGAATCATGGGCGGTTTCCTCCGATGGATGAGCGCCGGGACGACAGGGTCCAGATCGAAGGAGGCGCTGCCGTAACGTACCCCGTTCGCTCGTCGCCCAAACACGTCGTCACGATCGGTCCGGCGGTGTCATGTTGACCGCTTCGACTGTCGGACCCATCGAGCCCGGAGCGAAGGTTCGCGGTCGTCAGTGTGTCAGCCGAGATTGCTTGGTCAACGGAGTGTTGAGAGTCTCGAAGGTGAGGGTCCCGGCGACGACCTGTTCCGCAACCCCTGTCAGTTGCAGATTGTTGGAACGCGCATGATGCCGGATCAAATTGAAAGCTGCGGCCATGTCGACCTGCCCACGCTCGGACACCATTCCCTTTGCCTGCTCGATGAGAACGCGGCTGTCCAGAGCGTTCTGCAGCTGGAGGTCTCGCACCCGGGACTCGCGGGCAGCTTGATCCTGCAGGATCGCGACGCTTGCGACGTCGGCGAGTGCCCGCGCGAGTTGGATGTCCGCTTCGGGCATCTCGCCAGCTTGCGTCTTGAACAGGTTCAGCGCTCCGATGGTGCTGTCACGCAGGCGGAGCGGGAATGCGTAGACGCACTCGAACCCGGCACCCACCGCGTATGGCGCGAACCGTGGCCACCGCTCGAGTGCTTCGCGCAACTCGGTGCAGTTGACCGGCTTTCCCGATGTGAAGGCCTCCATGCATGGGCCCTGTTCGTTCTGTAGCTGGAACAACTCGAGCAGGCGAGCTTGCTCGCTCGACGCAGCCATCACCCGCAGGTTGCCGTCTGCGTCGGCCAACAGAATTCCGACTGCGTCGGCCTCGACGAGTTCGACACAGCGGTCGGCCAACATCGTCAACAGATCGATGATGTCGAAGTCGGCGACGAGTGTGTCGGCAAGCTGCAAGAACGTGCTGGAGATGAGTGCTTCGCGTGGCATCTGGTCGCCCTTTCACGTCAGCGGGAGGCTAGTCCGCGGATCCGGTGGTTCGATCGTCGTTGAGCCACCACTCGTGGGCAGGGTCTTTTGGGCGACGTCGGAAACGGGGTTCTTCGCCAGCTCGGAGTACTCGCGCGGCCCTCGCGGGGTGACATACGGCTCTCTGCGGACCCATCGACGCTGGCTAGGTTGCGCTGCGGAGTGAAAGCCGCTCCCCCTACTGCGTTGCTCCAGACCTTGGTTGCGCCCGATCGTCCTGAGAGCCGAGTCGCGGTGACGGCGAGTTCGACCGCGCTCACGACATGGCGGTCGCCGCGACCTCAGTCGTCGTGGAATCGGGGATCACGGCGATCGGACACGGCGTGTGGTGAACGCAGGCGGAGCTGACCGAACCGAGGAGCAGATCCTTGAATCCTCCACGACATCGCGATCCGACCACCAGAAGGTCGGCGTGACGTGCCAGTCGAAGCACCCATTTGGTGTTGAAACCCACCGCCCACTGGTACGGGTAGTCCCACACGGTCACGACGTCGAGTTCTGCTCCGCGTTGCTCGGCCTCGGCGAATGCCCAGGCCAGGGCATGGCGGGCGGCATGAGACCCGTCGATGCCAACGACGATCTGCTGCTGCGCCGTCACGTTGGGACTGGGTAGGGCGAAGTTCACGCCCCGTCGCGTGCCGCTCCACCTTCCCGGTCAGGCGGCTGCCTGGGCGTTCGGTGCGAGGTGGCTGAGGTCCTCACGGCCGGCCCGCCGGCCCGCTCGAGGTAGGAGACCACCTCGTCGTCGGTCGTCTGCGAGAAGTCCTCGTAAAACTGCCCGACGGCGAAGAACGGTTCTGGTGTCTCGAGAGCGATCAGCTCATCTGCGTCACCCGCCAACCGGCTGGTCCAGCCCGGAGGAGCAACGGGTACGGCGAGTACGACACGGGTCGCGCCGTGCGCCCGCGCGACCTGGCACGCAGCGCGAGCAGTCGACCCGGTGGCGATGCCATCGTCGACGATGATCGCGGTTCGGCCTTCGAGCGGCTGGCGGGGGCGATCACCGCGGAAGCGCCGAGCGCGGCGTTCGAGTTCCGCGCGTTCGCGTGCTTCGACGGCGGCCAGCTCCTGCTCCGAGACCTGGGTGATGCTGATGAGTTCGTCGTTCAGGACCCGGATGCCGTCCTCGCCGATCGCGCCGATTGCCAGCTCGGGCTGGTCCGGGACGCCGAGCTTGCGGACGATGATCACATCGAGCGGGGCATTGAGAGCGCGGGCGACCTCGAACGCAACCGGGATGCCGCCGCGGGGGAGCCCGAGCACCACGACCGGTTCGCCGGCGAGGTGCCGCAACCGCTCTGCCAGCCGACGTCCCGCATCGACACGATGTACGAAAGCCATCTCTCAAAGGCCCGTCGGGAGGTCTGAGTCGCGCGACGAACCGGTGACACAGCGGTTCACACGGTAGGCATCCGGCCAGTCGGCCTCCACCGCCACGACGGTGAAGCCACACTCGTCGATGAGGCGGCGAGTGATCCTTGCGCGTTCGGAATAGAACTCGTGCGTACCGTGCGACGCCTCGCCGATCAGCACGAACCGGCGGTCACCGATCAGCGTTACGAGATCGTCGTAGTCCGCCCGTACCCCCGCAACAACGTGGGCAGCGCCCGCCAGGACCCGCTCTGTGGACTCGATCGTCGACTGGGTGGCCATGTCTCGACTGTGCGCACTACGGCACGGCACCGCCAGGGCCAAAGGCCCTCTCCTCGAAAGGCACCAGCCCCACCGTGATCGTCGGACAAGTTCGCAGTCTTGTGCCCTTGTCCCCTACGCAGCGTCGAATACCTGACGACAAGATGATCGCATGACCCGCACGATCACCCTCGGCGACGACCGATCTGTCGCAGCAGATCTAGCATGGTTGTGGTTCCGGGTTGAGCCTGTGGCGACAACAACGGACATCGAGGTGCGATGGACGTAGCGGCCTCATCAGCAGCCACTCCGCCGGAGGCGTGGCGGCGCGACGCATCCGAGGTCGCAGCTGACCTTGGCGTAGAGGTGGCGACCGGGTTGAGCTCCGCCGAGGCTGCGGCGCGACTCGGACGCGATGGGCCGAACCTGCTCGACATTGCCGAGCAGGTGCCCGCTTGGCGCAAACTGCTTGCTCAGTTCGACGATCCGCTGATCTATCTGCTGTTGGTGGCCGTGGTGGTGTCGTTCATCGCGTGGCTGCTCGATGGGCGCAAGGGTGTGCCGTTCGAGGTGATTGTCATCCTGGTCATCGTCGTCCTGAACGCCGTGCTCGGCTACTGGCAACAGGCCAGAGCCGAACAGGCTGTGGCCGCACTGCAGCGGATGGCGGCGGCCACGGCCGGCGTGGTGCGCGACGGACGCGACACCCGCGTGCCGACTACCGAGGTGGTTCGCGGCGATGTTTTGACGCTGGCCGAGGGCGACGCCGTCAGTGCCGATGCGCGGCTTGTAGAGGCGGCGTCGCTGATGATCGCGGAAGCCTCGCTGACAGGTGAGAGCGAAGCGGTGCTGAAAGACGTCGCCACGATCGTCGAGCCGGTCGGCTTGGGGGACCGTGTCAACATGGTGTTCGGTGGCACGGCGGTCACGCGCGGTCGGGGTCGGGCGGTGGTCACGGCGACCGGCATGGACACGCGGATGGGACAGGTCGCGCGGCTGCTGGGAGACACCGACGAACGCGACACGCCGCTGCAGCGTGAGATCGACAGGATCGGGCGGATGCTGGGCATCGCGGTCATCGTCATCGCGGTGATCGTCGTCGGGGCGATCTTGTTGACGACCGACATCCGAAACGCCACTGACTTGATCGACGTTCTGCTCGTCGGAGTGTCGCTCGCCGTGGCAGCAGTACCGGAGGGATTGCCGGCTGTGCTGTCAGTGGTCCTGGCGCTCGGTGTGCAGCGCATGGCACGCAGGAATGCCATCGTGAAGAAGCTGTCCTCGGTCGAGACGTTGGGCGCGGCCTCGGTGGTGTGTTCAGACAAGACAGGAACGCTGACGCGCAACGAGATGACGATCGTCAAGGTCGTGACGGCGTCCGGAGAAGTCGATGTCACGGGCTCCGGCTATCGCCCCGACGGCGAGCTCCAAGTCGACGGTCGACCACTCGACGACACGGAGCTCTTGGACGAAGTCCGCTATGTCCTCGGTGGCGGCAGCCTCGCCAATGACGCGAGTCTTGGCGAGAACGATGGGATCTGGACGATCCAGGGCGATCCGACCGAGGCTGCTTTCCTCGTGGCCGAGGCGAAGATCACCGGTTTGGTGGACGACCGGCGGGCCCGCTTCGAGCGGGTGGGCGAGGTGCCGTTCACGTCGGAGCGGAAGTTGATGACAACCCTCGAGGCCGACGTCGAGCGGGAGGGGCGGATCGCGGTCGTCACCAAAGGCGCGCCCGACGTGTTGCTGACCCGCTGCACTCACATTCGCATCAGTGGTGACATCCAGCTGCTCACGACCGAATGGCGGTCTGCTGTCATGGCGACGGTTGACCGTCTCGCAGATCTTGCATTGCGGACGCTCGCGGTCGCCTACCGACCCATACCGGACACGGACCCACCCGCACAGGGCGAGGCCATCGAGCACGAGCTGATCTACCTCGGCATGGTCGGCATCATCGACCCGCCCCGACCGGACGCACGCGTCGCGATCGAAGAGGCTCATGCGGCGGGCATCCGGATCATCATGATCACCGGCGACCATCCGCGTACAGCGGTTCGCATCGCACACGACCTGGGCATCATCGACGCCGACGATGCACGCACGATGAGCGGTGCGGACATCGACGAGCTGAGCGACGACGAGTTGGTGGCCGTTGCCCACTCGGTCTCGGTGTATTCGAGGGTCGCTCCCGAGCACAAGCTGCGCATCGTTGCCGCGTTGCAGGCCGACCACAACATCGTGGCGATGACCGGCGACGGGGTGAACGACGCGCCCGCGCTGAAAGCAGCCGACATCGGAGTGGCAATGGGTGTCACGGGGACCGATGTGACGAAGGAGGCGGCCGACATGATCCTCACGGACGACAACTTCGCCACGATTGTCGTGGCTGTTCGCGAAGGCCGGTCCATCTTTGCCAACATTCGCAAGTTCCTGCGGTTCCTTCTCTCGTCGAACATCGGTGAGGTGTTCACGATGTTCTTCGGCGTCGTCCTGGCCGGAGCGCTCGGGCTCGAAGCCACCGGGTCGACGATCGCAGTTCCGTTGCTCGCCACCCAAATCTTGTGGATCAACCTCCTCACCGACACGGCGCCCGCCCTCGCGATGGCATTCGACCCGCCGCCCGACGACGTCATGGATCGCCTGCCGCGGCGAGTGACCGACCGGGTCATCGATCTCGAGATGTGGGTCGGCATCGTCTGGGTCGGCACCGTCATGGCGGCCGTGACCCTCGCTGCGCTCGACCTCGGCCTCGACGGCGGAATCCTCGGCGGATCCGGCGACATCGTCCAAGCACGCACCATGGCGTTCACCACCCTGGTCTTCGCCCAACTCTTCAACGCCTTCAACGCCCGCTCGGACCACACCAGCGCGTTTCGTCACCTCTTCACGAACCGATACCTGTGGGGCGCGATTGCGCTGTCGGCAGTTCTGCAGATCGCGGTCGTGCAGTTGACGTTCCTCAATGACGCTTTCGACACGGTTCAGATGTCGCTGGGCAAATGGGGGCTGTGCCTCGCACTCGCCAGCGCTGTGCTGTGGGCGGACGAGATCAAGAAGCTGATCGTGCGACGAGTTCGCAATCACCGCAACGCCAGGCGCTGAACAGGCGTTGGCCGCCGCACTCGGCGATCGCATCCTCATCTCGTCGCGGGGACTGGCGCCACGCGCAACTCGGTGCAGTTGACCTGTTACCCCGTGGGTGGACTTGTCAGCCGAGAACAACCGTGACCCGGTGCGTCGCACCATCGTCGACAAGCGGAACAGTCGCTCCACCACCAGGCAGCGCCTGTCCATCGAGCTCAGTCCGGACAATCCCGCGGCTCACACCGTGAGGGTTCGACACAACGATCTCGTAACGAGCGGAGTGGTAGCGGAAGGTGAGTTCGTATCCGGGCCAGTCACGTGGAATACACGGTTCCAGCACGAGGTTCGTACCTCTCAATCGAAGACCGAGGATCGACTCGACGCCGGCCTGGTACATCCAGCCTGCAGATCCCGTGTACCACGTCCACCCGCCGCGCCCCACATGCGACGGCTCGGCATAGACATCGGCCGACATGACGTACGGCTCGACCTTGTAGCGATGCACCCCCGCCCGCGTACTGGCATGGTTGATCGGGTTGAGAAGCGAGAACAACTCACCCGATTTGTCGCCCTCGCCCAAGGCGGCAAAGGCGAGGACCGACCAGATCGCACCATGGGTGTACTGCCCGCCGTTTTCGCGGACGCCGGGCAGGTAGCCCTTGATGTAGCCCGGGTCGACGTCCCAATGGGCGAAAGGGGGCGCGAACAGCAGCACGAGACCGTCGCCCGGATGGACGAGGTACTCCTCGACAGCAGCCATCGCACGGCGAGCGTGTTCAGGGTCGGCAGCGCCGGACAGGACGCTCCACGACTGCACGATCGAGTCGATACGGCATTCGGGGTTCGTCGCCGATCCGAGCGGGGTGCCATCGTCGAAGAAGGCCCTGCGATACCAGTCGCCGTCCCAGCCCTCGCTTTCGAGCGACTGTCGAAGTGGCTTCATCAGGTCGAGCCAGCGTCGAGCGCGCAGATCGTCGCCGCGCCCCTGAGCGATCGGGGCGAAGTCGGCCAAGATGGTGTGCAGGAACCAACCCAGCCACACGCTCTCCCCGCTGCCGCCACAGCCGACTCGGTTCATGCCGTCGTTCCAGTCGCCTGAGCCCATGAGGGGTAACCCGTGGCTGCCCATCGCGAGACTCACGTCGATGGCTCGTGCACAGTGTTCGAACAGCGAGGCCGACTCCGTCGAGCGGTCGGGCTGGAAATAGGCATCGTCATGACCGGCCTGCAGTGCTGGTCCCTCGATGAACCTGATCGGCTCGTCGAGTACCCCCATGTCGTTGGTCACCGTCAGGTAGCGGGCGACTGCATAGGGCAGCCAGAGGCGATCATCCGAGATCCGTGTTCGCACACCGCGACCGGACGGCGGGTGCCACCAGTGCTGGACATCGCCCTCGGGGAACTGCTGAGCCGCGGCGCGCAGAAGGTGCTCCCGCACCAGGTCTCGCCGGGCCGTGATCAACGCCACGACGTCTTGGAGCTGATCCCGAAATCCGAAGGCGCCTCCCGCCTGGTAGAACGCGGCCCTGGCCCAGAGCCGGCAGGAGAGCGTCTGGTAGAGCAGCCAGGTGTTGAGCATGATGTCCATCGAGCGGT
>Ga0105047_10006917_pt1 | contig 19177 bp, 3 predicted proteins | sample MAT04_FD_78384 | JGI IMG/M metagenome (GOLD analysis project Ga0105047, IMG submission 78384) | Freshwater microbial communities from Lake Fryxell liftoff mats and glacier meltwater in Antarctica - MAT-04 (megahit assembly) | ecosystem: Environmental > Aquatic > Freshwater > Ice > Liftoff... | reverse complement strand
TTCTAGCATTACCATTTCAAAATCGCTGTAATCAAAATCAACATTCAGTGTATAGCTACCTTCAATGCCAGATTGAAACCCAAGAGGTACAACCGGATTGTCTTCGGTACTGGTCAAATATTTAACAGTCAAAGGATTTCCACTGTTGGTCATGTACAATGAAGGCGCAATGGGGCTCCTACTAAAAAGCTTGACGGCACCCGCCTCATTGGACGGATATCCAAATCTGAGTAATACTTCATCATATCCACTTGTTGTGTGCGATTCAACACGCACTCTTACTTTACTCCTGCTTTCTGAACCATTTTTAAACCAATCACTTGCACCATCATGCACCCTTATGGTATTTGTCATAACGATATTTCCTGAAACGGAAGCTCTGACAAAGAATCCCTGCATCGGAGCAATATATCTGGTAACATCATTGGTGCCTAAATCATCAGCATCTGCCGAGTTGTAAACTCCATAATTATTTGCCGTTTGATTCCAGATCCACATATCATTTCCACCGCCATTCACTGTCAGATTGTCTCTTGTCCAGCCTGAAGCTTTCCAGTCAACAGAAGACGGGTATGGATTACCCACTAAATTAAATCCCTGCAATTCAGGATCAGTGCTGGTATTTGTAAGATTATAGCTGATAACACCATTGTTTAAATGTCCGAAAAACTTTTTTGTTGGATTTGCATCCTGAACGGAATAAAGATAACCTGTACCTGCAACAAAATTTACCTCTGGGTGAACAGTTGTCCAGTTGACTGTGGATGTTGTATTCAGTTTATAAATCCAACAATTGGTAGGTTCATTCCAGATGTACATATCATAACCAGTATTATTTCCGTAGGTTCCTGAAGGCACCCATGATGGAATGGTTGGTACTGCGGGTACAATTTCATGATCAGATACCGGAGATGAAAGAAAATGCCATGCTTCTGCAGCACCGCTGATGTATCTTTCATCTGTGGCCTCAACATTATTGGTGTTGTGAATCAGAGAAGCTGTTCCCGAAGCAGATGATTTTAATACCAATCCTTCAGCACCTCCATTGTTGGTAAGCGTTCCTGAAACGGTAAGTTGTCGTGCCGGTGCGATATTAAAAAGCGCACCACTGTTGATGAGTAAGGCTCCCCTGATTGTTGCCAGAGCCTCAGCATCCAATGTAACACCAGCAGCATTAGCATTATCAATAGTCAGATTATTCAGCGATACACCACTTGTACCATTTATGATCTGCGCGCTTGTGCCTGCCATTGAAATCGTATTTCCGGTAACAGAAATAGCTGAATTTACAGTCAGATCGCCTAAAATACTTAAAGATGTTGCAGGAAGTGTTTTGGTTCCGGCACCACTAAAAATCAAGTTGTGATAACCATAGGCTCCACCTGGATTAATTACTGTTTGGGCAGCACTTCCCTTGTATTCAATTGTATTTGCATTGGCGCTGAAATCGAGGATGCTGCCACTGCCTGCTGTAAGTGTTCCTGAAATGCCCAAATTACTACTTGTTGCAGGTTGAATTTTTGTATTATCGCTAACCGTAAGATTGTAAAAATTGGCAGTTCCAGAAATTGTAGCAGTATTTGAAGTGGATCCATTGTTAAAAATAACATTACCGGTTCCCGCATTGAATGCTCCGTCATTTACCCATGCATTGACAGCACCTGAAACAGTGATGTCATAATCATTTACATTCAATGTGGCACCTGATTCAATCTCAATTGATAGAGCAGAAGCAGGTGATATTACAGGAAGTAAGTTTCTGGAAGGATAACCACTGCTTCCGATTGGCAATATTCCCGGAATCAATACAGGATCACTGGCTGTGGGTACTCCTCCTTCCCAATGGCCGGGCAAACTCCAGTCGCCGGGGTAGGAAACCGAGCCTAAACCGATCCAGGTGTGTGTCGTTACATTTGAATAGCTTAATCCCCATTGTTTTACATCCAATGTTGACGAAATTGCCAGATAATTAATGGCCGGACCCGTTAATTGAATCCAATTGTTGGTGGCATCGTTACCATTATGATTCCGAGGATAAGTAGTGTAGGCAAAAGGTGCTGTTAAATCCGGATCATAAGCATCCCAGAAAACAAGTTGAGTTTCATCTGTTTCTGTATCGTGCAATTCCGAATCAAGATAATGCAGTTTTACTATCATTCTGTCATTTCCGCCCGATTGGGCAAAGCTGTAATATCTATTTATAGGTATACCTTCATGCCATGTCGGAGCTGTTCCAATGGTTATTTTACATTCCACCCAGGTTGGTTTTATACCGCCCGGAACACCCAGGAAATTTAATGATGTAAATTCATTACCAAAGGTATATTCCACTCCATCGGCAAAAGTGTGCTGGCGTTTTACAATTCCGGTTACATCGCCTAAGCCAATAGTTGTGGCAGATGCTACCATACTTAGCATATTGCTTCCGGTTTCCAGTATTCCTTGATCAGCAGAAGGATTGGCATGGCTAAGATTTAATACTCCATTCACTGTAATGTCACCATCAGTAGTTCCACCCGCAGCCCCACTCATCGTAAGATTAGTGTAAGTTCCTGTTATCACGGTTTGCGCGGAACTTCCGGTATATTCGATGGTTCCACCCCAGGTTTTGTCTGATGGTAACGGGGATGCACTGGTATTAGCGGTCTTAATAGTTCCGTTGTTGTTGAGAACACCTGCAAAAGTTCCGGATAAGGTGTAAGAACTCATATTCAAAGTACTGCCCGAATTAACTGTAAACCCTCCGTAAACAACTAAATCGCCGGTGGTCGTTTTTATACCTGTATTGCTGAATACAACGTTATAAAAGCTGAACGGGTCAATGGTTTGTGCTTCACTTCCATTAAGATCGATGGTACTATTCGTAATTTCAAAGGTTGCATTGGTTGCCGATACCGAGCTGTGACCCGCAATTCCGATGGTGCCACCATTCACCAAAGTAATGGTTTCGCCTCCTCTGTCTCCCGTTACATTCACATTATAATAGTTAAATGCCGGAACTGTTTGCGCACCGGTACCATTGGCTTCGAGTGTTGAGCCGGTAATAGTATAAGTTGTTGTGGTTAAGTCGGGTTCAAAGAAACCAGATACACCAATTTTAGCACTATTTGTTGCATAATCTTCGAGCGTAACATTACGGGTTCCATTAGATTCAATAATTAAATTGCCATAATTCAATCCATTCACTGTTTGGTCTCCTGCTCCTTCAAAATCAACTGTGAGGTTGGTTAATGTTTTGTTTGCGATTGGAAATTGTGTTACAAAGTCAGGATTGGTAGTTATCCTGGTTACTTCAACGGTGCCATAACCGGTAAGCGTTCCGGCTCCTCCTACGGTATTTGTTGCTCCGGGTTTGAAGACAGCACCTGCATTAATTGTAAGTGTTCCGCCTGAAGCAATTGATATATCAGCAGTAGTTTTAAGTTGTGCTAAGGTATTACCATTAATTAGATTATAAAAAGTAGTTGATGCGCTGCCCCCAATAGTTGTTGCAAACCCTTCAATACTGCTTAGGTTACTCATAGTAACAGTTCCTGTTCCTGCATCCACCGTCCCGTTATTAGTAAAATCGTGCCATATATTTAATGGCGTTGGGAATGTTTTTGTTCCGCTTCCACTTATAATTAGCGAGTGATATCCGGTGGTACTACCATTAGGATTCGGAATGGTAATAGAAGCAGTACCCTTAAACTCAATAACATTATGAGTAGAAGCAGCGTCAAGAACTCCATTGTTAGTCAAATAACCTTCAATACCAATATAGGAATTCAATCCTGGCCTTAGCGTGGTATTGGAAGCAATAGTTAAATCATAAAAATCTGTTTCTCCTGATATACCTACAAGACCTGAAGAAATATTACCATCAAATGTTACATTACTATTCCCTGCGTTGAAAACTCCTCCTGATTCTAATGACCATACATTTCCATTTCCAGAGAGGGTTAGTGCAGCATCAGTGACAGTGTTTAATGTCCCACCATCCTGAATAATAAGGTATCTCCCTGCTGCGTCAATTGGTAAATCAGGAGAAATGGAATTTGAACTGCTTACATCTGGTATAACAATACCCAGAGATGATGTTGGAACACCCTGGGGTGTCCAATTGGTTGCAGTATTCCAGGTTGTCGTACTCTCACTTCCATCCCATGTTCTATATTCAACTTGTGTAGGAGCAATAGTAACTTTAAAATATCCCATTATACCTGGAACCAAACCAAAATTTGCATCAGAGAATGTAATCAAGTTTTCTTGTGAATCATAATCCGACCAACCTCTTTCCAATACATCATCTGGGTCAACAAACGGAAAAGTAAATTGCCAGAAAGAAAGCAAACTTTCATCTACGCCCGCGGCTAATTCCGAATCCAAATAATTGGTTCTGAATATTGCCTTAGTATTAACGCCGCCAATTTGAGCTATTTCATAAAGACGTTTAGTGGCATCTGCAACCCAATCAGGAGCGGTTGAAAGCAGCGTAACCCGAAGGCTGAATGAGGTGGGTAAAGTTTGTCCTGCTACTACTGGAAAAAATACATATTGATTTGCATTACCATAAGTATAAATGGTATTTGTTGCAAAATCATGTGTTCTTGTAATAGTACCTGTTACATCACCTGTTCCAATAGTATTTGCGTCTGCTCCAAAGAATAGTGTATAAGTCGCCATATCTAAACTTCCATGCGTGGCATCCGGATTGGCAACGCTAAGATTAAGGGTACCATTTACTGTTTGATTGGCAGCAGCAGTTACGCCTGCTGTATTGCTGATGCTAAGGTTGTTGAATGTTGATGCAGCGGTAGGCAGGGTTTGACCTGCTGATCCATCAAAGATAACCATTCCACCCCAGCTAAGTCCGGAGGTGAATGGCGTTGACGAAGTGTTTTGGGTTCTTAAAGTTCCCAAGTTAGAAAGAGTAGTCAGTCCGCTTAATGCATAAGTTACCATATTGAAAGTGCCGCCTGATGTGGTGTTTAGCGTTGTTGCAGCTATGGCATCGCTTGCGGTTTGGGTTCCGCTGGTATTGCTTAGCGTGAGTGTGGAATATGTGCCTGCCATTGGTGTTTGTCCGCCTGTAGTTGCATTGTATTGAACCGTTCCTCCCCAGGTTTTGCCGGTAGGAATTGGAGTGCTGCTTGTATTTTGGGTTTGAATAGTTCCGCCATTGGTTATGGTTGACAAAGTGCCAAGCAATTGATAAGTAACCATATTTAAAGTACCGCCTGAAGTTGTTATTAATTCTGCATTTACGGTTAGATTTCCACTTGCCGTTTGCGTGCCACTTGTATTGCTTAAAGTCAAATTGTTATATGTACCGGTCATTACTTTTTGTCCACCAGTGGTGGTATAATAGAACACACTTCCACCCCAGGTTTTACCCGATGGCAGCGGTGTAGCGCTAACCGATGCAGTCCTGACAATTCCTGTGTTGGTTACTGAAGATGCAACTGCAAGTGCCGAGGTTGTCATATCTAGATCACCGGAATTTGTAAAATTGCCGGAGCAATTCAAATTTACACTTGCTGTAACAGGGCTAGTTGTATTTGAGATCGTAAGATTATTTAAAGCCGGAGCAGCAGATCCGGAAATGGTCTGCGCACCTGTGCCATTCATTACCAGGGTGTTTTCGGTGGCCGAAACAGTTGCATTAAAGGTTATATCCCCTTCGATATTCAACGTAGGGGAAGGAAGCGTTTTTGTTCCGCTTCCGCTGATTATCAGGTCGTGATAGCCTGGGTTGGCATCACCGCTGGGGTTAATAACCGTTTGAGCACTATTCCCATTGTATTCCACCGTATTTGCATTGGTCGTAAAATCAAGGACAGATCCGCTGATTGCATTAAATATCCCTGCGACACGGGTAACGCTACTTGCAGCCGCATGCAAATGTGTCTTATCAGTAATCGTCAAATTATAGAAATTAGTAGTTCCGCCAATTAAAACGGTTTTAGCTGGGTCGGCATTGGCAAAAATCACATTTCCTGTACCTGGGGTAAAACTTCCGTTGTTTACCCAGGCATTGCCATCACCATATACCGTTATATCAAAGTCGGTCACACCCAGTGATGCACCCGTTTGTATTTCAATGGAATTAGCCATGGCAGGCAATATGGCAGAAAGTAAATTGCGATAAGGATAACCTGAATTTCCGACTGGTAATGTTGTTGGAATCAACACGCTGTCTCCCGCAACTGGCACTCCGCCAGACCAATGTCCAGGTAAACTCCAGTCACCTGGATAGGAAACTGAACCCAAACCGATCCATGTGTGAACGCTGACATTTGTATAACTTAACCCCCATTGTTTTACATCTAAGGTAGAAGAGGTAGCCAGATAATTTATAGCCGGACCCGTTAACTGAATCCAATTGTTGGTGGTATTTGTACCGCTATGATTGCGGGGGTAAGTAGTGTAGGCAAAAGGTGCTGTTAAATCGGGATCATACGCATCCCAGAATACAAGTTGTGTTTCGTCAGTTTCTATGCCGTGCAATTCTGTATCAAGATAATGCAGTTTTACAATCATCCGGTCTGTTCCGCCCGATTGCGCAAAACTGTAAAAGCGGTTAATGGCTTCACTTCTCCAGGAAGGTGCAGTTCCAATGGTTATTTTACACTCCACCCAGGTTGGTTTTACACCACCCGGGACACTGAGAAAATTTAAGTTCGTATATTGGTTTCCAAAACTGTATTCCACACCATTTATAAAAGTATGCTGCCGTTTTACAATACCTGTTACATCACCGGTTCCGGTGGTAGTGGCAGAAGCGCCCATTGACAAAGTAAAGGTAGCGCCCATATTAAAACTCCCCACGGTAGTTGACTGATTGGCGCTCACCAGGCTGAGTATTCCATTCACCGCCATATTACTGCCAGCGTTGATGCCGGCACCATTAACTGTCAGATTATTGATATTACCTGTGATTACCGATGCAGGAAGTGTAATTGCTGCTGTATTGGTAAATGCCAGCGTTGCGCCTGTATTGCTGGCATTAATATTTCCACTTGTACGGGTGGGCGAATTTCCTGCAAGGGTTAAGGTATTTGCTCCAACTGTAAAAGTACCGGCCGATAAAGTCAGATATCCGTTTACAGTCATGCTTTGGTTGCCCAGTGTAACACCACCTGCACGATTTATGGTTAAATTATTGATTGACGGTTCAGTGCTGAACAGATTGCTGTTAATAGTTATGGTTGCAGCTCCACCAAAATTCAGATTGGAGGAAGTACTCACCACAATATTCCCTGAAGGGTTACTTATGGTTCCGTTGATTCCAAGTGTGTTTGCTCCGACACTCAGCGCACCGTTATTAAAGGCAAGTGCATTGTTTACATTTACATTGGAAGCCATTGTTACGCCCAGAATATTATCAAGGGTCAAATTATCGAAACTGGTGGTAGAACTTCCTGATATTGTTTGGGCTGATGTTCCATTAAAAGAAACAATCCCGCCACTCGTTGGGGTGAATGTTCCATTGTTTATAAAGTTACCGCCAAAGAAATGATGATGACTGCCTGTCGCGAAAGTTGAACCATTTTCTATTGTTGTATTTCCAAAAATTACAATTGAATCTGCAGATGTTGCAGAAGCTGCGCCAGATAGCGTAAAATTATCTTCAATTTTCAATGCCGTTCCTGGCATTGTTTTGATGCCAGTTCCACTAAGAATCAGGTTGTTGTACCTGCGTGTTGTAGTGTTTGGAGCTATTACAGTCTGATTGCCTCCATTGTATTCCACAGTTGAGTTGCTGGTTGTTACAACATGCCAGTCACCGTTGTTCACAATGGCTCCAGCTATCCGCATAACACAACCGTCTTCCATCCGAAGCGATTTTCCGCTGTTAATGGTTACATTATAGAAGTTGGTGACACCTGAAATAGTAGCTAAAGTATTATCAAAAACCACCGTTCCGGTTCCTGAAACGAATGTGCCATTGTTAATCCATGCACCTGCCGATCCGTAAATAGTAATATTATATGTATCTACCGTAACGGAAGCCCCTGTCTCAATTTCTATCGTTTTAGCAGCTGCTGGCAAAGTTCCCGAATTTAGGTTTGTAGATGGATAATTAGAAACACCAGCCGGGATTAAAACATCTTCGGCCAATGTTGGAACTCCACCACTCCAGTTGGCCGTTTCACTCCAATCCCCGTTGTTTGCACTCCCTATCCAAGTATTTTTAATTGCAGTTGTATAGCTAAATCCCCACTGTTTGTCATCGAGGGTTGCAGAAGGTGCAAGGTAGCCAATTGAAAAGCCGGATCTTTCAACCCAGTTGTTTGTTGGATTGTTGCCCGATTTCCCATGAGGTTCAGTAACGAGTGGAGGCAAGTTATGCTGATCCCAAAGAACCAGTCTTGATTCGTCCGGTTCGGCACCGTTTAATTCTGCATCAAGATAGTGCAGCCTGAGAATAGTTCTGTCGGTACCGGCATCTTTTGCAAAACTATATTCTCTTTTTACTGCCTGGCTTCTCCAGGCCGGTGATGATCCAATTGAAACTTTACAGCTTACCCACCCTGGCTTTGTGCCCGTATTGATAAATGTTAAAGTAGTATGTTGATTTCCAAAAGAATACTCAACGTTCCCAAGAAAAGTATGTTCCCTCTTTATAATTCCGGTTACGTCACCTATTCCCGTTGTTGTTGCATTTTCACCCATATTCAGGGTATGGGTGAAAATGTCAAAACATCCTTTAGTTGCAGATGGGTTTGCACTTTGCAGATTTAATATTCCATTAACCGTAAAATCGCAACATGCCATAACCCCGCCAGTTCGGTTAATGGTAAGATTGTTAATTACAGGTGGAGTATAAAACAATATTTCCGCAGGAGAAAGAGCGGTTGTTCCGCCAAAATACAGCGAAGAAAGTACACTCACATTGATAAATCCGGATGTTTTTGTAATATCTCCGTTTATCGTCAATAATTTGGTTCCTACGTTTAAATTTCCATTGGTGAGTGTAAGTGTATTATTTACCGTTATATTTGTAAAAATATCAACACCTGCTGTGTTATCTACAACCAAATTCTCAAAATTGATTGAATTTTCACCATAAATATTTTGTACACCAGTACCGTTTAAAGTTATTGTTGAACCTGTTGTTGGAGTAAATGTTCCTGTTTGTCCGTGTCCACCAACATCAAAATGCCCTCCTACTGTGTGATTAAAAACACCTGTTACAAATGTTGCACTATTTAGAATTTCCAACTCCCCTCCTACGGTTATTTCATCTGTCGCAGTAGCAGTTAAGTTTCCTGTCAATACAAATTCGTCTGCGATATCAAATGCAGTTGCGGGCATTGTTTTGGTGCCACTTCCGCTTAACATCAAAGTGTGATAATTTGGAGAACCATCCGGAATAATGACAGTTTGATCTCCTGCTTTATTGTATTCTACTGTTGAAGGAAAAATACTGGTGTACCATTTCCCGGTTCCTGTTCGGGAAACACTGCCCGAAATTTTAACATGGGCATTGGTTTGATTGGTAACAATAGCCCCGTTCGCAATTTCGATATCGTGAAATACCGGAACTCCGGAAATGGTTGCTCCAGGGTTTAAGAAAACTACTTTACTGGTACCCGGGTCCGATAATCCCGATTGATCTTCCCAACCCCCACTCATGGTGTTCTGGATATTGATGGTTTTGTCTCCCATCATCAACATCCCTCCGGCTTCAATGGTCATGGTGTTGATGGTAGGCGGGGTAGAAGGTAAAATTGGGTCATGGAGTGTTGTGGCGGCATCCGGAATTACTACATAGCTTAATGCGGTGGGTACTCCAGCTCCTTCAGGTAACCAGTTATCAGCATTGTTCCAATCTGTGCTTAACGACCCATTCCAGATTCTTTGTCCTTCCTGAAATTCACGCAAAAAGAATATGGTTCTCCAGACATGTGTGCTGTTTTTTACAAAATATGATAAGGGAACATAAGAGAGGCCAATAAAGTTATTTGCAAAATCATAATCGGCTCTGCCATGTTCATCGGGTACAAGAAATCCTCCATCAATATCATAGTCTGCAGTAGTTAAATTTAATTCAACGTTCCCATTTAATTCTGAATCGAGGTAATGGAAATTCACATTGACATTTGACGTTGTACTAACGTTTTCAGGATCTACAAGAATCGGAACCATTTCATAATGTCTTTTCACTGCATCATTGGTAGTGGAATGGCCCGGTAAAGCACCAACCCGAATGGTCAACGTAACTGCTGTAACGGTTGTAGCATCTGAAATATTAACGGTTGTAAATTGATTTCCAAAAGTATATGCCGTATTGGATGATATAGTCGTTCTTTTTACCACTCCCGACACATCGCCCAAGCCTACAGTGGTTGCAGTTGCTCCCATATAGAGAATATAAGTTTGGAGATTGTTGAATCCCGGAAGTAAATTTGTTGTGCCCGGATAATCATTCCAGTTGATTACCATATCCAAAAGGGCTTTGGTATCAGACGGATTATTATTTTGCAAATTCAGTACGCCATTTACGGTAATATCGCTGCCTGCTGTAATCCCTCCTCCGTTGATGGAAAGATTCTGGATGGCGGCACTAAAAAGAGAAGCAGGCAGGGTAATACCCGAAGCGTTGGAAAATAATACATTCGACGAAGCAATGCTTGCATCAATAGCGCCACTGGTTCTTACCGGAACATTTCCCGAGATGGTGAGGGTATTTGCTCCCAGCACTAAGGTGCCGTTGGATAGCGTCAGGGTGCCGGCAACCGTTGTATTTCCTCCGGTAGTGATTCCGTTGGCCCTGTTTAAAGTTAAATTATTGAGCGAAACCGCCGGTAAAGTTGCACTTGCTCCACTGCCACCAATAACGATGTTGCTGGAACTTCCTCCGGTTATGGTACCGGTTGTTGCTGAAACTGCTCCATTCAATGTTAATGTATTTGCTCCGATGGTGTAAGCACCACTTGAAAGTATCAATGAGGATTGAACGGTAATATTGCCATTTTGTGTAAGAACATGTCCGTTGCTCAGCGTTAATCCATCAATTTTATTGTCCACAAAAACGCCCGAAGGAATTACCTGTGCTGCTGTTCCTACAAAAATAACAACGGATGATGTGGCGGTGGCATCAATCTGATTTGCTGTGGCCGAAACGATATTTCTTGTAATTGTGAGTTGGTTTGCGTTAACCACCAACTTTTTTGCACTTGTGTTTGTAATATTTTTTAATGTTCGGTTCTGGTCTAAATAGCAATCGTTTGCAGGAGATGCAGCAAATGAAATATCGGCTCCATTAGGCGGCACAGCATTATTTTCCCAGTTGCTTGCAGTGCCAAAATCGTTACTGTCATCTCCTTGCCAAACATAACTAAGCGAAAATTCCAAAGCACCCATTTTAGGCGGATTGGCGCGTGTAACCCCATCAAAATCGATAAGTACTCCTGTGCCATAAACACCGGGTAAGACGGCTGAAGTTATATAATTCGAAGAATTGGTCCCTCCCGGAGAAGCGAAAACCGGGTCGATATTCAAACTGTTTGCATCGTCTGCCGTGCCGGCTTGCCACGCAGCAAGTGATAGTTTATCCACAGTAGAAATTTTGCCGAGCACCCCATTGGGTGCGTAATAGTCATTATAGTCAATATCCCACAATGATGTATTGCCCGAAAGCTTAATAGCATAGTGTTTGCCGGTACTTCCCCCGCTGCGATTATTGAAGAAAATATTGTCCTTATAGGTGCTTGAACCAGAAATATTGGCCCTGAATATTCCATAAGTATCGGAGGTTGTACCACTGGCAGTACCTCCCAAATATATAGAGTTGAAATACAAATAGCTGGAAAAGCCAGTTCCGGAATTTTCATAAATCCCATATATGGCATATCCCGTAGTAAGGCTGCTGCCTAAGGAAATGATATTATTGGCACAGGTTGGCGAGCCGCTGTAAATAACAATCCCATCAATTGAAGAAAGGGTATTGGAGGAGGCAGCGGACAGGCTGTGTATAAAATTCCCATTTGCAGTATTGTTACCAAAAGTAGGTGGGCAATAGTACAGAATGCCATACACATCAACACGGGCAGAAGAATGAGTGCTGTTTATATTGCTTACGGCATTTGCATTTACAATTTGTGTAGTTCCTGCAGTTGCACTTAACTGACTTATCCCTTTGGCTGCAGCGCTTGCACCAGATCCTGTCTGGGCACTGGCTGTCGATATAATATTTACAGTATTGTTTGTAATGGTATTGTTTCCATTTGCGGCTTCTATACCGGTGGTTCTGGAGAGGTTACTTGTATTGGTTATATTATTGGTAATATTCGAAACCGTGTTGTTAGAAATAATAGTATTACCGGTTCCAAGACTTCTGATTCCGTATGAATATTGATAATTGCCCGTAGCTCCCGATGAGGCAAGTAAACTGTTTGATGTTGTGAGACTCCCAACTGAATTGCCGGTAATGTTAATATCACCTGCCACATTTGTTTTTTCAATACCTGTCAGGTGGAAAGCATGCTGGGGATCAACTGTAGCAGTTTTGACGGCTCCAATAATATTGTTTTGAACATTCACTGTGCCGGTACTGGCAACCCTGATTCCGTGTAAATAATTTCCATTCGAACCATTTGTCACCACTATTGATTCGATTCCGGTAGCGGCTCCGATGGTATTTCCGGTTATAGTCCCAATATTCACATCACCTGCCAAAATACTAATCGCAATCCATGAAGAACTTGCGGCATTTCTCCAGCTAAAATTTTTAATGGTATTGTTTTGTACGCTACTTGCCGGGGTTGTTCCAACTGTTAAACTGATCGCATTGAAAACATTCGTGGTGGTGTTTATTTTTGTCCACGTACCGCCGCAACTTGCTTCGCTTCCGCCAATGTAATTATCGGAGATTGTGAAACCTGCACCAGATGTGTTATTAACCTGAATGACATTAAATATCACCGTTACGGTAGGTTCAAATGAAGTCGTTTCATAAAAGCTGTTGCCCGTTATACTCCAGTTTGTTGTGTTTGAAAACAGGTTAATTCCATTCGAAGCCGTTGCAGGTTTCAAAAAATCGTAAATATTATTGTTGCTGATTATATTTCCACTATTCTCTTTGCCGGAGGTGCCAGAAGAGTAAATTGCATTTACCGGCCGGTTGGCGTTTGCGGCATTGGTTATGTTGTTGTTGTCAATGGTATTGTTGTCGTTACCGCTTGAAGAGGTGGTGGTTGAGAAGTAAATAATACCGCTGTTTGCCAGCGTTTCAGAACCTTTTACCGTGCAATACTTTATAGTATTGTTTGTTGCATCATTTATAAAGCGAATGGTGGATGTGCCTGCAGTAGAAGTATTTATAATTGCCAGATCTGCGGTTGCACCTGTGGCATTTACGCGGCCATCAAAGGTCACATTGTCAGCACCATTTAAATCGATCAGAGGGGCCGAAAGGGCACCGCTTATGGAAAGTCCGGTTTGCTTTGGATAAATATTGACTGATGTGTAATTGGCAGTGCCTGACCCACTGGCATTAAGAACTGCCGAAGCAGATTCTGTTGTACTCTGATTTACTTTTATGATTAAATTTCCCTTGTGTGTTCCATCGTTTATTTTATCGAAAGCAGCTTTTAGTGTTGGATAATATGCTTTTGAAGTACCGATCGTAGCATCAATCTCGATATTTGGCGGTGAATATTCAATCCAGGTATTGTTAGTGCCACTGGCAACCTCCTGCCATTTGTTAAAATAACCGCTTACGCCACTGTGAATTCCTATATCAGCGCCAGATTGAGTTACGTCGTCAGTAAGGCCAAATTTTAATACTATTTTATTGCTGGATTCATAAAAACTAACCTGAATATCTGCATATTTATTATCGTTGTAATCAATTTCCAGGTTGTTGTATTCAATGGTGAAAATCCTGTTGGGTGGAGAACCGGTAACAAGTGATCTTGCCCAGGACCCATTATCACCTAAGTTATCATCATAGACACACATGGCAATAATTTGACCTAAGTTCGTTGCCGTTTCCATCAAATCATATGCACTTGCCTGATTATAATCTGTACTTGCAATACCATCCAATCGAATAAAACCATTGGTAGCTAGACTTAAACTATTGGCAGTGGTATAACTATTATCGTAAAAATTAAAGTTAAAAGGCCAGTTTATTGTTGCCTGAGCATCATCACCTGTAACAATACCTGAACCAGAAGAACAGTCAATCCAATCGTAGGTAGTAGGGCCAATTGTGCCAGTTTGTGTACCATAGTTCCAACTGGCCTGAGGGCCCGAAGGAGGCGGTGGAGCTGATGTTCGGGTATATTCAATCCAGGTATTGTTTGTTCCGCTTAAAACCTCCTGCCATTTATTATAATAACCTGAAATCCCGCTGTGCAGCCCCATATCAACACCGGATTGAGTTATATTGTCAGCGCCGAGTTTAAGTACTACTATGTTTAATGTTTCGTAAAAACTAACCTGTACATCTGCTACATTGTATGAGTCATAAGGGATGTTTAGGTTATTATATTCAATCGTCAAAATCCGGTTGGGTGCAGTTCCTGTTACTAAATATCTCACCCAACCGCTAAATACATTACAATCATAAACCGAAGTTGCGATAATTTGACCCAACTCGGTAGAAGTACTTGACAAAGTATAATTTTGTGCTACACCATAATCTGTACTGGCAGTACCATCGAGCCGTATAAATCCATTGGTTGAAACACTGATACTGTTGGCTGTGGTGTATGTATTGTCGTAATAACTAAAATTGAATGGCCATGAAAATGATGCTTGTGCATCGTCACCGAAGACAATACTTGTGCCCCCTGTGCAGTCAATCCAGCTATAGGTTGATCCAAGTGTTCCGGTTTGAGTTGCATAGTTTGAACTGGCAGCAGCCTGACTCCATACAGCGTATGGAATCAGTAAAAACAGAATGAAATAAAGCAATCTTTTTTTCATTATGCTTAATTTTTAATGCTGGTTAATACAAAATCAATGTCTCCTGCAATGTCACCATCAACCGAAACTTCAATCGATGCATCATGCATAAGCGGGGCCGATTGATATTCCAGCGATTCAAGCTGCCCTTCATCAATCTTCACCACATATTCACCCGGCTTTAATCCCAGGTAACTGAAATAGCCATCCGATTCGCTAAGCGTTTCGGCTACTTTCTCGCCCTGCATATTGAAAATTTGGACCGTTATGCGGCCTATTCCTCTAAGCCCATTTTCAAAACTCTTGTAAACCATACCGTTTATTTCTCCCACTACAATAATTGGGACAAGAACCTTCTTGTACTGATTGGGATCAACCAATACCTGATAGGTGTTGTATTTAATCCGCCATGCGATGTTGTCTAAATCAGCGTCCGAAAATCCAATATTATAACTAACAAATGCATTTAAATCAGAAATACGGACAATCGAATCGGTTTCTGAAATAATAGCCTTCCCACCAGAAATCTTAACAGTTGAAAGCAATACCATTTTTTCACCCTGATCACGCACTCCATTTTGATTCAGATCAAGAAATGGATAAAACAATATACCACCTTTACCAACGGATGAATTGTTGCCTGTTTTTATTGATTTGCTATCACCACCAAATGCCATACTGCCCTGAGCGCTCTCCGAAAAACGCACTTGTTTATTATTGAACGATGCAGAAGCACTGGTTCGGGCAAAGGGTAAATCATATTTGAAACTTAAATAAAAGTTATCGCTTTGCGACAACACATTTCTTTCATAAGAAACTGAGAAATAAGTTCTGGAAACTCTCTTTTCTATTTCTGCCCTAAGCCTGACAAAACTGGCATCAGTAAGATTGTATTGAGCCGACGGGCGAAATGTGAGTCCTTTTTTCGTCTTATACGACAATGATAAATCAGTGGTTGTATAAGCCGACTTCTGGTCAATCCAATTCATTTGCGAAGATGAATTGGCGCTCAATTGTTTATAATACGCTGAGAATGTAAAATCTACCTGATTGTAGTCAAATGACTTATAAATAAATTGATTGAAATTCAATTTCGCATATCCTGAAATTGAATTCTTTTTAAAAGGCACCGAAATTCTAACCTTCCGTTCTTCAAGTGCATTAAAACTAGTGGCAAGTTGCCCTTCTACATATTTCGCATAGTCAATTTCTAAAAAAGCGCTCTTTGTTATATAATAATTCAACAAACCTTTTATTCTGACATCGTGGGCATATTCGAGATTTACAACCAGTTTACTAAAAGGCTGGAAAGCGATCCTGGCAAAAGGAATAAAAGGTTTATCGGGAATGCTTGACAAATACTCCACTCCTCCTCCCACGGTTAGGAAACGATTCACCCCATAGTTAAAATTCCCCTGACCAAAACGGCTCTGTTCGACGTTCTCTAAAACGCCAGCCGTTAAACCATACTCAAATGTGTTGGCAGCCATAAACGTAAAAGGCACATTCAAGGTACGCTCTTCAGTACGTTCTTCACCCAGGGGCCCGTAAAACTTTAATTTTAAAATTGTATAGCCATATACAATAGGGACTTTAAACACAAACAATCCGGATGCATCTGCTGTGGTGTAATCTACCAGAACATCATTGATATAAAGTTCTACTGTCCAGTTGGGCTCTGTGTGCTCGGTAATGTCATAGAAGCCTGAAGCCTTTCGGACTGTTGTGGGTGTATTTTTTATTGATGCTCCGATTACCGGTGAATTAATAAAAGCAATGGTTTGGTTGTAAATTTTGCCCAACTGGGCTTGCCTGATTAACGTCTTATCATTATCAACCCAACGCCACATATACTGAAGTTGACGATTGTCAAATTTGTATCGGTCATTATAATTTACAGAGATATTTGCTTCACCATATAATAGTTCTGAACCAACGCCAATACTTAAGTTGTCGCTGGTTGGTTCATTTCTGGTTTGATACGAACTTACCGCCCAATCAATCATTCCAAAATTAAACAAATGATAATTTCTGTTAATTGTCGTATCAGCTACAATTGGTTCTCCCTGTAGTTTTGAAATATTCTGACGCATTTTTTCAATCCTCATCTTTTTGACCAGAGGCAATTCGAAATTTGATTTCAGGTCAATATACAGCGATCGTGGTTTGAATGTAACAGTTAATCCAAATGCATCCTTCAATAAAGATGATTCGATGTAAACAGATCCCATTTCCTTGACCAGCCCCTGTGGTGCATTCATGCTTATATTACCAACATTAATTTGCTTCTCATTGAAATCAATTTTATATGGCTTGCTTTCATTTTCAATAAAGCCGGTCAGATTGTTACCATCATTACCAACAATGCAAAAAATGTTCAGGTTTTTGAACAGATCTTCAACGTGAATATAAAGCAAATCTGTATTTGTAACTATAATGTATGTACTAAAACCAATGGTTCCATTCATGTAAACTTCTACCGGCAGTTCATCGTATGAAAATGGAGGACCTGCCTTATCCCCGTCAAAGGCATATTGAGCAATTGCTTCGTTTGAGAACAATACAATAAGGCAAAGAAACAATACTAAAATATAATGTACAATAAGCATCCTGCAACCAGTAAAAATTCGCTGGTATGGCTTACGGTTATTCATTATTCCTGCTCAAAAGTAATGTTCAAACTGCCTGTATAAATTCCAGCCGGCGAAAGTCCGGGGACGTGAAGTGTACCACCTACGCGCAATATGGTTATAAAATTGCAATCGTTATTTACCAGAAAACTTGAACCATTTATACCTTTTTCTGTGGGTCCGATATCCATAGTGAATTCGCCACCATTGCTGCCAGCTAAAGTTGTGGAAGGATCAAATGTGATGGTCACATTCCTACCCTGACACAGTTTAATTTCAAAAATTGCCGGCTGTGCTGTCGGAGCCAGGGCTGAAAGGTAAATATCGCCTGTGGAAGATTTGCTTCCATCATGTCCGACTATAACGGTGCCTCCTGCGGCCCCTGTTAAGCAGAATGTTCCAAAATGTATGGGTTGGGTCGCGGTTACGGTTATAAACCTTTGTGGCAAACCTGGCTGAGCAAAAGAAAAACTTACCGATAGCAGAAATGCTGCTGTTGCCAGCAACAATTTCAAGAAAATTCTATCAATAATATCGTTTTTCATAATTTGTTTATTCTAATCAGCAGTCACAACTCACAACTCTTATTCAATTCTTATAAATTGAGTTCAGCTTCCGCAAATATCTCCTGAACTTTTGCATCTTCCCGCGAGGTATAACGTAACCTCAGTTTCCCATTTTTCAAGTTCATCCCTTCGAATGAATCCAATTTTATTGTTACCTGGCGTTTGTTCAGGTTTGTATAAACCGCGACACCCTTTACAGCTCCCATTTGAATGGGGTCCCCTTTAACCGGAATAAATTCTGCGATTAAATTGCCATATACAGAGCCATTGCCTGTTCTGTTAAGGGTAAACGCTAAATATTGAATACCTTCCTTATCCCTTTCCAGGTTCAAATCACTCAATGTTGCATTTGCACTCACCACACCTGAACGAATAATGATTGGAATACTCATTCCAAAAATGGGCGTTAACTGTACGCTTAACGAGGAGCTGTCAATTGCAGATTTGCCTGTGCCAAGCGGTTTGTAGTCTTTCTCTGACCTGAAATATAAATGGGAGCGGTATTCGCCTTCCTGCATATCCGAACTACGTTTGCACTGCACCATCACCACCTGGGCTTCACCCGGCAAAAGTGTTACCGTGCGAGGATAAATCCGAAGAAAAGGGTCAGCAAACATTTGTCCGGAATCCGGCGTTTCTATTGCAGTAAAACTCCCGTCTACATTCATTCGTCTCTGCACGAATGATACTGAAAATGTAGTTGTCTCTTTTCCTGAATTTATTAAATTGAGATCTTCTTTTTGCTTGCGACCTTCAAATATCATCCGATTGGGTGTTATTACTAATTCGCCCTGTGTAAAAAATCCGGAAATAAAATAGCCACAAAGCAAAGGCAGAATATAAATTAATTTATTTTTCATGATAAAACTTTGTGTTGAGTAATGAACTGATAAAAAAAACAATAAGGAGGAAAGTTATAATATAGACTCTCCCCCTTATTGAGCAGATTAATTATAATCTACAGTAACATCAAATGTTCCTGCATAGATTCCACCAACCTGAGCAGCCTTTACGGTTAATGTTCCTCCAAGTGTAAAGCTATCTGATCCACCGGCAGTAAGTGCGCTTGTTACAGCATCG
>Ga0105047_10006916_pt1 | contig 19178 bp, 17 predicted proteins | sample MAT04_FD_78384 | JGI IMG/M metagenome (GOLD analysis project Ga0105047, IMG submission 78384) | Freshwater microbial communities from Lake Fryxell liftoff mats and glacier meltwater in Antarctica - MAT-04 (megahit assembly) | ecosystem: Environmental > Aquatic > Freshwater > Ice > Liftoff... | reverse complement strand
GGGTTCCACGACTCGCCGGGGGTCAGGCTGACCTTGCCCTTCTCGTCGACGTCTTCCACGATGACCTCGATCTCCTGACCGAGGGTGAGCACGTCTTCGACGTTGTTGATCCGCTTGCCCTTGCCGAGCTTGCTGATGTGGACCAGGCCGTCGCGGCCGGGGAGGATGTTGATGAAGGCACCGAACTTGGTGAGGTTCACCACGCGGCCCATGTAGCTGGTACCGACTTCGGCCAACGGGGGCGACACGATGGCCTGGATGCGGGCCTTGGCCTCTTCCATGCGCCACGCCTCGACGGCACCGATGGTGACGATGCCCTGGGCACCGTCGTCGTCGACGGCGATGTCGGCGCCGGTCTCCTGCTGGATGGTGTTGATGACCTTGCCCTTCGGCCCGATGACCTCACCGATCTTGTCCATCGGGATGAAGATGGTGGTGATCTTCGGGGCGGTGGCCGCCACTTCGGCGCGAGGAGCCGAGATGCAAGCGTTCATGTTGTCGAGGATGGCCAGACGGGCTTCCTTGGCCTGATCGAGCGCGGCAGTCAGGACGTCGGCGGGAATGCCTTCGATCTTGGTGTCGAGCTGCAGGGCAGTGATGGCGTCGGCGGTGCCGGCCACCTTGAAGTCCATGTCGCCGAACGCATCCTCGGCGCCGAGGATGTCGGTGAGGGTGGTGTACTTGCCTTCGGCGTACACCAGGCCCATGGCGATGCCGGCCACAGGGGCCTTGATCGGCACACCCGCGTCCATCAGGGCCAGTGAGCCCGAGCAGACCGAGGCCATGCTGGTGGAACCGTTGGAGGCCAAGACCTCGGCGACGAGGCGCAGCGTGTAGCTGAACTCGTCGAGGCCCGGCAGCACCGGCAGCAGCGCACGGGCGGCGAGCGCACCGTGACCGATCTCGCGGCGCTTGGGCGAACCCACGCGGCCGGTCTCACCGTTGGCCCACGGGGCCATGTTGTAGTGGAACAGGAAGTACTTGTGCGTCTCCGGGCCGAGCGTGTCGAGCAGTTGGTTCATGCGCGGCATCGCCATGGTGAGCACGTTCATCACCTGGGTCTCGCCACGCTGAAACAGGCCGGTGCCGTGGGCGGTGGGCAGTACGCCCACTTCGCTGCTCAGCGGGCGCAGGTCGCGGGGACCACGACCGTCGATGCGCAGGCCTTCGTCGACGATGCGCTTGCGCACGAGCTTCTTGGTGAGGCTGCGCACTGCTTCCTTGACGGCCTTCTCTTGGCCGGCGAACTCGGCGCCTTCGCCGCAGAGCTGGGCGAGGGCATCGGCGACGGCGGCGTCGGTGGCGGCGTTGCGCTCGGCCTTACCGGCAATGGCCACGGCGGGCTTGAGGGCTTCGGTGCAGATGCGCTCGACAGCGGCAAACACCTCGGGCGTGTAATCGGCGGTGACCGAGTAGGCCATCGGCACGATCGGGCCCTTGGTGGCGACGACGCTGGCGACCAGCTCGCGCTGCAGGGCGATGCTGTCCTTGATCCACTGCTTGCTGGCGTCAAGGCCGCGGGCGAGTGCGCCCTCGTCGACCTTCGGGGCGCCATCGGCGTAGTACTTGAAGCTGTTGGTGGTACCGCCGGCCTCGACCATCATGATGGCAACGTCGCCGCTGTCCAGCTGGCGGCCGGCGACGACGAGCTCGAAGGTGCTCGCGGCGCCCTCTTCGTAGGTGGGGTGCGGGATCCACTCGCCGGCCTGGGTGTGGGCGACGCGAACGGCACCGATGGGGCCGTCGAAGGGGATGCCGCTGATCATCAGCGAGGCAGAGGCGGCGTTGATGGCCAGCACGTCGTGCGGGTTGGCCATGTCGGCACCGAGGATGGTGAGCACGACCTGGGTCTCGTTGCGGAAGCCATCGGGGAAGGCCGGGCGCAACGGACGGTCGGTGAGGCGGCAGGTGAGGATGGCGTCTTCGGTGGGGCGGCCCTCACGACGGAAGAACGAACCCGGGATCTTGCCGGCGGCGTAGGCACGCTCTTCCACGTCGATCGTCAGCGGGAAGAAATCCATGCCCGGCTTGACGTCCTTGGCGGCGTTGGCGGTGGCCAACACGGTGGTGCCACCCAACGTTGCGACAACGGCGCCCTGGCTCTGCTGAGCCAGCTTGCCGGTCTCGAACGACAGGGTCCTGTCGGTGCCGGTGACGGCGCCTGATACTCGAATGGCTTCAGCCATGACGAGCTCCTTTCGTCCACACGCGTGAAATTCGCGTGGGTATTTGGAGCGGAGGCCGGTTCCCAGTCGGGAATGTCGACGCTGCGAACTCTGGACGGCGCTGGACGACGCAACCCATGAGGAGCCTCGGCACTCACGACTGACAACCGATCCAAGTGTTCCGCTCGGTGTATATGTCGTGCCTAGGCTAGCACCAGCCTGGGGATAACCGGCGGATGGGAGCGCGGCAGGCCGTTGACCGGGGGGAACAGCGACGCCCGCCTCGTTCGTCGATGGACGAACAGGGCGGGCGCAGCCAGCTCTTGCGAGCGACTTCGAACGCGATCAGCGCCGCAGGCCGTTGGCGGCGACGATGGCGCAGTAGCGCTCTACGTCGATGCCCTTCACGTAGTCGAGCATGCGCCGGCGCTGGCCGACGAGCTTGAGCAGGCCACGACGGCTGTGGTGGTCCTTCTTGTGGGTCTTGAAGTGACCCGTGAGGTGGTTGATGCGGCCGGTGAGGAGCGCGATCTGCACTTCGGGGGAACCGGTGTCGCCCTCGTGGAGCGCATGCTTCGCGATGATCTCTTGGTCTGCCATGATCTGCTGCCTTCCGATGTGGAGGTCGCCGTGGCGGTAGTGCCACTGGCATCACATCGGAGGGGTGGCCCCGATGGACGGTGCAATGCTAGCGGTCGACAACGCCGCAGCCACACGGCCCTTGCACGTCCACGGCCACCGGCAGGTCATCGCACTCCGTACACTCGGCAGCGATGAGCCGGATCGTGCTGCAGGACCTCACGAAGTCGTTCGGTGAGCTGGCCATCGTCGACCCCTTGTCGCTGCAGATCGAAAGTGGCTCGTTCGTCAGTCTCATCGGTCCGTCGGGTTGCGGCAAGACCACCCTGATGCGGGTCATCGCCGGTCTCGAGACGGCCAGCGCCGGCGAGGTCACCCTCGATGGCGAGCCACCGCGTTCCGCCCGAGCCAACAAGCGCGTCGCGATGGTGCCCCAGCAACCGGGACTGCTCCCCTGGCGCACGGTGCACAGCAACGCCCGGCTGCTGCTGGATGTGCATCGCAGTGCGAACCCTGCCGACGCGGTCGACCCGAGCGAACTGTTGCACGAGGTTGGCCTGGGCGGCTTCCTCGACGCGTACCCGCACGAGCTGTCCGGCGGCATGCAGCAACGGGTCGCACTGGTGCGGGCGCTCACGCTTCATGCCCCGCTGCTGGTCATGGACGAACCGTTCGCAGCGCTCGACGAGATCACCCGCGCCGAGATGCGCCACATCCTCAACCGGCTCGTCGAAGGTCGCGGCGTCACTGTCCTGTTCGTCACGCACAGTATCGCCGAGGCAGTGGCACTCAGCGACCGGGTGCTGGTCAGCAGCCCTCGGCCCAGCAGGGTCGTCGCCGACATCGCCGTCGACCTGCCACGACCGCGCGCTGCCGAGGTCGAAGACGACCCGCGCTTCGTCGAGCTCTGCGCGCAGGTACGCCACGCACTGCACGGGGCGATGCGTCGATGACCAAACGGCTGCTCGCCCCCCTGGTCGGCATCACCGTCTTCCTTGCGCTGTGGGAGGGCTTCGTTCGCGTCTTCGAGGTCCGTAAGTTCATCCTGCGCACACCGTCCACGGCGCTCCATCACCTGTGGGTGTTCCGGGCCGACTTCCTGTCCGCCGCCGGCACCACCGTGCAGCACACGCTGGTCGGCCTGCTGATCGCGTTGACCGTCTCGCTCTTGCTCGGCGCAGCGTTGTCCGCCAACCGCTTCGCCGAATGGGCGATGCAGCCCGTCCTCACGCTCATCCAGGTGGTCCCCTGGGTGGCCTACGTCAGCTCCGTCGTTGTCTGGCTGGGCGCCGGTAACCCACCGGCGTACTTCATGGTGGGGCTGGGGTGCACCCCGGCGTTCGTGTTCGCCACTGTCGATGGCATGCGCGGCGCCGACCCCTCGACGCTGGAGCTGATGGCCTCGGTCGATGCCAGTCGTTGGGAGGTCCTACGGCGGGTCCGCCTGCCGTCCGCAGCGCCCTCGCTGTTCACCGCGTCGCGGTTCAACTTCGGGTTCGCGCTCGCCATCTCCTTCTATGTCGAGGGTGCCAACTTCTCCAATGAGGGCATCGGTGCCATCGGCCGCCGCGCCGCCAGCCAGGCCAGCAGCGCCGACGCATTGTGGGCCTCGGTGTTCGCGATGGCGATCCTTGGGTTTGTCGGCCTGATCCTGATCTCGGTGATCGAACGCAAGGTTCTTCACTGGCACGCTTCACAGCGGGTCCGGCCGACCTGACCGGTTACGGTGCTGCAGATGGCCGAGACGAACCAACCGAACCCGCTGGCCGGCTTGCGTGCCCGCATCGACCAGCTCGATGCCGCCCTCATCGCCATCGTCGCCGAGCGACTGGCCGTGTGCCGTGAGGTCGCGGAGGTGAAAGAGGGCTCTGATACGCCGGTCATCCAGCCCGCACGGGTGCGCGATGTCGTCACCTCGCGCCGCAGCCAGGCCATCGAGGCAGGGGTCGACCCCGACTTTGCCGAGCAGCTGTTCCGGGTGCTGCTCACCGAGACCCACCGCATCGAGGTGGCCGGCAACCGCCCCGACCCGGCACCAGACAAGTCGGCCGTACCCGGCGCTCGCTCCGGCCTGGACACCGTGGCCAGCAGAGTGGACCACGTGGTCGTCGCCGTGCACGACCTTGCTGCGGCAACCGCGTCCATGACCCAGCGCTTCGGGTTCCACGATCTGACCCTCGCCGATCCGCGGCCCGGTGTCGCGGCACTTGCGGCCGGCGGCGTGACGTTCGTGCTGGTTGGCCCCGAGGCCTCGCCGGCGGTCGCGCGCTACCTCACCACCCGTGGGCCCGGTGTGCAGCACGTCTCGATCGAGGTACTCAACGCCGGTTTCGCCCGCGCCTGTCTCAACGACACGGGGGCACCGTTGCTCACCGACGTCGCTGTCGACGCCGACGGGCACGAGCAGTTCTTCGCCGCCGACGACCCGGCAACGGGCGTTCAGTTGGGCTTCATCTCACGCACCGGGCACCGCGTTGGTGTGGGCACGGCCAACGTGTTGGCGCTGTTCGACACCCTGTCGCCATGAGGCACGGGGCAACGCGGCGGGGCCCGGCAACATGACGAAAACTGATCAACGCTGATCCGCCCCCGAGTGCCGATTCAGCACCCGTCGCTAGGCTCTCCTACCATGCTTCGCCGCTCGGCCGCCGGCCTCTCTCTCGTCACCCTCATGGTCCTCACAGCCTGCAGCGGCGACGATGCCACAATCGGCAGCCCGGTCCCCTCGACCAACGGCACCAACGGCACCGACTCGGTGCCCGGCGATTCCGTGCCTCCGTCGCTCGACGTCGTCGCCGACGAGGCCTTCCCCGCCGCTCGCTGCGAGGCGAACCAGCAGGCTGGCACCATCACCTACCTGTCCAGTTACGACTTCGCCGCCTCGGCCTCCATTGTCGACGTGCTGGTAGCGGATGCCAAGGGCTACTACGACGACCTGTGCCTCGACATCAAGATCATCAACAGCTTCTCCGAGAAGAACTATCCCCTCATCGCGGCCAACGATGCGCAGTTCTCCTCGGGCGGTTCGTTCAGTGAGATGGTCGACTTCGCCGGCGCCAACGATGCCGGGTTCGTGGCACTGGCAGTCGAGGGCCGCACCGGCATCGATGCACTGATCACCAAGGACAGCGAGGTGCCCACGCTCGCCGATGTCAAGGGCACCAAGATCGGCGTCAAGGGTGCCCTCACCCCGTCGGTGCGGGCGATGCTGGCCAAGCAGGGCATGATCGAAGGCACCGACTACGAGACGGTGCTGCTCGACGGCTTCGACCCGATGGTGCACATCGAGACCCCCGGCATCGTCGGCTTCCCCGGCTTCAAGAGCAACGAGCCCCAGCAGCTCGATGCCGCCGGCGTACCGTTCAGGCTCTACGACCCCAGCGACTTCGGCATCCCGGGCAGCTTCGGCGTGATCTACAGCAACCTCACCTTCCTGCAGGAGCACCCCACAGCGGCGCAGGACTTCATGCGCGCCACGATGCGCGGCCTCGCCGACGCCATCGCCGATCCGGCGGCCGCGGCCCAGGTGTCGGTCGATGCGATCAACGCCAGCGGCAACGCACTCTTCCTCTCCCCCGACGGCGAGATCGCCCGCTGGGCCGTCGAGGCCGCACTGGTCGACGAGAGCACCACGGCCGAGACCCCGCCAGGCCTGCCGCTGCTCGAACAGCTCACCGAAGAGGTCACCACCTACGCGGAGATCGGCCTGTTCGACGGAATCGTCCCGGTCATCGACACCATGGTCGACCCTTCGCTGTTGCAGGGCATCTACAACCAGGCCGGCACTGTCGTCTGGCCGTTGACCGCCTGACGATTCCTCAGCCTGTCACGACCTCAGATGGCGAGCACTGTCCGGGCGTGGTCGATGTCGTTCTTCAACTGGCCAATGAGTGCATCGATGCCGTCGAACTTGCGCTCGCTACGCAAGAAGTGAGTGAACTCGACGTGCGCTGCCTCGCCGTACAGGTCGCCGGCGAAGTCCAGCAGGTGCGCTTCGAGCAGCGAGTGCTCGGCGTGTTCGTAGAACGTCGGGCGTCGGCCGAGGTTGATCGCACAGGCGTGCCGGCTGCCATCGGGACGGCGGTACCAGCCTGCGTACACGCCGTCGGCGGGTAAGCAGATCGCGTTGGGTACCTCCACGTTGGCGGTGGGGAAACCGAGCAGGCGACCACGCTGGTCACCCTGCACCACCACGCCACGGGCAACGAACGGATGACCCAGCAACTCGGCTGCCAGCCCGACCTGGCCACCTGCCATCGCTCGGCGGATGGCGGTGGAGCTGATCGGCTCATCGGGCCCATCGGAGCGACTCACCAGCGCCAAGGGCCGGACCTCGAAGTCGCGCGCTGCACCCAATTCGTGCAAGGTGGCAACGTTGCCCTCACGACCGCGGCCGAAGTGGAAGTCCTCGCCGACGACGACGATCGAGGTGGCCAAGCAGTCGACGAACACGCGCTGGGCGAAGCTGAGCGGCTCCTCCTGCGATTGTGCATCGTCGAACCGGATGACGACAGTGGCATCCACGCCGGTGGCCTCCAGTAGCTCCAGCTTCTGGTCCAGATCGGTGAGCAGCAGGGGCGCGCTCTCCGGGCGAACCACCGATGCAGGGTGGCGATCGAAGGTGACCACGGCACTGCGGGCGCCAGCGGCCTGCGCCAGCCGGCGGACCTCGGCGATCACGGCCTGGTGCCCGCGATGCACGCCGTCATAGGCACCAATGGTGATGACCGTGCGTTCGCCAGGCCAAGGCGACGCGGAGAGATCAGTGACGATGCGCACGACCCGAAACGCTAGCTCCGGCCGGTCCGCCGACCACTACCCCGTCGGTGCTCCCGAGTCGGTGCAAGCCGAGCACACTGCCATCGGGTCACCTCTTTCCGACGTTCCTCTTTCGACCTCGGACGCGTCCGAAAGAGGTGACCTAGTACGTGAGAGCACCGCACCGACGGCCTACGAAGCGACGGACAATGAAGCGACGACCACCGATGGCTTCGCACCGGTATCACTGCAGACCTCGTACATCGCCAGCAGTTCGCCTTCGGGCCCGAGCAGGGCCCACGGACCGTCTCCGGCGACGCCAATGGCTGCACGCTCCAGCACCCTGCCGTTGCGCACAAGTGCCGCCTGCTCTGCGCTGATGGTGACCTGCGGGTAATCGCGCACCGCCTGCGGCAGGGTGAGCAACTCGACGGCATCGGGGGCCGCGGCCTCGTCGGCCGTGAAGCTGCCCACCGCCACGCGACGAAGGGCACGGAGATGAGCACCACCGCCGCACAGCCGACCGAGATCGTCGGCCAACGTGCGGATGTACGTGCCCTTCGAGCACTGCACCTCGATGGTGTAGACGAGCGGATCGTCGGTGGGGGCGATGTCGAAGCGCTGGATCGTGACCGGTCGCGGTGGGCGGGGGATTTCGATGCCTTCGCGAGCCAACTCGTGCAGACGGCGGCCGTCGATCTTCACCGCGCTGACCATCGGGGGGATCTGCATGATGTGACCGGTGAGGTGGTTGGTCACCGCAGCCTGCACGAGCTCGGGGGTGAGCCCGCTCATGTCGAACGCGCCGGTGGGGACACCGGTGGAATCGAGCGAGTCGGTGGTGCTGCCGAACACGACTTCGGCGGAGTACGTCTTGCCCAGGTCGGTGAGGAAGCGCAGTAGCCGTGTGGCCTTCCCGACACCGACCAGCAGCACGCCGGTGGCGTCGGGATCGAGCGTTCCGGCATGACCGACCTGACGCTCGCCAAGCCGCCTTCGGAGCATCGCCACTACATCGTGACTAGTGACTCCTGCGGGCTTGTCGACCACGGCCAGGCCGTGTGTGTTGGGCGGCCTACGCCGGGACATCAGGCCTCGTCATCGGGCTGCGGCGGCCGCTCGGGCAGCGTGGCCTTGTCGTGCAGGATGCGCTCGATGCGCTCAGCGGCACGGATGGAATCGTCGGCCTTGAACGACAGGATCGGCGTCTTCTTCGAGCGCAGCTGACGAGCAACCGACCCCTGGATGCGGACGCGATGGTCCGACAGCGCAGCGAGGATCTCCGGATCGCCGTCCTCGCCCATCAGCGAGTCGAAGAACACGATGGCCCGGTTCATCTCCGGGTCGACGTCGATGGACGTCACGGTGACCAGCGACAACCGCTCGTCGTCGATGCGGGTGAGCTCGTCGGCGATCACCTCGCGCAACGAGGTGCTGAGTCTTGCTTCACGCGGGTAGCGGTGATTGGTGGTGGCCGCTGGGCGGCGGGGTTTGCTCATGAGAGCCACGTCCTTTCTTCTGGAAGCGGCTGGTGCCGAACATGGCTGACACCCTACCGACAGCACCCAGTGAGGCTGCCTGCGATTTGCCGGGTCGGTCAGTCGAAGACGGGTGCCGCGCGGTTCGACCGCTTCAGCTCGGCCATCCCGGTGGAGGTGGCGATCAGCTCGATGGCATCCCACAGCTTCGTCGCCTCGGCGCCACGAGGGATCACCGAGATGACCGGGCCAAAGAAGCTGGCCTCGTCGGAAGCACCTGGACGGAAAGTAATGATCGGGGTGCCGACATCGCGACCGGTACGGCCGAGCGCGAGCTCGGTCTGCTCGCCGATGTACGCATCGTGAGCGTCATCCAGCGCGTGCGCTGCCAACTCCATGGGCAGACCCGCCGCTGCGAGCAACTCGGCCATGAACGGCACCGGATCGACGGCCAACTCGGGCCGCCGCTGCTGCAAATGGATCGCCGTACCCAGTTCGGTGTACAACGCTGCCACCGCGTCGTTGCCGTGCAGCAGGCGCACCTCGTCGCACACCCGATGGGCGTACAGGCCGGCCATGTGCACGGCGCGGTACTCGGGCGTGTACCAGTCCGCGACGAGGTCTTGGTTGATCATCTTCAGTGAGATGAACCGCCACTCGACGCCGTAGTCGCGTTGCGTCTGCACCTCCACCACCCAGCGGGAGGTGATCCATGCCCACGGGCACACCGGATCGAAGAAGAACTCGAGATCAGCCATGCCCCGACGCTACCCAGCGCCGGGGCAGGGTGCTGTCAGACCCGGGCGATCTCGCGCTCTTCGTAGGTTTCGATCAGGTCGCCAGGCTTGAGGTCCTGGAAGTCGCTGAGGCCGATACCGCACTCGAAGCCCTCGCGGACCTCGCGCGCATCGTCCTTGAAGCGCTTGAGCGACGTGATGGCGCCCTTCCAGATGATGGTGCCATCGCGCAGGAAGCGCACCTTGGAGCCACGGGTGATCTGGCCGCTACGGACCATGCAACCGGCAATGCCGCCGATGCGAGGAACACGGAAGACTTCGCGGACCTCGGCTTCGCCGGTGACCACTTCTTCGTACTCGGGGGCGAGCATGCCGACCATGGCCCGCTCGATGTCCTCGAGCAGCTTGTAGATGATCTCGTAGGTGCGGATCTCGACGCCTTCGGAGGCAGCCATGTCGCGGGCCTTGCGGTCCGGGCGCACGTTGAAGCCGATGAGCGTGGCATTGGTGGTTGCCGCCAGGCTGATGTCGTTCTCGGTGATGCCGCCGACCGCACGGTGCACGAAGGCCAACTTGACCTCTTCGCGCTCCAGGCGCTTCAACGACTCGGTGACAGCTTCCAGGGAACCCTGCACATCGGCCTTGAGGACGATGTTGAGGGTGGCGACTTCGCCGGCCTGGATGGAGTTGAAGATGTCTTCCAGCTTCACGCCTGTGCTGAGACGGGCATCGCCGCGCTGCGCCTTCAGGCGGTACCGCTGCTCGCGAGCCTCGGCCACGGTACGGGCCGTCTTCTCTGTCTGCGAGGAGCGGAATTCGTCGCCGGCGTTGGGCACGCTCTGCAGACCGAGCACCTGCACCGGAGTGCTGGGGCCGGCCGACTTCACTTGCTCGCCCTTGTCGTTGATCATGGCGCGAACGCGGCCCCATGCGGCGCCGGCAACGATGGGATCGCCTACCTTCAGCTCGCCCTTGTCGACGAGGATGGTGGCCACCGGGCCACGACCGACGTCAAGATTCGCTTCCAGCACGACGCCCTTGGCGCGGCCGGTGGGGTTGGCGGTCAACTCTTCGATCTCGGCGACGGCGGCCAGCTGCTCGAGCAGGTCGTCGATACCCAAGTTCTGCTGTGCCGACATCTCGACGACGATGGTGTCGCCGCCCCAGCTCTCGGCGATGAGACCATGCTCGGATAGTTCCGACAGGACACGCTGAACGTCGGCGTTCTCCTTGTCGATCTTGTTGAGCGCGACCACGATTGGCACGTCTGCCGCCCGAGCGTGGTTGATGGCCTCGATCGTCTGCGGCATGACGCCGTCGTCGGCAGCGACCATCAGCACCACGATGTCGGTGACCTGTGCACCACGCGCACGCATCTTGGTGAAGGCAGCGTGGCCAGGCGTGTCGAGAAAGGTGATCTGGCGACCATCCACGTCGACCATGTAGGCGCCGATGTGCTGGGTGATGCCACCCGCTTCGCCAGCGACCACGTTGGCCTTGCGAATCTTGTCGAGCAGCGTCGTCTTGCCATGGTCCACGTGACCCATGACGGTGATGACCGGCGCGCGAGGCACCTGCAGCGTCTCGTCGTCATCGTCGCTGTCGTCGAACAACGCCTGCAGTTCCAACTCTTCTTGCTGGCCAGGCTCGACGAGCAGCAGATCGGCGTTGACCTCGAGGGCGAACAGTTCCATCTGCTCGTCGGTGAGCGTCATGGTCGCAGTGACCATCTCGCCGTTCTGCAGCAGGAAGCGGATGACATCAGCAGCCGTGCGATTCAGCTTGGGAGCGAACTCCTGGGCCGACACGCCACGCTCGACGATGATGGTGCCCTCGGGCACGGGTGCGTTCGTCGCGGTGTAGCTGCTGTTGTAGTTGGGCTGCATCTCGTCGAAATCACGACGGCGACGAGCGCGGCTCTTCTTGCGCGGGGCACGGCGCTGGCCGTTGGGGCGAGGACCGCCACCACCGCCGGGACGGGCACCGGGGCCACCACCAGGGCCACCACCAGGGCCACCGGGGCCGCCAGGACGAGCACCGGCGAAGCCGGGGCGTGCGCCACCGGGCCCACCGGGGCGAGGAGCGAAACCAGGGCGAGCGCCGGGACCACCAGGACGCGGCCCACCGGGGCCACCCGGACGCGCGCTGTAGCCGCCGCCGGGACGGGCACCGGGCCCACCTGGGCCGGCGGGGCCACCGGGACGGGCGCCAGGACCACCGGCACGCAGGCCGCCGGGCGGCGGCGGGATGGGCTTACCGGATGCCGAGATGGGGCGACCGCCACCGGGCGGCGGGGGAATCGGCTTGCCGGAACCCGACGTGGGGCGTGCAGGCGGCGGCCCCGGCGGACGACCGGGGGGCGGGCCGGCAGGGCGACCGGGAGCAGCGGCGGGGGCCGATGCCGACGGGCGGGGCACGTCGGGTGCCGGGGAAACCGGCGGCATGGCGGGGCGCGCGGCGGGCCGCGGAGCCTCGCCGGGAGTGGGACGGGCGCTGGTGATGCGGGCCGGGGCGGGGGCCGCCGGCGCTTCGGGGGCGGCGGCAGGCGCTGCCTCGGAGACCGCAGCGACGGGTGCCGGCGGGGCGGCCGCAGGAGCCGGAGCCGCCACGACGGGGACCGGTACTGGCGCGGGTGCCACCGGCGCGGCCGGTGCAGGGGCGGGAGCGGCCTCGACGACGGGCGCTGGGGCAACAACCTCGGCAGCACGCGCAGGCACCACAGCCGGGGCGGCAGGAGCAGCGGCTTCGACCTTGGGCTCGGCCTCTACCTTCGCAGCAGCCTTCTTCACCGGTGCAGCGGCGGGTGCTTCAGCCGGCGTGGGCGCGGTGGCTGGCACGACGACAGGAGCAGCAGCGGCTGCCTTCTTCGCCGACTTCTTGACCGGCTTGACTTCCTCCGGCTGTTCCGGGCGCGTGAGGTTCTCGCGTTCCGCGCGACGACGGAGACGGTCGGCCTGTGCCTCGATCAGCGTGGAGGAGTGACTCTTCACCCCAACACCCATCACATCGCACAGAGACATCATCTCCGCATTCGACATTCCGAGCTGCTTTGCGAGCTCGTGTACGCGCATGTTCTTTGCCAAAACCCGTTTCAGCCTTTCGTCGCTGCCGGTTCGTCGATCGCTACTCCGACGGTCGGTAATTCTTCCATGATGGTGACCACGTCATCGAATGCGTTCCGCAGGGCGTGTTCCAGTGGCTGGAGCACGTCAGGGTGCACCGAGTACTTCCAGGCTCGATCGAACGCCTTGCGGCGAGCGGCCGTGTGAAGGCACTCTGTGGAACACAACCAGGCGCCTCTGCCCGCCGCGGTGCGGCTGACGGTGGCTCCCTGTGGGCCCACGACACAACGCACGAGCTGCGACTGCTGCCGTTGCCGGCGGCAGCCGATGCACGTGCGCAGCGGTGCTGCAGAACGAATCTCAGGCGTCGTCACCACCTGCTTGCGGTGTCTCGTCGGCCGGAGCCGACACTGCTTCGCCGGCTTCGCCGGCAGTTCCTTGCGCAGCCTCGGGGGCTGCTTCTTCACTGGACTCGCCGGCAACGGCTGCCGCTGCCTGCTCGTTCCACTGTTCCTGGGTGAGGACGGTACCGTCGGCAGCGTGCCATTCCATGGCACCCGTCTCGGTGTTTGGCACCCACTCGCCCTCTTCGTAGTCGGCATCGTCGTCGTCCATGCCCGAGACCGGCTCGGTCTCGCCACGGATGTCGATGCGAACACCGGTGAGCCGGGCGGCGAGGCGGGCGTTCTGGCCCTCCTTGCCGATCGCCAGGCTGAGCTGGTTGTCGGGCACGACCACGTCGGCCTGAGTGCCGTCGTCACTGATGTAGACGGCCACGACCTTGGCCGGCGAGAGCGCTTTCGCCACGAAATCGGAGAGGTCTTCGCTGAACGGCACGATGTCGATCTTCTCGCCACGCAACTCGTTGACAACCATGCGCACGCGACCACCACGGGCACCGACGCAGGCGCCGACGGGATCCACGTTGTGGTCGTTGCTCCACACCGCGATCTTGGTGCGGTGACCCGGCTCGCGGGCGCAGCCCTTGATCTCGACGATGCCGTCGGCGATCTCGGGGACTTCCAGCTCGAACAGGCGCTTGATCAGGCCAGGGTGGGTACGACTGACGACGATCTGGGGTCCCTTGGCCGTCTTGCGCACCTCGACGATGTACGCCTTGACGCGGTCGCCGGGGGTGGGGCGCTCGAACGGAACCTGCTCTGCCTTGGGCAGCAGGCTTTCCACCCGGCCGAGGTCGAGCAAGGTGTAGCGGTCGTCGGCCTGCTGGATGATGCCGGTGACGATGTCGCCTTCGCGGTTCGCGTATTCCTCGAACTTGCGATCGCGCTCAGCCTCGCGGATTCGCTGGCTCATCACCTGGCGGAAGGTCTGGGCGGCGATGCGACCCATCTCTTCCTTGCGCGGCGTGTCGTCACGCTCGTTGACCCAGTTGCCATCCTCGTCGAGGTCGAAGGCGAGGAAGGTGAACTCGAACGTGTCGGGGTTCACTTCGACGACGACTTCGGCGGCGGCGCCGGGACGGCGCTTGTAGGCGGTGGCCAAGGCGTCGACCAGCACGTGCAGCAGCGTGTCGACGGAGATGTTCTTCTCGTTGGCCAACATCTTGACGGCTTCGGACATGTCGAGACTGCTCATCTCACGTCCCCCTTCTTGGATGCTGTGGACTTGGATGCGGTGGATTTCGTGGTGCTCTTCTTCACACGGCCGGGAGCGGTCTTCGCCGGCGGGGTCTTGGCCGGACCCTTGGGCTTGGCCGGCGGCTTCGCGCCCGGCTTCGGGGCGGGGCCCCAGGAGAAGACCGTGCGCGCACGATCAATGACGGAATAGGCCACCGTGCGCTCTTCGAGACCGTCGGCGCCGACCGTCTCGAGGCGGATGGTGGCACCCTGCTCGTCGGCGGCGACCAGCGTGCCCTGCAGGCGACGGTCGTCGCCAGCGGACTCGCGCAGGCGCAGTGCGACGGTCTTGCCCAGTTCGCGCTGGAAATGTGCCGGGGTGCGCAGCGTGCGCTCGAGCCCAGGACTGGTGATCTCCAGCGTGTAATGGCCGGGGATGGGGTCGTGATGGTCGAATTCGCGGCCGATGAGGCGGGTCGCCAAGGCGATGGCCTCGAGGTCGATGCCGCCGGGACTACCGGGCGGGGTGTCGACGGTGACGCGCAGTGTGCTGCCACGGAACTCGAGGTCGTAGAGGTCGAGCTTGAGGTCGGAGATGATGGGCGCGATCAGCGACTGCACACGCTTCAGGTTGCTGGATTCTCCCATTTCTCGACCTCCTTCCAGGCGTACATCGCTGCGACATGCGCCCCAGCAGACAAGAAGGCGTGGGCCTTGTGAGCCCACGCCTCCAGTTCGGTGAACTTCAAAGACCCGCCGAGTATAGCGGCCGACAGGTAGTGTTCGGCCTGCCTTCGGCCACCCTCGGGCGGCCCCTATCCCCGTCTCCACAGAGGTGCCCCGTGCTCAGAATGTCGACGCTGTTCCTCCGTACTCTGCGCGAGGACCCCGCCGACGCCGAGGTGGCCAGTCATCGCCTTCTGGTGCGCGGCGGCTACATCCGGCGCTCCGCCCCCGGCGGGTTCACCTGGCTGCCACTGGGCTGGATCGTCTTCCGCAACGTCGAGCGCATCATCCGCGAGGAGATGGACCGTGAAGGCTTCCAGGAGGTCCACTTCCCAGCGCTGCTCCCCCGCGAGCCCTACGAGATCAGCGGTCGCTGGACCGACTACGGCGACAATCTGTTCCGCCTGAAGGATCGCAAGGGCGCCGACTTCCTGTTGGCCCCCACGCACGAGGAAATGTTCACACTGCTGGTGAAGGACCTGTACAGCAGCTACAAGGACCTGCCGCTGGTGATCTACCAGATCCAGAACAAGTTCCGCGACGAGGCACGCCCGCGTGCCGGCCTGTTGCGCAGCCGCGAATTCACCATGAAGGACAGCTACAGCTTCGACATAGACGATGCCGGGTTGGAGGCCAGTTACCAGAAGCACCGCGTCGCCTACCAGCGCACGTTCGATCGCCTCGGCCTGCCGTTCGTGATCGTGTCCGCGATGAGCGGCGCGATGGGCGGCTCCGCCAGCGAAGAGTTCTTGGTGCCCATGGCCGTCGGTGAAGACACCTACGTGCGCTGCAGCGCGTGCGACTACGCCGCCAACACCGAAGCCGTGATGGTGGCGCCCCCTGCCGCGCTGCCGCTCGACGGCCCGGCCGCTGAAGTGGTCGACACCCCCAACACGCCCACCATCGCCACCCTGGTCGACCTGTTCAACGCCCGCGCCGACCTGCGCCGAGCGGACCGCGACTGGATGGCCTCCGACACGTTGAAGAACCTGGTCGTCACGCTGAAGTACCCCGACGGCACGGTCACGGCTTTGGCCATCGGCGTGCCCGGCGACCGCGACGTCGACATGAAGCGCCTCGAGGCGCAGGTCTCACCGGCCGAGATCGAGCCGTTCAGCGAAGCCGACTTCGCTGCCAACCCGCACCTGGCCAAGGGCTACATCGGCCCCGGCTCGCTCGGCGAGGACAAGCCGGCCGGCATTCGGTTCCTCGTGGACCCGCGCATTGTGGACGGCACCCGCTGGATCACCGGCGCTGACGCCCCCGGGCGTCACGTGAAAGACCTCACCATGGGCCGCGACTTCACCCCCGACGGCGTCATCGAAGCCGCCGAGGTGCACGCCGGCGACCCCTGCCCCACCTGCGGTCAGCCGCTCGAGATCGCCCGCGGCATCGAGATGGGCCACATCTTTCAGCTCGGTCGCAAGTACGCCGAATCGTTGGGTCTCACCGTGCTCGACGAGAACGGCAAGACACGCACGGTCACCATGGGGTCCTACGGCATCGGAGTATCCCGCGCTGTTGCTGCCATCGCCGAGATGAACTGCGACGACAAAGGGCTCATCTGGCCGAGCGAGGTCACGCCCGCCGACGTGCACATCGTGGCCACCGGCAAGGCCACCGACCCGCAGTTGCCGGCGGCCGAACTGCTGGCCGCCGAATGTGAGGCCGCTGGGTTGAAGGTGTTGCTCGACGATCGCATCGGCGTGTCGCCGGGCGTGAAGTTCAAGGATGCCGAACTGCTGGGTATGCCGGTCATCGTGGTGGTGGGCCGCGGCCTGGCCGACGGTGTGGTCGAGGTGCAGGACCGTCGCACCGGCGAGCGCAGCGACGTCGCGCTCGCCGACGTGGTCGCGCAGCTCAACGGCTGACCAATCCCCCGCCAGTGACCTTCGGCCCTGGCCGCGCGGCCTCTCGCCGGATTCACATGGCTACATGAAGCTGCTGCTCATCGAATCCACTCCTGGTAATGCCGCGGAGATCGGCGCCCACCTCGCGGCCGACGGCCACGAGATCGTCACCTGCGCCGACGAGCACGGCGGCCCGTGCCGCGGGTCCACCCACCACGCCGAGTGCCCGCTGGAAGACCATGTCGACCTGACGATCGTGGCCCGCGAAGCCAACACCCCGCGCACGTTGGCCGAGATGGGCTCGGTGTGCGCCACCCGCCACCGCGTGCCGATGGTCGAGGTCGACCCGCGCCAGATCGACGACGAACTCCCCAGCGTCGAGGTGGCCGGCGCCGTCGCCACCCGCGCGGTCGAGGCCGCCTACGCCGCGGCCATTCGCCAGGAACTGGGTCATCTGCCGGCGCTGGTCGAGGTGTCACGCACGCCCAAGCGCATCCATGTCACGGTGCAGGTGCCCGAAAGCCAGCGCTCGGCGATGAAGCTCTCCGCTGTTGCCGACCGTGCCCGTAACGCTGTTCGTATGCACGACCCGTTCGTCAACGGCATCGACATCTCGGTGGTGTGCTACCCCGACCCCCAGTGACCGCGGGCCGGGGCGACACCACGGATCAGCTGAACCTGGCGAGCCCTTGGTCGATGACCACGCGGTCGCCCACGGAGGTGGTGAACACCGCTTCGCCCGCACCCGTGCGCCAGACGCGCACAGTGAGCGCATCGCCTGGCATCACCGGGCTGGAGAACCGGCCTTCAACGTGGTGGAAGCGGGTGACGTCATCGTCGGCCAGCGCGCCGAGGAGCGCCCGACCAGTGAAACCGTACGTGCACAGCCCGTGCAGGATGGGCCGGTCGAAGCCACCGAGCGCCGCGAACGACGGGTCGGTGTGCAACGGATTGCGGTCGCCACTGAGCCGGTAGACGAACGCCTGGTCGGGCGACGTCTGCAGCATGATCTCGTGGTCAGGTGCGGTATCCGCAGGCGGCTCGTTCTGCGCGCCGCTGGGGCCGCGGTCGCCGCCCCAACCGCCTTCACCGCGAATGAACACGGCCGAGCGGGTATTCCACAGCGGCTCGCCGTCAAGCGACGTGACCTCGTTCTCCATCACGACAATGGCAGCCTTGCCCTTGTCGTACATGGCCACCACCTTGTCCTGCGTGGTGGCCTGGGCCTCGACCGGGATGGGGCGGTGCAAGGTGATGGCCTGCGAGCCGTGCACCAGCATCGCGAAGTTGAACGAGCCGATCTTGCTCATCGCACTGGTACCCGGGGAGGCGGTGCCGGACCCGGCAACCACTGCGAAGGTGGGGTACACGACCTGCTGCGTGTGCTGCGTGTTCTCGGTGGTGAACGGCAGAGCGGCCTGTCCGGCACCGATACCCACTGCGTAGAGCAGGGCATCTCTTGACGTCCAGGAAATGGTGCGCACGTCGCCGACGGCGCCGACGGCTTCAGGGCTCAACGGCATGGGTCGGTCCTCTCACTTCTTCTGCGGCTGCGGCCAGCCGCCGGGCTCACCGTTCATGCCCGAGTTCGGGCGGGCCGCTGCCAGCATCTCGGCGACGATCGGGCCAAGCAGCGTGGGATCGTCGACGGGTTGGTGCCGCGGGCCACGCACCCAGCCTTCGGCGACCGCAAGGATCTGACCGCTGGCCTCGAACACGCGGCCGGTGACACCGGCCGATTCCTCGCTGGCGAGCCAGGTGACGATGGGGGCGATCCAGCGCGGCGAACGTGCTTCGCGCTCTTCGTCTGTCTCAGGCGCCGGGCCAAGGCCCTCGGTCATGCGGGTGAGGGCCACCGGGCCCACCGAGTTGACGGTGACGCCGTAGCGGGCGAGTTCGAGCGCGGCGATGTTGCTGAAGGCGGCGATACCGGCCTTGGCCGCCCCGTAGTTGGTTTGGCCGGGGTTGCCGTAGATGCCACTGACCGAGGTGGTGTTGATGATGCGACCGGTGACCCGCTTGCCGGCCTTGCTCTGCTCGCGCCAGTACGCGGCGGCCCAACGGCTGGGGGCGAAGGTGCCCTTCAGGTGCACGTTGATGACGGCGTCCCATTCCTCCTCGGTCATGTTCGCGAGCACCCGGTCGCGCAGGATGCCTGCGTTGTTGACGACGACGTGCAGATCGCCGAAGGTCTCGATCGCGGTGTTGATCAATCGCTGTGCGCCTTCCCACGACGAGACGCTGTC
>Ga0105047_10006912_pt1 | contig 19182 bp, 19 predicted proteins | sample MAT04_FD_78384 | JGI IMG/M metagenome (GOLD analysis project Ga0105047, IMG submission 78384) | Freshwater microbial communities from Lake Fryxell liftoff mats and glacier meltwater in Antarctica - MAT-04 (megahit assembly) | ecosystem: Environmental > Aquatic > Freshwater > Ice > Liftoff... | reverse complement strand
GGCGGCAAGGTCGAACAGCTGTTCCAGGATCACGGACATGGCGACCACGTCCGCCGCGTCGATACCGCGGATACCGGGTGGATGAAGGACAGGCTCGCCGGGCTTGTCGCCAACAGCGGCCGGAATGGCCGGATCGCGAGGCAATAATGAAACTTGCAGACATCACGCTTGACCAGAAATCCCGCACCACCCGCGCCGACCTCGCCCAAAGGGTACTTGCCGGAGAGGTTTATGTGGCCCGGGGCGGGCTGCAATCCCTCGGCGTCATGGACCGGATGGTCGCGGCAAGCCTTAAGGGCATCGCCCGAAGCGTCGGGCAGGACGCCGCAGACGACGCAAGTCGCGAGGGGTTCCAGCACATCCACCACCGGGTGGCGCCGGGCGACGTCCCCAAGATGACCGACGCCGTCTATGAAGAGATCACGCCAATCGCGCCAGAACTGCTGCGCACAATCATGCAAGGCATGTTCCCCGGCATCCGGAACTTCTATTTCGAAGAAAAGCCGAACGTCCGCTTTCACATTCCTTAGGATCTTGCCCGCGCGCATCAGAACGAATTCAAGAACTTCGCCAAGCAGCATGGGCAAGGCAAGATTTCCGCTCATGGGCCCCACCGCGACAGCTGGTTCGACTGCCCGTCCAATGGCATCAAGCTGTGGTTCGCGATCGGCCGGATCCGCCCCGGTAACGGCATGACCATCTACCCCGATGATTACGGCGGCAATTTCCGATGGCAAAGCACGAACGACATTGCCGACGGCGAAAAGCTGCACCGCTCCTGGGCCTTCGACATGCAGCCGGGCGATGGCCTGCTCTTTCATACCGACCACGTTCCTGGCTCCGAGCTGAACCGAACCGACCAGACCCGCTTTGCAATTTCCTTCCGGGTCTCGGTCGAACGGCCTGTCTTCCCGAACCTGCATTTTCACCCCTATATCCATGCAGGCTGGCATGACTCGGGGCTGCTGCGCCCGATCGCCCAGCTGCCCGCGATGGCGCAGCCCTCCTACGTTCGCAGCTTTGCCGCGCGGCTGCGCAACAAGGCCTTCCCCGCAATGACCCCGGCAGAGCCGGGCGCCCGCCTGCCCGAAGCCATCGGCCACCCCGTGGGCGCAGCCGAAGGGATGATCGAGGTGCCGCTGGCAGAAGTGCCGGTCGGCACGGTGCGCGGCGTGACGCCTGCGCTCTGCGTCGCGCGCCTGTCTGAGACCGAGGCCGTGGCCCTGACCCGCCGCTGCCCGCATGCCGGGGGCGATCTGGCCAATGGCTGGGTGATGGAGGGCACAGTGGTCTGCCCGTGGCACAATCTGCCATTCGATGCCGAAACCGGCCGGTCGGCCTGCACCAGTCTTCCCGCCTTGCGACGGGTGGCCTGCGAAATCCGCGAGGGCCGTATCCTGATCGATCCCGCGGTGGTGCTGAACCGCCCCGAGCGGGAGCCGGGCGTCGAAGCCGCAGAATAGCCTCAGCGCCGCAAGAGATAGATGTCCATGATCCAGCCATGGCGCGCCCGCGCCGCGGCTCGCATCTCCACGATCCGCGGGCCTATTTCGACCAGATCCCCCGAAAGGCCGATCTCTTCCGCCATCCCGAGATAGGCCCCCCACCAGATCCGGGCGCCCGGGCTTTGCACGGTCTGGAAACTGCATTCGCCGTCCAGCATGACCACCAGCGTGTCAATGCCTGCAGGCCAGCCCTCATCGCGCAACCGCCGCCCCGTTGTCACCAGAACCGGCGCGCCAAGATCGTTCAGTGGAATGGCATGCAACGCCGTCAGCGCCTGGATCGAGGTGATCCCCGCAATCACCGTTACCCGTGGCCGGGGCCAAAGCCGCCCGGCAATCCGCAACGTACTGTCATAAAGCGACGGGTCCCCCCAGACCAGCAGCGCCGCCCGCAGCACGCCCGGCACCCTTGCGAGTTCTGCGGCCCAGACTGCCGCAATCCGGTCATGCCATTCCTCCACCCGCGCGAGGTAATCCGCCACCCCGGGGTCCCGCTCCGGCAGATCGAACTCCACGATCCGCACGCGAGGGTTCACGATCACTTCCGCGCAAATCCGCCGCCTGACTTCGGCGAGGCCGGACTTGTCCGCCCCCTTGCGCGGCACCAGCACCACATCCACCCCGTTCAGCGCCGCCACCGCCGCACGGGTCAGATGGTCGGGATTGCCCGTCCCGATGCCCACCAGCACCAGCTCTTCCATCCCGCCTTCCCCCTTCATCTATTCAAAATATCCCGGGGGTGAGGGCCGGAACGGCCCGTGGGGGCAGCGCCCCTTTTCTGCCCGCCCCCGGCACCCCGCCCCTCAGTCGTTCGCAAGCGGGCCATAAAGGATCAGCCCCGGCAAATCCCCGCGCTCTGCCGCCAGTTGCCCGGCCAGAGCCCCGATCGTCGTGCGGTGCAACCGCTCTTCCGGGGTGCTCACCGCCTCGGCGAGCAGCGCGGGCGTATCGCGCGGCAACCCTTCGGCCACAAGCCGCTCAACCAGCGCCGGAAAGGTCCGCTTGCCCATGAAAACCACCGTCGTTGCCGCCGGATCGGCCAATGCCGCCCAGTTCAGATCGGCAGGCAAGCCCCCCGCCACATCCGCCCCTGTCACGAACTGCACCCGTCGCGCGGTCAGCCTGCGCGTGAGCGGCATCCCCGCCGCCGCAGCAGCAGCCGAGGCGGAGGTGACCCCCGGGATCACCTCATACCCGATCCCTGCCGCGTCCAGCGCGGTGATCTCTTCCTCAAGCCGTCCGAACAGCCCCGCATCCCCCGACTTCAGTCGCACCACCCGCGCCCCGGTCGATGCGTATTCGACAAGAAGGCGGCTCACATGGTCCTGCCGGGGCGAGGGGCGACCGGCCCGCTTGCCCACCCCCACCAGATCTGCCCCCGCCCGCGCATGCGCAAGGATCGGGCCTGAGGATAGGTCATCAAACAGCACCGCATCCGCCGCCTGCAGCCGCGCCACGGCCTTCAAGGTCAGCAGTTCCGGATCTCCCGGACCGGACGAGACGAAAGAGACAAAGCCGCTCATGTCGCCTCGGCAATCAGATGAAAGAATGTGCCGGTGCTCTGTCCACCACCGGCTTGCAGGCGGGTCGATCCGGTTTCGGCCACCGGCGCGCCGACCGCATCGCTCACCACGGCCAGCGCTGCATCCGGCTGCGACAGGATTGTCGCGTAATGAAACTCATGCCCCCGCAACACCCCCCGCAACACCCCCGGGATCGGTGCCGCGAGCGTTGCCATCCGGTAGCCCAGATGCATCTTCCGCGTCTGAAACGAGGTGACAAGGCCCAGAAGCCCCGCCATCTGGTGGCTCACCCCCCCGGCATCGACCAGTGCCGCCCCCATCGCCATGTAACCCCCGCATTCGCCATGCACCGGACGCGTCGCGGCAAAGCGCTTCAGGCCTTCGCGAAACCGCGTTGCCGCGGCCAGCCGCCCGGCATGCAGTTCGGGGTAGCCACCGGGCAGCCAGACCGCACCCGCCGTCTCATCCGGCGCCTCATCCGCAAGCGGCGAAAACGGCAGGATCGTTGCCCCCGCCCGCCGCCATCCGTCCAGAAGATGCGGATAGGTAAAGGAAAACGCCGCGTCCCGCGCCAGCGCGATCCGTTCCGCCGGGGGCATCACGGGCCGGGGAAAGGCAGCCCCGCCCTGTCCCGCCGCTGCCGCGATGATCGCCCCAAGGTCCAAATGCGCCGCGATGAATGCGCCCACCCGGGCGAGATGCGCGGCAAGGGCGGGATGCTCTTCCGCCTGCACCAGCCCCAGATGCCGCTCGGGCAAAGTCACCTCGGGGTTGCGCGGCAGCGCGCCCAGCACGGCAATGCCCGCAGCCTCCATCCCCGTCCGGACCAGCGCCTCGTGCCGCGCGCTCGCCACGCGGTTCAGGACGACGCCTGCAAGCTGCACATCCGCCCGCATCGCGGCAAAGCCCAACGCCACCGCCGCCGCCGACTGCGCCTGCCCGCCCACATCCAGAACCAGAACGACTGGCCACCCCATCAGCGCGGCCACATCCGCGCTTGCCCCCGTGCCATAAGCGCCCGGTTTCGCCACGCCATCAAAGAGGCCCATCGAGCCCTCGGCGACCACCAGATCCGCCCCCGCTGCCGCCGCCGCCAGCCCACGGATCTGCGCCTCGGGCATCGCCCAGCTGTCAAGGTTCACGCTCGTCCGCCCGGCAGCGGCGGTATGAAAGGCGGGGTCGATGTAATCCGGCCCGCTCTTGAAAGGCTGGACCGACAGCCCGCGCGCGCGCAGGGCCGCAATGAGCCCCAGCGTCACTGTCGTCTTGCCGGTGCCCGACGCGGGGGCCGAGATCAGAACCCCACCTGGAAGCCCCCCCCCGCTCATCCGCCGGACTCCGGAAAGCGTGGCGCGGTGCCGACGGGGCGGTAGCGGCGGTCGTAATCGCCTGCATAAAGTCGGCTCTCGTCAAAATCCGCAGCGCCAAGGGCCCGCCCCACCAGGATCAGCGCGGTCCGCTCCATCTCGGCCCCGATTTCCGCATCGAGCGCGCCGAGCGTCGCCCGCACGATCCGCTGGTCGGGCCAGCTTGCACGCCAGACCACTGCCACCGGGCAATCGGCGCCGTAATGCGGGGTCAACTCCGCCACCACCCGGGCCAGCACATGAACGGACAGATGGATGGCCAGCGTGGCGCCGGTGGCGGCAAACGCCGCCAGCGTCTCACCCTCCGGCATCGCACTCGCGCGGCCCGAGGTGCGCGTCAGGATCACCGATTGCGCGACCCCCGGCAGCGTCAGCTCCGCCCCGAGTGCCGCGGCGGCGGCGGCAAAGGCGGGAACGCCGGGCGTCACATCATAGGGGATGCCCAGATCCCTGAGCCGCCGCAGCTGCTCGCCCATCGCCGACCAGATCGACAGGTCCCCGGAATGCAGGCGCGCCACGTCCTGCCCCGCAGCCGTGGCGGTGGACATCTCTTCCATGATCTGATCAAGGCTCAGCGGCGCGGTATTCACGATCCGTGCACCGGGCGGGCAATGGGCCAGCAGCGCTTCAGGCACCAGCGAGCCTGCGTAAAGACAAACGGGCGAGGCCGCGATCAGATCGCGCCCACGCAGCGTAATCAGATCCGCCGCCCCCGGCCCCGCGCCGATAAAATGCACCGTCATGTCCCACCCTCTGGCCCCACGGCAATGGCCGCTGTCGCCATCCCATCCGTCGACACCACACGCCCCACCGCCAACCACGCGCCAGACCCTGCCGCAGCCAGCGCCGCGGCCTCTGCCACAGATCCAGTGCCAAAGCGCGCCTGCACCCGCCCGCTCTCATGCGGCGTTGCCACCCCCGCGACCGACACGCCCAGCACCGGCAGGCCACGCGCCTCACCCAGACTACGTATCACGGCAGCCCCTGCCTTGCCCGCCTGGGTCGCGAGTGCCGTCACCGGCCCGCCGCCCGATGCCGCCTCGGCCAGCGCCAAAGCCTCGCTCAGCGCCGACAGGGGTGCGGCCTTGCGAAAGCCGATGCCCGCCACTTTCATCGCGCCACTTTCATCGCGCCACTTTCATCGCGCCACTTTCATCGCGCCACTTTCATCGCGCCACTTTCATCGCGCCACCTTCATCGGATCATACTCCATTGCACCACCGGCCGTGCGGCGACCCAGCCGCGCATCTGACCCAAGGGGGCGGCGTTGGCAATCGCGATTCGGGTCAGCGTCCCGCCGTGCTGCGCCTGACCGGCCACCATCAACGCCTCGGTTTCCAGCGTCACCGCATTGGCAACCAGCCGTGCACCGGCTGGCATCAGGCGCCACAGTGCCTCCAGCACGGCCGTATCGAGGCCCCCGCCCACAAACACCGCATCCGGGAGGGGAAGTCCCGCCAGTACCCCGGGCGCCACACCTTCGGTCACCGTCAACCGTGGCGCGAGCCCGAAGGCGTCAATATTGGCGCGGATGTTTGCAACCCGGTCCGCCCGCGCTTCGACCGCCGAGGAAAACCCGCCCGCAAGGCACCACTCGACCGAAATCGAGCCGGAGCCGGCCCCGATGTCCCACAACCGCTCTCCCGGGCGGGGGGCGAGGGCGGCAATCGTCATGGCACGGATGGGGCTTTTGGTGATCTGCCCGTCATGGACAAAGCGGGCGTCGGGCAAGCCGGGGCTGCGGGGCAAGCCCTGTCCCCGCGCCTCGATGGCAACGGCAACAGGCAGCGCGATTCCGTCCAGAGCGAAGCCACGAGCCTCCGCTACCCGCAGGCGCGCACGGGGCCCGCCTTCCGCCTCGATCACATGCAGGGTCGACAGACCAAACCCCTGTGTCACCAGCCATTCGGCCAGCGCCCCTGGCGCCACGCCATCCCGCAGCGTGCAGATCAGCCGGGCCCCATTGTGCAGATCGGGCAAAAGCTGTGCAAAGGGCGCCGCATGCAGCCCGTGGCACGCCACCCCCTCCAGCCGCCACCCGAGGCGGTTCGCGATCCTCGACGCGACCGATGGCACCGGATGCGACACCCACTCCCCCGGGCCCAGATGCGGCACAAGGCTGCCCCCCGCCCCATGCCAGAACGGATCGCCCGAGGCGAGCACGACCACCCGCCGCCCGTGCTGCGCCAGCACGGGGGCCACGTCAAAGGGCACCGGCCAGGCCTGCCCCCGCGCCCCCGCCCCCACCAGCTCCAGATGCCGGGGCCCGCCGAAGATCACCTCAGCCTCGGCCAGCGCCTGCCTGCTTGCATCCGGCAGGCCCGCCGGTCCATCCTCCCCCAGACCGATGATCACAACCCAGGGCCTACCCATGACACGCGTCCTTCTTCTGGGCGGCACCACCGAAGCGAGCGCGCTGGCCCGCGCCTTGGCCGCGGCAAACGTGGACGCGGTGTTTTCCTATGCCGGGCGCACGGCCTCGCCGCTGCCGCAGCCGTTGCCGCAGCGTCTGGGCGGGTTCGGCGGGGCCGATGGCTTGGCGGCGTATCTGACGGCAGAGGCGTTCACCCATGTGGTCGATGCCACCCACCCCTTTGCCACGATGATCAGCCGCAACGCCGTCACCGCCTGCCGCGCTGCCCGAGTGCCGCTGATCGCGATGGAGCGGGCGCCCTGGACCCCCGGCCCCGACGACCACTGGCTGCACGTGCCGGATGTCGAGACGGCGGTGGCCGCCCTGCCCGCAGCCCCGGCCCGCATCTTCCTTGCCATCGGCAAGCAGAGCCTCGCGCCCTTTGCCGCGCGGCCCGAGCATCACTACCTCCTTCGCCTTGTCGATCCGCCGACCGCCCCGCTCCCTTTGAAAGATGCCAGTATCGTCATCGCCCGCGGCCCCTTTGCCGCCGACAGCGACCGCGCGCTGATGAAGGCGAACGGCATCACCCATATCGTCGCCAAGAACTCCGGCGGCGCGGGGGCAGAGGCAAAGCTGATTGCCGCTCGCGCGCTTGGCCTGCCGGTGATTCTGATCGACCGGCCCGCGATGCCGGGTCGCGCCGTGATGTCGGGGGTGGCCGAAGTGATGGGTTGGCTCGGTCATCCCGTGACTCCTGCCGAACGGGGCGTATAGACGAATCGCCCAATCCTGCGAGTTGCAGAATTCCCCACCAGCACGACCGTGCGCATGTCTGCCATCTCTGGCCGCGCATCGCCGAGGGTCGTGGTCAAGATTGCCTCCTGTGGTGTCGTCACCGCACGCGCGAAAGTGATCAGTCGTGCGGGCCCGCACGCCTCGCGCAAAACCTCCAGTGCGCGGGCAAACTGGTTCGGGCGGCTGGCAGAGCGGGGGTTGTAAAAGGCCATTGCGAAATCCGCCTCGGCCGCGAGACGCAACCGATGCTCCACCAGCGCCCAGGGTTTGAGGTTGTCACTGAGGTTGATCGCACAGAAATCGTGGCCGAGTGGCGCCCCAACCCGCGCCGCCGCAGCCAGCATCGCCGTGATCCCCGGCAGGATGCGGATATCCACGCTCAGATGCTGCGGCGCCGCCTCCAGCGCCTCAAAGAGAGCCGACGCCATGGCGAACACGCCGGGATCGCCCGAGGAGACGATGACCACCCGCGCCCCCGCGGCCGCAAGGCGGAGCGCATGGGCCGCGCGGTCCAGCTCCACCCGGTTGTCGCTCGCGTGCAGCGTCAGGCCCGGTCGTGGTGCCACCCGGGCAACGTAAGGAATATAGCCCACCACATCCGTGGCCTCTGCCAGCGCCGCCCGCACCTCGGGCGTCACCAGCGCCTCATTTCCGGGGCCAAGGCCCGCGACAACCAGCCAGCCGGTCATTCCGGCCCCCCCAGTTCGGGCCGACGCCCGTGGCCATGCACCATCACGATCGCAAAATAGGGACAGTCGTCCGCATCCACATCCACCAGCCGCGCCACGCGCTGGTCAGGCATCGTGCCGCGCTCGATCAGCCAGGCCTCCTGCAAGCGCCCCGCCGCCTGCAGGGCCGCCCGCACCCGCGGCAGGTTGCGCCCGGTCTTCATGATCACCAGCGCGTCAGAGCCCTGCATATGCTCGACCAGCGTCGCCTCGGGCAGCGTGCCCATCAGCACCGTCAGCACATCATCGCCCCAGGTAATCGGCTCGCCCGTGGCGTGCCAGCAGCCGGTCATTCCGGTGATGCCGGGGATCACCTCAACCTCGACCCGACCCTTGAGGCGGGTGTAAAGATGCATGAAGGAGCCGTAGAAGAACGGGTCCCCCTCGCACAGCACCACGACCTCTTCGGTTTCGGCCAGCGAAGCAAGCCGCGCGGCCCATCCGTCGTAAAACTGCGCCAGCGCGTCGATGTAGCCTCGGCTGTCAAACGGAAGCTCTGTGGTGAACGGATATTCCATCGGGTACTCGATGGCATCCGCCCGCAGCATTCCCGCCACGATCCGCCGCGCCTGCCCCTGACGTCCCGGCTTGCGGAAGTAGGCGACATGCCCCGCGCCCCGAATCACCCGGTCCGACCGTACCGAGATCAGATCAGGATCGCCCGGCCCCAGGCCCGCACAAATCACGCGGCCCATGCTCACTCCTTCCGTGAGGCGAGCGCGTTCACCGCCGCCACCGTGATTGCCGACCCGCCGAGCCGTCCGCGTATGGCCATCGACGGCACCGGTGCTGCCTGCATCAGTGCGGCCTTCGACTCCGCCGCGCCAATGAATCCGACAGGGCAGCCGATGATTGCCGCCGGGCGCGGGCAGGCCGGGTCCTCCAGCATGTCGAGAAGATGAAAGAGCGCCGTCGGCGCATTGCCGATGGCCACCACAGCGCCCGCGAGTTGAGGCCGCCACAGCTCCAGCGCCGCCGCGGACCGGGTGTTGCCCATCGCCGCCGCCATCCCGGCCACGCGCGGGTCCTGCAAAGTGCAGATGACTTCGTTTTTTGCAGGCAGCCTCTGCCGGGTGATCCCCTCCGAGACCATGCGCGCATCGCACAGGACCGGCGCGCCTGCCTCAAGGGCCGCGCGGGCCGCAACGGCCATGCCCGGGGTGAACACGGCATAGGCCTCAAGGCCCACCATCCCCGCCGCATGGATCATGCGCACGACGACAATCTCCTCCTCGGGGGTAAAGCGGGCGAGGTCTGCTTCCGTTCGGATGGTTGCGAAAGACTGACGGTAGATCTCGGCGCCATCGGTGATATAACTGTGCGGCATCAGTGGCTTCCGTTCCAGAGTTCAGACCGCGCCTCTAGATCGGCAACGGTCAGCCCGCGCAAGGCCGGAGCGTCGCCCGCCCGCCCGCCCCGCACCAGATCAAACCCCGCCGACGTGGCCACCAGCACCCGCTCGGCAGTCCCGGGATGGGCACAGCCCTTGGCGCAGCCCGACACATGCAAAAGCCCCGTGCGCAGCCGGGGCGCAAGCCGGCGGGCAAGCGCCCGCGTCGCCTGCAAGCCCTGCAGGCAGCCCGGGGCGCCAGTGCAGGCCACCACGCGACGCAAGGGGTCGCCCGGGTCGGTGAGCAACCCGGGAATGTCCGGCATTTCGCGTGCGCCCTCCACCAGCAGCATCCGCCAAGGGGTTACGCGCAAAGGCCCAAGCGATGCCAGTGCCGCCAGTGTTTCTGCCCGCATCTGCCCGAACTCCACCCCCACCATCCCGCCAAGCACGCCGATGCCGGGCTCAGGCTCCGTCGCCGCCACCCCTTGCAGGGCACAGGCGGCAAAGCGCGCGGGCGGGCGAGCGGCCCGTGCCAGAAGACCACGCATGCGCCCGCGCCCGGCGACAGAGCCACCCGCGCCCAGGAACCAGTGCTGCAGCTCGGCCACCATTGCCGGGACCTCTGCCACGCTCACCGGCGCGCCCGTGTCCATCCCGTCCGCCGCTACCACCAGCCCGCCATCAGCTGCCCGCTCTACGCGGATATCCGCAGATATGTCGCGCAACAGGGGTAGGGGGCCACAGTCCACCGCTACCCCGAATTTTCCTGGCAGATCAAGGGCGTCTGCTGCAATGCTCATATCATCCAATGCGTGCGCGATCCGCTCGGTCGCATCCCCCGGGGTCCAGAAAGGCTGCAGCGTGATGTTACGCCGTGCCTCCGCCTCAGGGCTCGCATCCACCAGACCAAGCCTGCGCAACCCCTCGATCAAGGCCGGGTGCGAGGCCTCCGTTACCCCCCGCAGTTGCACATTCGCCCGGGCCGAAAGGTCGATCACCCCGCTGCCATGCGCCGATGCGAGGGCCGCCAATCCGGCCGCCTCAGCCGACGAAAGCCGCCCCAGATGCGGGCGCACCCGCACCACCCAGCCGTCGCCCGACAACATCGGTCGCAAGGCACCGGGGCACCAGCCCTGAATGACGGGGGCCCCGCTCACGCCTCCACCCCCGCCGCGATGGAGTTGCGCCGTGTGACCCAAAGACCCGCAGCGCGCAGCGCGGCAAACCGCGCCCGCATCTCCGCCAGAGCCGCCGGATTCTCCCGCTCCAGAAAGGCCACCAGATCGGCGCGCCCAAGCGTTGCTTCATGATACAAATCAAACAGATGCGGCGCCACGGCGCGCGTGAGATGCGCATAGGCCGCAAGATTGTCCAGCGTTGCCGCAATCTCGGCCCCGCCGCGAAACCCGTGGCGCATCATGCCATCCGCCCAGTCGGGGTTGGCCGCGCGGGCGCGAAGCACACGACCCAGCTCTTCGTTCACCGTGCGGGCACGGGGCGCGTCGGGGCGCGTGGCATCCATGTGGTAAAGCACGGGCGCCTCGCCGCCCAGATGCGCGATGGCCGCAGCGATCCCGCCTTCATGCGATGCATAATCCGGCGCCACGAGGATATCCGTCTCTGCCAGGTCCTGCACATGGGCAAAGGCATCCGCGGCGAGGAGCCGCGCCTCCAGCGCATCGCGCGCAGGCACCACCTCCCCCTGCGCGGTCAGTGCCCAGGACGAGGCGGACAACCACGCCTCACCCGCGGCAGCCCGGCCTGCGTCAGAGTAATCGTCAAGCGCGTCGGCCATGCCCATCCCGTAAAGCCCCGGCTGCGGGCCAAAAACTCGGGGGCCGGTGATGACGTAAGGGTTGTCCTCGGGCTGTTCATCCCGGGCGGCCAAGGCTGCAGCACCATTTTCAAAAACCTGCGCAAGACCCGGGAAAATATCGCGAAAAAGCCCGGACACCCGCAGCGTCACATCTATTCTCGGGCGGCCAAGCAGCGCCAGCGGCAGCACTTCGAACCCCGAGACCCGGTCAGACCCCTCATCCCATCGCGGCGCAAGTCCCGCAAGGTGCAGCGCCATCGCGATTTCCTCCCCTGCAGTGCGCATCGTGGCAGATCCCCAAAGGTCGATCACCAGACCGCGCGGATAGTCACCCCTGTCCTGCAGATGCCGACGGACCAGCTCTTCGGCGAGCTTCACGCCCTGCGCATGGGCGGACCGGGACGGTACGGCCCTTGGGTCGACCGAGTAGAGGTTGCGCCCGGTCGGCAGCACATCCGCCCGCCCGCGATAGGGCGAGCCTGCGGGCCCCGGCGGCACAAAACGTCCCGACAAGGCAGCCATAAGCCCCTCGATCTCTCCTGCCGACTGGCCAAAGACGTGCAGCCCGTCGCCATACTGGCTTTCTTTCACATCGCAGACGAAGCGGTCGATCCGGGTGATCGCCTCGGCGGCCGTCGCATCGGGTGCAAGGCCAAGGTCCGCCTCCACCCCCGCGCCCTGCGCCTCGGCCCGGATCTGTGCGATCAGCCGGCCACGGCGGGCGGGGTCGAGGCCGTCGGCGGTCGAGTATTCATCCAGCAGCCGTTCCAGCCCCAGCATCCCGTCATGCGTCCTCGCGGTCGAAAGCGGCGGTGGCAGGTGGCCAATCGTGACGGCCCCGATCCGACGCTTGGCCTGCGCCGCCTCGCCGGGGTCATTGACGATAAAGGGGTAGATGACCGGCAAGGCCCCGGTCAGCACTTCGGGCCAGCAGGTATCCGACAGCGCCACCGCCTTGCCCGGCAGCCATTCCAGTGTGCCATGCGCCCCCATGTGGATCAGCGCGTCGGCCCCCCGGGCGCGCAGCCACAGGTAAAAGGCGACATAGCCATGGCGGGGCGTGCGCGAAACGTCGTGGTAATCCGCCTCCCGCGCGCGCGCTTCGCCGCGTTCGGGCTGCAGCGCGATGACCGCCGTGCCTGCGCAGAGCGCGTTGAAGTGGAAGGCCCCGTCGACGCAGGACGGGTCCGTCGCAGGGTCGCCCCAGGCCGTTGCCAGCCGGTCGCGCAGCGCCTGCGGCACAAGGTCCAACGCCTTGAGGTAGTCGGCAATCGGCCAGGTCAACCGCTCTGCCACCAGCCGGGGGCCAAGCCCCTCGGTGGCCTCGACCGCATAGCCCGCCTCCTGCAGCCGGCCGAGCAGCGCAGGCACCGAGGCCAGCGCGTCGAGCCCGACGGCGTGGGCAATCTGGTCCGGCCGCCCAGGGTAGGTGGAAAGCACTACCGCAAGCTGCCGCTCTGCTGCAGGCTTCTGGCCAAGACCGACCCAGGCCGCGACCCGGTCTGCCACCATGGCGATGCGCCCCGATTCGGCCCGGTGGGCAAAGCGCGAAAACTGCAGGTCGGGGTCGCGCTTGCCCGGCGCCTTGAACGAGGCGAGGCCCGCAAAGATGCGCCCGTCCACCTCGGGCAGCACGACATGCATCGCAAGGTCGGCAGGCGAAAGCCCACGCTGCGCCCCCGTCCAGTCGCGCTTGCGCGCAGTGGACAGTGCCACCTGGAACACCGGGCAGCCCGGCGCATCGAGCGGCGAGGTGCCATCCGAACCCTTGCCGGAAAAGGCGGTCGCGTTGACGATGGCAACCGGAGCAAGGCCCGCGAGGCCCGCCCGCAGAAACTCCGCCGCGCCGGGCGCCTTCAGCGAGGGGACAAAAAGGGCGGGCGCCGCGAAGCCCCGCGCCTGCAGCGCCGCAATGAGGACATCGATCGTATCGGTATCGGCAGAGGTAAGGTAGCTGCGGTAAAAGACCACCGCCACGGCCGCGCGGCCTCGCGCGACGGGGGCGGGCACGACCCCGGCCCCGGGCCGATACCAGCCGTGCTGCGGCACCGACTTCTCGCCGGGCACCGGCCCGGCGTATAGCCCCGCCGCAAGCGCGAGCTGCGCCAGCGCCGCCTCGGCCGCCACCGCCCCGCCCGCATCGCACAAGGCCTGCAGACGGCGCAGGGTGGACACCGGCAACGTCGAGGCCGCATCCAGCGCCGCATCCTCGCGCCCGTCAGCCGGAAGGACGGCAAGCGCAATCCCCTGCCGCTGACAAAGATCGCGCACCGAAGCGAGGCCGTAGGGCCAGTAGCTCTCCCCCCCGATCAGCCGGATCAGAATGCCCTTTGCGCCCGAGAGCGTACGCTGCACATAGGTATCGACCGACAGGGGATGGCGCAGCGCCACGAGGTTGGCAAGCCGCGTCGGCGGCAGCCCCGCCCTGCCTTCCGTGCGAGATCGGTGCCATCCCGCCGCAAAAGCGCCAAGGTCACTGTCAGAGAACGAAAGCACCACCAAATCGGCAGGGTCCTGCCCCGGATCAAAGGGGGTCTCGGTTTCCTCCAGCCCATGGCTTTCGCGAAAGACGACATGCATCGCTTGGCCCTACCCTTTGCGCGCGACAGGGAACGGTAGGGGCCTCCCCTCCCCCAAGACGGGGGCGCGAAGTGTCAGAGTGCCGATGGATGCGTCCTTCTGGCTCACTGTGTCAAACCCCCAGAACGGCGCGGATTGCCTGCTCGTCGATGTGACGATGTTCCGCGATGACGACAAGCCGGCTCGCGCGCGGGGCGGTCCCCCAGGGGCGGTCATACTGATGACGCACCCGCTCTCCCACCGCTTGTATCAAGAGACGCAGGGGCTTGCCCTGCACGGCAATATGGCCCTTGGCGCGCAGGATGTGGTGCTCGCGCGCAAGGCGGCCGAGCGCGGCGGCCAGCGCCTCGGGATCGGCAATCTCGGGCAGCTCGACCACGATGCTTGCGAAATCGTCATGCTCGTGGTCGTCCTCGCCATCGTGATGGCTCGGGCGGGCGGCGATGTCATCTTCCGCCCGGGCGTTCAGCCCGAGGATCAGGCGCGGGTCGATGACCCCATCGGTCATCGCCAGCACCGGCAGCTTGCGCGTGGTTTCTGCTTCAATCACCGCGCGGGCAGCGGCTAGCCCCGCCTCGCCCGCAAGGTCCGCCTTCGACAAAAGCACGATATCAGCGCAAAGCAACTGGTCCTCGAACACCTCGGACAACGGAGTCTCGTGGTCCACACTGCCATCCGCCTCACGTTGCGCCTGCACCGCAGCCTCGTCGGGGGCAAAGCGGCCGGCGGCCACGGCCTCGGCATCGGCCAGGGTGATCACCCCGTCCACCGTGATGCGCGACCGGATCGCGGGCCAGTCGAACGCCTTGAGCAGGGGCTTTGGCAGTGCAAGGCCCGAGGTTTCGATCAGGATATGGTCCGGGCGGACCGGCATGGCCATCAGCGCCTCGATCGTGGGGATGAAGTCATCGGCAACGGTGCAGCAGATGCAGCCGTTGGCAAGCTCGACGATGTTCTCGACCGGGCAATTCTCGTCCGCACAGGCCTTCAGGATATCGCCATCCACGCCGAGGCTGCCAAATTCGTTAACGAGGATCGCCAGCCGCTTGCCTTGCGGGTTCAGCATCAGGTGCCGGATGAGCGTGGTCTTCCCTGCGCCAAGGAAGCCTGTGATGATGGTGACGGGTATTTTCGAAAGGTCGGACATTCAAAGCTCCACAGGTTGCGGGGCAAGCAGCACCGGCGGCACACGCGCCAGGGATTGCTTGCGAAAGATCGCCGGACGCTCGCGCCAGGGCACGATGCCGTCCTGGGTGGCGGAATAGGCGGCGGCACCGGCAAGTATATCGGCCGTGTCGCTCTCGGCCATCCGGCCGTAGACGTAGGACCATTTGCCCGGCGCCGACAGTGCCACGGCGCAGCCTTGGGTGCAGGCCGACAGACATTCGACCGCGACCAGCGTCACCCCCTCGGGGCATCCTTTCGCAACGAGCGCCGCATGCAGCAGCGCGCCGGGGCGCGGGATGCCCTCAGCCTCGGGCGCAGGATCCAAGGCGGGGGCCTTGCAAGTGATGCAGACATGCAGCGTCGCAGCCATGGTCGGTCCCGGTTTCGGGAGCCTCTGGAGCATGCCGGAAAGCGAGCCGCCCTTGCGGGCCACCCTCCTGCCGGTTTCGGAACACCCCGTCCGCCCGTTCAGTCACCAAAGCACTGGCAGGTTTCCCGGCTTAGGAATTCCGGGGCACGATGGCCCCGACGGTCCGCCCGCCTTCCCAGCCAAGCGGGCCAGTGGCATCGGGCGAAAACCTTTTCCGTCACGGTCGCGGGGGCGGCTGCGCTTCGGTCCCTGACCCTGAGAGGTCGGAAAACCTGTCGCATTCCCTCTTGGCCTGCCATAGGACAGGCACCAACACTCACGGCCCACCTGTGCCGGTTCGCCAGGTGAAGTCAAGCACAAGGACCTTCAGCATGGTTGGCGCACACGATATCGATCCCAAGTCAACGACGACCATGACCAGCGCGGCGGAGGCGCCGGACCAGGACGCGCGGCACGCAGTCAAGATGGCCAAGAAAAAGGCCGCGCGCGACAAGATCATGGCGACCAAGGCCGGCGACCGGGGGTTGGTCATCGTCCACACCGGGGCGGGCAAGGGCAAGTCCTCGTCAGGCTTCGGCATGATCCTGCGCTGCATCGCGCATGAGATGCCCTGCGCAGTGGTTCAGTTCATCAAGGGCGCCTGGGATACCGGGGAGCGGCGGCTGATCGAAGGCCATTTCGCCGCGCTCTGCGAGTTCCACGCGATGGGCGAAGGATTCACCTGGGAAACGCAGGACCGCGCCCGCGACATCGCGATGGCACGCAAGGGGTGGGAGAAAGCCAAGGAGCTGATCCGCGACCCTGGCATCCGGATGGTGCTGCTGGACGAGATCAACATCGCCTTGCGCTACGATTACCTCGACATTGCCGAGGTGGTAGCGTTTCTGGCGACGGAGAAGCCACCAATGACCCATGTGGTCCTCACCGGGCGCAACGCCAAGCAAGAGTTGATCGCGGCGGCAGATCTCGTGACCGAGATGACGCTGGTGAAGCATCCGTTCCGTTCCGGCATCAAGGCCCAGCCGGGGGTCGAGTTCTGAACCCACGCTCAGGCTCAGGCTGCGGTAGCCTCCGGCGGGGATATTTGCCACAAAGATGAAGGCCACGAAATGTTAACCTTGAAGCGTCATGGTGGGACCGCGGTACGGGGAGGGATCCCGATGACCGTCAAAGGTGAAGGCGCCGCATCTCCCCCGTTTTGGCGGCCCGAGGTGCGGCGTCCGACACCTGACGCCCAGCCCTTCATCTTTGCGGCAAATATCCCCGCCGCAGGATTCCGATGCTCCCGCCGCTCCCGCCGCTCCCGCCGCGGGCGGGTGGAGGTCTTGCGTTGACCGCGCTGATGATTCAGGGAGCCGGATCGAATGTCGGCAAGTCCTTGCTGGTGGCGGGGCTGTGCCGGGCCGCGCTGCGGCGGGGGCTCTCCGTCGCGCCGTTCAAGCCGCAGAACATGTCTAACAACGCCGCAGTCACGGTTGATGGCGGCGAGATCGGGCGGGCGCAGGCGCTGCAGGCGATGGCGGCGGGGCTCGAACCAACCGTTCTGATGAACCCGGTGCTGCTGAAACCGGAATCCGAAACGGGGGCGCAGGTTGTGGTCCTCGGGCAACGGGTGGCGACGGTGCGGGCGCGCGATTATGCGCGGTTGAAGCCAAGTCTGATGGCACCTGTGCTGGAGAGTTTCGGCAAGCTGAAGGCTGGTCATGATCTGGTGATCGTCGAGGGGGCAGGCAGTCCGGCCGAGGTGAACCTGCGGGCGGGGGACATTGCCAACATGGGTTTTGCCCGTGCGGCAGGCGTGCCGGTCGTGCTCGTGGGCGATATCGACCGGGGTGGGGTCATTGCGCAGATCCTCGGCACGCAGCTGGTGCTCGATCCTGAGGATGCGGCGATGATCGGGGGGTTCATCATCAATAAGTTCCGGGGGGACGTGACGCTGTTTGACGATGGATACCGGTTGATTGCTGACCGCTCGGGCTGGCGCGGCTTTGGCGTGGTGCCGTTCTTTCCTGAAGCGGCACGGCTGCCTGCGGAGGACGCGCTCGACCTGCCACGGGGCGGTGGCCGTGGTCGGCTGCACGTCGCCGCGCTGGCTTTTTCACGAATCGCGAATTTTGACGATCTGGACCCGCTGACGCAGGAGGAGGACATCCGGCTCTCCCTCGTGCGCGCCGGGGAGGCGATCCCGGCTTGCGACCTCGTGATCCTGCCTGGCTCGAAATCCACGCGCGCAGACCTTGCCTTTCTGCGTGCACAGGGCTGGGACATCGACCTTGCAGCGCATCACTGGCGGGGAGGGCGCATCCTCGGCATTTGCGGTGGCTATCAGATGCTGGGCCGGGTCGTGCGCGACCCGGGTGGGATCGAGGGCCCGGCGGGCGAAACGAAGGGCCTCGGTTACCTCGATGTGGACACCGAGATGACCGGAAACAAACGCCTGACCCGGACCACGGCGCTGCACGTGGCTTCTGGCTGCCCCATGCAGGCTTATGAGATTCACATCGGCCGGACCGACGGGCCTGACACTGTCCGTCCCTTTGCCGAGGTGGAAGGGCGACCCGAGGGGGCCATCTCGGCTGACGGCCAGGTCACCGGCAGCTATCTGCACGGGATGTTTGCGGGCGATGTCTTCCGCGCGGCCTACATTTCGAGTTTTGGCGCTCGCCCCTCGGGCCTTGCACATGGCGCGCTTGTCGACGCGACGCTGGACGCCCTTGCCGATCACTTGGAACAGCATCTGGACATAAGGGCGCTCTTCGCCCTCGCCCGCTAAGGCACGCGAGTGCGGCTGCCACCCAAAATCGCCGAATCCGCCGCAATCGCGCCAGATTTTGCGCGCAATGCTCCGTTCGGCTGTCTGTAAGCTCGGGGCCCCTCCCCCGGGCATGAAAAAGGGTGGAGCGAGTCATGGCGACGATCACTGGTACCGCGGGCAACGACACCCTCATCGCGACAGGCTCCGTATCCGACACCATCAGCGGCCTTGACGGCAACGATTTTCTCTCGGGCCTTGGCGGGATCGACACGCTGTTCGGCGGCAATGGCGATGACACGCTGGATGGTGGTTCCGGCAATGACTCGCTCGATGGCGGGGCGGGCATCGATACCATCACCTATGCGAGCTCGACCGCCGGGGTGAACGTGAACCTCACCACACTTTTGGCAACAGGCGGGGACGCGCAAGGCGACCGGATCACAGCCGTCGAGAACATTATCGGGTCAGGCCTCAACGACACATTGACCGGCGATAGCCTGGCCAACGCGTTGTTCGGCGGCGTCGGCGTCGACCTGCTGTTCGGCGGTTCGGGGAATGACACGCTGGTCGGCGGAGCCAACAACGACTCACTCGACGGCGGGGCGGATATCGACACGATCGACTATTCCGCCTCGGCCGGAGCGGTTTCTATCAACCTCGGCACCAATGTTGTTTCGGGCGGGGATGCGGCGGGCGATACCATCGCCAATATCGAGATGGTGATCGGCTCGACTTTGAATGATGTGCTGGTGGGCAGCGCGTTTGCCAACCTGATCGACGGCGGCAGCGGCAACGACACGATCACCGGCGCTGCGGGGGCGGATACGCTGACAGGCGGGACCGGTACTGCGGACCGGCTGGATTACTCCACCTCGACCCTCGCGCTG
>Ga0105047_10006911_pt1 | contig 19183 bp, 16 predicted proteins | sample MAT04_FD_78384 | JGI IMG/M metagenome (GOLD analysis project Ga0105047, IMG submission 78384) | Freshwater microbial communities from Lake Fryxell liftoff mats and glacier meltwater in Antarctica - MAT-04 (megahit assembly) | ecosystem: Environmental > Aquatic > Freshwater > Ice > Liftoff... | reverse complement strand
TGAAACAAATTTAACCTACACTTCCTTCCAAACTTATTTCTAACAACTTCTGCGCTTCAACGGCAAATTCCATTGGTAATTTATTCAAAACATCTTTACTAAAACCATTTACGATTAAAGCGATTGCTTTTTCGGTTGGGATTCCACGTTGATTACAATAAAAAACTTGGTCTTCACCAATTTTTGACGTCGTGGCTTCGTGTTCGATTATGGCAGATGAATTTTTGCTTTCGATGTATGGAAAAGTATGCGCTCCGCAATTATTTCCCATTAATAGTGAATCGCATTGAGAAAAGTTACGCGCATTATCTGCTCTTGCGCTTATCTGAACCAAACCTCTATAACTATTTTGTGATTTTCCGGCTGAAATTCCTTTGGAGATAATCGTCGATTTGGTGTTTTTACCCAAGTGAATCATCTTCGTTCCTGTATCGGCCTGCTGGTAATTATTGGTAACTGCAATCGAATAAAATTCGCCAATTGAATTATCTCCTTTCAAGATAACCGAAGGATATTTCCACGTAATTGCAGAACCCGTTTCAACTTGCGTCCAAGAGATTTTTGCGTTTTTCTCGCACAAACCTCTTTTGGTTACAAAATTATAAACCCCACCTTTTCCCTCTTTATTTCCTGGATACCAGTTCTGAACCGTCGAATATTTGATTTCGGCAGTATCCAATGCAATTAGTTCAACAACTGCTGCGTGCAATTGGTTTTCGTCACGACTTGGTGCCGTACAACCTTCAAGATACGATACGTAACTTCCTTCATCGGCAATTAAAAGTGTTCTTTCAAATTGTCCCGTTCCTGCTTGATTGATTCGGAAATACGTAGAAAGTTCCATTGGACAACGAACGCCTTTCGGAATATAACAGAAACTGCCGTCTGAGAATACCGCAGAGTTCAATGCGGCATAAAAATTATCTTTTTGTGGAACGATCGTTCCAAGATATTTTTTCACTAATTCGGGATGTTCTTTAATAGCTTCCGAAATCGGACAGAAAATAATTCCTTTTTCGCTTAATGTTTTTTTGAATGTTGTGGCTACAGAAACAGAATCTACCACAATATCCATAGCGATATTGTTCATCTTTTTCTGTTCGTCAATTGAAATTCCGAGCTTTTTGTACATTTCTAAAAGTTCAGAATCTACGTCGTCCAATGTTTTGTTCGGATCTACTTGTTTTGGTGCGGAGTAGTAGGATATGGCCTGAAAGTCGGGCTTTTCGTAATTCACATTCGCCCAGTTTGGTTCAATCATTTCCTGCCAAGCACGAAACGCTTCAATCCTCCAATCCGTCATCCATTGTGGTTCTTCTTTTTTCAATGAAATAGCCCGAACAATGTCTTCATTCAAACCAATAGGAAACGTATCCGATTCGATATCTGTATAAAAACCATACTCGTATTCTTTGCTTTCGAGTTCAACTTTTAAATCGTCCTCTGTATATTTTGCCATATTTTTAGTCTTAAAGTTTGAAAGTCAAAAGTTTGAAAGTCGGCGCTAGTCTTTCGACTTTGTGACCTTCGACATTTGACTTATAATGAAAACGATTCTCCGCATCCACACGTTCTGCTTGCATTAGGATTATTAAATACAAACCCTTTTCCGTTTAATCCACCAGAGAATTCTAAAACAGTTCCTGCTAAATACAAAAACGACTTTTTCTCAACGGCAATTTTAACGTGATTATCTTCAAAAACTTTATCGTTTTCGCCAAGTTCTTTATCAAATTTCAGCTCATATGACAAACCAGAGCAGCCTCCGCTTTTTACGCCCACTCTAACGTAATCTATGGCGGCATCAAAACCGTCTTCCTGCATCATCGAAACAATTTTTTTACTAGCGCCATCAGATACTTTTATCATAACTCTAAAATTTTGTTATTTTGATTTTGTCTAAATTAACCGCAAAGTTACTACAATTATCCTTTTTTTCAATAATCCCTAACATTATTATAACGAATACAGAGATAGAAAAAAGTGATTTTTAATTTTTAGATTTGTAAAAACAAACATACTATGAAAATATATCCGATAGAAGCAGGAAATTTTAAGCTTGATGGTGGCGCTATGTTTGGCGTGGTGCCAAAAACCATTTGGAGCAAAACCAACCCTGCGGACGAAAATAATTTGATTGATATTGCAGCGAGGTGCATGTTAATTCAAGACGGTAAACGACTGATTTTAATTGACAACGGCATGGGAAATAAACAATCGGATAAGTTTTTTGGTTATTATTCGCTTTGGGGAACTCATTCATTAGACAGTTCGTTAGCGAAATACGGCTTTCACCGCGATGATATTACCGATGTTTTCCTGACGCATTTGCATTTTGACCATTGCGGCGGAAGCGTGAACTGGAATAAAGATAAAACGGGTTACGAAGTAGCTTTTAAAAATGCCAAGTTTTGGTCGAATGACAACCATTGGGAATGGGCAACCAAGCCAAATCAAAGAGAAAAAGCCTCTTTCCTTTCGGAGAATATTTTACCAATACAAGAAAGCGGTCAACTTAATTTTATCAAAAGACCAGACGCCGATTTTGGATTTTCAGAAGAATTGGGATTTGGGATTTTTTACGTAGACGGTCACACCGAAAAAATGATGATTCCACACATTCACTACCAAGGAAAAACGATAGTTTTTTGTGCCGATTTGATTCCGACAGCCGGACATTTACCTTTGCCTTATGTTATGGGTTATGATACGCGGCCGCTTTTAACCATGCCAGAGAAATTTAAATTCCTTACCTCAGCTGCTGAAAATAATTACTATTTATGGCTCGAGCATGATGCACACAATCAAATTATAACCGTAGAAAATACCGAAAAAGGCATCCGATTGAAAGAAGTCTTTACTTGTCAAGATATCTTAACATAGTGTTAATCATTATCAAGGTCAAGCAAAACATTTTAAATTTACGCCAACTTAGAATTTAATATACTATGAAAATTATACATTTTTTATTGCTATCACTTTTTTCATTGTCAATTTATGCACAAGAAACAAGTCAAATTTTTGCTAAAAAAACGCCACTGACTGATGTTCAATTAAAACGTTGGAGCCATCTAGATTTAGAAAAAGATTCTATTCCAGGAATGAGTGTTGACAAAGCCTACACTGAACTTTTAAAAAATAAAAAAGGCGTTAAGGTAATTGTGGCAGTCGTTGACTCTGGAGTTGATATTGACCAAGAAGATTTGAAATCAGTTATCTGGACCAATCCAAAAGAAATTCCAAACAACGGGAAAGACGATGATAAAAATGGATTTATTGATGACGTTCACGGTTGGAACTTTTTAGGAAATTCAAATAATGAAAACCTTGAAATGGTGCGTATCCTTAAAAAAGCCGATGATGGATCTGAAGTATACAAAAGAGCTTTAGCTGATTACACCAGAGAATATAAGGATGCTTTAGATTTAAAAGAAAATGCAGATGTTATATTTAACGCTGATAAAATTGTTCGTGATTTTCTTAAAAAAGACAATTACACGCTTTCTGAACTTAAAGATATGCCTTCTGTAAAATTTGAATTATACGATAGCAAAAGGATTATGTTATCGTATGCAACGCAAAAAGGCGCTACATTTCATGATGACTTACAAGATTTCAAAGAAAGTGTATACGACAGAATAGACTATAATCTGAATAAAGATTTCAGCCCAAGAAAATTGGTTGGCGATAATCCTGATGATATTAACGATAAAAAATACGGCACCAATGTCGTGTATTCTAAAGATCGAAAAGATTCACTGCACGGAACTCACGTAGCCGGAATTATTGCTCAGGTTAGAAATAACGGAATTGGCGGCGACGGTGTTGCCGGTAATGTTGAAATCATGCCAGTTCGTGCTGTGCCAAATGGTGATGAATACGATAAGGATATTGCTTTAGCGATTCGTTACGCTGTGGATAATGGTGCGAAAGTAATTAACGGAAGCTTTGGAAAAGACTATTCGCCATATGCCCAATGGGTTTACGATGCTATACAGTATGCTGAAAGCAAGGACGTATTAATTGTTCACGCTGCCGGAAATGATGCGAAAAATATTGATACTGCACCAAATTTTCCATCAGATGAAGTGAACGGCAAAGAAATCGCTAACAATCTCTTAACCATTGGTGCTTTAAATTATCAATATGGAGAAAAACTTGTTGCTGCTTTTTCTAATTATGGAAAAATGAATGTAGATGTTTATGCCCCTGGTGTAAAAATTTATGCAACCGTGCCAGGAAACAAATATAAATTCCTTCAAGGAACCTCAATGGCTGCACCAAATGCTGCCGGAGTTGCGGCTTTAATTCGTTCGTATTATCCAAATTTGAAAGCTGCACAAGTGAAACAAATTTTAATGCAATCGGGAACACCGCTTAATCTTGATGTTATTGTTGATGAACAGAAGATCTTAATTCCTTTTGCAGAGGCAAGTGCTTCTGGAAAAATTGTAAACGCCTACAATGCCTTAAAAATGGCAGAGGAAATGTCTAACAAGGTGAAGAACAACCCAAAATTATAAACAGAAAAGGAAGCGTAAAAACTTCCTTTTTTTATTTTACTTACCATGAAGCAAGCCCTTTTACTTAGCTCAGTTCTATTTAGCATTACCACAATCTTTGCACAACCGAAAGGATATTGGCAGCAAAAAGTAGATTACAAAATGGATATTTCTATGAATGTAGAAACCTATCAATACAAAGGCACACAGAAACTAGTGTATACCAATAATTCTGGTGATACCCTGCGCAAAGTGTACTATCATTTGTTCAACAATGCTTTTCAGCCCGGAAGTGAAATGGATATGCGTGTACAAACGATTTTTAATCCTGATACGCGGTTTGTCACCGTAAAAAAAGACGCTGCGGGAAAAGAAATTGTCGAAAGCAGAATCGCCAATTTAAAGTCAAATGAAATTGGTTATCTGAAAATTTCCAATTTAAGGCAAGAGGGAACTTCTGTTCAAACAAAAGAAATAGGAACCATACTTGAAGTGACGTTAGCGAAGCCAATTCTTCCTGGAAAATCAACAACATTCAACTTAAATTTTGACGGTCAGGTTCCGGTTCAAATTCGACGTTCGGGCAGAAACAATTCAGTTGGTGTAGCGCTGTCAATGACGCAATGGTATCCTAAAATGGCAGAATTCGACTTTGAAGGTTGGCATACCGATCCTTACATTGCTCGCGAGTTTCATGGCGTTTGGGGAAATTTTGACGTAAAAATTACCATCGATAAAGATTATATTATTGGGGGAACTGGCTATCTGCAGAATAATAACGAAATTGGTTTTGGCTACGAAGACAAGGGAAAAATTGTTAAAAAAAATCCAAACTCCAAAACATTAACCTGGCATTTTACGGCGCCAAATGTTCATGATTTTGCTTGGGCTGCCGACAAAGAGTACCTGCACGACGTGGTAAAAGGCCCGAATAATGTTGATATACATTTTCTTTATAAAAATGACAAAAAGTACATTGAAAACTGGAAAAAACTTCAGCCTTGGATGGTACGAATAATGGATATCTTCAACAAAACAGTTGGTGATTATCCATACAAACAATATTCGTTTATTCAGGGTGGCGATGGCGGAATGGAATATGCAATGTGCACACTAATGCTCGGAACTGGAACGGCAGAAGGTATGTTAAAAGCAGCTCCGCATGAGCTGGCGCATTCATGGTTTCAGCACGTTTTAGCTTCTAATGAATCCAAACATCCGTGGATGGACGAGGGTTTTTCTACTTATATCGAATATTTGGCGTTGAATGAAATTCCGATAAAAAAAGATGAAAATCCGTTTAAATCTTTTTATTCAGCTTACTATAGCTTAGTCGAGTCGGGCAAGGAACAACCTTTGTCAACGCAAGGTGACCGTTTTGACATTAACAAGAGTTACAGCACCGCTGCTTATTATAAAGGTGCGCTTTTTTTAACGCAGCTAGAATATCTTATAGGTACAGAAAACACACGAAAAACATTGAAGCGTTTTTATAAAGAATTCAAGTTTAAGCACCCAACGCCTAACGATATCAAGCGAACTGCCGAAAAAGTTTCAGGAGCAAATTTAGATTGGTATTTAACCGATTGGACAGAAACTTTGAATACTATAGATTACGGAATTAAAAATGTAGAATCAGCAACGGAAAGAAGTCAAAGAACAGGTATTTCATTAGAAAGAATTGGAAGAACTCCAATGCCAATGGATATTCTGGTAGAATATAAAGACGGCTCCAAAGAGACTTTCTACATACCATTACGCATGATGCTTTTCGAAAAAGAAAATCCAACTCCAGAAATTAAGAGAACTATTTTAGCCGATTGGCCGTGGGCGAATCCGAATTATTTCTTCGAAATTCCGAGAGACAAATCGGATATTAAAAAGATAACCATTGACCCAAGTACCTTAATGACCGATGTGAAAAGAGATAATAATATTTTTGAAGTAAAATAAATATAAAAGCGAACTTTTTACGGTTCGCTATTTTTAGAATAGAATTTGTAGATTTACCGCAAATATTTTTCACTATGAATTACTTGAAAATCTTTTTCTTTTTAGTTGCATTGAATCTAGGAGCTCAGAAAGCTGTTGGCCAGCCTATCCGTTTTCAGGCGAGCAGTGTTAGTTTTACCGATAAAAAAGATAAAGAAAATTGGAACGAATGGTCAGATTTTGTTACTGCGAAAGTTTTGATAACACTTGATCCAAAGAAAGATTTGATTACGATTAATTCATCGGAAATACAATCTTTCAAAATTAAAGCTTATGGGGAAATTACAGATACGGAAGAAGTGAATGTTGTTCCGTTTGAATGTGTGGACAACAAGTTTTCAAAGTGTACCATTTTAATTATTACCAAGAAAAAAGAGAATAACCGAATACAATTTTACATCACTTATAATGAGGTGAAATTTGTTTACAACATCTACAGTCTTAATTAAAAATGCATTTTTCCTATCCTGCAGCAGAAAAACTTAAAAGCAAAAAAATCATTGATTCCCTGTTTACTCAAGGTAAATCTGTGAGTAAATATCCGTTGCGATTGGTTTATGTGGCTCATGATTTTGAGGAAGATGTTCCGCTGAAAATGGGTGTATCCGTTTCTAAAAAATATTTCAAACACGCAGTTGACCGAAACTATTTTAAACGTATCCTTCGTGAAACATACCGCCTTAACAAACATTTATTGGCTGAAAAACTCGAAATTAAATACTGCTGTATGTTTTTTTACCAAACTAAAGAAAAATTGTCTTACCAGGAAATAAACGACAAGACAATCCAACTTTTTGAAAAGTTTACCAAAGCGATTTTGGAAGAGAAAAATTAACATTAAATGCAGAAAGTTATTTGGTATATTCGTTAACTTCTTAAAAAAGAAAAAGATATGTTATATAAAATTAAAAAAAGATATATTATTCCGGCCGTACTGAGTGTTTTTCTGTTTGTTGGTGCAAGTTTTAAGGATGATTTTTTTGAAATTTCTAAACAAATAGAAATCTTTACCACACTTTTCAAAACGGTCAATCAGAACTATGTTGACGAGACAAATCCCGCTGAATTGATGGATAAGGCTATTAAAAGCATGTTAGCCGATTTAGATCCATATACCAATTATTTCAACGAACAAGATGTTATAAAATTTAAAATTAATAATACCGGTGAGTATACTGGAATTGGCGCAATGATTACGCGCAAAGAAGACAAACTGATCATTAAAGAGCCCTATAAAGATTATCCGGCTGATAAAGCAGGACTTAAAGCTGGCGACGAAATTATTCAGATTGGTGATGTGCTTTTGGCAGATTTTAAGGAAGATGCCTCGCAGTTGACAAAAGGTGCTAAAGGAACCAAAATTGACATCAAATATTTACGCCAAGGAAAATCAATGAGCACGCAGTTGATTCTTGATGAAGTTGCCATAAAAGCAGTGCCGTTTTACGGAATGGCTGATGATAAAACAGGCTATATAGTTTTAGCACAGTTCAATGCCAAAGCATCATTGGAAACAAAAGAAGCACTAGAAAAATTAAAGAATGATGGTGCCACACAAATCATATTGGATCTGCGTGGAAATCCCGGCGGATTATTGCATGAAGCCGTAAATGTCTGCAATCTTTTTGTGCCCAAAGGTGAAATTATTGTTACAACAAAATCAAAAAACCCAAAATATAACAACACTAATAAAACTACGCGCGAGCCAATTGATACAGAAATTCCGTTGGTCGTACTTGTGGACGGAAAAAGTGCTTCGGCATCTGAAATTGTTTCGGGTGCTTTGCAAGATTTGGACAGAGCAGTTGTTATTGGAAGCCGAAGTTTCGGAAAAGGATTGGTTCAGCGTCCGATTGATATGACTTATGGAACTCAAGTTAAAGTAACGATTTCCAAATACTACACGCCGTCCGGAAGGTGCATTCAGGCATTGGATTATGGTCGGAAAGATAAAAATGGAAAAGCCATCAGAACGGAAGAGAAAAATTTTAATGCGTTCAAAACCCAAAAGGGAAGAACCGTTTATGATGGTGGCGGAATTTTGCCAGATGTAGTTTTGGAGAGTACAAAAATGAGCGCCATTGCAGAAGCTTTGCAAAAAAATGACGCTATTTTTAATTATGCTACAAATTATTATTATAAAAATCAGACCCTTGGAACTAAGATTCCAACTATTTCAGATGCTGATATTGCCGATTTTAAATCGTTTCTTAAAAGAGAAAAAATTTCATTGGACACTGAAACTGAAATAGCTTTAAAAAACACTTTAGAAAAAGCCAAAAAGGAGAATGTTGATGTAGCAATTGCAGCAGAGTATCAGCAACTTTTATCTGCATTAGAGAGAAGTGAAGAGACTTTAATTGACAAAAATCAGAAGGAAATCAAGAACTTGCTTTTAGATGAACTCATCAAAAGATATCAGTATAAAGAGGGATTGTATGAGTTTTACATCAAAAATAATTTCGAGATTAAAAAGTCGATAGAAGTGCTCAATGATAAATCGCAATATAATAAGATTTTGAAAATTTAATATGAAGTTGTTACGATACTTACCGCTTTTGTTTTTTGGTTTTCTTCAGGCGCAGGAGGAAGTTGTACATTCAATTTATTTTGAATTTGACAAATACGCATTAAATGAAAAAGAAGTTAATGAAGCTGTTGATTTTATAAAAAAAACGGATTCGACGCGAATAGAATCCATTCAAATTTTTGGATACACGGATGATGTTGGAAAAGATGCCTACAATTTCAAACTTTCTAGCAAACGCGCAGCTGCTATTCAAGATAAATTTATTAATAGTGGTATCCGAAGTAAAATTATTGTTACTATCGAAGGGAAAGGAAGGGTTTTGATAGACGATGATATTTTGGAAAATCTACCGGAAAAGCGTTCTAAAAATCGTCGAGTGGATGTGGTTATAAATTTGAAGCCTTTGCCTAAAATTTTTATTCCAGGATTTTATACTACTGTTCAGAAAAACCATATTGTAGGCGATCATATTTATCTAGAGAATGTTTTGTTTCAAAGAGGAAGTAGCAAATTGGAGTTTAAATCGAAAGCTGATTTGGATAAAACTGCGCGTTTATTAATCAAATATAAAACTTTGAAATTTGAGATACAAGGACACGTTTGTTGCACGCCGCCGTATCAGAAAGAAGCCATTGATATGGATACCAAAAAGCGTCAATTATCGACCAATCGGGCACAATCTGTATATAAATATTTGATTTTTAAAAAAGTTCCAAAAGACAGAATGACGTTTAAAGGTTATGGAAACACGGTTCCGCTTGGAAAAGGAACGCAGTACGACCGTAGAGTTGAATTGGTTATAACCGGAAATTAACTTCGCTTCATTTCTATGTGCGGAATATCATCTTCCAAATACATCTCGCTGGTTTGAATGAATCCGTGGCTTTCGTAGAATTTTTTCAGATACAGCTGTGCAGAAATCGTAATTTTCGTTTGGTTGAATTCTGAGTTTACAATGGTAATCGCTTCCTTCATTAAGCTATGTCCGATTTTTTTATCTCGATAAGTAGCCTTCACAACGACGCGCCCAATGGAAGCTTCGCTGAAATAATCCTTTGGCTTAAACAATCTGCAATAAGCGACTGTTTCGCCCTGATCTTCTCCGATCAAATGTACTGCTTTGACATCTTTACCATCTATATCCTGATACACGCAGTTTTGCTCCACCACAAAGACTTCACTGCGCAATTGCATCAACTTGTATAGTTCTGTTACAGAAAGTGCTTCAAATCGCTTAATTTTCCACTTGAGATCCATCGTTACTTTTTTATTTCTAAGGATTTGATAATTGATTCCAACTCGAACATTAAATCGCGTTTAGCTTTTGAAGGTGCATAAGTAAATCCTTCTAGTACCAAAATTCGGTTGTGTGTTTTGTCAAAAATCATGTAGTTTATAAAAGGTCCCGACATAAAATCATTTTTCATCTGCCAAGTTCCTTTGGTTTCATAGGCGTTGTTTCCGGCCAATTTTACTTTTGAGAAATAAGGAGAATAGGCTTTTTCCGTTATCATTTGTGTTCTGTATGCTGAACCATGAATGTATAATCTTCCGATAGAATCTCTAACTTTTACTATGTCATTGACCAGATTATTTGTATCTATACTTTCTAACGGAATTTGATAAATGATAAGGCTAGTGTTTCCGCTGACGATTTCGCTTTTGAGCCAGATGAAATTTTTTCTGCGCATTACATATTCGTATTTGGATGGAATAAGTAAATCTATATTAAATTTTTTTAAGATTTTTTTAGTGTCAATCATTGAATCTTTAATGATTATTTGATTTTGTGCAATTTCAATAGCCTTCATTTTTTTGATAATTTCGGGCGTATTTTTCTCTAGAATGTCTAGTATTGCTAAAGATGTTTTACCCGAAATATGAAAAGCATTTTGTGGCGTTGCAAATTCATTTTCCTTGAATTCGAACTTATTTTTAATATCTTTTTTGACAATTATAATATTGCGACTATCAGTGGAGAACCCTTCAAAAAGTTTTACAGGATATTGATTGATTGAAAATAAGGGTTCCTCTTGAGGCAAGCCCAAAACTGGTGATGCAAATTTATTTCGGATACTATCGCCAATTTCACCGTTCCACAGTTGGTCATCAATAATCACAGAAATTGTGTTTATAGCCGATGAGGAACCATCAGAAAGCTTGTCTTTTTTAAACGAACATGAGGCTGTAAAAAACGACACAATAAGCCATAAAAAAAGGGTTTTACTCATAACTGAAATAAAACCCAAATTTATAGAAAGATTTTCGGATTAACCGTTAATTTTTAATTTCATACCGGCTTTTAAACTTTCGTTTTTAATACCGTTCCATTTTTTTAAATCTGAAATTGAAACTCCTGGATATTTTTTAGCAATACTAAATAATGAATCGCCTTTTTTAACATAGTATAATTTTACTTGATTTCTGTCAGTGGCAGCTATACTTTCGTTTTTAGATGCACCACTTTTGTTATCTGAAGAAATCACGTACTTTTTACCCACAACCAATTTAGCACCAAGCTGAATATGATTATCTTCTAAACTATTCCAATCTTTAATATCAGAAACGGCGACATCATATTTTTTAGCTATTGCGCCTAAGTTTTCACCTTTTACCACAATATGCTCAGTAATTTTAACTTCGGCTTTATTTGTTATTTCTTTAGCCAAACCATTAGTATCTGCTAAGGTTAGTTTAATTCCCTGATCTACATTTAAGTCATCAAGACTGTTCCATTTTTTAAGATCTTCTAGACTAACGTTGAATTTTTTAGCTATGCTGAATAAATTATCACCTCTTTCAACAACATAGAAATCATCTGGTTTATCATTTTCGTTTGCAGCAACTGAAGTTTCCAAATTTTTATCGGCTTTTACTTCTCTTCTAACTGTAGTTACAATTCTTTCGTTTTTGATTATTTTCAAACTTTTACCAGGAACAATCGTACTTCCTTTAAGTTTGTTCCATTTTTTTACTTCCGCAACAGAAACCCCGTACTTATCTGAGATTTCTCCAAGGTTATCGCCTCTTTTTACTTTGTGGTATTTTACAACATCTTTAAAAGAAACTACTTTTTCTTCTTTAAAAGATTTTGTTGAGTTTGAAGCAATTGCTATAGATTCTTTTACTGAAATTGTGTCTTGCTTGCTAGTTTTCTTGTTGTGCGATGCTACAGCGTCAGTAGTGTATATTTTTAAATTTCTTCCTAATGGCGCTTTACTACCTTTAAGATGATTCCACTTTTTAAGATTGGTCATGGTTATGCCGTACTTATTTGAAATCTCACTTAAACTGTCACCTTTTCTAACTTTGTGATACTTAACTTTTGAAACTGTTACTTCGTTATCGGAGCTATCAGTGTTATTTCTGGACGCCAACATACTTTCGTTAGGTCTTTCTCTCTTGTTTGATTCATAATTCAAGAAAGCATAAATCTTATCTTCATTTGAAGTAAAAACAGCAACTTTACTAACTGGCAATCTTAAAAAGTGCTTTTCTCCTGTGATATAGGGAACTACTTCTCTCTTGTAGGATGGATTTAAAAACTGTAACTCAGCAACCGGAACATCAAGCAACTCAGAGATTTGTTTGAAAGTCATTGCATTTTTAATCATTACGGTATCCGTCGCGAAATGATTTGCTATCGCTTTGTTTGGTGTGATTCCGTGTTCTTTATGGTATTCAAAAATATACATGGTAGCTAAGAAAGCCGGAAGATAACCTTGCGTTTCTTTAGGTAAATTTTTTCTAATGTTCCAATAATTTTGCTGTCCTCCTGAACGCCTGATTGCCTTTGCAACATTTCCTGGTCCAGAATTATACGAGGCTAAAACTAAATCCCAATCACCAAAAATCTTGTACATATTAGTCATGTACTGAGTTGCAGCCTTACTAGATTTTAAAGGATCGTTTCTATCATCAACATAAGAATTAATGTCCAAATTATACTGTTTCCCAGTTTGGTACATAAACTGCCATAATCCCGTTGCACCAACTCGTGAAACAGCTCTCGGATTCAACGCTGATTCTACAACTGCTAGGTATTTAATTTCTAATGGAATGTTTTGTGCAGCTAAAGAGTCTTCAAATATTGGGAAGTAATACTGAGAAACTCCCATTAATCTTTCGAACGATTTTTTTCTGTTTTTGAGAAAAGACTTGATTACGTTTTCTAAACCAACATTGTACTCAATGTTAAATGGTGATTTCTCATCCATTTTCTTTAGTCGCTCTTTCAAAAGTTCTGTTGGGAGTTCGTAATCCACCTTCTGATCAACATCAATGTTTTTGATGTCAGAAGTCAGATCGTTGTACAAATCCAAACTTACCATTTCCTGCATCCATAGACTGTCAATGCACGAAGCAATGTTGTCATGAACGAAAGTCGCTTTAATTGAATCTAAAACTTCTTTTCTGGTCAATGGCTCTTTTTTTGAGACTGAGGCATCAACAGCATCTTGTGCAAAAACCGCTGAAGAAACTAAAATTAATGCAAGTGATGTTATCTTTTTTAAAATCATACCTTTATTTTGTAAAGTGTTTATATTTCAATTATTTGAATTATTAATTGTCACCAATTAATAACGTCGTATCGTATCTTTTATTGTGCGGTTTTACAATTTTAACTTAAAATCGCAGCAATTCCGGGCAAAACTTTTCCTTCCAACATTTCCAGCATCGCGCCACCACCAGTAGAAACATAGCTCATTTTATCTTCTAATCCAAATTGCTTCACTGCAGCAACTGAATCTCCGCCACCAACAAGTGAAAATGCACCATTTTCAGTAGCTTCTGCAATATAGTTTCCTAACGTTACTGTTCCTTTTGCAAAATTTTCCATTTCAAAAACCCCCAATGGTCCGTTCCAAAGAATTGTCTTAGATTCCATTATCACTTTTTTGAAAATTTCTAATGATTTTGGCCCAGCATCCAAACCTTGCCATCCATCAGGAATTTCACGAACGTCAACGATTTTTGTATTGGCATCATTTGAAAAAGAATCTGCAGCAACTACATCAACGGGTATGTGAATCTGCACGTTTTTTTCTTTCGCCAAGCGCAAAATTTCTAAAGCTAATTCTTGCTTGTCGTCTTCACAAATTGAGTTGCCAATTTTTCCGCCTAATGCTTTTACAAAAGTGAATGTCATTCCGCCACCAATAATCATGTGGTCCACTTTGTCTAGAATATTTTCAATAACCGTAATTTTTGAAGAAACTTTTGACCCTCCAAGAACGGCAGTAACGGGTTTTACTGAATTGTTTAAAACTCTGTTTAAACTTTCGATTTCCTTAGCCATTAATAAACCAAAACATTTACTGTCTGGAAAAAACTTAGCTATTATAGTGGTAGAGGCATGTGCTCTGTGTGCAGTACCAAATGCGTCATTGATGTAAATGTTTCCTAGAGAAGCTAATTCTTTTGCAAAATCTTCATCTCCTGCTTCCTCTTCTTTATAAAAACGTAAGTTTTCTAATAATAAAACTTCGCCTGGTTTTAGATTTTTAGCTGCATTTGAAGCAATTTCGCCTCTGCAATCAGAAGCAAATTGAACATCTACACCTAAAACTTCCGATACTTTTGCAACAATATGACTTAACGAAAATTGATCTTCTTTTCCTTTTGGCCTTCCTAGGTGCGACATTAAAATTACACTTCCGCCATCAGCTAAAATCTTATCTATAGTTGGCTTTGCGGATTCAATTCGGTTAGCATCGGTAATACTGAAATTTTCGTCTAATGGCACATTAAAGTCAACTCTTATTATTGCTTTTTTATCTGTAAAATTAAAATCTTGGAGGGTTTTCATTAAGTAATTGATTGGTTTTGCATTACTGCAAATATAATAAAATTTACTTTCATCGATAGTTTTTGTGGTTTTATCGATGTTTCTTAAGCAAATTTTAAGGTGTAAAAAGTTTATTTTCAATCAAATAGACGCGAATTTTCCCATAGTTAGACTCGTTTTGTTATTATCAATACAGTAAACCGGATTTACTAATAGCAAAATATTTCTTTTATATTTGCGGTATGCAGTTTTCAGAAATACTTGGACAGGATTACATAAAAAATCATCTCATAAAAAGCGCTTTGTCGGGAAGAATTCCGCACGCACAATTATTTGTTGGACCTGAAGGTTGCGGCACTTTGGCTATGGCCATTGCTTACGCTCAATTTTTACTTTGCAATACTATCGAAAACGAAAAGACTGGCGGAGATGCAAGTTGTACTTTAAAGTTTCAGTCGCTTTCTCATCCCGATCTTCATTTTGTTTATCCAAATGTTACCAATGAAGAGGTGAAAACCAAACCGAAAAGTGCCGATTTTATAATTGATTGGCGCGAATTTGTTCAGCAAAATCCGTACGGAAGCTTGTTTGATTGGTACAAACATTTGGGGGTACAAAATAAACAAGGTGAAATTCGGGTAGAAGATGCTCAAGATATTTTAAAATCATTGGCATTGAAATCCTATGAAGGTGGTTATAAGATTATGATTGTTTGGATGGCAGATAAAATGAATATTGCGGCTTCCAATAAATTATTAAAATTAGTAGAAGAACCACCTGCGAAAACCTTATTTCTGCTGATTTCTGAAAATGAAGAAGACATTATTCAAACCATTCGTTCCCGTTGTCAAGTAGTAAATTTTGGAGCTTTACCTGAAACTGTAATTACAAAAGCGTTAAAAGAAAAATACTTTTTAGATGATTCGTCGGCAAGTAAGGTGGCACACCAGGCACAAGGAAATTATAATAAAGCAATGCATATTGTGAATAATGACACCGATGAATTACCGTTTGAAAAATGGTTTGTTGATTGGGTTCGTGCTGCTTTTAAAGCAAAAGGAAATGCTGCAGCGGTTCAGGAATTAATTTCGTGGAGTGAAGAAATAGCAGGATTGGGCCGTGAAGGTCAAAAGCAGTTTTTGAACTATTGCATTGTTATGTTCCGTCAAGCTTTGCTTCACAATTATGAAACAAAATCGTTGGTTTATTTAGAACCAATTGTTCCAAATTTTACTTTTGACAAATTTGCTCCTTTTGTAAATGGAAACAATATTACACCTATTTTTACTGAACTTTCAGATGCAATTTATCACATTGAACGCAACGGAAATGCTAAGATTGTTTTAACCGATTTGTCTATAAAACTAACCCGATTAATTCATAAAAAATAATACCATGACTAATACTGCTTCACTACTTGTTTTACTTTTTTTAGCCGTTACTTTTATTCAATCTGCTTATGATAAAGTTTTTGCATGGCAGGGCAATGTTGATTGGCTTAAAGGTCATTTTGCCAACACTTCACTTTTAAAAAATAATGTTCCAGCTGCTTTGGGAACAATATTGATTCTTGAACTTGTAACTGGGGTTTTAACTTTGGCTGGTTGTGTGCAATTAGTAATTAATGGCGAAAGGACTTTTGGATTTTACGGAGCAGTTTTTTCTTGTATTACATTGATTTTATTGCTTTTAGGACAAAGATTAGCCAAAGATTATGATGGCGCAAGAACTATTGCAATCTATTTTGTACCTGCTGTTTTAGCTGTTTTTTGGCTGACTTAATTTATTTCAAACTAGCTTTAAACATTCGTAGTTCTTCCCATGAAAAATTTTCTCCCAGTTTTTCTTTCATTGGCGATAAGGACTCTTCCTTATAATTTTTGAACGCTACAGTTAATGTTTCTACTTTATCTTCGGCCATAATATCATTGATGGCAACTTTATTTTCCTGAATAAGTTTCGTAAAATGTCCCATGATTGTTCCAGCGGTGAGTTTTCTCAACAACGCAATTTCTTCTGTAGTATTTTTATCTGCCCATAGTTCATAAGTGATTTGGGTTGTGGACTTTTTTGCTGCCTTATCCGATTTTTTTTTCTTTGGCTGATAGTAACTTGCGTCTTCTTTTTCTTCTATTAAATTCAGATTATTTTTCTTAAAATCCTCAGAGACACGCTCCACTTTAATGCGTTTGTAATCTCTGATTTGTGGCATGTTGAGTGTATGTTTATCGATAACTTGCCCTTTTAATACGATCTCAACTAACTTTTTTGCCTTCATCAAACGTAAGACGGCAGTAGTTTGAATTTCTTCTAAAACCAATAACTCTTCGTAAAATTGTTTGACTAATTTTATACGTTTTACTTCTTCAATTTTGTATAAAACCTGATAGACAAGTCCGTCAAGTTTGTCGTAAAAGTAATTATAGGCTGCTTGAATTCTGTCATTTACAAAGTCGAAATCAACAGTTTCGTCACCGAATAATTTGTCCAATTGTGACATAAATTTTGCAGATGGATTCATCAACCCTTCACAAAATTCTAATTGTTCAACTGCCCAATTACTGTGTTTTGACTTAGCTGAAACGTCGCTGTCAAGATAACTGAATTTATGATTACGCCATTCTTGTGCCATATCTTTCCAGTTAAACGTGTCTTTAAGATAGTTATGAATGAAATTTCTGGTTTCTGTTTGTAATGTTTTTTGAAGCGTATCTGTTGATGCTTTATTTGTGGCGTAAGTCATAACATCATCATCATTTGAAATGCCATTCATTTGCAAGGGAGAAAGCAAAATTAAACCATCTAATGAACGTAAACGGGAAAGTGCTACATAAGCTTGTCCTGGTAAAAAAACTTGCGAAACATCAAGTGCAGCCCTGTCAAAAGTTAATCCTTGGCTTTTATGAACGGTGATCGCCCATGCTAATTTTATTGGATACTGAACGAAGGTTCCCAAAACTTCTTCTTCAATTTCTTTAGTCATCGGATTTACATAATAGCGAATATTTTGCCACTCGTATTTCTCAACTTCAATTGTTACCTTTTCATCAGGAAAGTGTACCCAAATTTCATCAACAGTAATTGATTTTATAAAGCCCATCTTTCCGTTGAAAAATTTTTTTTCTAGAGATAAATCATTTTTAATGAACATGATCTGGGCACCTATTTTAAGCTCAAGATATTCCTCTAATGGAAATATTTTTTCTGGGAAATCATCTACAATCAGTGCTTTATATCTTTTAGAATTTCCTTCTAGATCAGTCAAAGACTTTGTATTTATAGTGTCCGCCTTTTTATTATGCGTTGTTAATGTGATAAACCCTTTGTTAGTTTTAAGGTCAAAATTGGGTTGTACAAATTTGTTTAGGAAATTGACATTATCGCTAGTTATCTTATTGTTTCTTAAATTATTAAGCAAGTTTATAAATGTTTCGTCAGACTGACGGAATATCTTAGACAATTCAACATACAATGGTGGATTTTGTTGAACAACATTGGAATGAAAGAAGAATTTACCTGTGTAATATTTGCGTAAAGTTCGCCATTCCTCATCGCGAATTACTGGCGGAAGCTGCAACAAATCACCAATAAAAAGGACTTGAACGCCACCAAAGGCCTGCTTTCTTTTTCGAACACTTTGCAGCATAAAATCGATGGCATCCATCAGATCGGACCGCAGCATGCTTACTTCATCAATGATGAGCAATTCCATATTTTGAATTACTGCTCTTTTTACAGCGCTCATTTTAAAATGCCTTCGTAAAGTATCTCTCGATTCAAATTTAACCGTATCTGAAAAATGCGGGTCAACGTTGTTTTCGGGAATAAATCCACCTAAAGGAAGCTGGAACATGGAGTGAATAGTTACACCACCTGCATTTAAAGCAGCAATACCGGTTGGCGCTACTACTACACAGTTTTTGTGCGTTGATGCGATAATCTCTTTAAGTAGTGTGGTTTTCCCCGTTCCCGCTTTTCCCGTTAGGAAAATGGAGCGATTGGTTTGATTGATGAACTGCAATACGTAGTTTGCTTCGGCTGAAATTTCTTGCATTTGGCTTATATTTTATCAAACACAAATATAAAACATTGTCTATCAATAAGGAAGATTGAACACAAAAAAATGCCTTCCACTAGAGAAGGCATATTAAATAGAAATTATAAAGCATTATTTCTTTCCTTCCTTGGAAGCTTCCTCTTTTGACGTATCCTCTTTTTTACCTGTGGTGTTGTATTTATCGTTAACCATTTTAATTACTTCCTTAGATATATCATAACTGTCTTTTGCATACAAGATTGATGCAGTTTCCCCAGTTCCGTATACATAATCGTAACCTTTTTCTTTTCCAAAGACTTTAATTACATTTCTAT
>Ga0105047_10006906_pt1 | contig 19189 bp, 19 predicted proteins | sample MAT04_FD_78384 | JGI IMG/M metagenome (GOLD analysis project Ga0105047, IMG submission 78384) | Freshwater microbial communities from Lake Fryxell liftoff mats and glacier meltwater in Antarctica - MAT-04 (megahit assembly) | ecosystem: Environmental > Aquatic > Freshwater > Ice > Liftoff... | reverse complement strand
TGTGCTGGTGCAGATATCTCCATGATGGCGCGCATCGAGGAGGAAGGTGCGAGCGCCATGGCGGACTTCGCCGAGATCGCCGACGTGTTCGATCACGTCGAGCGGCTTCCGATGCCGACCATCGCGCAGCTCGAAGGCATTGCTCTCGGTGGCGGCTTCGAGCTGGCGCTCGCGTGCGACTTTCGTATTGCGGGGGACGACCTCATGCAGATCGGACTGCCCGAGGTGCGCCTCGCGCTGCTGCCAGGTGGCGGCGGCACGCAGCGACTGTCGCAGTTGGTTGGTAAAGGCGTGGCGACCGAGATGATCATGAAGGGGATGCGCTACGACGCGACCACTGCGCTCACCAAGGGGCTCATCCACGAGGTCGTGCCCGCAGACGATTTGACCACCACGGTTGAGAAGCGCGCCGCCTCATTGGCGGCACAGGCTCCGCGCGCGCTGCGGCACATCAAGACGCTCGTGCGCGCGTCGTTTGAGCAGCCGGGTCAGGCGGGCCTCGACCTCGAGCGCGAGCTCTTTCGCGACCTGCTGACAACGAGTGACGTCAAAGAGGGCATCGCCGCCGCTACCGAGAACCGCAAGGCCTCATTCACCGGCAGCTAGCCGCGGATCGGGCGATTCGCGGGAACCGACGCGCGAGTCGGTGCGTCCGACGGGGGAATCAATCCTCGTTGGAAGGTGCCGAACATGTCCCGCATCCACACGCTCATCCAGCCGCGCCGGGCACTGCCGCTCATCGCGGTCATCGCGGTCGCTGTGCTCGTTGCCCTCGCGCTGATCGTTGATCCCGCAGACCGATCCGGGACGCGTGAGACGTCTCCGTCCGCTGGCGGGTCCGAGCGCAGCGTTGGGTCTTCCGGTGGCGACTTGAACGGCTCCTCGACCTCGACTGTTGCCCCGGACGGCCGCGGCATGGAACCCGCTCCGAGTGGCGTGGGTGCACTGGGCGACGCCGCCAAGTCGAGCCTCACCGAGGGGCAGGCGATGAACGCTGCCGCGCCCGACGGCGACTCGGCGTCCGCATCCGTGATAACGAGTTCGGCGCCGTCGATCGACACACGCATCGTGCGTAACGGCGTGATCGAACTGCGCGCGTCGAAGGGCGAGTTCGAATCGACCTGGGGCGACGCGCAGGCCATCGCGGGCACGTTCGGGGGATACGTGATCGCGGCAACGCGCAGCGGCGCTGGGAAGGGGCCGCATGCCGGCACGATCACGATGCGCATACCCAGCGCACGATTCGATCGGGCGGTCGAGCGCATCCGCGGCATCGACCACACCAAGCTGCGCCGGCTCGACATCAGCAGCGAGGACGTTACGCAAGAGTACGTCGATGTTCGCTCACGTCTCAAGCACGACCGCGCAGTCGAGGGTCGTCTGCTCGCGCTGCTCGCGCAGACCAAAGGCGTGAGTGAGGTGCTCGCCGTCCAGGCGCGTCTCGACGGCGTGCAGGAGCAGATCGAGATCTCACAGGGCCGCCTCGACTATCTCGAGAAGCTCACGTCGATGGGAACGATCGAGCTGCAGCTGACCGAGCCCGCAGCCGCTGGTGACAAGCCCAAGAAGTCCGAGAAGTCCGAGCCCGGTGTGCTGCGCTCGTCGCTCACCGACGCCCGTGAACGATTCTCCGAGAACGTCGCCAGCGCCGTGGTCTGGCTTGGTGGCGCACTTCCGGCCCTGGTGATGCTCCTCGCGCTCGCAATCGGTACACGTATCGGGTGGCGCCGCCACCTCGCCGCCCGTGCGACGACCAAGGTAGGCGACGAGGGCTGAGCACTCGCCATTGCACTCCACTTCGCCTCGTCTCAGCACGCGTGCTCTGATGCTCTGTTCAAGGGTTCGGAACAACGCGCACCGAGGCGGGGCGTTCGTGCGTTCGCGAAACGTAGGTAGTTCCTCCAAGTCGGTATCCGCGCGCAGCTCGCATAGTTGGGTCATGGCGGCGCAGGAAGCGCCGCTGACCACCGAGGGAGCACGCCGAAATGTCCGCCACCGTCACGCTGCAGCTGAATGCCATCAACGTCGCCGGTGACTGGGCCACTCGTTCTGCAGGCTCCGCTCGTACCGGCACCGGTCAGCTGGGCGCCCGCACTCGCCGCGTGCATCCTCGTCGCACCGACGAGGTTGCGATCTACCTCTCGGAGCTGCGTGGAGCCGTTGAGTCGATCAAGCGCGACGCCTATTCGCCGAGCATGCACGACAGCCGCACGGACGCGGTGGAGCTCGGCTACGGCGCACCCGCGATGTACCACGGCATTCGCTTCGCGGTGGACTGCGCCTAAGATCGCAGCCGTCGATCCCCCGCCAGATCAGGCGGTGGCGGGCTCGACCTCGTCCTGCCAGAGGGTCTCGATCTGGCCGCCAGCAGCAGCGATTGCGCCGAGCAGATCTCGATGACGCTCGAGCGTTGGCAGGTCGCCGCGCACGCGCAGCTTGGCCTGCGTGACGCCGTCCACCAAGCTCAGGTCGCCCGCGAACACCGAACGCCAGCGCGCGAGTGATCCGCCGAACGCGAAGGGCACGCGCGCCGCATCTGCGGGTACTGCCAACCGCACCCCTCCCACCGATCCTTCGTGCAGATCGATGTGCAACGCCGTCGCTTCGAAGCAGTGCTCCGTATCAGCATCGATGACGAGCATCAGTGGCCCGAACACCCACGTGACCGAATCGGTGCGCACACGTGCGTCGTCGGTGAGGTGCATGGCAAGGGAGTCGGCCCATTCCTGGGATGCAAAGGATGCGCTCATGCCGCTGATCCTACCCAGTGACGGCAGGTACCCGCACGCCGATTGCGCTGGGCAGCACGGCAAACGTTGCGGGCGTGGTACCGAGCGGCTCACCATCAAGGACAACACCCTCAGCGCGCGGGTCATCCACACCCTCGATGGTGATGCTTGCGGTGCGCTCCACGCGAACGAGTGAATCCGTCACGTGCTTGCCGGAGTAGATCTTGGGAAACGTGCGGAGCAGCCGCATCCGAGCCGCTGCGCCGATGACGACGACGTCAAAGAGCCCATCGTCGAGCTGGGCGTCTGGCGCGACGAGCATGCCACCGCCCATATACCGCGTGTTGCTCACGGCGATATCCACCACGCCGACCGTCGTGTCCATCCCCTCGCCCGTACGGATCCGCACCGGGCGGGCGCGGTTGCGGGTGAGGCAGCCCACCGTTGCCACGGCGAAGCCAGCGCTGTTGCCCAGGCGCTTGAGCCTGCCGGTGACCTGCTGCACGACCTCCGCCGCCATGCCGACGTTCGCGCAGTTCGCGAAGCCGCGTACCACAGTGGCGCCCGTCGCATCGGTGTAGCGAGCCACGCCTACGTCCACGCGGCGCGTCGCGCCCGATCGCGCGACCTCGACCGCTCCGGCCTCATCCTTGGGAATGTCGAGTCCGCGCGCGAAGTCGCCGCCCGTTCCTTGGTGGATGATGCTCAGCTCGAGGTCGTCTGCGAGCGGGCCCGACCCATCGGGGTATAGGCATCCGGCAACGACCTCGCCGACGGTGCCATCCCCACCCAGCACGACGAGCCCACGTGCGCCGCCCTCAATGGCCGCGCGCGTGAGCTCGATGGCGTGCCCAGGACCGGTCGTCAACAGCACGTCGAATTCCTCACCACCCGCACTGAGGGAAGCGACGATCCGCCGCCACCGCTGTTCGGTCCGGCCACTGGCTGATGCTGGGTTCACGATGACAGCGCGCATGCGCACCGCCTACCCGTGTGAGGTCAGACCGATGCGAGCGATGCGGCGCTCGGCACTCCGGCGTTCTCCTCGATGGCCACCTCGAGAGCGATCTCGACCATCTCGTCCACGGCCTGACGCAGCGCGTCATCCGTGATGCGGTGGAATTCACCGTCCACGATCACGTCGCTCACCGTGCACAGCGCGGCGGCACGCAGCCCTCGCATCGCGGCGATGGTGAACAGCACGGCGGCCTCCATCTCCACGGCGAGCGTACCGCGCGAACCCCAGCGAGCGGCCATCTGCTCATCGGGCTGGTAGAAGACGTCGCTCGAGACGATATTGCCGACGCGGATCTGGCGATCCACTGCCTGGGCCGCCTTCACGGCGCTCAGGACCATGCCGAAGTCCGCCGTAGGGGCATGCATCTCGCCACCCGTGTAGTTGATCGCCGTGCGATCGGCAGGGGTCGCGCTCATGGCGATGATGAGCTCACCCATCGTCATACCCGGCTGCAGGCCACCACACGTACCAACGCGGATGAGCTTCTTTGCGCCGAGCATGTTGAGCTCCTCGAACACGATCGCCGCGCTCGGGCAGCCCATGCCGGTGGACTGCACGCTGACCGGCTTGCCCTTGAACGTGCCGGTGAAGCCGAGCATCCCGCGCTCGCCGTTGACCTGCTTGGCGCCTTCGAAGAACGTGTCGGCGATGTACTTCGCGCGGACGGGGTCACCGGGAACGAGAACAGCCTCGGCGTAGTCGCCCGCTTCGGCGCGCAGGTGGATCGGCATGGGATGGGTCCTTTCGGGGGTCGGAACGGAGCCGAGCGAGCCTACCGCGCCGCCGCTGGGCGTGCTCGCGAGCCTTGACCGTGGCGGTGTCGTGTCGTGTCATGGAGCAGACCTCCCCACTCCCTGGCGCCCACCCCGTTGCTGGTCCTGCGAGATGTCACCTGGACTACAGACGCGCGAGCGTCCCAGATGTCAGATGGATGTGTGATGGCGACTGAGTCGCTCAGCAGCATGTTCCGGGAAAGATGAACTGATGATGGTTGGCGGTGTGTCCTCAATCCCGAGTGGGATGCGCGTGGCGCCGCCCGTCGTGGCCGGGCGACTGTACGTTGGTCGTCCGGCATTGACGCCGGTGGCTCCGATCGCAGCAACGGAATCCATCGGAGCGACCCTGCAGCCCGGATCGAGCGCGGGTGCCCAGGCGCTGCACGGTGTGACCTCGCTCGGGGGCATACTCGAATGCGGGAGCGGTCCAGACTCCGCGTGGGCGCTCGGAGCATCGTGTCACCGTCCGCAGCTCGCTCCGTGGGACGCACCCTTTGCCTACCCGCTCCCGCGCGTCGACGTTCCGTACGTGCCACTCACGCCCAAGCTCTCCCCGCGTCCGGGCATGGGGCGCGGTTCCGATCGCGATGGCGCGGGCGGCGATGCCGGCCCAGGCCCCGGACCTGGTGGCGACCCGCCTAGCGACGGTCCGCCGCGTGAGGGGGCCAGTACGTGGCCATCGACGCTTCGAAGGGTTGACGATTGCCCGGTTCCGTCGTTCGCTGGATGAGGACACGTGCGCCGAGGGACCGGCGTGCTCGATGTGAATGGGACGGAGCAGGCCATGTGCGGGACAAGCGCGGTCGGCAATACGGGAATTCCAGCGGCGAACACCATGCCGCCGACGACCACCTCAGTGGCGGGCGCTTCAGGCGCTGCGACACCGACTACAGGAGGCGGCGGTAGCGGTGCGCTGACGACGGTTTTGGCAACGCTCACAGAGTTGGTCAAGACGATCCAGTCGCTCAGCCAAGCGCTCGCTGGCACGAGCATCCTCGGCGGTGGGGGCGCGGCGACGAACGCCGCTGACCCGATGGCCGGGTGCCCGATGATGGCGGGCAACCAGGCTGCCGAAGGTGCCGATGTTGCCGGTGCCGCTGGTGGTGGCGTCGGCGCCGCAGGTCACGGGCACACCGAGGCGGGCGGCCCGCCCATCCTCGCGCCCGGTGTGGCACAAAAGTTCACGCTCCCTGGCTCCACGACCGGTGTCGGTGGCGAGTCCGGTGCCGGCGCTCCTGGCAAGTACGCTCCGTCGTCGACGGTCGGTGGCGCATACAGCATGCCACCGATGAAGTACACCGATGTGGGCGGCGAGTCCGGCGCGGGAACAGGTGGCAAGGTCACGCAGGTGACGCCTCCACCCGCGCCCGCAGGGAAATCGGTCACCGACGCACGCACCGGGGTGGAGGCGGCGACGACGCGCGCCGCCGACAAGGCTGCAGCGCTCACCAAAGCCAACGACGACGTCACCGCAAAGACCACCGCAGTCACGGGCGCCGAGGGAGCCGTCGCGGCTGCCGAGGCTGCCAAGACTGCCGCTGACGCCAATGTCGTGTCCGCCGCCAAGGCGCTCGCCAACGCGAAGGCCAAGCCCACCACGCACACCGCATCCTCTGGTGAGACGTTCGAGAGCATCGCCACCAAGTACGGCACCACGGTCGATGCGCTCCGGACCCTCAACCCCGAGCTCGCCGCAGAGTCGAACCCTGCCGCACTTGCAGGCAAGGTCGTCAAGTTGCCCGCAAACACCTCGGGGATCAACGCGGCACAATCGGCGCTCGACACCGCGACGGCCGCCGCAGTGAAGGCCGCCAAGGATCTTGAGGCCGCGCGCCTCGCGCTGGAAGCCGCCAAGGCCGCGCTCGAAGCCGCGAAGGTCGCTGCCGCTGAAGCCAAGAAGCAGTCCGAGGATGCGCAGGCCGCCGTGACGGTGGCGCAGCAGGCGCTGGACTCCGCGATCGTGGCCGAGAAGTCCGCCGCTGACGCTGTCGCCAAGGCGACGGTCGACCTCGCATCGGCCATCAATCTCATCGATCCGGGTGCCGACCCAGCCGGCGCAGAGGCACAGCTCCAGCAGTTGCTCGCGCGCGTGACGGAGGGCTCCAAGCTCCCGGCCGGAGATGCGCGCACGACAGCGGTGAAGGCAGTCATGGACGCGTACGCGCCCAACCCGGGCGCCTCCGCTCGCGTCCAGGAGGCGTACCGTAACGCGATGGTCACCGAGGCGACGACGGCCCTCAATGGTGGCGCCAGTCGCGCCGACCGAGACGCCATTTACCACAAGTACGAGTCGATCGGCCTGAGCGAGCCCGACCGCGTTGAGCTGTTCCGCGCCTTCGCGGCGACGCTCACCGGTCCCGAGCAGGAGGAGCTCGGTCGCTTCTTCGGTGGTATCGCGGCGGCATCGTCTGATTCATCCGGCGGTTCCGACGATTCCGGTGACCCCAAGCTGACCCGAGACATCAACTCCGATGGTGCCGTGAATGGCAGCGACGATCTCGACCACGACGGTGACACCGACGATACAGATTCCAAGCTCTGGTCGGAGGCGAAGACGGCCTGGAACCTCGCTGTGACTGCGCAGCAGGGTGAGCAGGTGCGCGCTGAGCTCACGTCGCTGCGCACCGAGCGCGCCACATTGATCGCTGAGCGCACAAACAACACGCAGACAGCTGCGACGATCGGTGGCCACGCGCGTCAGAGCTACCTCGATCGCAATACGGCGATCACCGCACGAATTGGTGAGATCAACAAGCGCATCAACGTGCTTGATCCACCGAAGCCGACGCACGGTGCGTACTGATCGCGAGCACTCGCGAGATTCCGCCGGGAGTGCTCTGGGTAGCACCTTCCCATGTCAAAAGACCTTGAGAACCTGCTCGGAAAAAACGAAGAGATCGTGCTAGAAACACGCCAGCACCCCTTCATCATCATGCGTGACGCGGGGCTCGTCTTCCTGACGCTCATCGTGCTCGCGATCGCCCTGTGGGGAAAGTCGCGCGCCGACTGGCTCGACAACACCGGCGGGAAGTACGTCGGATACGCGCTCATCGCGGGGCTGGTCATCGCCGCGCTCGTGCTCATGTGGCGCGTGCTGGGTTGGTTCACGGAGCGTTTTTATCTGACCACAAGCAAGGTGATCTACGCGCGGGGCATCCTCAACCGCGATGTGGTGACGACTCCGCTTGTGAAGATTGACGAGATCACGCTCAGGCGACCGTTCTTCGGACGCATCTTTGGCTTCGGTCGCCTGGACGTGGACAACGCCGCCGGAGGAGCTGAGCCGCTCGCCGGGCTCGAGTACCTTCCCAAGCCCGAGAAGATCTATCGCATGGTCACCGAGCGCTCGCGCAGCCAGCGCCTCATCGAAGGTGGGCACCGCGACGACGACCACGATGGTCTCGTCGACGAGCCTGCCCCGCGCCGGGCTGAGCCTGCCGCCGAGCCCCGTTCCGGCGATGACGCGTGGCCCACTGGCGGCAGCTCAACATCCGGACAGTGAGTCGCCGACTCGATGCGGCCCGCGCGGGGGAGTAGAGTACCGTCCGTGGAGGACTACACCAGCAAGTACATCGGCGAGCATGTCGAACTGTGGCTCTACGGCGGTGAGCCGCCGCAGGAGGGCACCCTCACGGCGTTTTGCATCGTCGGTGACGTGCAGCACGTGGAGCTCAACAGTCACATCCTCGTTCCCCTCGTCAACGTCGCGGGGCTGCACTGCATCAGCCGCTGCGACTCGCCCGGCGAGGAGCACTGGCCCCCGCCAACCCTCGGCGACGATCTCGACGAGCTCGACAAGTAGATGGCGGTCGATCCTCGGCTCTCCGTGGCTCCGCCGCGTTCCAAGCGCGTGCTCATCACGGGCGTGGGCCGGTTCTGGGGCGCCAATCTCGCGCGGCAGCTCGAGCACGACCATGCGCTCGACTTCGTGTGCGGTATTGATACGCGCGACCCGCTGGGCGAGTTCGGCCGCACGGAGGTCGTGAAGGGGGATATTCGCAACCCCGCAATAAGTCGGCTCATCAACGTCACGCGCGTCGATACCGTGGTCCATACACAGGTGTTCGGCGCAGACCGGCCCGGCGAGTCGGGACGACTGCTCCACGACATGAACGTCATCGGCACGATGAACCTGCTCGCGGCCTGTGCTGCGAGCCCCTTCGTGCGTAAGGTGATCATCCGCTCCTCGACCGCCATGTACGGTGCGTCGCCGCATGACCCGGCCTTCTTTACCGAGGACATGGAGGCCAAGTCGGCGCTGCGCGATCAGTACTCACGCGATATCGCGGAGGTCGAGACGTACGCGCGCGATTTTGCTGATCGGGCCCCGCACGCCTCCGTTACTATCCTTCGATTCGCGAACTCCATCGGCGAGAACGTCGATACGGCGCTCACCCGCTATCTGAGCTCGCAGATCGTCCCGACGCACGCGGGCTACAACCCGCGCCTCCAGTTCATCCAAGACACCGACGCTGTCGACGCGCTCGCACACGCGGTCCGTGCCTGGAAGCCCGGCACCTTCAACATCGCGGGCTCGGGCACCATCACGCTTGCCAAGTTCCTGCGTATGGCGGGGCGCATCCAGGTGCCGCTCATCCCACCGATGCTCGGCCCGGCGATGCAGTTGCTCGAGCGCATCGGCGTGCTCTACACGCAGAGCCGCTACGACCGCACGCTCAAGTTCGGCCGCGGCGTCTCGACCACGCGCATGATCGAGGACTTTGGATTCGAGCCCGAGTACACCACCTGTGAGGCTGCCGAACAATTCGCCGCGTGGATCCGTACGCGCCGCTACCACGAAGGTGGCGACGCGCACATGGATCTCGAGCTCCTCGACTACGTCCAGCGCAAAATGCACCAGATGCCGTCGCTCGATGCTGGTCTACTCGGACGATTCGCACCGCGCTTTGACCCAGATCGTGCGGAGAAAGCGCCGGATGCGTCCGGTGACGAGGATGCGTTTGGGGGCGTGCCAGAACGAGTGCGCGCGAGCGCGGGACTCGACGAAGACGTGGAAGATGCCACCGACCTCGATGACGACTCGGTGGACTGAGGGGAATTGACTCGTGCCCACGAAGACTGACACCAACGCCCGGTCGACTGTAACCGCCGTGTGCGCCGGCCACACCAAGAGTGGTGCGCGTTGCCGTCGTCGCGCGGTCGCGGGCAGCGACTACTGTGCGCTGCATGCTGATCAAGCGCCGCCTCCGGTCCCGAAGGACATCAACCGTACCGAGCTCGACGACGCCATCGCTGACCTCGTGGGCGGACACGAGCCGCAGCCGTTCGGCATGGATGAGGACGCGGATCCATTGGGAGGCGACGGCGACGCCAACTCGTCGTCGAAGCGGCGTCCGCGCGCATACGGCGCAACCGCCGACGAGCACACCACATCCGGACCGTTCGACGAGCTGCGTCAGTTCGTGGGCCACATCAGTGAGAACGTCAACCGCATTCGTGACATCGCCGTTCGCACGGGCATGGTCGACGAAGGGCTCATCGAGCGCTTCCTGGGCGATCTCGCCCACACCGTCGCGAGCGTCTCGCACGCGATGGCGGAGCGCCTGAGCGGCGACTACGAGGAGGACGAGTTCGGGTTCGATCAACGATTCACCGAGCGCATCCTTCCGATCGCCAAGCTCTTGTACGACTACTGGTGGCGCGTCGATGTGGAGGGCATCGAGAACGTGCCCGCATCGGGGCGAGGCCTGCTCGTCTCCAATCACGCGGGTGCGGGCATTCCGTTCGACGGCGCCATGATCAAGACGGCGATGATGCTCGAGCACCCCTCGCCGCGTCACGTGCGGCTGCTCGTGCTCGATTGGCTCATGGGGCTGCCGTACCTGGCCGATCTGATGAAGCAGACGGGTCAGGTGCTCGCCTGTGCGCCCAACGCGTACGAGCTACTCAATCGTGACGAGTTGATCGCGGTGTTCCCGGAAGGCGTCAAGGGGATGGCCAAGCCCTTCTCGCAGCGCTACAACTTGCAGCGGTTCGGGCGCGGTGGATTCGTGCGTATCGCGCTGCGCACCGGCTCGCCGATCATTCCGGTAGCGGTCGTGGGCAGCGAGGAGATCTACCCGAAGATCGCGAACATTCCGATCATCCCCAAGCTCATCGGTGCACCGTTTGTGCCCATGACACCGCTCTTTCCGATGTTCGGCCTGCTCGGCGCCATTCCACTTCCGAGCAAGTGGCACATCGAGTTCTGTGACCCGATCGACGTCACGCAGTATCCACCGGAAGCCGCAGACGACCGAGCCTTCGTGCTCGAGCTCTCCGAGCGCGTTCGTGCCACCATCCAAGAGCGCCTGCGCGCCAACCTGCTCAAGCGTCGTACGCCCTTCTGGTAGGCAGTGCAGCGTTTATCACCGAGTACGGCGGCCATAACTACATTGCCGCTTGTCGGTTCCGTCATCCCGACCTACCCTGGTGATATGGCCTCCCCCACGCCCTCCTCACGCACGCATACTCGTCCGCCCTCCGCGCCCTTGCGCGTACCTCGTACACCGGCAGCGGTGCTCGCGGACTTCGTCTCCTACGGCTATGCCTTCGTCGTCATCTGGTCGACCCTGCAATTCGACATGACGTTCAACGTCTTCCAGGGGATCGGCGTGATGATCGTCTTCGTCGCGCTCCGCGCGGTCGCGCACGAGATTCGCAAGGACGCGCGTCGAACGGCGTTGGCAGAGGCGCGGCGGCTGTCTGCGCTCCGCGCGCAATCGCCGTCGCGGTGGACGGTTGAACAGCGTGATGGCGTGGGTCGTCGCGTTGATCTCGGCGCCTGAACGGACCCGATCTTTGCGTTAGCGAAAGTGCAGCACGACGATGGTGCCGGCCCCGGCGCGCAGCGCGACGCGTGGACGGACGAGCACCTGGACCTCGTCGGCTGAGAACTCGGCGACCTCGCCGTTGACCTCAACACGCCGCAGTCCACCATCAGCACGGAGATCGATGGGAAGCGTCGCGACGTCGTCGGTGCCCTCGTTGATGACGAACCAGGTCTCACGGCGCGCCTCACGCACGACGCGCGTGCGGAGCTGGGCGGCGAGGTTGGTCCCACCCGCCGCTGTTCCACCCGCAGTGGCGGTGACGCTGTCGCTGATGTTGGAGAGAGAATCAGTCATCGTACGTCAGGCCCACGAGTTGTTTCACGGTAGGCCAGATACAGGTTGTACAGGGCGGCGCGGCGACCTGCAAGTTGGTGGGCCACTGGCCAGGGCGGAAGTGCCGCCGGTCCTGGCCGGGGTTGCCCGCGGTTCGTTCGACGACGTCGACCGGTAGTGTCGTCACATGCCGGCGAACGTCGCAGAGGGCAAGACGAACACGCGCGTGGACCGCGCGGTGCGCCGCGTGCGAAGAACGCTGGAGGATGCGGGAGCGAATCTTGCCGGTCGTCGCGTGCTCGCGATGTGTTCCGGCGGTATCGATTCGACGACGCTCGTTGCCATCCTGGCGCGACTTGCGCGTGGCGCTGCGCCGGCGACCATCGACGTGCTGTGGCTCGATCACGGCTATCGGGATGACGTAGAGGATGAGCGAGTCGCGGCGATGCGCGTGGCTGAGTCGGTCGGCGCGTCCTTCCACGCGCAACGCTCCGATGGCGCGATTGCTCGTGGCATGGGGCTCCAAGGAGATGCGCGGGCCTGGCGGTATGCGGTTGCGATCGAGGAGGCCCTGGCGCACGAGTGCGACGTGATCGTCACGGGCCACACCGCGAGCGACCAGCTCGAGCACGCATTGCTTGCCCTGACCGGAGTGATCGGAGACGGCGATGTCGCGAGTATGCCGGTGTGTCGTCCGATGGACAGTGGCATCGCGCTCGTCCGGCCGTTGCTCGCCCTCACGCGAACGCAGGTTGAGGCGTTGGCGCGCGACCTCGGCGTGCGGTGGGCGGAGGACCCGACGAACGCGGATCCCGATGCTGCAATCCGCAACGGGATCCGCCATGACGTGGTGCCGGCGTTGCTCGCCGCCCACCCGGGCGCTGGTGCGGCTCTCGCGCGCGCTGCCGCTCGTGCAGCGGACGCGTTGTCCATCCGCACGTCGCTGGCAGAGGGACTCCTCGACGCCTGGCGCGTCGTTGACGCGAGCCCGCTCGACGTACGTCAACTCCTCCCGCTTGCACCGGGTGCGCGGCGCGAGGTGATCGCTGCGTGGCTCCGCAGCGCCGGCGTTGGTCGGGCCCTGACCGCGCGCCTTGTTCGTGCCGTTGAGCAGCTTGCCGTGGCTCCAGGACGGGCGGCGTGTGCTGCACTCGATCTCCCCGATGGCGCCCGGGTACGACGCGATGGATACGATCTCTCCCACCACCACGCTCCCCGCACCGGAGGCTCCCAGCCGTGATTACCCCCAGCATCCCGTTCGCTCCCTTCGACGACGTTCTCGTCGCGCCCGATCGGCTCAAGGAGCGCATCCGCGAGCTCGGCACGCAGATCACGGAAGACTATGAGGGCAGCAATCTGCTCCTCATCGGGGTCCTGAAAGGCTCGGTCTTCTTCATGGCGGATCTCGCGCGGGCCATCGACCTGCCGCTCGAGATGGATTTCATGGCGGTGTCGTCCTACGGCAACGCAACGGAGAGCTCCGGCGTGGTGCGCGTGCTCAAGGATCTCGATGCGCCCATCGCCGGCCGCGACGTGCTCATCGTCGAGGACATCATCGATTCCGGTCGAACGTTGTCCTACCTGGTCGAGCTACTTGAGCAGCGCGGGCCGGCGAGCATCGAGATCTGCACGCTGCTCACCAAACCTGAGCGGCTCGAGGTGGACATCGACTGCCGCTACATCGGATTCGAAATCCCGAATCGGTTCGTCGTTGGCTACGGCTTGGACTACGCCGAGCGCTACCGCAACCTCGAGTACATCTGCTGCCTCGATGAGAGCAACCTCCCGACGATCGAGCCGGCGCGCACGCGCAGCAAGGTCGAGGAGGGACACCCGGCCTGACGGCTGGCCGCGAGGCCGTGACCTCTTGGCAGTTCGCGAAGATGATCGTATGGTTGTTCGGTACAGGCCACCTGACGGCCGTTCTCGACATCGAAGGTTGATCCACATGCGCGCACGCCGACCACTCTCCCTCGCACTCCGATCATTGGCGCTCGCCGTGCCCGTCGTGGTCGTCGCAATGTGCGTGTTGGTCAGCGCACCCGCCGCGCAGGCCGGGAACATTGTCGAGTGCCCCTCGTCACGTGTCGCATGCAGCGCGCCGCCCACAGACTTCTGCCCGGGCGATCTCAATCCCGGCTCCCAGGAGTACGGCACGGAGTGCAACGTCGCGCCGTCCGCACCTGTCGATGCGTGCCCCGATGCGCTCAATCCCGGGAATCAGGCGACTGGCACTGTGTGCGTCGTCGCCACTCCGGCGCCGACACCGACACCAACTCCCACCCAGGCGGCTGCTACGCCCGACACGCCCGTCGTTGAAGTGGAACACGAGCCCATGCTCGGCAACGCACCGATGGTCACCGATCTTCCGGATTCTGCTGAAGTCACCTCACAGGTGGCCGACGTGGCCGGGGTCGATGCGGACGCGGCTGGCGCGGGTACGAACGGTGGCGGCACGGCAGGCGTTGGCGGCACTGCAACCGACGTTGGCGGAACTACGGCCACCCCGTCCGGCGCACTGCCGTACACCGGCCTCGGCCTGGGTGCGACGTTCGCGATCGGCATGCTCGCGCTCCTACTCGGTGCGCTCGCCCACGCCTCCGCGCTCCGCGTCACGCGCCGTCGCGTCGCGACGATCAGCGCTGGCTGATCACACCGGCGTCGTGATCCGCGCCACCTCGGCCGAGTTGGCGATCCCGCAGCGTGGCGGCGGAGGTGCTGGAGGGCGGTCCAAACGGGTACGGGGCGTGAACCCGGATAGACTGGGGCACCAACTGGGGACGGGACCATTCGCTCGGCGATCATGCCGGGCCAGCGCGTCTCGCCGGAGGACGAACTACACATGAATTCCAAGACGCTCCGCAGCGCGGCCATCCCGCTGCTGGTCTTCGCGCTCATCGCCTTCATCATCGTCGGGCGGGGTGGCGACAAGCCGCCCAGCAAGGACGCATCCTTTGCCGCGCTCACCAAGCAGGTGGACGCCGACAAGGTGAAGGAGATCGTCGTCGACCCGGGCAAGAACAAGATCACGGTCACGCCGAGCAAGGCCAAGGACTTCAAGGAGTACTCGATCGGGTACGCCACCGAGAAGCAGATCGACAACCTGGAGAAGTCGCTCAAGGCTCAGGACGCCGAGGGACTTCTTAACGTCCGTCCGGTCGAAGGGCCTGGCGTCGTGGGCTACCTGCTGCAGATCATCCTGCCGATCGGTCTGCTCATCCTCTTCTGGCTCTTCATCATGAACCAGATGCAGGGTGGTGGCTCCAAGGTCATGCAGTTCGGCAAGAGCAAGGCCAAGCGCCTCGCCGTCGACGCGCCTAAGGTCACCTTCAGCGACGTCGCGGGCGCTGATGAGGCTGTGGAGGAGCTCCACGAGATCAAGGAGTTCCTCGAGAGCCCGCGCAAGTTCCAGGCGCTTGGAGCGCGCATCCCGAAGGGTGTGCTGCTGTTCGGCCCTCCCGGCACCGGCAAGACGCTCCTCGCTCGCGCGGTTGCGGGTGAGGCGGGCGTGCCGTTCTTCGCGATCTCCGGCTCGGACTTCGTCGAGATGTTCGTCGGTGTGGGCGCCTCGCGCGTGCGTGACCTGTTCGAGCAGGCGAAGCTCCACGCACCCTGCATCATCTTCGTTGACGAGATCGACGCCGTCGGTCGCCATCGCGGTGCCGGCATGGGTGGCGGCAACGATGAGCGCGAGCAGACGCTCAACCAGCTCCTCGTGGAGATGGACGGGTTCGCGATGACGGACAACATCATCGTCATCGCCGCCACGAATCGCCCGGACATCCTCGATCCTGCGCTCCTGCGCCCGGGTCGCTTCGATCTCCAGGTGCGCGTCGATGCGCCGGATCGCCCCGGTCGATCCAAGATCCTGCTCGTGCACACGAAGGGCAAGCCGCTCTCCAAGACCGTGGATCTCGACAAGATCGCGGCGCAGACCGCCGGGTTCACCGGCGCAGACCTCGCCAACCTCGTCAACGAGGGTGCGCTGCTCGCAGCGCGCCGCGGCCTCAAGCGCGTGGGCATGCCTGAACTTGAGGAAGGGATCATGCGCGTCATCGTGGGGCCGGAGAAGAAGGCCCGTCTGATGAGCGACAAGGAAAAGCGCGTCACGGCCGTGCACGAGATGGGCCATGCGCTGCTCGCCCACCACCTCGAGGACGCCGATCCGCCGCACAAGATCTCGATCGTCGGTCGCGGCATGGCGCTTGGCTACGTCGTCAGCCTGCCTAAGGAAGATCGCTACACGCGCCGCAAGGCTGAGCTCATGGCCGGCCTCGCGCAGGCGCTCGGTGGACGGGTGGCCGAGGAGGTCGTGTTTGGTGAGTTTACGACTGGCGCAGAGAACGATCTGCAGAAGGTGACGCAGACCGCCAAGCGCATGGTCATGAAGTGGGGCATGAGCGACGCGCTCGGCCCACGGTCGTTCGGCGGAGATACCGAGAATCCGTTCCTCGGTCGCGACTTCCATGCGCAGCCCGACTACTCAGACGGTATCGCTCAGGAGATCGACCATGAGATCCTGCGCATCGTCGAAGAGGCGCATCAAACGGCGCGCCGCGTGCTCGGTGAGCACAAGGAAGAGCTCATCCGCATGGCCGATATCCTCGTCGAGTACGAGAACATCGACGCCGTCGAGTTCGAGCGACTGATCGCCGGCGACGCACCCATCGACGTGTTCGGCGCCGATCGACTCACCGGCAAGACCGGGGAGGTGAGCGGCGATGATCTCGACGCCGCTGAGCCCGTCACCGATGCCGATGAGCGCGACGAGCGTCCCGCGTCCGGACCGCTGCGCCCTGGATTTAGCACCGAATGACCGCGTCGCTGGACCCCTCGACCCGCACCGACGATCCCGGAGAGCGCGCCGCTGTCGCCGTTTCGCCGGCGACCATCCGCCTCGACGGATTGGGCGTGTACGCCCATCACGGCGTGATCGCTGAGGAGCGATCACTTGGGCAGCGGTTCGAGTTCGACGTCGAGGTCGATGTCCCGGATTGTCGTGCGTGCCGCACTGATGAGGCGAGCGACGCGGTCGCATATGAGGCGATCGCCGCCGTTATCGTTGAGGTTGCGACGAACTTCCGGTTCAGCCTCATGGAGGCGTTGGCGGATGCGGTCTGCATGGAGCTGCTGGCTGAGTTTCCTATCTCGCGGGTACGATTGTCCGTCTCCAAGACGGCTCCGAGCATCCCGCATCCAGTTGCCCGTGCCACAGTGACGCTTGAGCGTACGCGCGATCAGCTCGCCCAGTAGTCAGGGATTCAGCGCACGATCACGCCAACCGGTCACCTGCGGCGTTCCGCGCGTGTCGGAGGAGGGTACGCATGAACCATGGCCAACACTGATGACCTCGACGAGTACGACGCGGGCCTCGAGCTACGACTCAAGAAAGAGTACGCGGACGTCTTTCAGATCTTCCAGTTCTGCGTGATCACGGAAGAGGCGACGTACCTGTGCAACGAGTTGGAAGTGGACTGCGTTCCCCACGCGGCCTACTTGCTCTTTGAGCTCGATATGCGCGATGTATGGGTGTGGGACCGCAATCGCCCGACGCGCATCATCCCGCGCGCACACGTATTCACCACTGGGGACGTCACTGTCGAGCAGCTTCGCGGCGAAGAGGGTGAGCTTGAGAAGGCGCTCCCCAAGAACGTGCTCGAGCAGTTGCGAACGCACCTGGAGTCGATCACCGCCGACGAGGACGAGGACGACGACAGCGGCTCCGGCGACGAAGGTTCTGGCGATGCACCGGTCGCGGATCCGTCCGGTGATGCCGAGACACACGGCGACACCAGCGAGACCTCCCCGGAGAGCTGACGGCATCTCGACGGGAATCCGTCGAAGCGGGCTCTGCACAAGGTAGTTCTCCGCCTTTCGGTTGACCTCGTTTGCTGCTGCGCTATAGGTCGTAGGGTCGTGTGCCGATACGCGAGGGGAATGCCCGCCCCTCGCATCGATAGCACGCGTTCCACGACTGTGGCGCGCGAGTGTGGCCCTGCATGCAGGGCCGTGCGAGTGCGTGCGCTGTGGGTCGTCGCGCTCCTCATGCTCGCCGTCATGCCGAGCACCGTACTCGCCGACGGAAATGTCGCGACGCCGGCGGCCGGCGTCGCGCCGGTGCTCACAGCGCCGGCCAACGCTGTTGGTGGATTCGTTGAGGGTGGTTCGATGACGTTCGAGTGGCGTGGAGCGTTGCTCGGTGACAGCGATGCAATCGGACGTTCGTTCTTCCGGGTCGAGATTGCCGCGGTGAGCGACGTGCCCGCCGGTGCGCAATCGACGTGGACCAAGGTCGAACGCGCCGAGCAGACCGAGCCCGGCACCACCGAGACCACGCTCACCATGGGTGTCCCAGCTGCGGGCACCTACAAGTGGCGTGTCTGCGCATGGGGCGTGGTCGATGATATCGCTGCCAACGAGATTCAACAGATGCCCGGTGGCTGCGGCGCAGCGCGCTCGTTCAGCGCCATCGCCACGGTCGTCAACAAGGCGGTCCCGGGCGAGCTCGCCCAGACCACGACACGCACCGAGGTCGCTCCGCCTCGCATCATCGAGGAGCGTCGTCCGGCCACGGCGACCACGCCGGAAGCGACCGATCCAGTAGCTGCGGATCCAGCCGAGCCTGTGGAGGAAGTCGTCGAACAGGGCGGCGCCGCCACCTTCACCAAGCTCATCTCAACGTCGCGCCGACCCGGGTATCAGGGGTCGGCAGTAGAAGGGCTCGGCCCGAAGACGATCACGTCCACGACAGCGTCCGGCCGACGCAAGAAGGGCTTCGGATCAGCGATTGCGAGCGGTTTGGGTGCGACGCTCCCGCTGATTCCAATCCCGTACTGGACGCTCGGGCTCCTCCTTGTCTGCTTCCCGCTCGCGCGTCTGTGGCGCCGCAATGTTCTGGAGATGTTCGAGTGGACCGACGGGTCGGTTGACGGCAGCGGCGGCGAGTTCGACTACATGCTCACGGAGATTGCAGATCGACCGCTCACCCACAATGTCAAGACTGATTCGATGACCGCCGATAGCGAGGAAACCGCACCACCTCGACCCGACGTTGTTGGGGGGCGGATCGCGGCCTGACCTGCACATGCATCGAATCCTCGACCGATATCAACGCATCTCGTTCCGTGGGCGCCTGTTGGCGCTGCTGCTCGTCGTGTCGCTCGTCCAAGCGAGCGTAGCTGCCTACACGTTCCTGGATCTTCAGTCCAGGCCAGCGGAGCAGCGAGTCCAAGCGCAGCTCAATGCTGCGCTGCGCGGTATCGCGCCCGTGATCGATAGTGAGCTGCGCCGATCCAGCGAGCAACTGCAAACGCTGACCGCCGATGGGACCCTGCAATCCGCGATCGAATCCGAGGACTGGACTGCGGTCGACTCGATCCTGGACCCTCAGTCCGCCGATGCACAGGCCGACGGTGAGACGGGCGATACCGGCTCGATCGTCGCGGAAGACGCCACCGTGGCCGACGATCTTGCCAAGGGAGCCGACGAGCTTCCGGAGGAGCGCCCGCTCCTCGCGTTCGTCACCGACGCATCCGGCAACGTGGTCGCCGGCACACGTCC
>Ga0105047_10006905_pt1 | contig 19193 bp, 16 predicted proteins | sample MAT04_FD_78384 | JGI IMG/M metagenome (GOLD analysis project Ga0105047, IMG submission 78384) | Freshwater microbial communities from Lake Fryxell liftoff mats and glacier meltwater in Antarctica - MAT-04 (megahit assembly) | ecosystem: Environmental > Aquatic > Freshwater > Ice > Liftoff... | reverse complement strand
TAGGTTCCAGTCGACGGTTGGCGGAGTCCGAGCTCGTCGTAGAAGCCTCCCAACACGTCGGGTGCCGGTACCCCGATGCGCATCCCGAGCAGACGGTGGAGGCCCATCATCCATCTGCCGTCGTGGTTGCCGTCGTGGTTGCCGTCGTGGTTGCCGTCGTGGTTGCCGTCGTGGTTGCCGTTCTGGATGCCGTCGTGGATGTCGGTGTGACGCAGCGGTTGCGCAGTTCGCCGATCACGTCGGCGCCGGACACGACCGTCTCGCCGTCGGCGAGGAAGCGGTTGCGGGCCATGCCCACCCCGTCGGGCGTGCCGGTGAAGATCACGTCGCCCGGCTCGAGCGTGCAGATGCTCGACAGGTACGACACGAGGCTGGCGACGGGGAAGATGAGATCGTTCGTGCGGCCGTCCTGCATCCGCTCGCCGGCCACGTCGCACCACAGCGCGATGTTGTCCGGGTCGGGGAACTGGTCGACCGACACGAGGGCCGGACCGATCGGCCCGTAGGTGTCGTAGCTCTTGCCGAGCGAGAACTGGGGTGGCTTGCCGGTGAGCTGCACCGTGCGGTCGGAGATGTCCTGGCCGAGAGTCAGGCCGGCGACGTGCGACCAGGCGTCGGTCTCGTCGATGTGGCGCCCGCCGGTGCCGATGACCGCGACCAGTTCCACCTCCCAGTCGACCGAGGGACCACTCAGTTCGATGTCGGCCGTCGGCCCCACGAGACAGCTGGGGAACTTGGTGAAGGTGAGGGGGGCGGGCGGCAGCTCCATGCCGCTCTCGGCTGCATGACGGCCGTAGTTGAGGCCGATGGCGAACACCTTCGTGGGACGGGGGACGCACACGCCCGGAACGACGTCGGCGACCGCACCGTCGGGGGTGCGGGAAGTGGCGGCGTCGTGCAGTGCGTGGAGCTCGGTGTGGCGGGCGATGGCGCGCATCGGATCGGCGAGGGTGGCGTCGCCCGAGAGCGTGGCGAGGTCGTGCCAGTGCTCGTCGGTCTGGAGTGCGGCGCGGCCACCGATGGCGAGGAGTCGGAACATGGACCCATTATCCATAGATGATCGTCTCGATGCACGAAGGACTCCGTGATCGCGTTCCACGATGCGCCATCCGCGCCACCGACGTCGTCGACGCGGCCGTGCCGGGCATTCCACTGGGCATCCCACCGGGCGTCGGCGGTTTGCCGATTTCTTGAGGGTGTGCTTCGCCTTCTTGACGACATCCGTGGCGCCCAGACCAGATCTCGAGCTGCAGGTGCGGACAGTCGAGATCATGCCCGTCGATCCTCGGTGCGTGGACACACACCTGCCCGTGCAACCGCCTGCAGCGATCGATCGCGCCCACCAGCTGCTGGTGGGTCGATCGATCCTCGTGGTCGACGACGACCCGGTGATGGGCAAGCTGTACTCCGCCGGCCTCGGAGCCAGGGGCGCCGAAGTGACGGTGGCGGCCACGAGCGAGGCGGCCCTCGATCTCCTGCTCGACGGGTCGTACGACCTGATCATCGCCGACAAGTCGTTGCCGGGACTCTCCGGTGACGAGTTGGTGCGAGCCCTGCGCGAAACCGACCAGAACGCGATGCGCCCGATCATCATGGTGTCGGGCCACGCGGACGTCGCCGAGCGAATGCTGTCGTACGACGCGGGTGTCACCGACTACGTGATCAAGCCCGTCTCGATGACCGAGCTGATGGCGAAGGTCTCGGCGCTGCTCCGCCACGGTGATGCGATGCGTACGTCCACGGTGCGGGCCACTCGGGCCGAACAGGACGCGATGCGTGATCGCCTGGTCGAGCGTGCATGGCAGCCCCACTTCCAACCGATCGTGCGGCTCAGCGACCTCGCCGTGATCGGCTACGAAGCGCTCACCCGCTTCGATGACGGCGTGAACCCGGAGACCTGCTTCGACGCGGCGCGGCGCAGCGGCATGGGCCCCGAGCTCGAGATAGCCGTGCTCGAGGATGCGCTCCTGGCAGCGGTCGACCTCCCCCCCGACTCGTGGGTCAGCGTCAACGCCTCACCCTCGACGATCATGGACCCTGCGTTCGGTCGCGTGATCGCCAAGGCGACGGCACGGATCGTGATCGAACTGCTCGAGACCGAACCGGTCGGCGACCATCCCGACATGCTCGAGCGGGTCGCGAACCTGCCGGGTTCGCCGCTGCTCGCGTGCGACGACACCGGCTCGGGCTGGGCCGGCCTGCGCCAACTCGTCGAACTGCGACCACAGGTCGTGAAGCTCGATCGCGCCCTCGTCTCGGGTGTCGACCACGACCCGACCCGTCGGGCGCTCATCTCCGGGCTGCGGCACTTCACCAACGAGATCGGGGCTCTGCTCCTCGCCGAGGGCATCGAGACGGTGGGCGAGCTCGACACGCTGTGCGCGCTCGGTGTCGATCTCGGGCAGGGATACCTGCTGGGTGTGCCGATGTCGCTGGGCCAGATCCAGTTGGGCCAGATCCAGTTGGGCCAGATCCAGTCGGGCCAGATCCAGTCGGGCCAGCGGGCGCCTGCCGGCGTCTGACCGCGTCTGGCACGCGGCGACGGGACCAACGACCCTCCGCTGGTCGCGGCGACGCGGAGTACCGTCGGATCCGTGAATGCTGGAACGGACGTACTGGTGATCGGTGCCGGCGTGATCGGCTCAGCGGTGGCACTCGAGCTGGCCCGCTCGGGGCGTTCGGTGCTCGTCCTCGATCGGGGCCCGGCGCCCGGCGCAGGCTCGACGAGCAGTTCGTCGGCGATCATCCGGTTCAGCTACTCCACGCTCGACGGCGTGCTGACCGCCTGGGAGGCAGCGCCGGCATGGCACGACTGGGAGGGCTATCTCGGCGTCCGCGACCCCGATGGGATGTGCCGCTTCATCCAGACCGGCATGCTGCTCGTCGACACGCCCGACTTCTCCTTCTCGCGCATCACCGACCTGTGGGACCGGGTTGGTATCGACTACGAGGTGCTCGACGCAGCAGGTGTCGCCGAACGCGTCCCGCAGCTCGATGTCGGCCGCTACTTCCCACCGAAGACGGTCGACGATCCGGCGTTCGCCGACGACCCGCACGGCACCATTCGAGCGCTGTACGAGCCGCGGGCCGGCTTCGTCGACGACCCGATGCTGGCGGCCCGCAACCTGGCGTTCGCAGCCCGCCACTGCGGCGCAGCCTTTCGTTTCCACGCCGAGGTGGTGGGGGTCGAGGTCACAGACGGTCGTGTCGCAGGTGTGCGACTCGCCGATGGCGAGGTGGTCAGCGCACCGATCGTGATCAACGTCGGCGGGCCCCACTCGTCACAGATCAACTCGATGGCCGGCGTGCTCGACGAGATGACCATCCGTCCCCGGCCGCTGCGTCAGGAGGTGTTCGCCGTGCCTGCGCCCGCGGGCATGGCGCTCGACGACGGCGCGCCGATGGTGTGCGACCTCGACATCGGCCAGTACTTCCGGCCCCAGGTGGGTGGCACCCTGCTCGTCGGCGGTACGGAACCCGAGTGCGACGGGCTGGAGTGGATCGACGACCCCGACCACTACGACGAGCACACCACGGTCGAGAAGTTCGAGACGACGATGTACCGCCTCGCTCGTCGACTCCCGGAGTTCGGTGTGCCACACCGCCCGGTGGGGCTCGCTGCGCTGTACGACGTCACCGACGACTGGGTGCCGATCTACGACGCGTCGAGCCTGCCCGGCTGGTACATGGCCTGCGGTACCAGCGGCAACCAGTTCAAGAACGCCCCGGTCGCGGGCAGGTTCATGCGCACCATCGTCGACGCGGTCGAAGCGGGTCACGACCACGACCGCGATCCGGTGCAGTTCGTCGGCGAACGCACCGGCGGCTCGATCGACCTCGGATCGTTCTCGCGCCGACGTAGCCCGGCGGTCACCTCGGGCACTGTGATGGGCTGAGCTCAGCGGCGCACGACCATGTCTGGCTCGAAGCTGTGTTCGGCGACGCGGCGAGCGTTGGGCTCGTCGACACCGCTCACCCAGGCCCGTGCCTCGGCGTCACTCCGACCGTTCGCCACGTGGCGAGCCACGAGCTGATCGACTCGCTCGTGGTGATCGGTGGTGAGCAGCCACGCCTCGTCGAGCAACGGACGCACGTCGCGCCACCCGGGTTCGTCGAGCAGCAGGTAGTTGCCCTCGGTCACCACCAGATCGGCGCCGGCCGAGATCCGCAGCGAGCCGGCGATCGCCGCCTCGAGTGATCGGTCGAACCTGGGCACCAGCACATCGGTCCGTTGCTCACGCACGCGTCGCAGTGCGGCGACGTAGCCGTCGACATCGAAGGTGTCGGGCGCACCCTTGCGGTCGCTGCGCCCCAGCCGCACGAGTTCTTCGTCGGCGAGGTGGAACCCGTCCATCGGGAGCAGTCGGGCCGTACCACCCCACGCCGCCACGAGCTGTTCCGCGAGCGTCGACTTGCCGGCGCCCGGCGCTCCGGCGATGCCGATGATGCGGCCGCCGCTCGCGACCAGGGCGTGTGCCCTCGCGAGCAACCCTGGCAGGTCGGTCACGTCGGCGTGCACGCGCCCCACGCCGCGTCGAGCTGATCGCGTCGAGGTGGGTTCGCTCCCACCTGGGTGACCGTGAAGGCCGACACCGCCTGTGCGGCCAGCGCGCACTGCACCAGCAGGACATGGTCGGCGAGCTCGGCGACACCGAAGCCGTTCCCGCGCCACCAGGCCAGGAAGCCGCCGCAGAACGAGTCACCGGCGCCGATCGTGTCGGCCACCTGCACGTGTGGGGTGGGCAGCTCGGTGACGTCGTCGGCGGTGACGACCCAGGTGGCGTCCTTGCCGGCGGTGAGCAGCACCGCGGCGACGCCGGCGCCGACGATGGCCTTGGACGTCTCGAGGGCATCGACGCCCGGAGCGAGGTAGTCGGCGTCGTCGTTGCTGATCTTCACCACATGGCCCCGGCGGTAGACGTGCTGCAGGCGGTCGAGGTGGGCGGCGCGGTCGGGGATGGCCCGTGACCGGCAGTTCGGGTCGACCATCACGAGCACGTCGGGTGCGAGCTCGTCGAGGAACCCGACCAGGGTGGAGGCCATCGGCTCGAGCACGAGGCCGAGCGTGCCGACGTGCACGGTGTCTGCGGTGTGCGCGGCAGCGGGCACGTGGTCGAGCGCCGGGGCCGACGTGTCGGCGAAGTAGAACCGATACGTCGCCGACCCGTGGTCGTCGAGCTCGGCAGCCGCGAGCGTGGTCGGGCGATCGGTACGCACGGTCGCGACGCTCGAGACCCCGTCCGCGAGGAGCTGGGCGGCCAGCATCGAGCCGAACCGGTCGTCGGACACCGACCCGAGGAACGAGACATCGCCCCCGAGCCGGGCGATCGTGCGGGCCACGTTGAACGGGCCGCCGCCCAACGCGGCCGCGACCGTGCCGTCGGGCCGGATCACCAGGTCGATCAACGCCTCGCCGGCCACCACCATCACGGGCCGGGAGCGTATCCTGCGACGCATCGCGATCTGCCGAGTCTCGCTGTTCCATCAGTGGCGGGCACGGTCCACTCGGGAGAAGCCGGGGCCTGCGGCCTACGATCCGGCCATGGAGTCACTCGATGGCAAGACGGCGGTGGTGACCGGGGCGGGCTCCGGGATGGGGCGAGCCTTCGCCGGCCGTTTCGCTCGCGCAGGCATGAACGTGGTGCTCGCCGATGTGGAGCAGCCCAAGCTCGACGAGGCGGTCGCGGAGATCACCGCCACGGGTGCTCAGGCGATCGGGGTCGCGACCGACGTCACCGACGGCGCCGCGGTCGACCGTCTTCGCGATGTTGCGATCGAAGCGTTCGGTCGGGTGCATGTGCTGTGCAACAACGCCGGCGTCGCCGGTGCGCCATCGGGCGGGGAGTGGGTCAGCGAGAACGAATGGCGGTGGGTGCTCGAGGTCAACCTGTGGGGCGTCATCCACGGCCATCGGGCGTTCCTGCCCCACCTCGTCGAACACGGCGACGGGCACATCGTCAACACCGCCTCGATGGCCGGTCACTTCCCCGGCCACTCTGCGTACTCGGCCAGCAAGTGGGCCGTCGTCGGCATCACCGAAGGCCTCTTCCACGACCAGCGTCTCCGGGCAGCGAACGTGGGTGTGTCGTGCCTGTGCCCGGGCTGGGTGAACACCGCGATCGCCGAATCGAGCCGTAACCGACCGGAGTGGGCAGCGCCCGGCCGCGATGTCGAGCCGACCCCGGTGGAGGAGGCGATGCGGGCATTCGTGGTCGACCAGCTCCGCTCGGGAATGGATCCGGCCGACGTCGCCGACCTCGTCCACGACGCGATCGTGTCGAACACCTTCTGGATCTTCACCGATCGACACATGGTCGCCGCGCTCGAGCCGCGACACCAGGCGATGCTCGGCGGCATGAACCCACCGACGATCGGCCTCGGCACCTGATCGGCGCTGGAGCAGGTCCGGCCCGCTCGAGCTGTCGGAGAACGCCCGCTCACTAGAGTGACCGGCATGTCTCAGCCGGCCACTGTTCTCTCGCTCGACGAGGTGCTCGACCTCAGCTACCGCATGCTGCGGTCGTCCGGCGCGTCGCACCAGCAGGCGGAGCCGACCGCGCGTAGCATCCGTGCGGCCGAGGCCGAGGGTCTGCGCCCCATCGGTCTGTCGTACCTGCCCACTTACTGCGACCACGTGCACTGCGGAAAGGTGATCGGCGACGCCGTGCCCACCGTTGCCCAGCCGCGGGCGGCCACCGTGGTGGTCGACGCCCATCTCGGCTTCTCGCACCCGGCGTTCGAGGCCGGCGCGCCGGCACTGGTCGAGGCAACTCGTGCCTGCGGCGTGGGGCTGATGGCCATCAGCCACTCGTACTCGGCCGGGGTGCTCGGCTGGTTCGTCGAGCACTTGGCCAACCACGGGCTCGTGGCGATCATGTTCGCCAACTCCTCGTCACTGATGGCGCCCGCCGGTGGGAAACGACCGTTCTTCGGTACCAACCCGATCGCCTGGGCGGCGCCTCGTGCTCAGGGCGCTCCCGTGGTGGCAGACCTGTCGTCGTCGGCGGTCGCGTGGGTGATGGTGAACGCCGCAGCGCAGGAGGGTCGCGACATCCCGCTCGGCTGGGCCATCGACGCTGACGGCAACCCCACCACCGACGCGCATGCCGCCCTCGGCGGGTCGATGCTGCCCGCGGCCGGGCACAAGGGCTCCGCCCTCGCACTGCTCGTCGACATCATGTCCGGCGGCGTCGCAGGGTCGAACTTCTCGTTCGAGGCGTCGGGCTTCGGCGGCATGGCCGGCGGCCCGCCCGATGTGGGCCAGGTGCTGCTTGCCATCGATCCCGCAGCGACGATGGGCTCGGGACACCTCGACCGGATCGAGACCGAACTGCAGGCGCTCGACGCCGAAGCGGGCGTCAGGCTGCCGGGCGATCGCCGCCTCGAGAGTCGGGTCCGCACCGCCGATCACGGGGTGGAGGTGCCCGCCGACCTGATGGCGCTGCTCACCGACTACGCCGAACACGGCAGCAGGGCGGTGGCATCCGACTGATCGTCGGACCGAGCGTCGGGGGGTCAGCGGCTGGTGCGCATCCGGCGGGTCGAGCGGAGCAGTTCGGCGAGGTAGTGCGAGATCTCGTTCGGGTGCACCACCGCGCCACGGATGAGGTCGTCGAAGTGACGCGTGAGGGTGCGAACGTGCTCGGTGGAGGTGAGTACCAGGTACATCTGGCCGAGATACAGCGCCGCCCGCTGCGGCCCGAAGATCGTCACCGGCGCTGCGTAGCGCTGCAACCCGTCGAACAGGAACCACCGCAACGTCGGGTACAGCTCGTCGGTGAGCCGGATCATGTGCTCCATCTGCACCACTCGCTGGGCGGTCGGCAGCGCCCGCCAGATCCCCTCGCCGCGGGCCAGCGACTCCACCGCCTGAAGGCTGTTGCACGTCTCGAGATCGCTCTCCGGACCGCGGGTCCAGGCCAGGCGGGCGGCCGCGGTCTCGATCTTCTGCTCGGGGCGGGCTGCCACGTAGTGGGCGAGCTCGTAACGGATGACGTCCTCGGTCTTCAACAAGTCGGGGATGGTGGAGGGGACGTAGCGGATCTTGTAGCCCTGGGCCTCGGCGAACCAGGCGATGAGGCGCTCGTCGTTGTAGGAGAGTGCGTCCTCTGCGAACGATGTCTGTTCCTGGAGCATCTCGGCCTGCATCGGCCCGGCGTGGCTGAGACCGAGCAACCAGTCGACCGACACCTGCTGGGTGGTGGCGATCTCGGCGAGTGTCTCGGCACGGGGGAGCCGCCGGTTGGCCATCGACAGCAGCTGCGACAGCGTCGATCGATCGAGTTCGTTCTGCTCCGCGAACTCGCCACGGCTGAGGCCGCTGCGCTGCACGACCACCTCGAGACGCTCGCGGAACACCGTCAGGAGCTGTCGTCGATCGATCACGGATGCAGCCTAGAGGCCACGCGTGTTGTGGATGTGCGACATCAGGGGTGCAACTGCTCGCTCGTGCAACACTTGTCGCGCAAATCCTCGTCGATGCTGTCGTGTCCGGACGCGCTCGTGCTGCACAATCCTTCGCTGTGAGGAACCGGACGACGCACACACCGAGCTCGATCGAGTGGCCGACCGTGCTCGTCGCCGTCGGCTGTTGGGGCGGCTGGATCGCACTGCTCGTGTGGCACGACGTGTTGCCGTGGCCGATCACCGTGGCGGGCTTCGCACTGATGTGCGGCTGGTACATGTCGTTGCAGCACGAGGTCATCCACGGCCACCCGACTCCGTGGCGAACGGTGAACACCGCGCTCGGCTGGATGCCGCTGCATCTGTGGCTCCCGTACCGCACCTACAGCGACAGCCATCTCCTCCACCACGAGGTGGAGCTCACCGTGCCGGGGGTCGATCCCGAGTCGTTCTACGTGAGCCCCGAGCAGTGGGAGCGCGCCTCGACTGTTCGCCGGATGCTGTTGCAATCGAACCGCACCTTCGTCGGCCGTCTGCTGGTGGGGCCACTGCTCGGTCCGCCGGCGCTCGTGTGGAGCGAGGTACGAGGGGCCCGAACCGACCGAGCGAAGGCACGGACGTGGGGTGTGCACCTCGTCGCCGTCGGAGTGATCGGCTGGGTCGTCTTCGGCCTCGCCGAGGTGCCGGTGTGGCAGTACCTGGTGGGGTACACCTATCTCGGACTGTCGGTCACGTACATGCGGTCGTTCGTCGAGCACCTCGCCGTGCCGGCACCGGGCACGCGATGTGCCGTGGTTCGCAGCGGCCGATTTTTCGGCCTGCTCTACCTGAACAACAACCTCCACCACACCCATCACGCCTTTCCCAGCGCCGCCTGGTATCGCCTGCCCCGCCTGACTCGTGAGCTGGGCGCCGAGGAGATGGCCGCCGAGGGCGCGGGGCTGTATCGGGGCTACGCAGACGTGATCCGTCGTTACGGCGTACGCCCGTTCTCGCAGCCGGTCGACCCGCTCGCCGAACACGTCGCGTCATGAGCGAAGACGGCGAGGCCGGGCTGGGGATGTACCCCTTCCCCGGGCTACGTGGTGCCTACGACCGGCTGTGGGCAGCGGTGCAGCGTCGGCTGCCATGGTTGCCGGCCGACCTCACGTGGCACGACGACGTGCACGAGTCGTGGACGTCGCCCGATCTGGTCGTCGGTTACACGTGCGGCTGGCCGCTCGTCACCCGGCTCGCCGACCGGGTGCAGGTGGTGGGTACGTTCGAGTTCGACATCCCCGAGGCGGTCGGGCCCACCTACCGCTCGGTCGTGGTGGCCCGCGCCGAGGTCGCCGATGCCGATGATGGTCCAGTGTCCGACCTCGGGCATTACGCCGGGCTGACGGCGGCGGTGAACGGCCCCGACAGCCTGTCGGGGTGGGTGAGCCTGGTCGCCGCCGTGCACGGACCGGGGGCCACGTGGTCCGGCCCGGTGCACCGGACCGGCGCTCACGTCGCGAGCGTGCGCGCGCTCCACGACGGCACCGCCGACATCGCCTCGATCGACGCCGTCACGTGGGCGCACATCGGACGGTTCCTCCCCGAGCTCACCGAGGGTCTCGTGGTGGTCGGCGCTGGCCCCCGTGTGCCGTGTCTGCCGGTGATCGCCGGCGCGGCCATGCCGCACGAACGCCTGGCCGAAGTGCGTGTTGCGCTGTCCGATGCGGTCACCGAACTGGTCGATGTGCGGCGCGAGTTGCTGGTGCGAGCATTCGTCCCGATGACGTTCGCCGACTACCAGCCGCTGAGCGCACTCGCCCCAGCCGGCTGAACAGGTTCAGTCCCGTCCTGCACCCACACCGGTGACGGTGCGCACCCGCACGGCGATGCCCGTCATGTGGGCCTGGCTCGAGAGCGGTTCGAAGCTGCCCTCGCCGATGGGCAGCAGCTGGTTCGGGTTCGCCCCGGGATGCCGGTTCGCGACCCGCAGCCGGGGGCTGGCCACATGACCCCAACCGTGCACCATCGACACCACACCGGGCATCAGGTGCTCGTCGAGCTCGATCAGGGTCGACACCTCGCCGTGGTCGCTGGTGACGAGCACCTCGGTGCCCCCGTCGAGGCCGAGCGCGGCGGCGTCGGCGGGATGCATGCCGAGCGGGTTGGTGGTTCGGCCGCCGCGCTTCATCCGCTCGACGTTGGCGAACCACGAGTTGTGCATCCACGCGTCTCGCCGGTGGATGAGGCGCAGTCGGCCGTCGGCCACCTCGTCGCGGGTCTCGTCGAACAATCGATCACAGCGCTCGATCGCCTCGCCGAAGCCGGTCGGGCAACAGTCGACGAGCCCGTCGGTGGTGTGTACCTGCGCGTCGAAGAAGGTACCCGGCTCGGGTCGGGGCAGCACGTGCGGCAGCCCGGCATTCGGGCCCGACTGCAGTTCGTCGAGCGCGATGCCCGACCCCTTGGCGAGCATGTGCCGCCACTTCGCCCACGGATCCGGCTCGGAGTCGTCGAGGATCGACGGCAGGCCGAGCTCCTGCAGCAATCGGTGCGCGATCCACCATTCGGGCATCCGCTCGGCAGCCGGCGCGACGACGGCCGGGGTGTACTGCGCGAACGGCTGCGCGCTGGTGCCGATGTTGACGATGTTGAGATCGTCGCGTTCGTACATGTCGGTGGACGGCAGCACCACGTGCGCGAGCTCAGCCGTCGCGCTGGGATAGATGTCGATCACGACGAGGAGCTCGAGTTGCTCGAACGCCTTCGCCAGACGATCCTGGCCGGCGATCGACAGCAGCGGGTTGCCGGCCACCACGATCATCGCCCTGATCGGCTGCTCGCTGTCGAGGATCGCGTGCGACATCAGGGTGCCGGGCAGCGCACCGCGACGGAGGCGCCCGAACTCGGTGTCGACGTACCCCTGCTCGGGCACCCCTGCGCCCGAGCGTGCATTGGGGTAGAAGCCGTCGCTCTTCAGGTTGCCGCCCTCGGCATCGAGGCGACCGGTGACGAAGCTGAGCATGTGCACCAGCCAGTACGCGAGCGTGCCCTGACGACCCATGTTGATACCGGTCGACGCGTGCACCGACGCTCGCGGCGTGTCGACCCAGGCTCGGGCGAGCTCACGGATCGAGTCGGCCGCGATGCCGGTGATGCCCGCGACCGCCTCGGCGTCGTACGGGCCGATGAACCGACGCAGCTCGGCGAGGTGCTGGCCGTGGCGGTGCACCACCTCGTCGCGGAACCCGCCGAGGTCGTCGATCTCGTGCAGCAGTGCAGCGAGGAACCACACATCGGTGTCGGGGCGGATGAGCAGTGTGTCACCCACGCCCTGTTCAGGGGTCTCGATGCGACGCGGGTTCACGAACACGAATCGTGCGCCTCGTGTCGCGGCTCGGCGCATCGTGCCGAGCACGTTGGCGATCGAGTAGAAACTCGCCTGCGACGCCCGGGGATTCTCGCCGATCACGATGCACAGATCGGTGTGCTCGAGATCGGGGATGGGGTGCACGTTCGACGAGCCGAACACAGCCTCACTGGCGACGAACTTGTTCGCGCAATCCTGGGTGCCGGACGAGAAGTTGCGCCGCACGCCGAGCGAGCGGAGCAGTTGCGCCACGTGGAGTGAGCCGAGCGCGTTGAACGCCATCGGGTTGCCGACGTAGGCGGCCGTCGCCAGCTCGCCGTGTGCAGCCACCACGGCCTTCCAGCGGCGAGCGGTCTCGGCCATCGCGTCGTCCCACGACACGTCGCGCCACGTGCCATCCGCCGATCGCAGCTGCGGATGGTCGAGGCGGTCCGGGTCGCGGTGCACATCGACGGCGGCCAGTCCCTTGTGGCACGAGAAGCCGCCAGTGACCGCATGGTCTCGATCGGGCGACAGCTTCACCAACCGACCGTCCTCGACACGTGCGACGAGCCCACACGACGGCTCACAGATGCGACAGAACGTCTTGATCTCGGTTGCCAGTGCTGATGAGGTCCCCATGGACGAAGCCTAGGGGAGGGGTTCAGGGGCTCAGGAGACGGACGACGTGGTCGACGTCGGCGAGGTCGGCCAGCACGTGTTCGGCGCCGAGGCCCTCGAGCGACTCGACGCCGAAGGTGCCGGTGGCCACCAGCAGACACCGCACGCCGGCGGCCTGGGCACAGGCCGCATCGCGCGGCGTATCACCGATGATCCAGACGCGTTCGCGATCGATCGCTTCGACGCCCCGATGCGACGCGAGACGCGCGAGGGCGATCTGCACCAACTCGGCCCGTTCATGGTGATCGGAGCCGTAGCCACCGTGATCGAGCAGCAGCCGGTGGTGCATGCCGCCGGCCTCGAGCTTGCGGCGGGCCACGAACTGGATGTTGCCGGTCACCACCGATTGCAACGCCTCCATGGCGTCGAACCGGTCGAGCAACTCGGCGGCACCGGGCAGGGCGACGATGCTGGTGCGGAGCTCGTCGGCGAACTCGTCGTAGGTGCGTTCGACCTCGGCGAGCAGCAGGGGGATGAGCGATTGGTCATCGACCCCGACGGCGGCGAGGAGGTCGCGGGCGATCATCGGATCGGTCTTGCCGCCGAAGTCGTACTGCACGCGAGCGATCGGCATGCCGGTGACGGTCTCGAGTGCTCGGGCGAAGGCACGCACGCCGAGGCCCGGTGCACGCAGCAGTGTGCCGTCGATGTCCCACAGCAGCACGGCCTGCGAGGCGGGCACAGGGGGAGAGGTCGGCACAGGGGCAGAGCGTACTTCTCAGCGTCTTCTCACGCCCCTCCAACCACAGCCTGAACGCGGGCCGACGGCTCGAGGCACTCCCGCCCGAGCCGTCTCGCGACGCTCGCCCGATCCGAGCATCCGCTCGGTTCCGGGTGGGAGCCGGTAGCGTGCTCACCGCAGACGCGCCCGACCCGGGTGCACTGCGGTCGAGTGCAGCGCTTCGGCGCCAGGTGTCCCAGCGGTCCGCCGCCCAGGACGTGTCATCCGAGTGATGGCGGCCATGCATCACCGGCCACCGTCTCCGGAAGGACCCCACCCCGTGACCACCTCCCCCCGTCAGAGTTCTGGCGCGCGCCCCCAGCAGGGCCGCCGCCGCCGCCCCACCCAGGCCACACCCTCCACCGCACACGACAACCGCTCCGCATCGTCGGATGCCCCATCGGGTGGCCAGTCAGGCATCTCGTCAGGCGTCTCGGCGACGCCAGCCCCGAGTCGCACGCCCGTCGTGATGGTCAACACCTTCGGTGAGCTCGGCGTGCCGCAGCAGCTCAGCGATGTGATGGCCCGCAACGGTGTGACCTCGCCGTTCCCCATCCAGTGCGCCACCCTGCCCGACTCGATGGCAGGTCGCGACGTGCTCGGCCGCGGTCGCACCGGCAGCGGCAAGACGCTCGCCTTCGCACTTCCGACCGTGGTGCGTCTCGCCAACTCCGAGACCACCCGCCAGCCCAAGCGGCCGCGTGCGCTCGTCCTCGTGCCCACCCGTGAGCTCGCCAACCAGGTTGCCGAGACGATCGCGCCGCTGGCCGCGGCGCTGCAGCTCAAGATGGTCACGATCTTCGGAGGCGTCGGCCAGAACCCGCAGGTCGCCGCTCTTCGCACCGGCGTCGACATCGTCGTCGCCTGCCCGGGCCGGCTGGAAGACCTCATCCAGCAGCGGCACTGTTCGCTCGACCACGTCGAGATCACCGTGCTCGACGAGGCAGACCACATGGCCGACCTCGGCTTCCTACCGGTCGTGCGCCGGCTGATGGATGCCACGCCCACCAAGGGCCAGCGGATGCTGTTCTCGGCCACCCTCGACAAGGGTGTCAACGTGCTCGTGCAGCGTTTCCTCGACAGCCCGGTCGTGCACTCGGTCGACCCCGAGGTGGCCCCGGTCAGCACCATGACGCACCATGTGTTCGCCGTGGCCGCCGTCGACAAGCCGGCCGTCGTGCATGCCCTCGCCGGCGGCAAGGATCGGTCGTTGTTGTTCACCCGTACCAAGCACGGTGCGAAGAAGCTCGCCAAGCAGCTCACCCAGGCCGGCATCCCGGCGGTCGAACTGCATGGCAACCTGTCGCAGAACGCCCGCGAGCGCAACCTCGAGTCGTTCACCGACGGCAGCACGCGTGTGCTCGTGGCAACCGACATCGCGGCCCGCGGCATCCACGTCGACGACATCGCGATCGTGGTGCACGTCGATCCGCCCGCCGAGCACAAGGCGTACCTCCACCGCTCGGGCCGCACGGCCCGCGCCGGTGCCGAGGGCGTGGTCGTCACGCTGATGACCCCCGACCAGGTGAACGACGTGCGTCAGCTCGCCCGCGCCGCGTCGATCGAACCCGTCATCACCCGTGTCACACCGGGCCACCAGGCGATCACGTCGCTCGTCGGCGATCCCGCCGCGTTCGTGCGTCCGGCCCCGGGTGCCGACCCAGTGCGTCAGCCACCCCGCGCGCCGAAGCAGCGCGCCGTGCAGCCGGCATCGCCCGGTGCATCGGCCGGCTCCGGCCGCCCCGCAGGTGCCGGCGCCGCCGGCCGCCCCGGTCGTCCCGCTCGCGCCGGACAGGGCGGTCGCCCCGGTCGTCCGGGTGGTGCGGCTCGCGCCGGTCAGGGCGGCCGCACTGCTGGTCGAAGCTCGGGCAGCGGTTCGGGCTCCGCTCGCTGAGCACGCACGACCCGGCTCAGGCTGGGAGACGACCGACCGGCGAGCCACCGGCCCGGCTGCACCTCGTGCAGCCGGCCGGCGGCCACCAGCCGCTCGATCGACATCCGGGCCGAACGCAGCTCGACGGTGTCGACGAAGGGCAGCGTCACGTGAGGTCGGTACACGAAGCGGTGGGCGACGAAGTCGTCGATGGACCTCGGCTCGTCGGCGAACGCCGCCATGGTCGACTCGCGATGGGCGATCACCGCGGTGAACGCGTCGATCGCGTCCACATACGCGGCACGGCCGTCGATGACGCCCTTGTGGTGGAAGGTCACGTACCAGCGCGCGTCGATCGCCCGCGCTCGTGCCAACGAGCGCTCGAAGTCGTCGAGGCTGCTCCATTCGTCGCCGTAGTACGGCCCGAACGCCGACAGGTCGATGTCGCCGGTGACGAACACGCCATCGGGTTCGATCAGCATTCCGCTGTGGCCGCGAGTGTGGCCGGGCAGGTGCACCGGCCGGATGGTGACACCACCGAGATCGATCACCTCGGCGTCCGACCGGCCGGCCGGCCCGCCGTCAGCGAAGCCGTCACGGAAGCCGATGGCGTCGGGGCGTGGCACGTAGGAGAAGTCGTGCACGATGATCTCACGGAACGCCCGCTCGGCCTCTGGCGACATGCCGTACATCTCCATCAACCCATCGAGGGACTGCACCCCCTGGAGATCGGCGTGATGGATGTGCACGCTGGCGGTCGGGAAGAGGTGAACACCGGCCAGATGATCCTCGTGGGCATGCGTGAGCACCACCCGATCCACTGCGTGTGTTGCGGTCAGCTCGGCCAGGTCGGCGCGGAACCGCAACGAGGTCGACGGGTCGATGATCGCAGTCGACGTCTCGCCTCGCACCAGCACCGAGTTGCCCGCCGGGTAGCGGCCGCCGCCGACGCCGATCAATGCGGTGGTGTGTGGGCCGAGCTGGAGGTCGGTGTCGAGCATGCCGAAGCGTCGCGCGCGCTGTGGCGGCGCGTCGGCATCGGAACGTGACTCTCAGGACGTGATGCCCGGAGCGTGACGCTCAGGAGGTGCTGGTCACTCGATCGCCGAAGCTGATGCCCATCTCACGAGCCGTGAGCATCGTGTCGCACCCGAGCGGCACCTTCTTCTGGCGACCGCTCACGAGTGCCAGCGGCACGTGGTCGACCGCGTCGGCAGCCAGGCACACCATGCACCCGTCGAGTCCCTCGGCGAGGGCCCGCACGGCCGCTGCACCGAAACGCAGCGCGAGGAGACGGTCGAACGAGGTGGGTGAACCGCCGCGGAGCAGGTGGCCGAGCACGACGGTACGTGCCTCTTTGCCGGTGAGCTCCTCGAGCTGGTCGGCAACCTTCGCACCGATGCCGCCGAGGCGTTCGTTGGTGCCGGTTCGGGCCGCCTCGAGGGTGACGTGATCGCCACCGATCTGCGTGGCCCCTTCCGCGACCACCACGATCGAGAACCGCGAGCCGTTGGCGTTGCGATGCAGGATCGTCTCGGCGACCGGCGCGAGATCGAACGGGATCTCTGGGATCAGGATCGCGTGTGCACCCGAGGCGACGCCGGCGTGCAACGCGATCCATCCGGCGTAGCGACCCATCACCTCGACGACGATCACTCGGCCGTGCGAGGTGGCGGTGGCGAACAGGCGGTCGATGCACTCCGACGCGAAGCTCACCGCGCTGTCGAAGCCGAACGTCGCCATCGTCGCTTCGAGGTCGTTGTCGATCGTCTTCGGCACACCGATCACGCGCAGGCCGGCCAGGGAGAGGTGGTGGGCGATGCTCAACGAACCGTCGCCACCGATGGTGATCAGCGCGTCGATGCCGGCGTCGGCGAAACGCTGCAGCAGCTCGGGCGTGCGGTCGATCTCGATCACCGTGCCATCGGGTTGCTCGACGGGGAAGCGGGTGGGGTTGCCGCGGTTGGTGGTGCCGAGGATCGTGCCGCCCAGGTGGATGATGCCGCGCACCCGATCGCGTGAGAGGGGGAACACCCCACCGTCGTCGTACTGCTCGGGGGAGAGCAGACCGTTGAACCCGTCGCGGATGCCGACCACGTCCCACCCGCGGTCGTGTGCGGCGAGCGTGGCGGCACGGATGACGGCGTTCAGACCCGGGGCGTCACCGCCGCCCGTACTGAGGGCGATACGACGGATGGGGGAACGGTCGGTGACGATCACGGGGTGATGTTAGGCGTCACGGTCCGCCTGCCGGGATGGTGCCGTGCGGCACGCCGCCGTTCGGCAGGCTGCGCGGTGGGCCCCAGGACGGGTGCACGGCCGGGCCGATGGCCTGTACCTGATGTCGCTACGGTGACGCGTCGTGGAGATTCCCGCGGTGACCGATGATCTCGATCGTGCGGCGCGCGACCTCGGAGAGCACGGCCTCTGTCTCGTGAGCGGAGCACTCGACGCCGCCGCACTCGCCGAGGTGCGACGCCGCCTGTACGCCGCAGCCGACGACGATCTGGCCTCGGGCGCACGCCAGTCGTTCGCGATGGACGACCCTGCCGACGGCAGCAACACCCGGGTGTGGAACCTGCTCAACCGGGGCTGGTGCTTCGCACAGCTCGCCGAGCATCCGGCGGCGCTCGAGCTGTTGCGCGGGTTGCTCGGCTGGCCGCTGCAGCTGTCGAACATCTCGGCCAACATCACCGGGCCGGGCGGTGGCGAGATGGTGTTCCACGCCGATCAGCTGTACATGCCGCAGCCGTGGCGTGGCCCGCAGGGCGCGAACGTGGTGTGGTTGATCGACGACTTCACCGAGGCCAACGGCGCCACTCGGGTGGTGCCCGGAAGCCATCGGTGGAACCGCACGCCGGGCCCCGACGATGCCGGCATCGACACCGTCCCCCTCGAGGCGCCCGCCGGCACGATGTGCGTGATGGAGGGCCGCGTGTGGCATCGCACCGGCAACAACGTCACCGCCGACCAGCATCGAGGTGGCATCTTCGCCTGGTACACGATCCCGATCTACCGGACCCAGGAGAACTGGTTCTTGGCGCTCGACCCGATCGTGGTGCAGAACGCATCGGACACCCTGCTCGAACTGCTCGGCTATCGGGCATCGGGACTGGGCCTCGTGAATGGGAGATCTCCGCGATGACGGAACAGACGGCACCACCTGAACGAACGACACCACCTGAACAGACCGAAGATGCGATGGGGCATCGCGATGTCGACGTCGTGGTGATCGGGTCGGGCGCTGCGGGCCTGAGCGCTGCGCTGTCGGCCCGGGCGCTCGGGGCGCAACGTGTGCTGGTGGCCGAGGCCGAAGGAGTCGTCGGTGGTTCGTCGCGGCTGTCGGGTGGGCTGATCATGGGCGCCGGCACCCGGTACCAGCGTGCGCAGGGCATCCACGACGACGCTGCCTCGCTCTATCACGACTACCTGCAACTGAACCGGTGGGACGTCGACGCTGCGGTGGTCAGGCGCTTCACCGAGATGGCGGGGCCGACGGTCGAGTGGCTGGGCGATCTCGGTGTCGAGTTCCACGAACAGCTCGTGTTCGGTGGCGACGAACGGGTGCCGCGGGTGCACGTACCGGTCGGCCGCGGGCAGGGCATCGTCGACGTGCTGCACGGGCGGTGCCGCGAGGCCGAGATCGACATCGCGCTCGACAGGCGAGTCGACCGACTGGTGGTCGATGGCGGTCGGGTCGTCGGCGTGGCCGTGGGTGACGACGAGATCAGATCGGCAGCGGTGGTGATCGCGTCCGGCGGGTTCGGCAACTCCGCGGAACGACTGGCGGAGCACTTCCCCTCGGCGGCAGCGACCGGGGAGGCGTGGTACATCGGCGCGGAAGGGTCGCGGGGCGACGCGCTCGGACTCGCCGAGCAGGTCGAGGCCCAGACCACCGGTCACGACCGCGGTCTACGGCTGCTGCACACCGGCATCGACCGGATCTACGAGGCGTACATCCCCGGGTGGCTGGTGCTCGTCGACGCGAACGGTCGCCGCTTCTGCGACGAGACGGCGCCCTACGGGATGATGGATCACCTGATGCGGATGCACGGAGACCGTGCCCACCGACATCGAGTTTGGGCGATCTGTGATCACCCCACGTTGGTTGCCGCCACCAGCTCCGGTGTGGCCCGCTACAAGCAGACCATCCCGGGCTCGTCGAAGCGTCAGAGCCCGCACTGGACCAC
>Ga0105047_10006904_pt1 | contig 19194 bp, 12 predicted proteins | sample MAT04_FD_78384 | JGI IMG/M metagenome (GOLD analysis project Ga0105047, IMG submission 78384) | Freshwater microbial communities from Lake Fryxell liftoff mats and glacier meltwater in Antarctica - MAT-04 (megahit assembly) | ecosystem: Environmental > Aquatic > Freshwater > Ice > Liftoff... | reverse complement strand
CCTCGCGGCGGCCGCCCCGACGGCGACCCACGCGTTCGGTGACGACGCGACCTACACGATCACGGCCTACGCCGTGGACGAGGACGGCAAGCACGCCGCCACGCACGAGGTCGCCGTGACCGAGGTCGGCCCGACCGCCACGCTCGGCGGCGCCCCGGGCGGCCACGTGAACGAGGGCTCGACCACGACGCTGACCGCCAGCGCGACCGACCCCTCCACGGCGGACACGGACGGCGGGTACACCTACGCCTGGGCCGTCACCCGCGGCGGCGCGCCCTTCACGACCGGCATCGGCCAGTCGTTCGACTTCACGCCCACCGACGAGGGCAGCTACGAGATCACGCTGACGGCGACGAACAAGGACGGCGCTGACACCGACGCGGTGACCGTGCTCGTGGACAACGTCGCACCGACCAGCGTCACCATCGCCGGCGCGCCCGGCGGGCCGGCCTACGAGGGCACGGCGGTCAACCTGACCGCGACCGTCGTCGAGCCGGGCGCCGAGGACGTGCTGACGTACGCCTGGGCCGTCACGAAGGGCGGCGCGCCCTATGCATCCGGCACCAACGCCGCGTTCGGCTTCACGCCGGACGATGAGGCCGAGTACGTCGTGACCCTCACGGTCGGTGACGGCGACGGCGGCTCGACGGCGGCCGCGCCGGTCACGATCGAGGTCCTCAATGCCGCCCCGAGCTCGGCCACCATCACCGGTGCGCCGGAGACGACGACCGAGGGAACGACGGTCAACCTGAGCGCGACGGCGACCGACCCCGGCGCGGGCGACACGCACACGTTCGCCTGGGACGTCACGAAGAACGGCGTCGCCTACCTCAGCGGTTCGGACAGCACCCTTAACTTCGCCCCGAACGACGACGGCGAGTACGTTGTCACCCTCACGGCGACCGACAACGACGGCGGCGTGGGCACGCCGGTCACGCGGACGATCGACGTGACCAACGTCAACCCGACGGCATCGATCGCCGGCAACCCTGCGGACCCGATCGCCGAGGGGGCCGAGGTGTCGCTGACGGGCAGCGCGATCGACGCCGGCTCGGCCGACACGTTCACCTACGACTGGGCCGTCACCAAGGACGGCAAGGCCTTCACGACCGGCGCCGGCGCCGCTTTCGCCTTCACGCCGACGGACAACGGTGCCTACTCGGTCACGCTGACCGCGACCGACGACGACGGCGGCATCGGGACGCTCACCCGAAATGTGACCGTCGAGAACGCCGCCCCGACCAGCGTCGTCATCACGGGCGCGCCGGCCACCGGCGACGAGGGCGACGCGATCACGCTGGGCGCGACGATTGTCGACCCCGGCGCGGCCGACACGTTCACCTACGCGTGGCACGTGACCAAGGCCGGCGCGGCCTACGCCGACGGCGCGGCCTCGACCTTCACCTTCACGCCGGACGACGACGGCAAATACGTCGTGAGCCTGAGCGTCAGCGATGACGACGGCGGGACGACGGCGGCGGCCGCGGCGACCATCACCGCGGAGAACGTTGCCCCCGGCAGCGTCTCGATCGGCGACGCCCCGGGCGCCGCGGTCGAGGGCGGGACCTACACCCTGACCAGCGCCGTCACCGACCCCGGCACGGCCGACACCTTCACCTACGCCTGGACGGTCACGCGCGGCGGCCAGCCCTACGCGACCGGCAATGGCAGCACCTACGCGTTCGCCCCCGACGACGATGGCGAGTACGTTGTCAACCTGACGGCGACCGACGACGACGGGGCCTCCACGGCGGCCGCGCCGGTGACGATCACCGTCGCCGATGTCGCCCCGACCGCGACGATCAGCGGCGCCCCCGGCGTCAGCGTGGCCGAGGGGACGCAGGTCAACCTCGCCGGCAGCGCGACCGACCCGAGCACCGCCGACACCGCCGTCGGCTTCACCTACTCGTGGGCGGTCACCCGCGACGGCCAGACCTACGATACCGGCACCGGCGCCGACTTCGCCTTCACGCCCGACGACGAGGGTGAGTACGTCGTCACGCTCACCGCCGCGGTCGACGGCAAGGACGACACCGACACGACGACGATCACCGTCACCAACGCCGACCCCGTCTCCGGCGAGATCAACGGCGCCCCGGCCGAGCCGGTCGAAGGCACCGAGATCACGCTCACCGGCAGCGCCACCGACCCCGGCTCCGCCGACGTGCTGGCCTACGCCTGGTCGGTCACCAAGGACGGCGCGGCCTACGACGACGGCGCCGGGACGAGCTTCAGCTTCACGCCCGACGACGACGGCAAGTACGTCGTGAGCCTCACCGTCACCGACGACGACGGCGGCGCCCAGGACGTCGCCCCGCTCACGATCAACGTGGGCAACGTCGCCCCGGCCAACCTCCAGATCGAGGGGACAACCGCCGGCATCAACGAGGGGCAGACGGTCAGCCTGGCCGGCAGCGCGACCGACGCGGGCACGGCCGACACCCTCACCTACGCCTGGAGCGTGACGAAGGACGGCGACGCGTTCAGGACCGGTGTGGACCCGGCGTTCAACTTCACCCCGACGGACGACGGATCGTACGAGGTGACGATGACCGTCACCGACGACGAGGGCCTGCCGACGTCGGAGACGCTGACCGTCGAGGTCGGCAACGTCGCCCCGACCAACGTCACGATCAGCGGCGGCACCGAAGGCGTCGAGGGCTCCGAGATCACGCTCACCGGCAGCGCGACCGACGTGGCCGCCGACACGATCTCCTACGCCTGGGTCGTCACCCGCGACGGCAGCGAGTTCGACACCGGCTCCGGCGCGAGCTTCACCTTCACGCCCGACGACGAGGGCGCCTACGAGGTCACCGTCACCGCGTCCGACGAGGACGGCGGCGAGACGGCCTCCGACGCCCACACGGTCACCGTGATCGGCGCGCCGCCCGAGGCCGCGATCGACGGCCCCGAGCAGGTGGATGAGGGCGAGACGGCCGACTTCGAGGGCACCGTCACCGACCCCGGTGCGGCCGACGCGGAACCCGCGTTCCACTGGGTCGTCACCCGGGGCGGCCAGGAGGTGGACGCCATTGATGGCGACGGGTTCTACTCCTTCACGCCCGAGGACAACGGCGTCTACGTTGTCACGCTCACCGTCACCGACAAGGACGGCCTGGTGGACACGACGACCACGACGCTCACGGTCGCCAACGCCGCCCCGGTTGTCGAAGTGACCGGCGACGAGACGGTTGACGAAGGGCGCGAGTACACGGTCGAGTTCACCGCGAGCGACGCGGGTGTGCTCGACACGGTCGAGAGCTGGTCGGTTGACTGGGGCGATGGCGAGGTCGAAGACTTCGCCGGCGACATGGCCGGCGCGACCCACACGTACGCCGCGGACGGCGACTACAGCGTGTCCGTGGCCGCCACGGACAACGACGGCTCCGACGGCTCGGCGTCGCTCGACGTGACCGTGAACACGGTCGCCCCCGAGGCCGCCCTGTTCGAGATGAGCCAGCAGTTGATCGGGTTCCGGGCCGACTTCACCGGCACGGCGTCCGAGGACGACTACGCGGGCGTCCTCCAGGTCGCGTGGGACTTCGGCGACGGGTCTGAGATCGCGTACCACAACCTGACCGACGCCGGGGCTCTGATGCCCAGCCACATCTACAACAGCGTCGGCGACTTCACGGTCACGATGAGCGTCCGCGACGCCGACGGCGACGTGACCAACGTCGAGCAGCTCGTGCAGGCCCGCCACGTGAAGCTCAAGGCCGATTCCGTCTACGGCCACAAGACCGCGCTCATTGTCGCCGGCACGCCGGGCAACGACGTGATCACGCTGACCAAGCTGTCGAACGGCCAGATCCGCGCCGTCGTCAACGGCAGGAACGTCGGGTCGTTCAGCGTGAACGGCCACCTGATCCTCCACGGCGGCGCCGGCGCCGACAAGATCACGATCCCCGGCTCGATCACGCTCGACGGCGTCATCCTGGGCGGCGACGGCAACGACACCCTCACCGGCGGCGGCGGCGATGACGTCCTCGTCGGCGGCGGCCACGACGACACCCTGGTCGGCAAGGCCGGCAAGAACATCCTGATCGGCGGCAAGGGCGCCGACAAGCTCACGGGCGGCACCTTCAGCGACCTGCTGATCGCCGGCAACACGCTGCACGACAGCGACCCGACGCCCCTGGCCGCCCTCAGCGCCGAATGGTCGCGGACCGACAACTCCGAGGCCCAGCGCGTCAAGAACTTCGGTAGCGGCGGCGGCCTGAACGACAGCTACAAGCTTAGCCGCGTCACCTCCGTGTCCGACGACGCCGCCCGCGACACGCTGACCGGCGGCGGCGGCAAGGACTGGTTCTTCGCCAACACCGGCACGGGCACGAAGGACTCGCTGTCGGACAAGACGTCAACCGAGACCGTCACCGACGTTGACACCCTGCTCCTCCGCAAGCCCTTCAAGGCCCGCCGCCGGTAAGGCGCGCGGCAACGACAGGGAACCCCAAACGTTCCTTCCAGCCCCCGGAGCCCGACGGCCGCAAGGTCGCCGGGCTCCGGCTTTTTGCGCCGCGGGCGGTCGTTGTGGGTGGTCTACCGGAATCGCCGCGGCTGCCGCCGGGCACCGTGACGGATAGTCAGGATCTCTACGGCGGTGTTCCGCTCGATCACGCGGTAGTAGACGACGAAGGGGGAGACTGGCATCGAGCGCACCACGCGCTCCGGGTTGCGGTTCGAGACGTGGACTCTGCACCGGTGGGGAAATCGCTCGAGGGAATCGATCGCGTCAACGAGCTTCCGAGCCACGGCCGTCGCGTTTTGGGGTGACTCCCGTTCGATGTAGTTGAAGATCCCCGTCAAGTCCGTGGACGCTTCGGGCAGCATGATGACTCGATACTGCCCGGCCATTCGCGCCGCATCACTTGTCGCCCGAAAGGTATTTCGCCGCGAGTTCGGCGCGCACGTCCGCCCATGCCCTCCCCTCGCCGCGGGCCGACTGCTCGAACGCGCGATCAAGCGCCGCCCGCGTCGGCTCGTCGAGGTCCTCGATCGCCTCGCCCCGCAGTTCGGCCAGCGCTTGCAGCGCCGTGTGGAGCGCTTCGTCCGGCGTAGAGAATCCGCCCTTTTCCATCTGCTCTTCAAGCAGCTTCTGAGTGCGCGGGCTCAACGCAATGGTCATGTTACCTGGCTCCCGTGCTTGCGTGGCTTCCACGCGGCTTGTGAATGCTACGCCGCACGCCCGATCGATTCAAACACCAGAAACGGGGGCGTCCACGGGGCGTCCACCATTAGCGACACGAAAGCGCGGACCTGATCCGACAGTCTCCCGCTCGCGCGATCACAGAAACCCACAACTCGGCATAGCGAAGAGGCCCGAGTACAAGAACATCGCGAACGCCATCACCACAAGCCCCACCAATACAGCGATGACCAGGCGCACCCAATCCGTCCGCGGCCCCCGGAACCGCACCGGCCACACCACGTCCGCCATCGCGGCGTCGCCGTCGCTCGCCCGTCGCATCAGCCCGGCGATCGTCAACAGGTCCTTCACGTACCGGTCCCCCAACGCCGTCACCGGCCCGTCCCCGAGCAGCAATTCCCCCACGGCCTCCCCGTTTCGCGCGGTCCCAACGACGCGCACGTTCACGCTCACCCCCATCTCGGCCGACCACCGATACCGCGTCGCCCCGGACCCCAGGCGCCGCAACTCCACCGCGTCCGGGCTCACCGTCAGGCGCCACCCGCCCCACAGGCTCACCAGCACGCCCGCCAGCACCCCCGCCTGAGCCACGATCGCCACCCCGATCCACCACGCCGCGGCCCAGTTGGCCATGCTGCGGTACCAGAGCATCTCGCGCAGCTTGACGACGAGAAGGACGACGCACGCCGCCAGCGACACCACCGCCAGCACGCAAATCACGGCTGTAGCCGCGTCCCCCCGGCCGCTCGACGACCTGCAACCGCCCGTCCGCCCACGTACACGTCACCGTCTTGGGCCGCGCGACGTAGCGGCGCTTCGCGAGCGTCCGCTCGAACGATCGCGGCGTGGCGTAGTTGAGAACGGGTTGGTTCATGCCCCGGTGCCCCACCGGCGACTCGCGAGACGTCCGCCCATCCCCGCCCCGATCGCCCCCGCGTATTGACTCAGGACTCAGCACTCAGCACTCAGGACTCACTCCGCCCTACTTCCCAATATCCTCGTGCCAGAGATCCGGGTGTTCCTTGATGAACCTGGCCATCATCTCGATGCACTCGGGGTCGTTCATGTCGATCACTTCGACGCCGGTCTCGCGCATGAACCTGGGGGCGCCGCCGAAGTTGACCGACTCGCCGACGACGACGCGCGGGATGCCGAACTGTACGACGGCGCCGCTGCACAGGTGGCACGGCATCAGCGTCGAGTAGAGGATCGTGTCACGATAGGTCTTCTGTCGCCCGGCCTGCGTCAGACAATCAATCTCAGCGTGGGCCATCGCGTCCCCCTTCTGCACGCGGCGGTTGTGCCCGCGGGCGATGATCTGCCCGTCGCGCACGAGCACCGACCCGATCGGCACGCCCCCCTCCTGCAGGCCGAGGCGCGCCTCGTCGATCGCCGCCTTGAGGAACGGGTCGTCCGGGCGCGGCTGGGCGAGCTTGTGAACCGGGTTTTGCGGATTGATCCTCTGCGTGCCGGGAAGGTCGCCGGGCTTGAGCGTGGCCGCGCCGCGGTTCTCGCGGCGGATCGCCTCGTAGACCTCTTTGCGATGCACCTGGATGTGCTTGGGCGCGTTAATGCCAAGGCGGACCTTGTCCCCGCGCACGTCAACCACGGTGATCTCGATCGAGTCACCGATGATGATGGTTTCGTCTTTCTGGCGTGCGAGGACAAGCATAGGGACCTTCCTCGGAACGGGGTACTAAACAGGCCCCGTTCCGCCTTGCCCGCGCGGCGCGCGGGCCGTCGGGCGAGCAAGCATCAATTATATCGGTCAAACGGCTGAGTTGGGGCGGGTAAATTTCGGCGAGATTGGAAGTTATGTGACCTCGACCACCCGCCGCCGTTTCGGCTTTTTGTTGCGGCCCTGCGCCCTTTGACGCGCCGCGGCGCCCGGCGCCGGGGCTCTCAGGGACGTTGGCGACCCCGTGGCTTCGTCGTCCGTTGCTTGCGGATCTCAACGACGACGTGCTGTCCGAGGCCGGCCGGGTGGACCGCCGCTTCTCCTCCACCGGCCGCGCGGATCGCCTGCCGGGCCACGGGCAACTCATCGGCAATTCTAGGCCCTTTCATCGCCAAAAGCTTCCCGCCCACCCGAACGAGCGGCAAACACCACCCCGCCAGCGTTTCCAGGTCTGCCACCGCCCGGGCCGTGCAGACGTCGAAGCCTTCGCGGCGCTCGTCCTTCGCCAGCGCCTCCGCCCGTTCGGCCGCGATCGTCACGTTTTTCAACCCCAGCCCCCCCGTGGCTTCGCGCAGGAACTGCGCCTTCTTATTGGTACTCTCCACCAACAGGATTTCCACGTCCGGGCGGGCGATCGCCAGCACCAACCCGGGCACGCCGCCGCCGCTGCCCACGTCCACGAGTCGGTGCGGCGCGCCCGGCAGCCACGCGAGCAGCGTCAGCGCGTCGGCCACGTGCTGCTCCTCCGCCGCCGCGCGGTCGGTGATTCGGGTGAGGTTCATTCGCTCGTTGGCCGCGAGCAGCAGGTCGAGGTAGCGCGCCAGCGCCTCTCCCTGGGCGGCCGACAGCATCACCCCCGCCCGCCCGGCGATCTCGATCCACAACGGGTTCACGATCGGCACCTCGCTCAACTCCAGGACACGCCCCGCTCGAGTCGCGCGCGGCCGCGCGCGACGCCGGCCCCAAAACAAAGAACCCTTCCGCCGTGGCAGGGAAGGGTTCTTTTTGTTTCGGGGCCGTTAGTTGGAGCCAAGGCCCAAAACGGAATGTGGTGACTGTTGCGTCTGCGTTCCACCGAGACCTGCCGGGCGACCTGTTGGAGCCACGCGCCCGACACTTGCGAAGAAGTTACTTCTTCTTCGTGGTCTTCTTGGCGGCCGTCGTCTTCTTGGCGGCGGTCTTCTTAGCGGCTTTCTTCTCTGCCATGGTAGTGTCACCTCCTTTCGTGTGAGCAAATTTACGAGTGCCAAAACGCAGAGTCAATCTTTTTTCGTGCCGGGCACGCACTTTTCTTCCGCGACGCGCCCCCGCACGGGTGCGCGGCACCGCCCGCGCCGCGCCGCCTGCGCGCATTTCGCCCCGGTAAACCAAGGTGATTCCGCTCCGCGTGCGCCGCGCCAGCGCGCGCCGCTCATCGCGCCCGCGCGCCTGTCGCCGGCGCGCGGCGCCCGCGACACCTGTTGATTGCGCCGAGCGCGCCGCACCCGACCACGCACACCCCCGTGCCCCGGCGCGCGGCCGCCGGTACGATGGTGCCGCGTCGATCGCACCGCACGTCACCACCCGGCGAGGAGGCCGCGCGTGTCCCAGTTCGAGTACGAAGTCGTCGTCATCGGGTCCGGCCCCGCCGGTGAGAAGGGGGCCGCGCAAGCCGCATATTTCGGGCACAAAACCGCCGTCGTCGAGCGCGGCCGCGACCTCGGCGGCGCGTGCATCAACACCGGCACGCTCGCCAGCAAGACGCTCCGCGAGTCGGCGATCTACCTCTCGGGCTTCGAGGCGAGGCAGCTCTACGGCCTGGAGGCGCCCGTCCGCAAGGACATCCCGCTGCGCGACTTCATGTACCGCAAGGAGGTCGTCCAGGAACGCGAGCGGTCGCGGGCCGCCCGCAACCTCCACCGCCACGGCATCGACCTCGTCCGCGGCGCCGCCACCCTGCTCGACCCGCACACCGTCCTCGTCGCCCACCCCGAGACCGGCGAGCAGCGCCGTCTCACCGCCCGCATCGTCCTGATCGCCACCGGCGGCCGCCCCCACCGCCCGCCCAACATCCCCTTCGACGGCGAGCGCGTCTTCGACAGTGACACCGTGCTGGAGATGCCCCGCCTTCCTCGCTCGATGGCCGTCATCGGCGGCGGCGTGATCGGCACCGAGTACGCCTGCCTTTTCGCGGCGTTGGGCATCCGGGTCACCCTCGTGGACACGCGCGACCGCATCCTCCCGTTCCTCGACCACGAGGTATGCGACGCCCTGCTGGGCCGGATGAAAACGCTCGGGATCGACGTCGTGATGCCCGACGCCCTCCAAGGCGTCAGCGTGGAGGGGGGCACGGTGCGGACCAGCCTCGCGTCCGGCCGCCAGGTCGCGACCGACGCCCTGCTCTACACGTCCGGCCGCAGCGGCAACGCCCAGGGCCTCGGCCTTGAGGCGCTGGGCGTCACCGTCAACAAGCGCGGCCACGTCGAGACCGACCCCCGCACCTACCAGACCCGCGTGCCCAACATCTACGCCGCCGGCGACGTCATCGGCTTCCCCGCCCTGGCGTCCACCGCCATGGAGCAGGGCCGCCTCGCGATCTGCCACGCCCTGGGCCTGACCTACAAGACCGAACTGGCCCCGATCCTCCCCTACGGCATCTACACGATCCCCGAGGTTTCCAGCGCGGGCGAGACCGAGGAGACCTGCCGCGAGAAGGGGATCGACTACGTCGCCGGCCGCAGTCGCTTCGGTGACCACGCCCGAGGGCAGATCATCGGCGACCTCGACGGTATGGTGAAGCTGCTCTTCGCCTCCCCTTCGGGCAAGCTGCTGGGCGTCCACGTGATCGGCGAGACCGCCAGCGAACTGGTCCACGTCGGCATGGCCTGCCTCCACTTCGGTGGCACCGTGGACTTCTTCATCCAGGCCGTCTTCAACTACCCCACGCTGGGCGACGTCTACAAGTACGCGGCGTACGATGCCCTGGGGAAGCTCAACGCGGCGCGGGCGGGGGAGGGGAAGGGGGATGACAAGGTGACAAATGAGGGGGGGCACTGATTGCGCCGCGGCCTGCGCCTATCCCCTCCGGCCGCCTCTTCGGTTATCACTGACCGCGTGGCCACCCCGCCGGGCACCGTCCGCACGAGCACACCCTTCCCACGCGTCCGATCGCGCCGCCGCAGCGTGCGGGTGGCGCTGCTGTACGCGCTGGCGCTGACCCGCGAGTTCCGCTGGACGCTCGTCGCGCTCGCCGTCGCGGTGATCGTCGGGACGATATTGTTCTGGATCACGCCCCACGAGGCGCTGGGCGGCGAGCGCCCGTCTGTTGGCTTGGCGCTGCTGTGTGCCTGGATGGCGCTGCTGTCCCAGTCGGTCGTCGCGTCGCGCCCGGAGACCTGGTATCTCGCGGCCGTCACCGCCCTCTACCCCCTGGTGGGCGTGCTGGTCATCGGCGAGGGCGTCGTCCGCCTGGCGCTGCTCCTGGTGTCGCGCCGGCAGGGGGAGAAGGAGTGGATGCGCGTCATGGCATCGACCTACCGCGACCACGTCGTGCTGTGCGGGCTGGGCCACCTCGGCCACCGCGTCCTGGAGCAGCTTGCCGCCGCCGGCACGCCCGTCGTCGCCCTGGAGCGCGTCGAGAACGCCCGGGGGATGGCCCGCGCCCGCGAGCTGCGCGTCCCCGTGCTCGTGCGCGACATGAAGGAGGACCAGGCCCTGATCGACGCCGGCATCCCCCACGCGCGGGCGATTGTCATCGCGACCAACGACGACATGGGCAACCTTGAGGTCGCGCTCGACGCCCGCCGCATGAACCCCGGCATCCGCGTGATCATGCGCCTCTTCGACCAGCAGATCGCCGACAAGATGGCCAAGGCCTTCAACGTGGACGTCGCCTTCTCCTCCTCCGCCCTCGCGGCCCCGCTGGTCGCCGCCATGTCGCTCCAGAGCCGCGTCCTGTCGAGCTGCCTCATCGCCGGCACGCAGTACGTGACCGCCGAGGTCGAGGCCAAGCCCGGCAGCGCCCTGCCCGGCCGCCCGGTCGCCGACGTCGAGCGCCAGTTCGCCGCCCGCCTCCTGCACCACGGCCGCCCCTCGGGCGAGTCGGTCGAGTCCCTGATCGCCGCTGGCGACGCCCTGGTCTTCCACGTCCCCGCCACCCGCCTCGCCGACCTGGCCGCCGCCGGCAAGCCGCCGGCGTAACCGGGCCGCTGCTCGCCTCGAACCCCCGAATGCCCCGGCCGCGCAACAAAGCACCGGGGCAGGTCTGATGACCTGCCCCGGTGCTGTTCATTCTCGGACGACCCGCCTGCGGCTCAGGCCGGCGGATTATTTTGCTGGTCCGACGACGGCGGCGACGGCGGCGCGGCCGGGTCGGCCGGCGGCGTGCCGTTGTCTGCCGGCGGAGGCGGAGCGTCGGGCAGGGGGGTGACCGCCGTCGGCGTCACGAACGCCGTCCCACCGGCCGGCGGCGCGTCCGCCGGCGCCGTCGGTGCGGCCGGCGTGATGACCGGTGCGGCCGGCGCAATGGCCGGTGCGGCCGTCACCGCCGCCGGGGCCGGCTCGGTGAACTCATCCTCGGGCTGCTCGAGGTACACGTCGTCCATCTCCGTCGCGTCCACCTCGCGCCGCATCAGGTAGTAGATGATCGTGTTGGCCGAGAAGTACAAGCTGATCAGGAACGCGCCCAGCAGGGCGATGACCAGGTAGACCCAGAACGCGATCATCCACGCGCCGGCCTTCTGCGCGAAGCTCAGCGAGAGGAAGTTCACGTCGTACGGGAGCCGCCACAGGTTGGGCTCGGGCCAGAGCGAGGTCCACAGGTTCTGCTGGCTGTCCGCATTGCGGAAGACCCACCACCCGGCGAAGAAGTGTGTCACGGTCAGCATCAGGTAGATGAAGATCCGCACGAACAGGTACGTCAGCGCGCCGTACGCGATCGCCACCAGCGTGTAGAACAGCATCCGCCACGGGCGGGCGAAGACATAGCTGAACGACCGGCTGATCGCGTCGAAGCTGTCCGACCCTTCCACGGCGATCGTCGGGTACATCAGGTTGAACCCGCCGATCGTCCCCAGCAGCACCAGCGTGATCACGAACCCGGCCGCCAGGGCGAGGAAGAAGAGCAGCCCGACGACGATGGGCCCGATGAACGGGATGTTCGCCGCGAGCCCGCCCACAGCCACGATCAGCCCGACGACCAGCACGATCGCCAGCGGGATGATCGGGGCGAACAGGAAGCTGAGGAACTTGTTGGTCGAGAACCGCAGCGCCTGCCGCACCGACAGCTTCTCGTCCCGCGCCACGTGTACCGCGGCAATGCGGGCGATCGCCCCGCCGAAGAACGCCCACACGGCCAGGAACAGGAGGAACCAGATCGTGAAGTAGAGCGGGTGGTGCTTCAACGCCCACCCGGGCGCGACCGTGAGGAAGTTGACGACCGACTGGATCACGCCGTCGCCGCGCGGGTCGGGGCGGTCGCCGATGCCGCCGGCCCAGTTGCCGTCGCGCACGCCGCGGACCACGTCGTTCACGCGGCCCGCCTGGTACTCGATGAACGTCAGCCCGAGGGGCCGGCCCTTGACCAGCTTCACCTGGTCCCACGACTCCGTGGCGTCGCGGTAGAGCTTGCCCTTGCGCGCCTTGTACTCGTCCTTCGCCTTCTTCGTCTCGTCGTCGCGCTTGGTCTTTTCCTTGTCCTTCTTGTCGGACTTGGCGTCCTTCATCTCCGTGTCGTACGCATCTTTAGCCGCCTTCAGGGCGTCGTCGCGCTTCTTGTTCGACGCCTCCTTCGCCTTCGTCAGCGTCGCGTTGGCGTCGGTGATCGTCTTGGCCCGGTCCTTCTCGGCCTGATCGCGCGTCGCGTCCGTCGCGTTACGCACGGCCTCGTCGGCCGTCCGCTCCGCCGTCCGCCGCGCGCCCTCGGCGGCCTTGATCTCCGATTCCCACGTGTCCCAGATCGCCTTGGCCGTGCCGTAGAAGCCGTACTCGGCTGCGTCGATCAGGCCGGTATTGTCCTTCTCGTACATCTCCGTGAAGTAGCCGCCGCTCAAGTCGCGATGCTTGAGGAGCGCGGTCTTCACGTCGCTGATGTAGCTCCCGCTCTTGGCGGCGGCCTTCGCCTCGTCGGCCGTCAGCGGCCCACCCTTCGACCCCTTGATGCCGAGTTCGGGGGTCTGGAGCAGGGCGGCGTACCCGTCCTCGACCTCCTTGCGCGACTTCTCGCGCCATGCCGTGAACGCCTCGGAATTTTTCGCGGTGCGGTACTGGTCGACCTCGGTCACGACCGCCCCGTCGGCGCTCTCGCGGACCGGCACCACCACGGCACTGTCCCGCGCCGGCCAGATCGCGTCCATGACGCGCCCGCCCGCGTAGAGCGTGATGAGGGCCAGCAGGCCCAGCACCAGCTTCGACGGGTGGACCGCTACCCGAAATGCCCTGAAAATGTTGGTGAAGGGGAACGTTTCACGCCAATTAATCCCACGGATCACGTGCGGTTCATCCGCCATGGACCGTAGCTCCTTTCCCTAGCAGGCTACTCGCGACAGACGCGCTGGACGGGCAGCGGGCGAACACCGAACACGAGAGAACTGTGACCCGCACCACCCACGATGGCGGGCATTATAGTGGACGACCCCGGCGGTTCAAATCCGCAATCCGCAAGAGTTTCCGCGCGGCCCGGCGCGCGGCCCCCCGAACCCCCCCCGCTACGCCCCCTTGTTGACCCCCGGCGGCACGACCACTTCCGCCGGCGCGGCCGCGGTGGCGGCGCCTTCGGCGGGCGCGGCCGCCGCGCGCTTCTCCTCCTCGCGCCGCCGCAGTTGCCCGCACGCCGCGTCGATGTCGCGCCCGCGGCTCTTGCGCACGTGCGCGTTCACCCCCGCCTTGCGCAGCACCTCCTGGAACCTCACCACCGCCGCCGACTCCGGCCGCCGGTACGGCAGCCCCGCGACCTCGTTATAGCGGATCAGGTTCACGTTCGCGCGCAGCGTCCGGCACGCCCGCGCGAGCTGCTGCGCGTGCTCCGGGCGGTCGTTCACGCCCGCCAACAGGATGTACTCCAGCGTCAACTCCCGCCCGGTCTGATCGAAGTAATAGCGCAATGCCGCGAGGATGTCCTCCAGCGCGAAGTGGTCGGCCCAGGGGATCAGCTCGCGCCGCAGCGCCTCGTTGGGCGCGTGCATCGAGAAAGCGAGGTTGATCGGGTGCCCCTCCTCCGCGAGCTGGCGGATCTTCGCCGGCACACCCACCGTCGAGATCGTGAGCCGCCGGTACCCCACGTTGTACCCCGACTCGTCGTGCAGCACCTCGCACGCCTTCATCACGGCGGCGTAGTTGGCCAGCGGCTCGCCCATGCCCATGAACACCACGTTGGTCACGTGCTCCCGGTGCGGGAGCAACTCGGCGTTGATCGCGTGGATCTGCTCGACGATCTGGGCGGCCGACAGGTTCCCCTGCACGCCGTTGACGCCGCTGGCGCAGAACGTGCATCCGACCGGGCACCCCACCTGCGAGCTCACGCAGGCGGTGCGGCGGTCCTCGTCGGGGATCATCACCGTCTCGGCGTTCTTCCCGTCCGGCCAGGTGAGCAGGAGCTTGATTGTCCCGTCGGAGCTGACCTGCCGCCGTGTTATCGTGGCGGGCGCGATGGAGAGGCGTTGCGCGAGCAGAACCCGGTCCCCCTTGGAAAGGTTGGTCATGGCGGCAGGATCGGTGACGCCCTTGCCGTAGACCCAGTCGAAGAGCTGCCCTGCCCGGAACGGCGGCCAGCCCCAGGCGCGGATCGCCCCCGCGAGCTCGTCGCGATTGAGTCCGAAAAACTCCACGGGTCGAGACTCGACAATGTGAGATGGCATATGATTTGTACGAGTAAGGCATCGTCCCGGCTCGCCCAATCCCAGGGCCAGACGGGCCGACGGCGGAGAGCGTAAGAGGCAGGCCGGCTTTTTCTTCCGTTGACGCGGGCGACCATAACGGGTTCGCTTACCGGGTGCAACGGAGCGCGGCAGGGCGCAAGCGCGGCCGCAGGGATCGTCACCTTGGTCCGCAGCGAGTGGGTCCCATGAGCATTTCACCGACGAATCATCGCCCGACGGACGCCGGCGACAACGGCAACGCCGCCTCCGCCGCCCACCCGGGTGCCGACTTGATCGGCGGCGGGAACAGCACTTCTGGCAGCAACGGCAACGGCCACCGTCACGACCGGGCGGTCGCGACCGAGCCGGGATCGGCCCGCACCCGCCCTCATTCTCATAATGACGAGGACCCCCGGACGGACGAGGAATTGCTCCAAGCCTACCGCCACGGCGACGGCCGGGCGTTCACCCAGCTGGTCGAGCGATATCAACGCGAGCTGTTCCACTTCCTCGTGCGTTTCGTCGGCGACCGGGCGGCCGCCGAGGATGTGTTCCAGGAATCGTTCCTGCAGGTCCATCAGTCGCTCGACCAGTTCGACCCGAGCCGCCGGTTTCGCCCGTGGCTGTTTACGATCGCCGCCAACAAGGCTCGCGACCTCATGCGGTCACAGGCCCGCCGCCCCACGAATCCGCTGCAAGCCTCGATCAGCCCTGGAGATGACGAAAGTGGTTCGTTCATCGACCTGATGGAATCGACCGCCGCCATGCCCGGCGAGCGCATGGAGCGCGAGGAGCTCCAAAGCGTCGTCCACGGCACGGTGATGGGAATGCCCGACCACCTGCGCGAAATCCTGCTGCTTTCCTACTTCCACCAGTTCCCCTACAAGCAAATCAGCGACATTCTGGCCATCCCGCTCGGCACGGTGAAAAGCCGGCTGCACGCGGCGGTGGCGCATTTCGCCGAACGATGGCGCGCAGTTCAGGAGAACCGCGCCCGCCCCCATTGACGTATAAGACTTGAACCGGGTCGCTGCCGCATCCAATCCAGTGCGTGGGTGCGGTTTTCGTTGGTTGGCCTCATCACGAGGAACGAAACCCGGGTTCGATTCGCTGCCGGTAAGGTAATTCGCTTTCAGCGCCAGCGTGGCTCGGCGGTATTACCGGTTAGCGTTGGTGTCCCATGGGAGTGCGTGGCGGGACGATGGTGTCCCCCCGAACCGGTCCGGGGAATTGTATGCCCTCAACATTAAACGACGATGATCGTCGCGCCGTCGATCTTCTGCTCGACCAGCCCAACGACGCCCCGCCTGTCGCGATGGCCGCGAACGTCGGGCACCGCCTCAAGCGGGTCGAGCAAGTCCTCGGCCTTCTGAATCACCTGCCGGCCCCCGAATCGCCCGCTGACCTGGTCCACCGGACCTTGCAGCGGATCGACCGCGCCACCACCCAGCGCCGCGCCCAGCCTGCCCCGGTGCGCACCGGCCACCCCGCCGGCGCCCGCCCGACGGCCTGACCGCGCGCCACTGGGTCGCGTCAACCAACCCCTTGCCCGGACGCGCCGCTCAGGACGGCGGCGGCCCCCTCGACGTCCAGCCAGCCGCGGGCGAGGCTCTCGTTCAACAACTCGTCGTCAAACAGTTCATCGTACTTGCGCCGCCGCCGCGACGGCACCAGTTGCGCCACCTCGAGCGGGTCGGGCAGATCCTGCGCCAGCTCCCCCAGCAGCGTCCGCACCTTCTCCATTGGCCGGTCGAACGTGAACGCAACCTCCTGGTCGCGCGCGTCGATCCGCCGGGCGGCGAAGATCGCGGCCAGCGTGTCCTGCACGCGCGTCCCCGTCCACGTCATCAACGCGCTGGTCGCCTCGTCCAGCGCGATCAACGAGAGCTGGCAGGCCTGCGCCTCTTGGGCGGCCGCCCGGGCGTGGGTCAACAGCTCCAGGGCGGTCGCGTTCGCGTAGGCGTACGCGCGGTCGTCGGCCAGCACGTCGCGCATCTTCTGGCGCAGGCGCGGGTGCAGTTCCCCGCCACCGCCGAGGAACCGCGGGCGCTGGTAGGCCGCCGCCGGGCTGACGTGCAGCTCGCGGCGCTGGGTGTCCACATCCTCGATCTGCCACCGCATGCCGGCGAAGAGGAACTGCTCGCCCACGCGCGGCGCGACCTCGATCGTGCCCAGTGGCTGCCCGTTCGAGACGATCGTGAACGCCTCCGCCGTCGGGAAGACTGCGTAGAACGCCTTGTCCTTGCGGATTTGCTCGCCCTTGAGCCCCAGGATCAGGTCCCCCTCGGGCGTCTGCTCGATCACGTCCTTGGCGCCCAGGCCGCGGAGCAGGCGCTTGAAGAGGGCGGCGTCCACGTCGCGGAACGGCCCCCGGCGGCACAGTTGCGCGTGCAGCGCGTCCGCGCGGATCCCCGACGTCTGCGCGATCACGCTGATCGCCTGCTGCGTGAGCGTGCTGAGGTCGCACGCCGGCGCCCCGGCCGGCTCCACCCACCCTTCGAGCAGCAGCTCGGTCACCGCCACCGCCTGCACCAGCTTGAGCTGGAGCCGGTCGAACAGGGGGGCGTCGGCCGCCGGCCGCGTCGTGCGCACGTAAACCCGCATCGTCCGCGCCTCCCCGTCGCGCCGCCCCGACCGCCCCAGCCGCTGCTTCATCGACGCCACCGACCACGGCGGGCCGATCTGCCCGACCAGCTTCACGTTGCCGATGTCGATCCCCATCTCCAGTGTGGACGAGCAAAACGCCGTCAGCGGCCGCCCCGACTTCAGCGCCGTCTCCGCGTCCTCCCGCAGGTCCGCCGACAGCGACCCGTGGTGGACGAGAAACGCGTCGGGCAGGCCGTCCTCCTTCGCGAGCCGATTGCACAGGTCGGCGAACTCCTCGGCGTCGGCCTTGGCGTTGGTGAAGATGAGGTTGGCGTGGCCGCGGCAGTGGGTGAGGAGGTCGCGGGCGAGCTGGAGGTCGGAGAGGGAGGAGATGTTCCCCCCCGTCATCCCGAGCCCACCTTCCGTCATCCCGAGCTTGCGAGGGATCTCGGTGTCAGGGGTGGCCTCCTCGACTCGGAGATCCCTCGCAGGCTCGGGATGACGCGTGTCGCGTGCCGGGGCGGGCTCGTCAAAGTCACCCTTCTCCTCCACCGCGTCTGCATACGCATGCACCTTGAGCCGCACTTCCTTCTGCTGCCCCTTGTCGTCGAGGTGCGCCACGTCGCCGGGCTTGTCGGGGTCGAGGTAGCGTTTGGCGATCATCGCGTCGCCGATCGTGGCGCTCAGGCCGATCAGGCGGTATTGGGGCGAGAGCGTGCGCAGGCGGGCCAGGAGGCTTTGCAGGTGCAGGCCGCGCTCGGAGTCGAGGAAGGAGTGAAGCTCGTCGATCACGACGAATCGGAGGCCGCCGAACACCCGCTTCAGGGCGTGCGAGCGGTTGACGAACATTGATTCCAGCGACTCGGGCGTGATGAGCAGCACGCCGGCCGGGTCTTTGATGAGCTGGACCTTGCTCGAGTCGCCGACGTCGCCGTGCCAGCGGTAGACGGGCACCTCGAGGTAGTTGCACAGCGTCTCGACGCGGGAGAACTGGTCGTTGATCAGCGCCTTGAGCGGCCCGACGTAGACCGCCCGCACCGAGCCCGGCCCCTCGTCGGCGATCGCCGACAGGACGGGGAGGAACGCCGCCTCGGTCTTCCCGGCCGCCGTCGCGGCGGTGATCAGCAGGTGCCCGGGCGTCGTCAGCACCGCCCGGATCGAGTCCTCCTGCAGCGCCCGCAGCGACCGCCAGCCCATGCGCCAAAGCTGGCGCTGGACGCCCGCGTGAAGAAGTTCGTACGCACCATCGGCCATGCAACCCGCTCACAGCTTGAACGACGCCAGGTCGTCCGTCCCCGCCTCCGGCTCCTTCGGCTCCGCGGCATCGGCCTCCGCCTTCTCCCCCTCCTTCACGTTCGGGTCCTTCGTCGGCGGCGCGCCGGTCTTGATCTCGCCGATCAGCTTGCGCCAGTCGGCCCCGGGGTTCTGCTGAACCACGTTGAGCAGGCCGATGAAGTCCTTCACCGTCTCGCGCGGCGTCTGGTAGTAGGCCGCGCCCATCCGCTGCTGGCAGCTCTGGAGGTAGGCCTCCAGCCCGTCGTCGGACAGGGCGAACCTGGCCGGGTCGCCGCCCGCGTGGACGTTGCGGAGGTTGTGCAGCAGGACGAAGCAGTCCTCCGGCGTCAGGTTGTTGAGCTGCAACACCGGGCCGGTCAGGTCCTGCATCGCGCCGGTGGCGAAGCGGTTGGCCGCCAGGCGCGAGGCCAGGGCCTCGTAGCTGAACAGGCCGCGCCGCTTGTCGGTCAGGCATTCGTCGGTCGCCGCCAGCACGAACCCGATCCCGCCGGCCCCGCCCTGGAGGCAGTCGTTGAGGATCCGCAGGATCGCCTCGTAATTGTTCGTGCGGGCCTGCTTATTGTTCAGCCGGTGCGACAGCACGACCAGCTCGTCGAGGCACACCAGCAGCCCCGCGTAGCCCGCGATCCGCACGAAGGCCGCGAACAGCTTGAGGT
>Ga0105047_10006902_pt1 | contig 19195 bp, 7 predicted proteins | sample MAT04_FD_78384 | JGI IMG/M metagenome (GOLD analysis project Ga0105047, IMG submission 78384) | Freshwater microbial communities from Lake Fryxell liftoff mats and glacier meltwater in Antarctica - MAT-04 (megahit assembly) | ecosystem: Environmental > Aquatic > Freshwater > Ice > Liftoff... | reverse complement strand
TCGCCATTGGCCTGGTAGCTGGCTGAATAACGCAAGTAAGCGGCCATGTTGTCGTTGATCAAGTAGTTGCCGCCCGCGGTGTACGAGGGCTCCGACCAGGACTTTTTCACAGTGGTGTACTGGCCGCTGAAAGCCCCACCAAAGTTGTTGTTGGCCATGATGTTGTCGACATCGTTGCCATTGGCGTCCAGCGCCCCGGCGATGACGGTGGAGGCTGCGCCGTTGCTGCGCCTGGCGGTGATGCTGTAGCGCTCCAGGCGCAGGCCGCCGTCCAGGCGCAAGCGGTCGGTGACTTTCCACTCGTCGTTGACGTAGATCGAGTTGGAGGTCGACTTCGCGTCGTTCAGACCCTCGCCCCAGGTGTTGTACTGCAGCACGCCCTTGTCGGTGAGGTAACCCTTGATCTGGCCTCGGGCGTCGAGCGCCACGATGTCCATGCGATTGGCGTTGTTGCGCACGTCGCTCAGGAACGAGGTTGCGCCGACGTTCTGGTCCTTGTTCAGGTGCGTCCTGAAGGCCAGCCAGCCGACGGTCAGGCTGTTGGATTCGGTGGCCCAGGTGAGCGCGACATCGTTCACCGCTTCTTTGACATAACGTTTGTTCCGCGCTGACACGTTTTCGGCCACCAGGCCGTTACCGTTGATCGCGTTCAGCGCCGCTGCGCCGCTGATGATGGCGCCGCTGGAGACCTGCTGCAGTGCTGGCGTGCAGGTGCCGCCGCAGGCTGCGGCAAAGCGCGCCAGCATGGCGGTCACGTCGCCGCGGCGCTCGGCCTGGGGTATAGCCGGGTTGAGGTTCAAGCGCGTCACCGCCGGCACCAGGCCGTCGTTGCTGAAGCTAAAAACGGCGTTGAAGTCGTTCTTGAAGTCGGTGTAACGGCCCTTGGTTCGCAGGCTGAGCTGCTTGCTCAGTTTTTGTTCGAAGTTGTAGCCAAAGGCATTGGACTTGGTGGCGATGCCGTCGTTGATCGCGTCATTGAGTTGTGAAGTCGCCCCGGTGGTGGCCGAGGTCTTGACCGTGATCGCGCCGTTGTCGCGCCCCAGCAGGGTGCCGTAGTTCGCGTTCAGCCCGGGCACGCCCGTGGGGTTGCTGAGGTTGGTCAAAGGAATGGGCAGCAGGAAGGTGTTGCGATCGTCCACCAGCTTGATGTTCAGGCTGAGTTCACCGTCGCCCAGCTTGCGGCCCAGGTAAGCACGCAGCAAGCCACCCTGCTCTGCCGTGAACTGGGTGTCGCGGACCGAGTCTGAGCTGCGGTAGAAACCGCCGATGCCCCCGAACCAGCCACCGCCCAGGTCGCCGCCGTAGCGCAGTTCCACACGCCGGGTCTTGTAGTCAGACGTGATCACGCGCACGGCGCCTTCGGGTTCGAGCTTGTTCCTGAAGGTCAGGAAATTGATCATGGCGCCAGCGCCATTGACAGTCAGGATGCCCGAGGTGCCGCCGCGAATGGCCTCCAGCCGGTCGATCATGAGTTCTTGCTTGAGGATCGTGTCAGACAGGGCCGGCGTGTAGAAGACTGGCAAACCGTCTTCCAGCAACTGAACGAACTGCTGCCCGCCACCGGGCAGTCCACGCACCGAGAAGTTGTTCGAGGCTTCGCCACCTGAATCCTCGACCGTGATGCCGGGCACCATTTCCAGCGCGCTGGCCGTGCTGCGCGGTGACTTGCGGTCCAACTGCTCGCGGTCGGCTACGGTGACGGCCACTGAACTCTCGCGCACCGTGCGTTTGAGCGAGGCGCTGCCGGTGATGACGATGCGGTCCAACTGCTCGACCGGCTCGTCGTCCCTGGGTTTGGGTACAGCCGGGGCTGGGGCAGCGGTTGTGGTGGCGGTAGCAGACGGGGCTGGCGCCGTTGTCGGTGGCGCAGTGGTCTGCGCCTGCGCAGCGGCAATCTGCAGCAGCGCCAGTGCCACGGCAGCAGCACTGGGCCGCAGCGTCCAAGGCCCTGTGGCCCGGCCGCCGGGTGGAAGGCACAGCATGTCCGGCACGGGGTGGGCCGTCTCGCAAGAGCCAAGCTTGGCGCGGTGGTTTGACTTCATGGTTGTCTCCTCATACCGGCGCAAGCCGGCGGTCTGATGGGCGTTCGGGCGTGGCCTTCACAACTGCAGGCCTGAGTCAGGACCCGGTCAGTGTGCGCCTTTGCAATCGATTGCTTATTGGGGGAAACGTGAGTCGTGAGCCGCAGATCGACGGAGTCTGGTGCGCTGCCACACCCAGCCCCGGTGGTTGATCCCTGGCATCAGCAGCCAGCCCAAATCGCTGGCAGGAAAGCGCTACGCTGCGGCCCTCAGGCGCTGCCGCTTATCCCTTGTCAGTTGCGTCAGATCCCGGTTGCCAGGGCGGGAGCAGCGCAGTGCGCGGCGATGAAATCTTGGTGGCGCGGCATGGTCTGCACGGCTGCAGCAATACCGCTGCGGATGGCGTTGAGAAACTCTTGGCAGTCGCTGTCGTCGAGCAGATGGGCCAGCGCGTGGGCGCCGCCCGGCAAGATGCCCTGCCCCACCAGCACCTGCAGCCAGCTTGACTCGGCGAAGATGTCGTCAGGCACGCGTTGCAGCCGGCCGTTGCCACGGTACAGCGCCAGCCGTGCGGTCAGACTTTCCGGCTCGGGCAGGTTTTGGCAATGGCGCCAGAACGGGCTGTCCGCGCGTTGCGTGGCCCTGTAGTGCAGCACCAGGAAGTCACGCACCAGCTCGAATTCGCGCGCGCTCTGGCGGTTGAATTCGTCCCGGTCGGCTTCAGCCCAGTCGGCGCCGGGGAAGAAGTTCATCAATCGCGCGATCCCGGTCTGCACCAGGTGGATGCTGGTGGATTCGAGCGGCTCCATGAAGCCACTGGCCAGGCCGAGTGCGACCACGTTGCAGTTCCAGAACTTGCGGCGCCGCCCGGTGGTGAAGCGCAGCAGGCGGGGCTCGGCCAGCACCGGGCCGTCCAAGCCCGCCAGCACAATCTTCAGGGCCTCGTCCGTGTCCATGAAGCGGCTGCAGAACACATGGCCATTGCCTGTGCGGTGCTGCAGCGGGATGCGCCACTGCCAGCCCGCAGCCTGCGCGGTGGACCGCGTGTAGGGCGTCAGCTCGCCGGCCCGGGCACAGGGCACGGCCCAGGCGCTGTCGCAGGGCAACCAGTCGCTCCAATCGTCGAAACCGGTGTGCAGAGTCTTCTCGATGAGCAGGCCCGCAAAACCCGAGCAGTCGATGAACAGGTCGCCTTCGATGCGCTCGCCGTCGGCCATCACCAGCGCGCTGACCCAGCCGTCGAATCGGTCGCCGCGCGCATGCTGCTCCACCCGCAGTACCTTGCCTTCGGTGCGGCGCACGCCGCGGGCTTCGGCAAAGCCCCGCAGAAAGCGCGCGTACAGCCCAGCGTCAAAGTGGAAGGCGTAGGCGATGGCTGAGAGCGGCGAATTGCGTTCGTTCACCGGCCGCTGGAACTTGTTGTTCCAGGCCGCGACGGTGTCCACGCTGTAGGCACCCAGCGGCTCGGCACGCCCGCGCTGGAACTGGCTGAACCAATAGTGGTGAAACGGCACCAGGCCCAGGTCTTGACCGACCGCGGCGAAGGTGTGGATGTAGCGGCTGCCAATCGCCGACCAGTCGACGAATTCGATGCCCAGCTTGAAGCTGGCCTGCGTGGCGCGCATGAACTCGTTCTCGTCGATACCGAGCGAGGCGTTGTACTGCTTGATGGCGGGAATCGTCGCCTCGCCGACGCCGATGGTCGAGATCTCGTCGGACTCAACCAAGCGGATCTCGTAGCGCTGGTGCAGCAGTTTGGCGAAAGCCGCCGCGGCCATCCAGCCGGCGGTGCCGCCACCCAGGATGATGATGCGCTTCAAGCTTGGTTGATCCACGGTGGGTCTCCTCTCGTGTGCCGACTGGAGTGGGTGAGACGAAGTCGACTACGAACCTGTCGCGCCGGCCGCGCCGGCCGCTGGCGCACGCAAGCCGATCTGCCAAGACTGCGGGCCTGCAGCATCACTCCAGGACAGCAGCGCAGAGCAGGCTGTGAAATCAAAAATCGCATCGGCCCAATCAGTGCCGTGGTCCCAGCGCAGGTGCAGGCCGCCGTCATTCAGCGCTGGCAGCACGCTGACGCTGCCTGCAAAGGCGGCGTGGCCGTTGCGCCAACGGATCAGCCGCAGCAGCTGCTCGACCACCGGCTGTTTCAGCGCACGCTCGACTTCCGCCCGGTTGTAGCGGTGGCGATTGATGTCGCGGCCAGCACCCGTGCGGCGCAGCAAGTCCATGTCGTTGCGCCCTGCCAGCAGGCCGACGTAATAGACCTGGGGGACACCGGGCACAAAGAACTGCACGGCGCGTGCCAGCAGGTACGCCGTCTCGTCACCGGCCAACGCATCCAAGTAGGTGCAGTTGACCTGGTAGAGGTCAAGATTGCTCGCCGCAGCGCCAGTGGCCGCGCGGCTGGTGCCGCCCGAGTTGGTATGAATCGCTTCCACCAGCTGGTCGAGTTCGGTCGGCGACAACAGGCCCGATCCTTGACCGGAGTCAGCGGGGTCAGCGGGGTCAGCGCCCACGTCGATGATGCCGATGCCATCGTGCGTGTCGAGCACCGTCACCGCGTTGTGCGGGCGGCAGGCCAGCCAGCGCAGCAGCGGCCCAGCGCTCTTGAAGATCAAGGCGTGTAGCAGCAGCGGCGGCAGCGCGAAGTCATAGACCCAATCGACTTTTTTGGCGACTTCGATCTGCCGCTGGTGGTGGGCGTGCAACTCGACCAGCACCTCCATGCCCAGAGCGTGGGCCTGGCCCGCGATTTCAGCGATGAACGTGAAGGTCTCGGGCAGCATGAAGCAACTGGTGCCAGCGCGCTTGATGGCGTAGCCCACGGCGTCCAGCCGCACCTGTCGGATGCCGTTGGCGGCCAGGGTCTGAAGGATGCCCTGGAGATAGGCCCGACCTTGGGCATGCTCGACGTCGATGTCCAGCTGCTGCGCCGTGAACGTGGTCCACAGGATCTTCGTCTCGCCATTGGCCAAGCGCGTTGCCAACAGCGGCAATCCAGGCCTGGGGCGGTAGATGGCCAGCAACTCGCTCTCAAGGGCACCAGCGGGAAACACGCGGCCCAGCGTGAGAAACAGGCCAGCGTGTTCTGACGCGCTGCCGTGCTTGAGAAAGTTCAGGAACTGCGGGGACTCGGCCGAGACATGGTTGACGATCACGTCGGCCATCACCTCGCATTGCGAAGCCAGCGCCGCAACGTCGTGCCACTGGCCCAGACGCGGGTCGACGCGGGTGTGGTCGATCGGGTCGAAACCCGCATCGGCGCCGTCGATCGGCAGGAAAAACGGCAGCAGATGCAGGCCGCCAAAAACACCGGCCAGCGAACCGCCGGGGCCCAGCAGCTCGGCAAGATCGTTCAGCGTGCCACCGCCGAGCCGGTCGACGTAGGTGATGAGCTGGACAGTGTTCTTCATCGGTGATGTGCAGACGCGGACAGTGCGACGCTGGAAGGCACCATTCTGACAAACTTGAAATCGATTGCAATAGTGGCAAACGCGATGGCGCTGCGGGGTTGCAAGACTTGCAGGGCCGAGGGGCTGGGGGGGCCGATCAAAGCGCACTTCAGCCCTTCGCCCGCGGCGCTTGGCGGGTCTGGCCCATCGCGCGAAAACTGACGGTCAGGCCGGCGCGCTGTCGCGCACCACCAAGTGCACAGGCAGCGTGCGCGGGGCGGCACGCTCGCCGCGCAACAGGCTTTGCAGCGCGTCGACGATTTCGCTTCCAGCCAGGGCCACCGGCTGGTGGACGGTGGTCAGCGGCGGGTCGCTGTAGGTGGCGATGGGCATGTCGTCGTAGCCGATCACCGCCACGTCGCGCGGCACCTCATGCCCGGCGGCGCGCGCCGCCTGCACGGCCTGCAAGGCCAACAAGTCACTGCAGGCCACCACCGCGTCCACACGCTGGCGGCCGGCGAACAGCCGGTCGAGCATCTGACGCGCGGCGATGATCTCAAAAGGCACCGGCAGCTCCAGCCGCGGGTCAAGCTCAATGCCAGCCTCGCGCAAGGCTTGCCAATGGCCTTGGCGGCGCAGCAGCACCTCGGGCAGCTTGGCGTCACCCACAAACGCGATGCGCTTGCGGCCGTGCTGCAGCAGATGGCGGGTGGCCAATGCGCCGCCGGTCACGTTGTCACCGCCGACGCTGCAATACAACTGCTGGGGCAACTGCCCGCCCCACACCACCAGTGGCACTTTGCGGGCCGCCAAGGCGTTGAGTTGGTCATGGTGGCGCCATTGGCCAATGATGACGATGCCGATGGCCTTGCCCGAATCGAACTGTGCGGCGGCCGAGTCCAGCCTTTCCGCGTCCACGCGCGACAACAGCATGTCGTAGCCGCGGTCGGTCAAAGCATCGGCAATGCTGCCGACGATGGACAGAAAAAACGGGTCAGAGATGTGTTGTCGTGCCGCAGCGTCAAAGGGCACCACCACTGCCACGGTCTGGTTTTTCTTGAGCCGCAGGTTCTGCGCGCTGAGGTTGATGCTGTAGTTGAGCGAGCGGGCGAGTTCTTCGACGCGCCCGCGCGTGGCGTCGTTCACGAGCGTGCTGCCGCTGAGTGCACGCGACACGGTCGACACCGACACGCCGGCCAGCCGTGCGATGTCAGCCATCTGCAGGCGTTTGGCTTCGGCGTGGCTGGCCCTGCGCGGCTCGGGCATGGGTTGTTTTGGCGTTCGGATGGTCAATGGAAGGCTGCGATGGGTGCCATCCATTGTCAACCCGGCCCGGCTGTTCCACGCTAGGCGACGCCCGCGGCGCCCCGGCGACACTGGCCTTAACTCGGCAGCCGAACTAGGCGGCAATCGCCCGTTTCCTTCTGACTTAGCGCGCGCCCTGACTCGGAATACTTGTTGCATTGATGGTTGCGCCCTGTGGGCGTGGCCATGTTGACGAACAAGTGGTTCGCTGCCGCGACCGTTCGGCCCGATGCGGGCAACCCGCAGTGCCGATGGCGAGGCATCGAACCCGAAAAAGGGTTCCGTATGCCATACCGCCAGCCCACCCGATCTGCCTGGACGTTGTCACGCACGCCGCGCTGGCTGTCCCACGCTGCCGGGGGCCTGTTGGCCTTTTTCCTGGTGCACTCGGCTGCGGCGCAAAACGTCGACGGCGTGGCTGCGGGCCTGAGCTTGTCGAGCCCCGCGCCGCGCGTCGGCCAGACCGTCACTTTCACCTTGACGGCGCAGAACCTGGGCACTGCCGACATCACTGCGGCCGGTGACTTGCGCCTCATCCAGGACTTCAACACCGACAACAGCGCCGGCAGCGTGGCCTTTGGCGACATCACACCCAGCGGGGCCGATTTCAGCTGCGCCGTGGCGGGCAGCGCGGTCGCCGGCGAGCCCGCGCTGCCAGCCGGCCAGGTGCGGGTGCGTTGCAGCAACAGCGCGCCAGTGCACGCGGGTGCCTCGCGCAACGTCAGCGTCAGTGCGCGCGTGCTCAAGCCGGCGTTGATGCCGGCCTCGGGCAATGTCTACACCGCACAAAGCACCACCCTGCGCGTGCTGCTCAACGCAGCCCTGTGTGAATTCAAGACCGAGACCAGCTCCAACCCCAGCGTGTCTGCCGTGTGCAACGACGCTGCCGCCTCCAGCAACAACCATTTTGATCTGGGCTTCGACGTGCCGGTGCCGTTGATCGACCTGCAACTGCGCAAGGCCGCGGTCATTCCCGGTGGGCAGAGCAATTTCACGCTCGGCCAGAACATGCGCTACCGCTTTCGCATCCAGAACCTGGGCCCTTCGCGGGCCGAAGCGGTGGTGCTGACCGACCGGCTCACCGTCCCGGCCTTCTACACCCTGGCCACACCCACGGTGTTGAATGTCAACGGCGTTGCTGCCGAGGGCGGCTTCATGCTGGACGCCAGCAAGGCCGCCAGTGTGCGCTGCACCCAGGCCGCGGCCAATGCCGACGTGGTTTGTGTTCTCGACAACACCGCCGCCAACAACACCCTGGCGGCCGGGGCCGAAGTCAACTTTGAAGTGGAACTGGTACCCGCCGGTGCCACCAACCTGCCGCCCACCTTCAGCAACGAAGGCCTGGTCTGCGCTGACGAAACCGCTGTGTACGAAAGCAACGGCGCCTGCAGCCGCGCGCCGGGCGGCTCAAACAACAACCTCGCCGCTGCCAGCGACATCGTCTACGCCTGCACCGACTGGTCCATTGTCAAGACCACCGTCACCCCAGGCCCTGTCAGCGTCAACCAGCCAGTCGAATACCGCCTGGTGCTGCGCAACCTTGACTGCAGCACGACGCCGCGGCTGCGCGTGCAGGACCTGCTGCCCGAGAACTTCGAGCTCGTCACCAGCGGCGCCAACGCGCCGAGCGTGACCCTGGGCAGCTTCGTCACTGCAGCGCCGTCCACCGTCACCGGCGCCAGCCTGGCGTGCACGCCCACGCCGGCCACGTTGACCGCGCCCAACCAGGCGCAGACCGTCAACTGCAACATCGAGTCCACACCCGGCCCGCTGGGCGCCAGCGGCTTCCCTGGCAGCACCAACGCCAACAACACGCTGACCATTCGCCTGGTGGCCGTGCCCAGGGACCCGTACTACACCGGCCCGTTTCTGCTCGACCGCAGCAATACCGCCACGGTGTCGGTGGGGCTGGACGACGGCGGCAACCCACTGTCAGTGGACCTGGTGCCTGGCAACAACAGCTCCAGCTCGGTCATCCAGGTTGCCAACAGCAGCCTGGCCGGCCGGGTCTTCAACGACCTGAATGGCAACGGCCTGCAAGACGGCAGCAGCCCGGGCCTTGACGAAGGTATCGGCAACGTCACGCTGACACTCAGCGGCACCGACGCCTTTGGCAACGCGGTGCTGCGCACGACCACCACCAGCAACACGGTCGGCGCCACGCGCGGCGACTACGTCTTCGACAACCTGCCGCGCGGCACCTACACGCTGACGCAGACGCAGCCGGCCGGTTACGCCAACAGCGCCGGCACACCGCCAGCACCGAGCGCGGGTGGCACCTACACGGCCGCAGCCAGCGCCAGCACCTCCACCTACAGCGGCGTGGTCTTGCCACTCGCAGCCGTGGGCAGCGGCTACAACTTTCCGGAAATGTTGCCCGGGGCGGTGATCACCGGCACGGTCTACAACGACCGCGACCGCAGTGGCACACAGAACGGCAGCGAGCCTGGCATCCCGGACGTGACGCTGGGCCTGTACCCCGGCGGCAGCTCCTGCCCGGCCAGCGGCAGCCTGCCCGGCGGCGCCCTGCAAACGGTGCTGAGCAACGCCAGCGGCGCCTACAGCTTCACGCCTGTCGTTTCAGGCAACAGCTATGTGATCTGCCAGCAGCAGCCCACCAGCCATGGCGACATCACGCCGCTGCCCGGCAGCGGCAACAGCACGCCCGGCGCCAACCAGATCAACGTGCCCAACCTGCCCAGCACGGGCTCGGCGGGCAATGACTACCCCGAAGCCCTGGCCGGCATCAGCGGCACGGTGTTTGTGGACGTCAGCGGCACGGCTGCCAACAACAACAACGGCGTGCAGAACGCCGGTGAACCCGGCCTGGGCAGCGCACTGGCTGGCGCTGGCGTACCCATCACCTTGACCGGCACGCTCAGCAGCAACGGCAGCGCCGTCGCGCCCCTCACGGTGACGACCGCAGCCGACGGCAGCTGGCGCTTCGATGACCTGCTGCCGGGCACCTACACCGTCAGCGAGGGCCCGATTCCCGCGGCGCTGGGCAGCTTCAACGACGGCATCAACACCGCCGGTTCGGTGGCTGGCGGCGGCAGCGCTGGCACGGCAGGCACGGTCGGCGACAACGCCATCCGCGGCATCAGCCTGGCGGCATCCGGCATCAGCACCGGCAACACCTTTGCCGAGTTGCCCCGTGCGGCCATCCGTGGCCTGGTCTACATCGATGCCAACCGCGACAGCGCACTCACCGCAGCCGACTCCGGCCGGCTGGGCGGCGTCACCATTGAATTGCGCCAAGGCGGCAACTCCTGCGCCAGCGCTGCGCTGCTGGGCAGCACTGTCACGGCAGCCGACGGCAGCTACAACTTCCCCGGCGGCAGCGTGTCGGCGGCGCAGTTGTTGGCGGGTCTGAACTACCGCGTGTGCCAGCTGCAGCCCACAGCCTGGGGCGACGGTGCCACCAACCCCGGGCCTGGCGCCACCTCGCCAGCAGCCAACGAAATCGCGCTGAACAACCTGCCGGCCAGCGGCTCAGCCAACAACAACTTCGGCGAATTCGCGGCCTCACTGGCTGGCTCGGTCTACCGTGACTTCGGTTCGGGCACGGCCGCCAACGACGACAACGGGGTGCGCAACGCCGGGGAACTGGGCATCGCGGGCGTGCCGATCACGCTGCTGAACAGCGGCAACGGCGCCAGTGTGGTGCTCAACACCGACAGCAGCGGCAACTACAGCTTCACCGACCTGCCGACCGGAACCTACACGCTGAGCGAGGGCGCAATTCCCGCCGCATCCGGCAGCTTCGCCAATGGCCGCACGACGGCCGGCACGGTGAATGGCGCGGCCGCCGGCATTGCCGGCAACGACACCATCACCGCCATCGCGCTGCCTGCAGGTGGCTTGGGGCTGAACCACAACTTCGGTGAACTCAACCCGGCAGCGGGCATCAGCGGCACGGTCTACATCGACCGCAACCGCGACGGCCTGCTCAGCGCCGCCGATCCTGGCCGCCTGCCCGGCGTGAGCCTGCGTCTGGTCGACGGCATCAGCTGCGCCGGCAACGTGCTGGCCACGGTGCTGACCGACGCGGCCGGCAACTACACCATCACCAACGCCAACCTGACGGCGCCCGCGCAGCTGGCCAGCGGCCGGCCCTACAGCGTCTGCGAAACCCAGCCGGTGGGCTATGGCGAGGGCAGCGTCAACCCCGGCACGGGGGGCAGCACGCCGGGTGCCAACCAGATCGTCATTGCAAGCTTGCCGGCAGCCGGCTCCAGCAACAACAACTTCGGCGAACGGGCCGGCAGCCTGGCCGGCCGGGTCTTCCTGGACGCTGCCAACGACGGCCTGTTCAACGCCAGCGACAGCGGCATCGGCGGGGTTGTCATGACCCTGAGCGGCGGCGCCAGCGGACTCACAACCACCACCACAGCGGCCGATGGCAGCTGGCGTTTTGACGACCTGGTGGCTGGCAGCTACGACGTGGTGGAGCAAGCGGCACAACCCAGCGTCAGCGTGGCTGGCGTCAACGTGACGACGCTCAACGGCCAGACCCGACCCGGCAACGTGGCAGGCGTGCCCAGCGGCACCGCCACGCCCGTGGCCACCACACCCAGCGCGGTGCGTGGCATCACGCTGGCCGCCGCTGCCGACTCGGTGAACCACGACTTTGCCGAAATCCTGCCTTCCCAGGTGAGTGGCAGTGTCTACGACGACAGCAACAGCGACGGCACGCGCCAGCCGCTTGAAGCCGGCTTCGTCGGTCAACCCATCGTCTTGACGGGCACTGACGACCAGGCTCAGCCGGTGAGCTTGAACACCAACACCGACAGCACCGGCACCTTCAGCTTCCCCAGCCTGCGCCCGGGCAGCTACACGCTGACCCAGCCCAACCAGCCCGCGGGCACGGTGGGCGGCATCACCACGCCGGGCAGTGCCGGTGGCACAGCCACGGCCGTGGTCACCACGCCGTCAGTCATCGGAGGTTTCGCGCTGCTGCCGGGACAGTCTTCGACCGGCAACTTGTTTGGCGAAGGCGGCAACTCGCCTGACGTTGTCGTCAGCAAAACCAACAGCCCCAGCAGCTTCACCGAGAACAACCCCGGCAGTTACACCCTCACGGTGCGGAACAGCGGCCCATTGCCGACGACCGGCGTCTACACCGTCACCGACACCCTGCCCGCCGGCTTGAGCGTGGTGCCCGCCACGCCGCTCGCACCCAACCCGCGCGGCGTGGGCTGGGTCTGCAGCGTGGCTGGCCAGGTGGTGACCTGCACCAGCAGCGACGTCATCGGCGCCGGCGGCAGCAACCCCAACCCCATCACGCTGGACGTGCTGGTGGCCAGAGGTGCCTGCACGACGCTCCCGTGCACGCTGAACAACCGGGTGTCTGTCATTGGCGGTGGTGAAACACCGCCGCGCACGCCACAACCGCCCGAGCTGGCCAACCCGCCGCTGTGCACCGCGCCTTTGCCCACCCAAAACGTCTGCCTGCGGCCCACGCCGGTGCAACAAGCCGGGGGTGTCTCCGGCACGGTCTGGCTGGACCTGAACCACGACCGCAGCCTGAATGCCGGCGACGTGCGCAAGCCCGGCTTCCTGGTGGAAGTGCTCTCACCCAGCGGCGTGCTCGAACGCACCGCCATCACCGACGCCCAGGGCAACTACATGGTGCAGAACCTGGTGCCTGGCATCGGCTACGAGGTGCGCTTCCGCGACCCCGTCACGGGCGCCTACTACGGCAACCCGGTCTCAGCCGATCCAGCCGGTGGCAACGACCCACGGGCACTGGCGCCGCGCGGTGTCGTGCCGGCCGGCTCGATCCAGAACATCACCGTGCCCGGCAATGACGCCGTGCGCATCAACCAAAGCTTGCCGCTGGACCCCACCGGCGTGGTCTACGACAGCGCCAGCCGCCTGCCCATCGCTGGCGCCGTGGTCGAACTGCTGGGGCCGGCAGGTGACCCGTTACCCGGCGCCTGTGTGCTGGGTGGGACCAGCCGGCTGGTCACCGCCACCAGCGGCACTGGCGTCGTGCCCGGCGGCTACGGCTTTTGGCTGATCAGCCCGGCAGCGGCCGGTTGTCCCGGCAATGGCAACTACCAACTGCGCGTGACACCACCGGCGGGCTACGTCAACAGTGGTCGGCCGTCTGACGGCAGCCCCGACTTCACTTCACCCACGCTGCCAGCCGCAGCACCTGCATTGGCCATACCCGCCAACTGCCAGGCCTTCAGCCCTGGCAGCCCGTGCGTGGTGCAGAACCAGGCCACACCGCCCCAGGGCGCCCAGCCCACGCCGTACTTCTTCAGGCTGCCGTTCTCGCCAAACGCACCCAACGCGCCCGGCGGTGTTGCCAACGTGGTGGGCAACCACATCCCGCTGGACCCCTTTGGCGGCACGCGATTCGTCATCAGCAAACAAGCCAGCACGGCCAAGGCCGAGGTCGGTGACCCCGTCCGCTACACGGTCGTGGTGCGCCATGTGGAGGGCCCGGCCCTGCCCAACGTGCGGGTCGACGACAGCCTGCCGGCGGGCTTCCGCTACGTGGGCGGCACTTTCCGCATCAACAACGTGCTGCAGAGCGACCCGGCCGGCAGCCCTGGCCCCCGGCTGAGCTTCGCGCTGGGCAGCCTGCCGATCAACGGCCAGATCACCTTCACCTACGTGCTGCGGGTGGGCGCTGGTGCCCAGCAGGGCGACGGCATCAACTCTGCCCAGGGTGTGTCGAGCAACGGCGCACAGGAGCTGCGCTCGAACGTCGCCCGCGCCAAGGTGCAGGTGGTGGGCGGCGTCTTCAGCAACGAGGCCTGCGTGGCCGGCAAGGTCTACGTGGACTGCAACAACAACATGGTGCAGGACCGCGAGGAGCTGGGCATTCCCGGTGTGCGGCTGGTGCTGCAGGACGGCACCACCATTGCCACCGACAGTGAAGGCAAATACAGCTTCTGCGGCCTGCCCCCGCGCACCCATGTGCTGAAGCTGGACGCTCTGAGCATGCCCCGCGGTTCACGCATCGTCACCAGTTCCAGCCGCAATGCAGGCGACGGCCATTCGATCTTCCTGGACCCGAAAAACGGCGAGCTGCACCGTGCCGACTTCATTGAAGGCTCGTGCAGCAACACCGTGCTGGAGCAGGTCAAGGCCCGCCGCAGCCAGGGCGAGGTACGGGCTGTGGAGACCGAAAAAACCGGCAGCCCCGCGCTGAAGTTCGAGGGCAAGGCACCCGGCTACCCGCAGCAAGGCACCGACAGCGCCAATCAGGCGCCGGTCAAGCCGCGTGAGCCTGCTCCAAACCCCAGCCCACCCGTCACGCCCAGCCGGCCCGAGCAGAACACGCCGGTGCCGCAGCTGCCCGCAGCGTCACAAAACACCCAACGCAAGTGAGGGGCGACACATGAAACGCATCGCCACGGCTCCTTCCACAGTCACCGCGCGCAGAGTCACCTCGCAAGCGGTGAGCTCACTCACCGCCGCCGGCATGCTGGCCGGCGCCTTCCACAACCCCCTGGCGATGGCACAGGACGCCAAACGCTGGGAACCACCCGTGGGTGCACCCACCTCACCCGCGCCCAAAGCGCTGAACCAGGGCGCCTACGCAAGCAACGTCGCCGTTTCCCGGGTGGTCGTGGAAGTCGCCCGCGACGGCCTGCCTGCCGACGGCCAAACCGCCACTCCGGTGACGGTTCGGCTGTTTGGCGCCGACGGCAAGCCGCTGGCAAGCGAGGCCTTCATCACGGTCGAAGCCAGCGGCGGCCGGGTGCAAGTGCCCGGCGCCTTGACCGACGAAATCGGCCCCGGCCGGCGTGACGGCGACCGCATCGTCAAAGGCACCCAGGTCAAGGTGAGCGGGGGCAGCACGCGCTTCAACCTGATCGCCCCCGAGCAGCCGCAAGACGTGCGGCTGCGCGTCACCGCCGGCGCGGCACAAGCCGAAGGCACGGTCAGCTTCGTTCCAGAGTTGCGTGACCTGCTCGCCGTGGGTTTGGTCGAAGGCGTCTTGCGCCTGTCCAGGCGCGACCCCAACACCATCCAGCCGGTGCGCCTGGACGACGGTTTCGAGCGGGAAATCCGCCGCTTCTCGCGCCAGTTCAACCAAGGCCGCGGTGACGCCGCGGCGCGCGCCGCGTTCTTCCTGAAGGGCAGGATCAAGGGCGACGCGCTGCTGACCGCCGCCTATGACTCCGACAAGGAGACCCGCGCCCGCTTGCTGCGCGACATCCAGCCCGAGGCCTTCTATCCGGTCTACGGCGACAGCTCGGTCAAGACCTTTGACGCCAGGTCAGCCAGCAAGCTGTACGTGCGCATCGACAAACACAAGAGCTACCTGCTGTACGGCGACTTCGCCACGGGTGACGGCTTTTCGCAGCCCACCAGCGGCGGCATGGTGGCCCCCACGCAACTGCGCAGCCTGGGCGCCTACAACCGCACGCTCACGGGTGGGCGTGGCCACTGGGAAAACTCCGTCGGTGTACTGAACGTGTTTGCAGCCAACGACACGCTGAAGAAGGTAACCGAAGAACTGCGCGCCTTTGGCACCTCCGGGCCCTTTGTGCTGCGCAACAACTCGGCGCTGGAGAACAGCGAAAAGATCGAGATCGTGGTGCGGCGCAAGGACAGCCCCAGCACCATCAAGTCGGTGCTGCCGCTGCGCCGTTTCGACGACTACAGCTTCGAGCCCTTCTCCGGCCGCATCCTGCTGAGCCGGCCCCTGCCCAGCATCGACCCCGACGGCGACCCCACCTCGCTGCGCATCAGCTACGAGGTCGACCAGGGCGGTGAACGCTTCTGGGTCGGCGGCGCTGACGGCCAGGTCAACCTGGGCAAACGGGTCACGGTAGGCGGCTCGTTTGTACAGGACCAGAACCCGCTGTCGCCCTACAAGCTGGGCTCGGTCAACCTGGGTGCACAAATCAACGCCACCACGCGCGCCACGGCCGAAGTCGCGCGCAGCGAAGGCACGCTCTGGAGCAGCGCTGCGGGCTTCTCAACCAACCCCACCTTTGCAGCCAGCGAACAACGGCTGGACCAGGCCGGCAGGGCCGCCCGCGTGGCCCTGCAACACCAGGGCGAGAGCACCATGGTGGAGGCCAGTGCGGTCAAAACCGGGCGCGACTTCTACAACCCGGACTCAGCGCTGCAACAAGGGCGCAGCGAAGGCGTTTTCAAAGGCAGCTTCACCTTGCGCAAGGTCTGGCGCTTCTTTGTCGAGTTGATCGGCAGCAAAGACAGCACCAACGGCGGCCGGCGCGTCGGCGCAGTCGCCGGTGCGGAGTTGAAGGTCAACGACAAGCTCACCGTCATGGCTGGCGTGCGCAAGGCCGAGGAAAACGCTGCCTGGAATGGCAACGGCACGCTCATCACTCCCAACCCCACGCCCAGCAGCAGCAGCAGCCCGACGGGTGGCTTGTTCGGCGGTATCGACCCCCTGGTCATCAACCCCAGCACCGGGGTTGCCAACCCGCGCTACGCGCTGCTGCCAGCGGCCAGGCCGTCACAAGGCGTGGCGATTGACGCCACCACCGTGTTCGTGGGTGCCAGCTACCGCGCCACCCAGGGCCTCACGCTCAGCGGCATGGCCGAGGGCAGCGTGGTGGGCGACGACAAGCGCCGCTTCATGCTGGGCGCGTCTTACCAGATGGGTGAACGCAGCCGCATCTACGCCAACTACGACAACCAGGCTGGCGTCACCTCAGCCTACGGCGCCAACCGCTCACGCGCTTTCAGCCTGGGCGCCGAGACCAACTACATGCCCGGTGGCGACATCTTCACCGAGTACCGCCTGCGTGACGCCACCGGGCGCGACGCGCAATGGGCCAGCGGCGTGCGCAACACCTGGGCACTGCGCGAAGGCATCACCGCCACCACGGCGGCCGAATATGTGAGCGTGCTGAACGGCCAAGGCGGCAGCGCAGCCGCCGTGGCGCTGGGCCTGGACTACACCGCGCACCCGCTGTGGAAGCTGGGCACACGGCTGGAAGCGCGCCGGGTGTTCAACAACAAGGCCACGCCTGAGAACGACCGCAGCAACTCACTGCTTTCAACCGTGACACTGGCCAGAAAGCTCAACCGCGACTGGACGCTGCTGGTCCGCAACTACATGCTGATCAACAGTTATGCCAGCACGCCCGCGACGTCCAACAACGGCTTGGCGCTGCCAGTGGTGACCACCGCCAGCGGCTACCGCGCCTTGCAGAACCGCTTCCAGGTGGGAGCGGCGTTCAGGCCGGTGGACAGCAACCGCTGGGACGCCTTGACCAAGTACGAATACAAAACCAGCCGCAACGCCGACGGCCTGCTGGGCCTGCGCGAACAGGTGCACATGGCGTCGCTGCACGGTGTTTATCACCCGTCAAGGCCGCTGTGGTTCAGCGGGCGACTGGCGGCCAAATCGCGCCAGGAACTGGGCTTGTCCGCCGATGGCCCGACCCGCTACACCGCCTGGATGGCCAGCGGCCGTGCGGTCTACGACATCACCGAGAGCTGGGACATTGGTTTGATGGCCGCCAGCCTGCAAGGCCGCGCGAGTGGCGGCGGGGGCAGTTCAGGCTGGTCGCGCCAGTACGCTTACGGCATCGAGGCCGGTTACGCGCTGCAATCGAACCTGTGGCTGTCGGCCGGCTACAACTTCCGAGGCTTCGCCGACAAGGACCTGACGGCTTCGGAATACACCAACAGCGGCGTGTACCTGCGGCTGCGCTTCAAGTTCGACGAAGACCTGTTCCGTGGCAACGACCGCGGCGTCAACCGCAGCTTGAACCGCGCCAATTCCAGCGAGGGCACGCCATGACCCGCGCTGTGCACCCCACCCCCACACGCCTGCACACCACCCACGCCGGGACTCGCACCATGAACCCACGCACCCTGCTCGCCAACCGCATCCGCATCCGCATCCGCATGCGCATCCGCATCCCCATCCGCATTGGCGCCGGTATCCTGGCTGCCCTTAGCGTCAACACCGGCTTGCTGGGTCACGCCACCGGGCAGACGCTGGCCGAACCGGCCCAGCGCATCAGCGACCCCGTCATCCACGCCGACTACGCCAGCTACACCGCGCAGCAAAAGCGCATCCAGGCGCTGAACGACAGCGCCCGCCACCGCGTGGCGTCCTACAGCCTGTCCAAGGCTCAGTGCTGGTTGGACGTCAGCTTTCACGAGTACAGCCGCAATGACCGCAGCCCGTTTCCCCAGGCGGCGCTGACCGAGAGCTTCAGGATCACCGACTATCTGGCCCGCGGTGGCGACCCTGCAAGCCCCAGCAACCCAGCCGCGCAGACCCCTCTCGTCAACAACGCCGAGCGCTTGCGCCCCGACCTGTGGACCCTGGCTGAACAGTTGAAACAACAGGCTGGATACCGCTGTGCTGAACAGCGCCTGGCCTGCGCCGAGGTTGAGCTGGTGCACGCCGGCAATGAGATCAAACAACAAGGCTGGCGTCACGCCAAGCCATATGTGCAGATTGCTGAAGACCAGTTCTGGGAAGCGCAGGCTGCGGCCAACGCCTGCAACCCGCCGCCCACGGCCAGCCTGGCTGCACCACCGCCACCCACACAAACCGCGCCAATCGCCCCTGTGCCGGTCATCCGCGAAGCCAACGTGTTGTTCAACTTCGACAAGCGCGACATTCCCAACGTGCGGGTGATGACTCTGGAGCGTCTGGACCGTTTGCTTGCCGAGTTGATGGTCGGCACCATGACCGCACAACGCATCACCGTCACCGGCCACGCCGATATCTCCAACTTCACCGGTGACAACCAATACAACGTGCGCCTGGCCCGCGACCGCGCCGAGATCATCCGCACCTACATGGCGGCCAAAGGCATCCCGTTTGGGCTGATCACGGTCGATTCAAAGTCTGACACCCAACAGGTCGCACCCTGCGAACGCAAGCGCGGCAGCCAGGCAGAGTACCAGGAGTGCTTGCTGCCGAACCGGCGTGTGGAGGTTGTGGTGGAGGCGGTGCGGGCGGCGCGTTGAGCGACTTGCGAGCCGCTGCGATGCAGCCTGTGGCCGATGCGACCTCATCGGCGCCAGGCGCCAGTCAGGCAAAGACCACGGGCTTGATCTTCAGCCGCTGGGCGTTTCGTGCCATCACCCGGTCCAGCGTGGCGATGCCTTTGGCCCGCGCATTGGCCGCGCATGCCAGGTGCAGCGCATCACCGGCACGCAAGCCCTTGGCCGGGTCGAGCGTCAACAACGCGGCCGTGTGAAGGTCCGCGGCTGCAACGGGCAATAGCTTCAGGTCATTGGCAACCAGGCGCTCAAAACGCTCCCAGGCTTGATGCGCTTGGTCAGCATCGAGTTGACCGCTGCGCTGCTTGATACCCAGGGCGCTGGCGAACTCCGGCACACACCAGCTTGCACTCACAAGCTCCAGCCGGGTAGCGGCATACCACCGGGCTACGGCGGCGCTGGACGGCTCCATCACGAGCAGCGCGACGACAGCGCTGGTGTCGACATAAACCATGCGTTGACTGGCGGCTCAGCTCACTACAAAGGCAACGGATGAGCCAG
>Ga0105047_10006901_pt1 | contig 19197 bp, 14 predicted proteins | sample MAT04_FD_78384 | JGI IMG/M metagenome (GOLD analysis project Ga0105047, IMG submission 78384) | Freshwater microbial communities from Lake Fryxell liftoff mats and glacier meltwater in Antarctica - MAT-04 (megahit assembly) | ecosystem: Environmental > Aquatic > Freshwater > Ice > Liftoff... | reverse complement strand
CCGGCCGCGGTGGTCGCTGAGGCGGAAGGCGCTGCCGAGCTGGTCGGTGCCTGTAAAGTCGGGCGCAGAGTCGCCGACTGCGAGTGGTTGCATGAGCAGAGGGTAGTGGGGGGCGAGAGGGGGTGGCAAAGCGAGGGTGCCCGCGGCTGTTTCGCCTTGAGCGGGCCGCCGCACAATCCGATAGCCCGGGGATGATCTCGGCGCTGACCAACATTTCGTCGCTGCGGGCGAACACGGCGATGGGGTCGGCGGGTCGTGACGTTTAGCGGTCGCTTGAGCGGCTCTCGACGGGCAAGCGGATCAACCGTGCCGAGGACGACCCGGCGGGGATGGTCGCGGTCACGAAGTTCAAGTCGCGCATGGCGGAGATTGGGGGCGAGCTGAAGGGCATGGTCCAGGAAGAGGCGATGCTCGGCGCTCGCGAGGGCGCGACCAGCGCGCTATCTGACATCCTTGTGAGGGTGCGCGGGCTGCTGGTCAGCGGGGCCAACCGCGATGCGCTCTCTTTTGATGAGCGCGCGGGATTGCAGCTCGAGCTGGATGGGCTGCTGGGCGCGATTGACTTTGTAAGTCAGACGTCGCGGTTCAAGGGCATCCAGCTGCTGACGGGCTACAACACGACGAACCTCGGGCGCGGCGCCGCGACGGACGCAAACGGGGCGACGCTGGGCCTGGCGGACCTCAAGAGCGGCGGGGCGCTGAACCTGCTGACGGGCGATCTGGATAGGGCCCAGAAGGTTATCGAGGCGGCCTCGCGGACGGTGAGCAGCGACCGCGCGAGTCTGGGCGGGCGGCTGGTGCAGATGGACGCGCTGCGGGGCGCGCTAGAGACTGAGCGGCAGAACATCGAGAGCGCGCGCTCGCTGATTGAGGACGCCGACTACGAGGAGGAGACGGGGAGGCTCGTACGCGGGCAGACGCTGGAAGAGATTGCGCGGTTCGTCAAGCAAATGGCGGAAGAACAGCGAGCATCGGCGGTGCTGGAGCTGCTCAAGGGCGTCAAGCGGGGGGCTTGAGAGCGGCGCGAGTAGCGCACGCGCGGGGGCGCTGACGGCGCAGCTATGCTGCGCGCGTGAGCGCTGAACTTCAAGCGATGTTGCGGGTAGCGATGTGGGCGACGAGCGTGGCCGGGGGGCTGTGCCGCGAGATGCAGGCTGGGATCGTCACGGGCGTGCGCGCTGGCGGCGGCGAGCACAAGGCCGACGGGAGCGATGTGACGGTGGCGGACTACGCCTCGCAGGCGCTGCTGGTTCACTTGCTGGCGTCACGGGTGGAGATGCCGTGCGTGGTGGCGGAGGAATCTGCGGCGGCGCTGGCGGCGCGGCCGGACTTGCTGGCGGCCGTTACTGGCGCGTTGGAGCGCAGCGGGCTGTGGAAGAATGCGAGTGCTGAAGATGTGCTTGAGGCGCTGCTGTTTCGGGCTTGGGATGGGCGCGGGGCGGCGGGTGCGGGCGAGCGTGGGCGATACTGGACGATTGATCCGATTGATGGGACCAAGGGCTACGCCACGGGGCGGCAGTTTGCGGTGTGTGTGGCGCTGATCGAGGATGGGCGTGCGGTGCTAGCGGTACTGGCGTGCCCGAACTTGCCGCTGGCCGGCGCGGCGGCGCTGCTGACTGGAGCCAGCGAAGAAGCTGGATTCGGCGGTGGAATGAGCCCTGTCGGCGGCGGCACGACGATTGGCTGCGTGGCGGACGGCCCTGTGGTGCAGTGCGCGTGCGATGGATCTGCGGGCGATGAGCGCGGGTGGCAAGCGGTGGGCGTGCGAGGTGCGGAGGTCGGCAGGCCGGCGGTGTTTACCTTCGCGGTTGAGCCCAGCGAGGGGCGCGTGTTGGACCTGGCGCGAATTGGCGCGGGGCTGATTGAGCTTGGTGGGTCAGGCGGGCGTGGTGGGCTTGACGCGTTAAGTGGACTGGGCGCTCCAACCGGGCTGGGCATGCCGCTAAGTTGTGATAGCCAGGCGAAGTACGCGCTGGTGGCGCGCGGCGATGCCGACGTCTATTACCGCCCGCCACGGCGGAGCAGCGAGAAGGTTTGGGACCACGCGGCGGGGTGCTTGATCTTGGAGCGTGCGGGCTGCGTGGTGACGGATGTGCGTGGGCGCGGGCTTGATTGGCGTGAGCCGGTGCTGAGCCGTACCAGTGGGGTGCTGGGCGCGCCGGCGGGCCTGCACGCGCGTGTGCTGCGCGTGCTGGGTGGGGCGTCGGGCGGGCCGGCGAGCGGGAAGTAAGCCAAGGCAGGCCGAATCGCGTTTTTGGGGATGGTGTGGCGGCGCTCTCGACGCGTGCGTCGTCTCGTGGTATATTGCGGCGGCCGGGCGGGCGCGACGGTCGGTCGCGTGGCTTGGGCGGTGAGCACACACAGGAGCAGGGTCATGGCGAAGAAGGCAGCAGCTAAGAAGGTCTCGAAGCAGGCGGTGGGCAAGAAGATCGCGAGCAAGCCGGCGGGGAAGGGCGCGAGCAAGGCGGGAAGCAAGGTGGTGGGCAAGGCGGCGGGCAAAGCCCTAGCGAAGCCGCTGAAGGTTAATAGCGGCAAGGGCGCGACGCCGGGCGAGCTGGGTGCCAAGCTGGTTGAGACATTTAATAAGGATCATAAGAGCGAGTGGATCTTGAGCGTTTGGGACAAGCAGGTGCGGTCGATCGAGGGAAGCGGCGACCTGCACGTGGGGCCCAAGGCGATCATGGGCAAGTGGGCGTGGTGGGATTCCACGTCCCTCGTGCTGGGCAGCGCGGCTGAGGGCCCGTACGTGGGCGCGACGGGCTTTGCGGTGCGGTTTACGATGCATGTGAAGGATCGCGCCTCGGGCAACGAGACGCGGATGAGCGAGGTCGGCGTTTACACCGTCAAGAACGGAAAGATCGTGCAGGAAGAGTTTATGTACGGCGGCCACGCGTGAGCGGGTTGGCGAGGCGGTGAGGGGTTCGGCGCGGCGGAACGCTTTTCACGCAAACGCAAGACAGCGAGGTGCAGAAGCCGGAGACCTGAGCGACGACGCCGGGCATCGGCATCGCTCACCCTCTTGGCTCTCAGCCCGGGTCTGCGTGTGGGTCGCGGTGCATCTCGGCTTTACGGTCGGCCCAGCGGCTCTTGAGCGTGTGCTCGATCTTCAGCAAATCAAGGCACTTGGCGACGACAAAGTCAATAATTTCATCGAGCGTCTGCGGCAGCAGGTAGAAGCCGGGGTTGGCCGGCGCGATGATGCCGCCGGCGAGCGTGACGGCCTCCATATTGCGAATGTCAATGAGGCTCAGCGGGCTTTCACGGTGGACGAGCACGAGCGTGCGGCGCTCTTTGAGCGTGACCATGGCCGCGCGGCCCAGCAGGTTGCTGCCGCTACCGGTGGCGATGTAACCAAGGGCGGTCGAGGAGCATGGGACGACGACCATGCCGTCGTGCAGGAAGCTGCCGCTGGCGATGACGGCACCGACGTCTTTGTGCGGGTGGACGAAGAAGCGGGTGTTGGTCAGCTCGGCCTCGCGGCTGGCGAGCACGGGCGTGAGCTGGCTGAGGTTGAGCTTGGTGACGCCGAGCTCGTCGTGTAATAGCTGGCGGCCGTATTCGGTGGCGACGAGGTGGACCTCGTGCCCGCCGAGAAGGAGTGTTTCGAGCAGTCGGGTGGCGTATTTGGCACCGGAGGCCCCGGAGATCCCGACGACGACACGCTTGGGGTTGGTCATGTTTTTGTCGCGCGCGTGGGTTTGGTCGCGCGCGTGGATGGACGCGTAGGTGTGTGCGGCGTGAGGGGGACGGCATGGTAGCGCGGGATGAGGCGATGCCAGCCTTGGGCGGTGGGGTTAAGCGGGGGCCCGTGTTGTGGCGGCTTGGTGCGCGTTGGCACGTGTTGGTCTGTTCTGGGCACCGGGCTCAATCTACCATCGGCCCATGGGTCAGCAAGAGCAGGCGGGTGACGGTTCGCACGGGCACGGCGCGGGGGTACACCCGCTGGAGCAGCAACGCCGCGCTAATCGCGACGGGGCGGCGAAGCTGGGCTTCCGGCCTTATGGCGAGCGTGTCGATGGGCTGCTGAGCCTGGCCGAGGCGCGGGCGAAGTATGACGACGCGGCGAACACGGCATTCAACGAGGCGACGGCGCGCGCGAAGGCCAATCCAAGCTCCAGTGGGGGCTCCAGTGGGGGCTCAGCCGGGGGAACGGCCGGGGGAACGGCCGGGGGAACGGCTGTCGTTGACGGCAGGCCTGAGGTCAAGGTCGCGGGGCGGGTGATGCTGAGCCGTGATAACGGCAAGCTGATCTGGATGACGCTGCGCGACCAGAGCGGCGACTTGCAGGTGGCGGTCTCGGCGCGAGACGTACCTGATGTACAGTTTGCGCTGGGCAAGCTGATTGATCTGTCTGACATCGTGGTCGTGCAGGGCCGGCTGATGAAGACCAAGACCGGCGAGCTGACGGTGTGGGCGACGGGGCTTGATCTGGCGTGCAAAAGCCTGGTGCAGCCGCCGGAGAAGCACGCGGGCCTGGCTGATGTTGAGCTCCGCTATCGCCAGCGGTACGTAGACATGTGGGCGAACCCTGAGACGGCGCGGGTGTTTTCGCTACGGTCGCGGATCGTGGCACGGCTAAGGCGCGTGCTGGACCAGCGCGGGTACCTTGAGGTTGAGACGCCGATGCTGCAGACGCTGGCGGGGGGCGCGGCGGCGCGGCCGTTTGTCACGCACATGAACGCGCTGGGGATAGAGCTGTTCATGCGGATTGCGCCCGAGCTGTACCTGAAGCGGCTGCTGGTGGGGGGTATGCCGCGGGTGTACGAGATCAACCGCAACTTCCGCAACGAGGGGCTGGACAAGCAGCACAACCCTGAGTTTACGATGCTGGAGGCGTACTGCGCCTTCGGTGATGTGCGGACGGTGATGGACCTGACCGAGTCGCTGATTCGTGAGGCGGCAACGCTGGTGGCGGTTGGGCTTGAGGACGCGGCGCGTGGGGGCGGGAAGGAGGGCGCGTTGCCCGAGGGCGCGCTGCCGACGGAGCTGAAGCTGCCGTTCGGCGAGCTGCTGATCGACTACGGCGCGCCGTTCTTGCTGGCGCCGTACCCCGAGCTGTTCGAGAAGAACCTGGGTTGCAAGATGACCGACACGGACGCGGTGCTGCGGGTGGCGCGTGAGCGCGGCGTGAAAACGCAGGGCATGGACCCGATCCTGGTCGTCAACGCGCTGTTCGAGGCCTTCGCCGAGAAGACCGTTGACCCCACGCGCCCGACGTTCATTACCGACTATCCGGCGGCGATCTCGCCGCTGACGCGCCCGAAGCCCAGTGACCCGGTGCTGGCCGACCGGGCCGACTTGTTCATCGGGGGCATGGAGATCGCGCCGCACTACACCGAGCTGAACGATCCGGACGTGCAGGCGGCCAAGTTTCGCGAGCAGCTCGCCAGCGCCGATACGGAGAAGGCCAAGGAAGAGGCGACGTTCCGTACCTTTGACGCCGACTTCATCCACGCGCTGAAGGTGGGCATGCCCCCCGCGGGCGGCATGGGCCTGGGCATTGATCGCCTGACGATGCTGCTGACCGGGCAGCGGACGATCCGCGATGTGGTGCTCTTCCCGCTGATGCGGCCGGAGGCGCAGGCGTAGCCGCGAGCGAGGGCAGAGGCCAGCGCGAGGCCACACTCGGATGTGCGCGCGGACAAGTTGCTGCCTCGGCGCGAACGCGTCGCTACGCTCGCAGATGCGCACTGCAAAACGGGCCACGGCCGGGCTGATCTTGAGCGGCGGGTGGTTGCTGGTCTTCGGCGGCGTCGCCGCGGGTCAAATGGCCAACGACGCGCCCGCCACGCGCGAGGTACCGCCCTTGGCTGGCGCGGCTGCGCTGGAGGGCGCGCTGGCTGCGTGGTTGACCGAGGCGCAGGCTGTTGCCGCGAGCATGCAGGCGGCGATTCACGCCGGTGACGCCGCGGCCTATCTCAAGCACGTCGTGCCCGCCGGTGGGGCGCTGGGCGACACGTGCTTCCGCCAAGAGCAAGTCGGGCTTGCGGGTGACTTTGCCAAGCGTCCTGTGCCGGACTTTGCGTGGACGCTTGAGGCCGGCGAAGTGACGATCAAAGAGCAGGGAATTACGCCGAGGGACCTTTGGCCCACGCCGGCGGCGGTCAATACCCCGACGCGTCTTGAGTTGCGCGCGAGCATGTCGTGGACGCCCGCGGGCGCGAGCAAGCCGCGGAACCTGGTGCTGCCGGTGGCGTTTGTGCGGGCCGACGCGGGCGCGGCGTGGTTGTACGCCGGTGAGCGCTGGCAGCGGCACGTGCGCGACGCGGACGCGAGCACCGGCTTCGCCGGCGCGTTGGTGCGGTTTGCGGCGGGTGACAAGGTGCTAGCCAAGGAGGCGTCATTGATCGCGGCCCAGCTTCCGCGCGTGCGGCGCGAGGTTGACGAGCACTTCGGGGTCAGGGTCAAAGGCGTGCAAGAGGTCAAGCTCTACCGCTCCAAGGCGCACCTGCAGGGCTCGGTCTGGCTGAACTACACCGACAGCCTGGGCGGATGGAACGAGCCGGGCGAGTCGATCAAGATCCTGGTCACGGACTCAACGGCGCGGCGGATACTGGGCATTGTCGCCCACGAGTACGGGCACGTTGCCAGCTTTGAGCTGGGGCCCAAGGCCACCGGCGCGCCCTGGTGGGCGCTGGAGGGCTGCGCTGAGCTGGCCAGCGAGGGCTTCCGCACCGACGCCAAGGCCAAGCGCGACGCGCGCGTGGCCGGGTGGCTCAAGCGCGGCGAGCTGGCGCCGTGGGCCGACATCACGCCCTTCCCGCTCAAGCCTGAGCACGCGCGGTTCAACGCGCACGTGTACACGCAGGGCGAGCACCTGCTGGCGTTTGTGCGCGACCGGTTCGGGGCAGACGGCTACCGCGCGCTGCTGGTAGCGATGTGCCAGGGCGAGAGCGTTGAGGCCGCCAGTGAGAAGGGCCTTGGCAAGCCTTGGCGAGAGGTAGATGCGCTGTGGCGCGCTGAGATTCAGCGGCAAGTCGATGCGGCGGCGGCCAAGGCGCTCAAGAAGCCTGACGTGCTCGATCCCGCGGGTGTTCCTGAGAAGGGACCGATGCAGGAGGGCGGGCAGTGAGCGGCGTGCCGCTGATCGGGACGTTTGTCGCCCGGGTGCTGGAGGTCGCACCGGTAGCCATCCACGGCGACGTCTACTACGACACTAGCGTGCTGATCGAAGTGCCTGGTAACGCGCCCGGAGGTGGCGGCGGCGGGAGCGATAGTGGTGCGGCATCGGCGCGGGTGCGGATCGCCGGGCACGTGTGCGCGGGGCTGCCGAGCGGGCGGCCCGAGGCGGGCCAACGCCTGAGCGTGCACGTGCTGATGCAGCAGGTCACGCGTGTCGAGCTGGCGCGGTAGGGCCGACTTGCTGGCCGCCGGCACGCTGGGAGCGAGCCCGGGCCCGGCGTTCGCGCCGCGGCTACTTTCTGGGGTGATGCCCGACGCGACGGTCAAAGGTGGTGCGATGCGTGCGGCCCGGTCGGGGCTTGCGCGGTTGCTCTGGGCCCTCGGCTTGGTCCTGGCGGTGGGCTGGGTCTACGGGTGGATGGTGACAGACCTCACGCTGCTGGGGCAGGTGCTCTGGTGGGCGTCGTTGCCGGTGGCTGCGCTCTCGATCGTGCTGATCGCGCTGGGTTGGGCGGCGTGGCCCGGCCTGCGCGCAGGTCGCGCGTCGCGTCAGCTGCTGGGTCGTGGCCGAGACCGCCCGCGGGGCTGGTCGCGCTGGGGGTGCTTGGTGCTGGGGCTGGTGATGGTCGGCGGCGAGTGCTGGCACGGGCTGAACATGGCAAGCCTGGTGGCGCCGGTGCGGCGCGTGCCGCCGGCGTCGCTGCTGGTCGTGCACTGGAACTCATCGGTGGGCGAGGTGCCCGACGCGGCGGGCATCGCGGCGCGGCTGGGGCGGACGGGGCGTCCTGACGTGGTGCTCACGAGCATGCAGAACTACCACGAGCAGTGGGACGCGATCAAGGCGGTGATGCGCAGCGTCGAGGGCGAGGAGATCTACTTTGAGTTCTCGGGGATGCAGAAGGTCTTCTCACGCTACCCGATCATGAGCCAGCGGATGTTCCTGATCCCGGTCTTTGCTGAGTCTGACGGCTCGCGCGTGGCACCAACGATCCCCGCGGGGCTTGAGCGCGCGCTCCGCCGGGTCTTCTCAGGCGTGGGCGTCTACCCGCGCGACTCCAACCGCCTGGACCCCGCCAGTGTGATGGTCATCGAGCTCGATACCACCGCGCACCTCGGATGCGTCACGACGATGTACTTTGTCGACTACCCCTCCAACCCAGTCGCGCACCGGGCCAAGGTGGCGCGGATCGTGCGGGCACACCTTGACAAGTTGCGCGCTGGCGGGCCCGACAGCCCGCCGATCCCCGAGGCCAGCTTGATCGTCGGTGACTTCAACACCCCGCGCGGCTCAGCAAGCCTTGACCTGCTCGCCCCCGGGTACCAACCCGCGAGCGTCACGGCAGGGCTGGGCGTGCTGGCGACCTGGCCACGCCGTTGGAGCCTGCTGCATATCGACCATGCGCTGGTCAGCCCGCGCTGGGCCTGCGAGGGCTATGAGCTGCTGGACCCGGGCATAAGCGAGCATGACGCTCAACGACTGCGGATCTGGCCGGCGCGGTAGGGGGCCATTGAGCCCCTGCGGGCGGGCGTGGGGTACCGCCCCGTGAATCTTGCAAAACCTCCGCCACGGGCTTGCCCGGGGGGGTTGGGCGGCGGACAATCGTCCGGACCGGGGCGCGGCTTGCCGCGCGGGCCGGGCGTGCTAGTGCTGACTCTTAAGCTGCCCGGTGGGCGGTTTGGGGGTCGAGCCGTGCCGATCGCGGAAAGGCCAGCGGCAAAGCCGACGGCGCCCGGGTGGCGCGGCGGGTGTGGTGTGTCACAATCGGCCTTTGCGCAGTGAACGCAGGCCGAGGAAACTATGGGCTGGCCCAGGCGGCGAAGACTCGGTAGTCTGAGCGTCGCGTGCGGGCCTTGCACAAGAAGGAGTCGGAGCATGTCCTTTGAAGCCGCCGTCCATGCCCAAGCCATCGAGATCAATCGGCTAAGCCTTGAGATGTGCGCCGCCGCCAAGAGCGGGCACCCCAGCACCTCGACGAGCCTCGGCCACATCATCACCGTGCTGATGTTCAGCCAGATGCGCTGGAGCCCCGAGTACCCCGACTACCCGACCAGCGACCGCCTGGTGCTCAGCGAAGGGCACGCGGTACCGATCGTGTATGCCGCTTGCGCGAAGCTGGGCGTGATGATCGGCAAGGACCCCGAGAACCGGCGCCCGATGACCGTCAAGGACGCGATGAACCTGCGCGAGGCCGCCAGCGAGATCGACGGGCACCCAAACCCGATGGAGGGCTTCCCCTTCTTTGACGCCGCCACCGGCAGCCTGGGCCAGGGCTTGAGCGTCGCCGCGGGGCTGGCCGAGGCCGCCCGCCTGGACGGGATCGACCGGCGGATCTACTGCATCATTGGTGACGGCGAGAGCCGCGAGGGCCAGATCACCGAGGCGCTCGACTACATCATCGACCGCAAGCTGACGGCGGTGCTCCCGATCTTCAACTGTAATGAGTACGGGCAGGCCGACCGCGTCAGCAAGCAGCAGAGCGCCAAGACCATCGCCGCCAAGCTGACGGCGGCCAACTTCAAGGTCGTTGAGATCGACGGGCACAGCCCCAGCGAGATCAAGGCCGCGATGGACGAGTTCGCCAAGCTTGCCGGGACCGACGCGATGCCGATGGCCGTGGTCGCGCGGACCGTCAAGGGCTGGGGGACCACCGTGCTGACCGGCGCCGGCTGGCACGGCAAGCCCGCCGAGGGCGAGGTGCTCAAGAAGGCCCTGACCGAGCTGGACGAGAAGCGCGTGCAGATGACCAGCGCGCTGGTTAGCAGCGACAGCTTCGAGATCAACCCGCCCGCGCCGCCCAAGGAACGCGAGATCCGCCAGGGCGAGATGATCGCGATGGGCGAGATGGCCAAAAAGTTCGACATGGTCAGCGCCATCCAGAGCGGCAAGATGGCCACGCGCCAGGCCTACGGCATCGCGCTGCGGGCCCTGGGCCACATCAACGACCGCGTCGTGGCCCTTGATTGCGACGTCTCCAACAGCACCCGGGCCGACATGTTCCGCAAGGACCCGGCCCTGACCGGGCGGTTCTTTGAGTGCAAGATCGCCGAGCAGAACATGTTCAGCGTCGGCGCGGGCCTGAGCGCCGCGGGCAAGGTCCCGTTCTGCAGCACCTTCGCCAAGTTCGTCACGCGCGGGTACGACCAGATCGAGATGGCCATCAACAGCGGGGCCAACCTCAAGATCGTCGGCAGCCACGCCGGCATCACCCTGGCCGCCGATGGGCCCAGCCAGATGAGCCTGCCCGACGTCGCGTGGTTCCGCAGCTTCAGTACCATGCGCGACCACCGTGGCAACCCGGGCGTGTACGTGCTCCAGCCCTCTGACGCGTACGCCGCCTATGCGCTAACGCACGTCATGGCCGAGTACGAGGGCGTCTGCTACATGCGGACGCTGCGCGAGGAGACCGAGTTCATCTACAGCGATCAGACCCTGTTCAACCTCGGCGGCTTCGAGGTCCTGGCCGAGGGCCGCGACATACTGATCTGCGCCGCGGGCTACATGGTCCACGAGGCCAACAAGGCCCTTGATGAGCTCGACAAGCTCGGCATCAGCGCCACGCTGGTTGACCTGTACAGCCTGCCGTTCGACACCGACAAGCTGCTGGACATCGCCAACCAGAACAACGGGATGATCCTGACAGTCGAGGACAACTACGGCGGTGGCATCGGCAGCTCGGTGGCCGAGGCGCTGACCAACAGCGGCGACGCCTTCACCCTGCGGCAGATGCACGTCCGCCGCATCCCCAAGAGCGCTAAAACCCCCGCCGAGGTCCTCAAGATGTGCGGGCTGACCAGCGGCGATATCGTCTCCGAGGTCAAGGCCGCGCTGCAGGTAGTCTAAGTGCAGGGTGGTTGATCGCCGACAATCGGCGTCGAAGGTGGGGTGTCCGCGAAGCGCGGGCCTCCAAACCACGCGCTACGCCATAGTGGCGGTCGCAACGTTGGACGACCGACTGCACGCGCCTGCGCGGAGCGGTGGTCGCGCGGCCGAGCTAGGAACCCGGGCTTCCAAAATGCACTTGCTCGTTCGGTCGAGCCCCGAGATCACCCCGCCGGTGCCGGCTCATGCTTGATCAACTGGTTCGCCGCGATCAGCCGGTACGTCTCCGACCGTTCCAGCAGCTCGCGGTGCTTGCCCACGGCCTCGATGCCCCCGGCGTTCATCACCACGATCATGTCCGCGTGCACCACCGTCGAGAGCCGGTGCGCCACCACCAGGCACGTCCGCCCCTTGCTGAACTCCGCCAGTGCGTCGGCGATCTTCCGCTCGCTGTCCGCGTCGATCATGCTGGTTGCCTCGTCCAGGATCAAGATCGCCGGGTCACGCAAGATCGCCCGCGCAATCGCCAGCCGCTGCTTCTGCCCCCCTGAGAGCCCGGCGCCAATCTCGCCCAGGTTCGCCCCGTACCCGCCGGGCTTTGAGAGGATGAACTCCTCGGCCCTGGCTTGCCTGGCCGCCGCCACGACCTGCGCTTCCGACGAGCCCTCAACCCCATACGTCAGGTTCCACCGCAGCGTGCCCTTAAACAGCACCACGTCCTGCGTCACCACGCCCACCTGCGCACGCAGTGAGTCAACGTTGACGCCCGCGGCATCAACCCCATCGATCAAGATGCGCCCCTCGCTGGGCACGTACAGCCGCGTCAGCAGTGAGAGCAGCGTCGTTTTGCCGCAGCCGTTGGGGCCGACGAACGCGACGGTCTGCCCGTGCCTGACCTCCAGCGATACGCCGTGCACCGCCGGCGTCGGCGCGCCCGGGTAAGTGAAGCTGACGTTCTGGAAGCTGATCGAGCGCGTGTGCCGCGCCAGCGCCGGCAGCCCGGGCTCGCGCCCCGGCTCAGGGGCCAGGCGATAGAAACCCGCCAGACGCACCGCGGCGGCGGCGGCCAACTGCAGATCGTTGTAGACCCCCGTCAGCGGCCGCAGGGTCGCGCTGGCGATACCCAGCGCGATCATCGTGCCGATGAACTCTGATGGGTCCAGCGCCTGATCGATGATCGCCTTGCCGACGATCACGACCATCACCCCCAGGCCCACAAACGTCAGCGCCTCCACCAGCGGGCTCGAGAGCGAACGAGCCGTGCGGACCCGCATCTCCTGCTTGACGCACTCTTCAAGCACGCGCCCAAACGCCTGGGCCGAGCGGCCTTCGGCGTTGTTGGTCTTGACCACCCGCAGGTTCACCATCGCCTCGCCGGTGGTCCGCATCAAGTCGGCCCCCGCGTCCAGGCCCTTACGCCCGGCGCGGCGGATCCTGGTCCCCAGCTTGCGGATCACCACCAGCAGCACCGCGCCAAGCGCCACCGCGCCCAGCGCTAGCCGCCAGTCGTGGAAGAACGCCGCGCCAAGCGCGACCACGCCCTTGGGCAACTGCCCGACAATCTTGCTGGTCAGGATGATGAACCCGCCGGCAAGCTGGCCCGTGTCACCGGTGATGTTCGTCAGCACCGTCGTGGGCCCAAGGCTGCTAACGGTTCCTGCCGGCAGTCGCACCGCGCGGTCAAAGGTCCGCCGGCGCAGGTCCGTGACGGTCCGTGTCGCGATCGTCTGCGACCAGTAGGCGTGAAAGAAGTTTGCCGTCGCACCAAGCACCGTCAGCAGCCCCAGCCCGGCCATCGAGTACAGCAGCGCGTTGAACCGGCCCGCCGGGAGCGCCGCGATCACCCCCGCCGGGATCGCACCACCGATGTACGCGTTCAGCGCAATCGCCAGCGCCGGCAGGTCCTTTGCCGTCTGCACCTGCCCGTTGACGGTGAAGGTCCCGAAGATGTTCTGCAGCACCGGCACCAGGCCCAGCAGCCCGACGCCGAGCCCCGCCGCCGATAGCAACGCCGCGAGCACCGCGGCGATCAGCGTCCCGCGGTGGGCCAGCATCCCGCGTGCAAACTGGAAGAACTCACGCATCGTCGGGCCATTGAAGCACCCCGGGGCCAGAAAATCCTGCAAAGTGCCGTGCCGCGTACACACGTCTGCCGAAAGTTCGATACGATCCCCGCAACCTGACGGGCCGTTCGCCCGCCGGGAAGGGGTCGTCGCTCGATGTGGGACACGCTGTTGTCATCGCCCGCCGTGTGGTTCACCGTGCCCGCCTTTGTCGGCACGCTGCTGTTCAGCCTCAAACTCGCGATGCTCATGCTCGTTGGCGACGCCGACGATCCAGGGGCCATGGACGCCACTCAAACCGGGAGCGGCCCCGCGGCCGAGGTGTTCTCCATCGGCGCTGTGCTGGTGTTCATCATGGGCCTTGGCTGGGCCGGGCTCGGCGCAATTATCGCCCTCGGCTGGGGCGCGCTGGGCGCGTCGCTGCTGGGCATCACCGGTGGGCTTGCGCTGGTGGCGCTCTATGTTCTGGCCATGCAGTCACTGCGCCGGATGAACGCCAGCGGGAACATCGAGCTCTCACGCACCGCGGGCAAGTTCGGCGAGGTGACGCTGACCGTCCCCGCCGCTGGCACCGGGCGCGGCGAGGTCCGCCTCATCCTGGGTGACCGCGAAAAACGTTGCGACGCCATCAGCGCCGCTGGCCCGCTGCCAACCAAGACCCGCGTGCGCGTCGCCGCGGTCAACGCCGACAATACCGTCACGGTCGAGCCGATCTAGCCGCGGGCAACGTCACGCCACGCTCTACACTAGAACCTTGCGGCGTTTCAATCGCATCACTAAAGAGGGGAAATGAGCATGCCTGTCAACGAAACTTCGAACCTGGTCTGGCTTGGGCTCGTCGGCGCGGCGCTGCTGATCTTCCTGTTCGCCACGGTCATTGTCGTCAAGCAGTACAAGCGCTGCCCGTCCAACCGCATCCTGGTGGTCTTCGGCAAGATCGCGGGGCAGAAGGCCGCCAAGTGCGTCCACGGCGGCGGCACCTTCGTGCTCCCGCTGGTGCAGGACTACGCGTACCTCTCGCTCGAGCCGCTGGTAATCGACATCCCCCTCAGCGGCGCACTGAGCCAGAACAACATCCGCGTCAACGTCCCGTCAACGTTCACTGTCGGCATCTCGACCGACCCGGTGCTGATGAACAACGCCGCCGAACGCCTGCTGGGCCTGCGTGAAGAGCAGATCCGCGAGCAGGCGCAGGACATCATCCTGGGCCAGCTCCGCCTGGTGATCGCGACGCTGACCATCGAAGAGATCAACCGCGACCGCGAGAAGTTCATGACGCTCATCAACGAGAACGTCGGGCAGGAGATCAACAAGATCGGCCTCGCCCTGATCAACGTGAACATTCGCGACATCACCGACGAGAGCGGGTACATCGAGGCCATCGGCAAGCGCGCCGCCGCCGAGGCCATCAACCGCGCCAAGGTCGAGGTCGCCCAGCAAGACCGCGAGGGTGCGATGGGCGAAGCGACCGCCGTGCGCGAGCGCACCGTCCGCGTCGCCGCCGAGCAGGCCCAGGCCGTCGAGGGTCAGAAGCTCGCCGAGCAGAAGCAGCGCGTCGCCCTCGCGGCGTACGAGACCGAGGCGGTCAAGGGCGAGGCGATGTCGGCCCAGCAGCGCGAGATCGCCGTGGCCCAGCGCGACGCCGAGGTCGCCGCCGCACGCAAGCTCGCCGAGCAAGAGCAGCGCATCAAGATCTCGCAGGCCGAGGCCGAGGCAACCCGCGGCGAGAACGAGGCCCGCGCCAAGATCGCCGAGAGCAACGCCCGCCTGCTCGAGATTCAGGCCGAGTCGCGGCGCCGCTCCGAGGTCGCCGCCGCCGAAGCCTCACAGAAGATCCTTGTCGCCCAGCGCGAGCAGGAAGTCGCCAGGCTCGGCAAGGAGCAGCTCGTCCCCCAAGAGATCGAGAAGGCCCGCATCGCCCTCGCCGCAGAGGCCGAGGCCGAGCGCGTCCGCCGTGAGGCCAATGGCGAGGCCGACGCCATACGCGCGAGATACGAGGCCGAGGCCGCCGGCATCCGCCAGGTGCTTGAAGCCAAGGCCGACGGATACCGCAAGCTTCTGGCCGCGTGCAGCGACAACCCGCAGCTCGCCCCAACGCTGCTGATGATCGAGCGCCTGCCAGAGCTCGTCGCCCAGCAGGTCAAGGCCATTCAGAACCTCAAGATCGACAAGATCACCGTTTGGGATGGCGGCTCGCACAAGGCCGGCAGCAAGGGCGGCACCGCCGACTTCCTCGCTGGGCTCATCGGCTCGCTCCCCCCCGTGCACGAGCTGGCCCGGCAGGCCGGCGTTGAGCTCCCCGGCGTGCTCGGCAAGCTTAGAGACGACGACACAATCACGCCACACCCCGAGGCCAAGCGCGGCTCGTAACCGCGATCGCGCGGGGCAGGATTTCATCCCGCCTTACCTTGCCTTCCGGGCGGCGAGTTTCTAACCAGCCATACTTTATTGCGTCGCGCGAGGCAGGATTTCAACACGCCTGACTTTGCCTTCCGGGCGGCGAGTTTCTAACCAGCTATCGGATCAACGCTCCGAACCTCACTCCCCACCCCCACTCATCGCTCCCCACTCATCGCTCGTCAAGCCCCCAGCTTCTCGCCCACAAACCCGACCACCGAGTCAATCGCCATCCGCGTCTGCACACCCGTATCACGATCACGGCACGTCACGCTCTGGCCCTTGAGGCTCTCGGCATCAACCGTAAAGCAGAACGGGCAGCCCGCCTCGTCCATCCGGGCATACCGCTTGCCGATCGAGCCCTTCGCGTCCGTTTCGATCATCCCGAGCCGCGCAAACCTCTTCGCCAGCTCCGCGTGCAGCTTCGTGGCAACCTCGGGCAGCCCGTCCTTGTCCATCAGCGGGAAGACCGCCGCCTTGATCGGCGCCACCCGCGGGTGGAACTTCATGAACTCAGGGCTCGGGCGGCTCTCGTCCTTGGTATACGCCTCGCACAGCAGCGCCAGCACCCCTCGGTCAAGCCCCGCGCTCGGTTCAATCACGTGTGGCAGATAAGACACCCCCCGCCGCGAGCCATTGGGAAGCACCTCGCCACGCCCCGTGTCGCGGTACTCAAGCTTCGTGCCAGAGTGCTTCTGGTGCTGCGTCAGGTCGTAGTTGCCGCGGTACGCGATGCCCTCAAGCTCGCCAAAGCCCGGCGACGTGAACGGGAAGCGGTACTCAATGTCACTCGTCGCCGTGCTGTAATGCGCCAGCTCGTCGGTCGCGTGCTCCCGCAAGATCAGGTTCTCGCCGCCAAGGCCAACAGACTTCCACCACTCCATCCGCCAATCGCGGAAGAACTTGTACCACGCCAGCGGGTCGGCCGTCGTCTTCTCGTCGCCCTCCAGAAACTCCGGCGGCACCACGAAAAACTCGATCTCCATCTGCTCAAACTCACGCGAACGGAACGTGAAGTTCCGCGGGGTCACCTCGTTGCGGAAGCTCGTACCCGCCTGCGCAATCCCGAACGGCACACGCACCCGGTTCGTGTCCCACACGTTCTTGGCCTGTACAAAGATCCCCTGCGCGGTCTCGGGCCGCAGGTACGCCTTGTTGGCCTCGTCGCGGATCGCACCGGGGACCGTGTCGAACATCAGGTTGAACATCCGCGGCTCAGTCAGCGTCCCGGGCTGCTCAGCGTCCGGCGCAATCACCCGCGCCCACGGCTGCGCAAGGCTCGAAAGCGCCACAGTCTTGACCGCGCCGAAGGTCTTCTCCGCTCTCTTGCGCTGCTTCGCCTCGCTCGGCTGATCGCCAACATAAGCGAACACCGGCTTGTCACCCGGCTGATCGTTCTGAGGAACAAACACCTGCACGTGGTCGTAGCGATAGCGCCCGCGCGTCTCGCGGCAGTCCACCATCGGGTCGTTGAATCCCGCGACGTGCCCGCTCGCCTCCCACACCTTCGGATGCTGGATGATCCGCGTGTCCACCGGCACGATGCTCACCGTTTCGCCGTCAGGCCCACGCCGGCCCCAGCACGGCACCATTACCACGTCCTGCCACCACGCCTCGCGCAGGTTCCGCTTCAGCAGCGTCCCCAGCGGGCCGTAGTCCCAAAAACCGTTGATGCCCCCGTAGATCTCGCTCGCCTGGTACACAAACCCGCGCCGCTTGCACAGCGACATGATCGCGTCCATGGACTTGGGCGCCGGCAGACCGGACGCAGAAACCACCGCTTCACTCAACATGGCAGGCTCCAGATGACAGGCCGCGATGATAGATTCACCTGCCCGCTCACGCCGAACGCACCACCACACGCCCACCGCCCAGCCAGCCTGCCCCTCCAGCCACACCACGTCAGCACACATGCACAAGCCCCACCCCAACCATCCACCCGCCATCACCCTTCTGCGCCATGCCGTCACGCTGCCGTGGGAGTCGCTCGACCAGGCCCTCAAACAGCACGTTGACGCCGGCGTCATACTCGGCGACGCAACCACCCCCGGCACCGCCCATTGGCACCTGCGCCACATCACCGAGATCTTCCAGCTCCATAGCGCCACGCTCCGCGGCACCACGCCGCCCAGCCCCGACGCGCTCCCCACCGATCCCCGCGCACTCCGCGATCTGCTCCTGGCCGACATCAACACCCTCGATGCCTGGCTCACGCAGCAGGACCACGCCTTCTTCGACCGCCCAGTCATCTACGGCCGCTCGCACAGCTTCCTTGAAATGGTCAGCGTCATGCTCCAGCACATCACCTGGCACGCCGCCGCCGTCCACTACTGGGTCTGCTGGCGACGCGACCAAGCCTGACGGACTTGAGCACGAGCCAGCTTGACCTCAGCCAGCTTGACCTCAGCCAGCTTGACCTCAGCCTCACAGAGCTTGCCGCTCACAAAAATGACGCCGCCCCAGCTCTCGCCGGGGCCCCACGTCCGCGCTTCTAGCGCACTCTCGTTCACCCGCCGGGCGACCCCGACCCAAACCAGCCACACACCCACCACCCGGTGCGCCCCGAGCCACCAAGCCCGCTCTGTGCGGCCCCTTGGCAAGCCCGCCCGGCCCGCACCCCATTCACACCACCACGTTCACCAAGTTCCCCACTGCGCCGAGCGCACCGCCACTTCCACTCGCTGTCGTACCAACCCGGTCGTTGACGCGGTTCAAGAAGTTCGTCGCCAGCCCACGCGCCGTCGTGTTCGAACTGTTCACGATCGTGTACCCACTTGACGAGAGCGTCGCCCGCGCTGTGCTCGTCTGCCCCGTGCTTGCGTTGGTGAACGTCAGGTCCAGGCGCGGGTTGGTCTCTTTGGCCCGAAGCTCGCCCCTCGTGTTGCCAAGCACAAACTCATACCGCCCGTTCGACACCCTGTTCACCTGCCCGCCCGACGCGATCACCTCCGCCAATACCGCCCGCGTCCTTGCCAACGCCGACTGATCCTGCACGTCCGCAGTGGTCACCAGTGCCGCGGCCTGCACGTTGGCAGTAGGCGCTGCGGGCACAACCGCCGCCGGCGCACTCTGACTCGGCACCACCGCAGCGGCAGGAGCCGCGTTGGTGGGTGTGGTCGCAGCCGGAGCCGTCGGTGCCGCGGGCGTCGTGTTCGCCGTAGGCGCTGCGGGCACAACCGCCGCCGGCGCACTCTGACTCGGCACCACCGCAGCGGCAGGAGTCGTGTTGGTGGGTGTGGTCGCAGCCGGAGCCGTCGGTGCCGCGGGCGTCGTGTTCGCCGTAGGCGCTGCGGGCACAACCGCCGCCGGCGCCGTCGCAACTACGCTGGACCCTTCACCGTTCGCCGTCCCGCCCGTAGGCCCATTAGACGTGCTCTGCGAGGTCGAGCCACCACCACCCGCCGCGCCGCCGCCGCCCGTGCCAGACCCGCCCCGCAGCGTCGGGGCCAGCGTCCTAGTTGCAACCGCGCTCAGCGTCACCGTGTCACCATCTGCCGCGGCACTCTTCTCAGCCGCCTTCTTCGCTGCCGCCGCCGCCTGCTCCAGCGCCTTGCTGGCCTGACTTACCTGCTCGTCATTGACGCCTCGCGACCCACGGGCCGAGAGGAACTTCTGCGCCAGCTGCCCATACAGCCCGCGAAGGTTGCCATCGCCAAACCCTGCGCCGCCAGCCTGCGCAAACAGCCGTGCGCCACCAGCACTCAGCGCGTTCAGCGCCGCACCGCCTTCGGCTGCGCCCTTCGCCGCCCCGCGCTGACTCTGCAAGATCAACTGTCCAACCGACGACGTTCCGCT
>Ga0105047_10006898_pt1 | contig 19199 bp, 9 predicted proteins | sample MAT04_FD_78384 | JGI IMG/M metagenome (GOLD analysis project Ga0105047, IMG submission 78384) | Freshwater microbial communities from Lake Fryxell liftoff mats and glacier meltwater in Antarctica - MAT-04 (megahit assembly) | ecosystem: Environmental > Aquatic > Freshwater > Ice > Liftoff... | reverse complement strand
CGGCGCCACGCTGCAAAAGCAGGATGACGGCGCGATCCTGGTAACCGGCGCTAATCCTGCGACCGAGACCTACACCTTTACGGCCGAAGACACCGCGGCGATTACCGCCGTTCGGATCGAAGCCCTCGCCGACGATAGTTTGCCCGCTAAGGGGCCAGGTCGCTCTCACAACGGCAACTTCGTGCTGACCTCGGTCACCGTAGCGACGGCCGCAGGAGCGGCGGACGCCGCGCGTCAGCCGGTCAAACTGGCCAGCGCCTGGGCGGACCACAGCCAAGATCAGTTCTCAATCGATGGCGTGCTCGACAACCGCAAAGACTCCGGCTGGGCGATCCTGCCCGAGGCCGGCAAATCTCACTTCGCCGTCTTGAGAACCGAGCAGCCGCTGCCGGCCGAGGCGGGGCGGCGCGTGGTGGTGACGCTCGATTTCCAATCTAAATTCAGCGAGCATCAGATCGGCCGCTTCCGGATTTCGACGACGGACGCCGCGCAGCCGATTGAGTCAGGCGTGCTTCCTCCCGACGTTCGCGCTGCTTTGGCTGTTGCCAAGGCGGACCGCGCCCCGGAGCAAGCGGCGCTGCTGCGCAAGTTCTATCGAGAGAACATTTCGTCGCAAGCGAAATTGCTGACGACGCGCCTGGCGGGTTTGCGCAACGACAAGGCCGAATTTGAAAAGAAGATTCCCACCGCGATGGTCATGCAAGAGATGGAGTCGCCGCGCGACACATTCATGCTCGTCCGTGGTCAATACGACCAGCGTGGCGAGAAGGTCACCGCTGGCGTGCCGGCCAGCCTGCCGCAATTGCCAGCGGATGCGCCGGCCAATCGTCTAGGCCTTGCCCGTTGGTTGGTCGATCCAAGCAATCCACTGGTAGCGCGCGTGGCGGTGAATCGGTACTGGCAGATGTTCTTTAGCGCAGGGCTCGTGAAAACTTCAGAGGATTTTGGATCGCAGGGCGATCTTCCCAGCCATCCGGAATTGCTCGATTGGCTGGCGGCCGAGTTCATCGCTCCAACGGCGGCGCCGCAGGGAATGGGAAGCCCGGCCGCCTGGGACGTCAAGGCGCTCTGCCGACAGATTGTCACCAGCGCCACGTACCGGCAGGCATCGCGCGTTCACCCGGAGCTATTGGCAAAAGACCCTGAGAACCGACTGTTGACCCGCGCCCCGCGTCCTCGGCTGCATGCGGAATTCATTCGCGATCAGGCGCTGGCGCTTTCCGGACTGCTCAACGCTCAGATCGGCGGCAAGAGCGTATCGCCCTACCAGCCAGCCGGCTTGTGGGAAGAGCTTTCGTACCGCGCTGATGGGAGTAACTGGACCGCGCAATCGTACACGCAGAGTCACGGAGAGGACCTCTATCGCCGCACGATGTACACATTCTGGAAGCGGACTTCGCCACCACCAACGCTGGTGACGTTCGACGCTCCCGATCGAGAAACCTGCCTCGTCCGCCGTTCGACAACGAACACGCCACTCCAGGCGTTGGTATTGCTGAACGACCCAACCTATATCGAAGCGTCGCGAAAACTGGCCGAGCGCGTGATGACCGAGGCGCCGGCCGGCATCGACGAGCGTGTTGCGTTTGCTTTCCGCCTGGCGACGGCGCGCCGTCCTTCGGAGCGCGAGGTGGCGGTTTTGCATCGCGCCTTCGAGCAGCAGCTTGCCACGTATCGCGCGGACGAAGCCGCCGCCAATAAGTTATTAACGGTTGGCGAAAGCCCACGGAACGAAAAGCTCGACGCGGCGGAGTTGGCCGCCTGGGCCACCGTTTGCAGCATGATTTTGAACCTGGATGAGACCGTTACCAAAGGGTAATCGGACCAAAGTGCCATCGGCCCTGACCTCGGGAGCGCATAGATGAACCCGCTACAAGCCCGCGAACTATTGTTGACCCGGCGGCACTTTTTTGGCCGCAGTGCAACAGGCATTGGCGCCGCGGCGCTGGCTTCGGTCATGAACCCGCAGCTCTTCGGCGCTAGGACCAGTGGCGCCGAGTCGCAGGCGGCGACCGCCGGCGCGCTGCGCGTATTGCACCACGCCCCCAAGGCCAAGCAAGTCATCTTCCTGTTCATGTCCGGCGGTCCGTCGCACATCGATTTGTTTAACTACAAGCCGGGACTGAAGGCGTTTCACGGGCAGGAGCTGCCGGCCAGCGTCCGGATGGGACAACGCATCACGGGCATGACCTCCGGACAGAAGTCCTTTCCGTGCGTGGCGCCGATGTTCGAGTTCCGCCAGCATGGACAAAGTGGCGCATGGCTGAGCGAGCTATTGCCTCACACTGCGAAGATTGTCGACAACATCGCGATCATCAACTCGCTGAATACTGAAGCGATCAATCACGATCCGGCGACCACGTACATTCAAACCGGCGCGCAACAGCCTGGCCGCCCGAGCTTGGGGTCCTGGCTCAGTTACGGCCTGGGAAGCGAGAATCAAAACCTTCCTTCGTTCGTCGTCATGATCTCGCAGGGGAGTGGCAACAAGACGGATCAGCCCCTCTTCTCCAGGTTATGGGGGAGTGGATTCATCCCGACGCAGCATCAGGGCGTGCGGTTTCGCTCCGGGCAGGACCCAGTGTTGTATCTTTCGAACCCGCCCGGCATTGATTCGACGACGCGCCGTCGGATGTTGGATGGCGTCGGCGAATTGAACGAGCTGGCATCGGAATCGATCGCCGATCCAGAGATTCATACCCGGATTGCTCAATACGAAATGGCGTTTCGGATGCAATCGTCAGTTCCGGAATTAACGGACTTTGCCGACGAACCGCAACACGTGCTCGACGCCTACGGCCTGGACGATCAGGGTACGGACGGCGGATTTGCCCGAAATTGCTTGTTGGCCCGCCGCATGGTGGAGCGGGGGGTGCGGTTTGTGCAGTTGATGCACCGAGGCTGGGATCAGCACGGCAACTTGCCGAAGCAGATTCGCGGCCAGTGCAAAGATGTGGATCAACCGAGCGCCGCGCTGATCGCGGATCTGAAAGCGCGCGGATTGTTGGACGATACCTTAGTGATCTGGGGTGGAGAGTTCGGGCGAACCGTTTACAGCCAAGGTTCGCTTACCAAGGATAATTACGGCCGCGATCATCATGGCCGCGCTTTCAGCCTCTGGCTGGCCGGCGGCGGCATCAAGGGGGGCGTGACCTACGGCGAAACCGACGACCACTGCTACAACGTCGTCAAGGATCCGGTCCACATCCACGATCTCAACGCTACCATGCTCCACTGTCTGGGCGTTGATCACACGCAGCTCACCTACCGCTTCCAAGGGCGAGACTTCCGCCTGACGGACGTGCATGGGAACGTGGTCAAGGGAATCGTGGCGTAGGCGACTGGGCACGCGGCGCCTTGGAAGTTTATTTTGAAGGGCGCTTGGAGCGGTGACTGACCGGATGGCGAGTTCTGCTCCATGACTCAAATCACATGGACTCGATCCAAGCTCCAGTCGGCACGGGCCATCGTCAACCGCGCCTTCCCAATCGCGCGATCCCGTGAAGACGAGGACGCCCCCATGCTACTGAGTATGCCGAGAGCAAACTAGATTGAGATCGGCGTTGTGGTTAGTCCCACCACCACTGACCTTCGGCCAGTCCTTCGATCGTCGTGGCTTCGCGCAGCTTGTTGACTTTGTTCCCTTCGTCGACCAGCAAGTTGTCCGAATCGAGCGCCTTGCCGGGATGCACGGTGACGCCGCCACCGATTGGCGTGCTGAAGGTGTTCCCCTTGTAGATGATGTTGACGGCCGTGTCGGCCTCGAGAGGGGCCACGTACGTCTGAACTGGGAACTTCTCTTCGTTATCGAACAGTTCCGGTTGCCACTTTGCCTTGGCGTACAGGTCGTTTTGTTGGATAAACGCCGCGGCCACGGCCATGTCGATCAGGTTGCGCAACTGGGCGAAAACGGGCGATTTAGCCGCCAATTCAGGGTATTTCTTGGTGAAGTTTGAAGTGAATTGGGCGCTGGCGCCGCCGCTTGCGCCTTGGGCGACTCGTCTGCCATCCGCTTGAACCAGTTCGTGTTCGCCAATCAACTTGACGCCGTCCCCGACCAGTTCCATCGCCAGATGATCCTGGGTCGTGCGGACGCACTTATAATCCGGCACAAAGTACCAACGCTGCATGCCCGAAACGCGGCCGCCGCTGGTTGCCTTCTCGGCGTAGCTGGTCAGCTTGATCGGAGGATGTTCGAGCCCAATGCCAATCAACTTCATGCGGTAGTCGGCTTCGACCATGACCTGGGCGAAATGCGTGTTGGGGGCGACGCCTTCAATCCGCACCTTCTGTGGCCCGAGTGAGTTCTTCAGACCGGCGGCAATTTCTTCCGCCATGTCCGGAGTTGCGGATCCACCGAGCGAACGCAAAAACTGGTTGTAGCGCGCAAGTCCTTCGGTCGTTGGATCGATGGAGCAGCCAATCATGGGGCTATCTTTGGAGTCGGGCGGAAACGCACGTAGCGCCACGACCATGTCTTGTAGTTCCAATACCGGCCGGCCACTGGTGATGCTGACGATCCGGCCCGAAACGTCCTTGACCCAACCATCAGCCGGGCCAGCGATCACGATGTCGCCCGAGTCCGGATAGACGAACACGTTTTGCAATCGAGTCATTCCGGCCAGGCAAAGCATCTCTTCGGTCGGCCGCAGTCCTTCGGCCAAGCGCGCCTCGATCACTTTTTGCAATCGAGTGAGCGAGACTTTGCGAGATTTGCTCTTCGTGGCGACTTTTGGATCCATCGTCGCCTTGGCGTCGGCGATCCGCTGACGAAGCAGGGCATTGCCTGGATCGTCGTAGACCCGCATCTTGAATACTCCGTCGGTGTTGATTTCAACACCTGCCGGCTGCTGGAAGGCAGTTTGCGCACTGGCAATCGAGGGCAGGTAAGTCGCGAGCGTTGCCAAACCAAACAGGGCAATCGCGCGGCCGAACCGAGAAGACAGCGGCATGGAAAAATTCTCCAACACTTCGCAAATCAGTGACATGAATGGCGCCGCAGCGCGCGTGCCTCGATCCCGAGGCCGCACGCTCTGCGTAAAGTGGACGCTTGCCAGAATCAGCAAACAGATGTTCCAATACCGATCCTAGTTTGGCGGTCTGGGCAAAGCAAGGAAAACAGTCCGGATCCGAGGTTTCAAGGACCCAGGATCGCCGATTGGGGTGTGTTTGGCTCGGGCTTTCCGGCCCTCCTACCCGGGGACTACAATCAGAAGTTCCTGAGGGCGGGTTCCAATTGCGGGTTCCAGAGGTCTCCTCAATGCATCCTTCCAGCGGGAATCGAATTACTCAGGCTTCGCGGCCCTCGGGGCCGTTTTGGCGGCTGAGCCGCTGCGGCCTACTGCTATTGGTTGCCTTGGCCCTCGGCAGCGGTCTAACGGACTGGATGCATGGCGCGGCCAGCGGCGAGGACGCCCAACCAAAAACCGAGGCAAAGGCTGATACGAGGCCCGTAGACCGCTCTCCGGTCGATCTGGTCCTGACGCCCGACGAAGAATGGCTGGTAACGGCCAACGCAACCAGCGGCACGCTCTCGCTCGTTCGCGTGGCCACCGGACTGGTGGCCAGCGAAGTCGCCTGTGGCGAAGAGCCAACGGGCCTGGCGATTTCGGCCGATGGTCGGATCGTGGCCGTAGCGACGCGCCGTGGCGGCGATCTCTGCCTGTTCGAGTTCAAGGATGAAAAACTATCGTCGGTCGGTCGAGTGAAACTCGGCTTCGAACCGTACGACGTGGCACTCACGGCTGATTGCAAGACGGCGTATGTGTCCCTTTCGGCCGCGTCTGCAGTGGCTGTGATCGACGTCGAAAAAGCGTCGCTCGTGGAGCGAATTAGCGTCGGACGGTGGCCTCGTTATCTCACTTTGACCCCCGACGGTAGTCGCCTGGCGGTGGGCTGCAGCGGCGACGGCGGCGTTGCGGTCGTCGACACGGCGACCCGCAAGATGCTTTACCTGGAACAATTCGTCGGATTGAATCTTGGACAAATGTTCGCTTCGGCGGATGGCCGCTACGCGTATTTTCCTTGGATTGCCTACCGCGATAACCCCATCACGCCAGACAATATCCAGCGCGGCTGGGTCACAGGTAGTCGGTTGGGCCGCGTGAAGCTTGACGGAAAAGCGCGGCGCGAGGCGATCACGCTCGACCCACGCGGCAAGGCCGTCGGCGATCCACACAGCGTTGGCATAACTCCCGACGGCGCGAGGGTTGTCTGCACCGCTGGAGGAACGCACGAGTTGTTGGTCTATCAAGCCGATGGGTTGCCTTTCCAGGATTATGGTGGCCCTGGCGACCACATCGATCCGGACCTGCTGGAGGACGAAGGGCGGTTCTATCGCATTCCACTCGGCGGCCGGCCGATGGCGCTAAGATTGGCGCGAGATAACCGTCGCGTGTTCGTGGCAAACTATCTAGCAAACGCGGTGCAGATCGTCGATTTGAACGCGAAGTGCGTGGAACGCGAGATCCCGCTGGGTGGGCCGGAGCAACCATCGCTTGTCCGGCAGGGTGAGGCGATCTTTTTCGACGCGGCCCGCAGTCTCGATCAATGGTACAGCTGCAGCACGTGCCACTACGACGGCGGCACGAATAGCGTCGCCATGGACACGAACAACGACGGCACGCCCTTCTCGTTCAAGACGGTTCTCAGCCTGCGGAACGCTGCTAAAACCGGCCCTTGGACCTGGCACGGCTGGCAAAAAGAATTTCCGGACGCGATGCGAAAGAGCATGATCGATACGATGCGTGGACCAGAGCCGACGGACGAGGACGTCCGAGCGATGATTGCCTATGTGCAAACGTTGTCAGAACCCGCCAGTTCGCATCGCGAGGCCAATGGCGAACTCTCCGCGGCGGCCGCGCGCGGCCGACAGGTCTTCGAGTCCGATCGGGCGCGCTGTGCCCAGTGCCATAGCGGACCGATGGCGACCGACGGCCAGATCTACGACGTCGGCCTGGGCGAAAAGCGCGATCGCTACGATGGCTACAACACGCCATCCCTGGTCGGCGTCCACAATCGCGTGCGTCTGCTGCACGATGGTCGCGCGCAATCACTGGATGAAGCGCTGGCCGGGCCGCACAGCCCGCCGAAGGCAAGCGGCGGCGAAGCGCTGAATCCTGAAGAGCTGGCGGACCTGATCGCCTATTTGAAGTCGCTTTGAGCGTGCGCGAGTAGCCGTGGCGAAGTCGCCATCGCAATTCACAACTATCGCGACGACTTAAATCCAACGCTCGCGCTGATACCAGCGCGTGGTCTCGCTGAATCGCTCTTCCAGGCTCGCCTTGATGTCAAATTCCAGTTCGTGCTTCGCCCGATCACTGGAGCAGACCCAAGAACCGGCCGTGGCTTCGCGCACTTTGTCGATGCTGAAGATGCCCCGCTGGCGGCGGATGTGCGCCCAAGCGTCGGCCAATCCGGCGGCGCCCCACAATACGGCTTCGGGCGTCGGCACGCAGCGGTAGCGGCGGCGCCCTAGCGAATCCGCGATAAGCTGGCCCCACTCGGCGTAGGTGGGCGCGCGATCTTCGGCCAGAAAGTAGACGCCGGTTGAATCAGGATCCGATTCCAAACCTTGGGGACGCAAACGCGCGCCGCGCTCGACTACCGCGATCAGCCCATGGCAAAGATCCGCAGCATGAATCATCGACATCCGGCGCACATTGCGGCCGGGTGCCGGCGCCACTCCCAACCAGCGGATCGGCCGGTAGAGCGCCAACATTTCTTTATCCCCTTCGCCAAAGACAATCGGGGGACGCACGATGGAAATGGGGACTCGGCCGGCATACCCGGCGGCGGCCAATTCGCCCGCGCGCTTGCTGCGGCCATAGGCCGAGGTGGGGCCAACTGGATCTGTTTCAACTCGGGGCCGATTTGCAATCGCCGGACCTGCTGCCGCCAATGAGGAAACGACGACCAGCACTGGTGGCGACGTCTGAACCGCGCATGCCTTTGCCAGGTTTGCGGTCCCTTGGCCATTGACTCTCAATAGCTCTTGGGATGAAAGGTGCTTTGTCAGGCCTGCCAGGTGAATGACGATGTCCGCGTCGCGGATCCCTTGGCGCAGGCCTTCAGCATCTTCGAGACTACCGGAGAAATGCTCTACATCCAGCGTTGCCAGCCGGCCCGTGGGTGACTTATGCCGCGTAAGACAGGAAACGCGATAACCGCTGTCTAACAGCGCGCGCGCGAGGTGGGCGCCGATGAAACCTGTCGCTCCGGTAACAAATACCTTCATGAATACGCCTCTGTACCTCGACAAGCCGTTCCGGAAGATATACGACGTATCGACCGGTTGGGAATTACCTTCCTTAGCGTAATTTAGAAGTTTCTTGTCACGTTCCGGGTAAGAAAATGTCGACTTTGCGTCATCGGAATAGCAGTTTTGCCTGCTGGAGTCACTCACTCCGAGCGTCTGATCCGCCGGAACTTTCCGCGATCCGCAGGCTGGGAACCTTGCCCGTTGCGTGGGCGCTATACTAGCATGGTCCGTTTCAACTCCAAAATTACAGCGCATGAATCGATCGGCCGGGCCGCTTCTCGGCGCACGGCGCGATAGGATCGTTCGTGGCAAGCAATCCATTTCAGGACCTGGGAGCACTCACATGGGCGCGGTGGAAGTTCGGTCGGTCACAACATGGAGGGACCGGCGAGCATTCATCAACTTCCCGTGGACCCACTATCGAAACGACCCTAACTGGGTTCCGCCGTTACGGTTGCTGGTCAAGGAACTGGTTGGATACAGTCGGCATCCTTTTCACGAAATTGCCGAAGTCGCGACATTTTTGGCCCGTAAAGATGGCGTTATTTGCGGCCGGATCGCCGCAATCGTCAATCACGAACATAACCGGATGTACAACGAGCAGCGGGGTTTTTTCGGATTCTTTGAGTCGATCGACGATCCGAAGGTCGCCCACGCGCTGTTTGATGAGGCCCTCAAGTGGTTGCAGGCCCGCGGCATCCATCTCGTCCGCGGCCCGGCGAATCCCTCGATGAATTATGAGTGCGGGCTGTTGGTCGACGGCTTCGAGTCCCCGCCGACGTTCTTGATGACGTACAACCCGCCGTATTATGAGCGGCTCATCGAATCGTACGGTTTTGTCAAATCGCAAGACTTGTTGGCCTATACGGGCTCGCGCGAGCAGCTACCCAAAGTCGAGGACCAACTTGGGGGGCTGGTGGAGCAGGCTCAGCGCCGCTGCGAGGCCAACATTCGTCCGATGCACGGAACGAAGAAGGATATCGAGGTCTTTCTTGAGCTCTACAATCGCTCGTTCGAGGCGATGTGGGGGTTTGTCCCGCTCACGCGGCACGAAGTCACGGAGTTTGTCAACACGCTCAAATGGATCGTGCATCCGGAGCTGGCCATGGTGGCCGAAGTCGACGGCCGGGGGGTAGGCGCCGTAATCGGCCTGCCAGACTACAACCCTCGCATTAAACAAATTGATGGCCGACTGTTGCCGTTCGGATTTATTCGATTGCTGGCCAAGAAGAAAGACATCCGGCGGATCCGCGTCATCAGCATTAACGTGCTGCCAGAGTACCAGCGTTGGGGGTTGGGATTGGTCTTGCTGAAGGCCCTGGTCCCGAAGGCGCTGGAAATGGGGGTCGAGGAGGCGGAGTTTTCCTGGATCGCTGAGTCGAACATGATTCCCCGGATGGGAATGGAAAAGGCGAACGTCAAGCTGACCAAGACGTATCGAATGTTCGACCTGGACGGCGCGACCAAAACCAAGTGACGGCCGCTGCCCTAACGGTCGAAAGCAGATGATTGACGCCGCCACCTTGCGTCGACCGGCGCGGACCCGCCAGGCCTGATCCCTGGTCGCAATACGACCATTTGGATTTCACGGCTCTGGAGATTTCGACCCCACACAATAGAATTCGGGCGTATTCGCAAGAGGCGCCCCTTGTGCCAATGAGGCGATTCCCTTGAGATATGGGGACCCAGGCCGCTGCGGACGCGGCTTCGCGATTCGACGGTTAAGCCAGATTTCGAACACGATTTGAGTTGCGACGGATAGGAGGCCGGTCGCAGCATTTGTCCGCTCAGCAGTAAGGCGCCATATACGTGTCCAATCGCGACGTCGTCATCACGGGGCTGGGCGTCGTTAGCCCTATCGGAATTGGGATCGACGCCTTCTGGGCATCCCTCCTCGCCGGCGTCAGCGGCGTTCGTCCGATTACCGCGTTCGACACCACTGGCAGTGGCGTCTCGTTCGGCGCTGAAGTCCTAGATTTTGACCCCAAGGAATTCGTCAAGCCGCGAAAAAGCCTGAAGGTGATGTGCCGCGACATTCAATTTGGCGTGGCCGTGGCCGATCTAGCTTGCGCCCATGCCGGAATCCTGCCGGGTGTAGTTCCGCCGGAGCGATTGGGCGTCGAGTTTGCCGCGGACATGATGCACTGCCCCCTGGATGAATTGGAGTCGGCCTGCCGTGCTTCGGCGGTCGAAGGCGAGGTGGATCTGCATCGCTGGGCGGTCGAGGCTTTTACGCACATCTACCCTCTGTGGATGTTGAAGTACCTACCGAACATGCCGGCCTGCCACATCGCCATCGCGCACGATGCCCGCGGTCCGAACAACTCACATTCGCTCGGCGAGGTCTCCAGCCTGTTAGCGATGGCGGAAGCGTCGCGCGTGATTGAGCGAGGCGCCACGGACGTCATGGTAACCGGTGGCGCCAGCAGTCGTCTCCACCCCACGCTTTGGCTGCGGGATAGTGTCGGTGATTCTTCACGCCACGCGGTAGCGCCGGCCGCCGCTAGCAGGCCGTTCGATCTACATCGCGATGGCGCGGTGCATGGCGAAGGGGCGGCGGCGATGGTCTTCGAGAGTCGGGCGCACGCCGCCGCGCGCGGCGCGCCGATTCTGGCTCGCGTGCTGGGCTATGGAAATGCGTTTGAGCCACGCCGCAATGGGTCGCCGCTCCGCGGTCAGGGAATTCGCGCCGCGACGAATGCCGCGCTACGATCGGCAGGTCTGACGGCTGCCGACATCGGCCACGTAAACGCGAACGGATTGAGCACCGTGACAGACGATCGGATTGAAGCGATGGCTATTCGCGACCTGCTGGGGGACGTGCCGGTGATAGCGCCCAAGAGCTATTTCGGCAACGCCGGCGCCGCGACTGGCGCGGTCGAAGCGATGGTTAGCGTGCTGGCGCTGATCCATGACCTGGTCCCACCTTCGCTCAACTTCGATACGCCAGATCCATCCTGCCCCGTGAATGTGATCCAGCGAGAGCCACTCGCAGGCGCCAAGAGAGTCGCGCTGCTGCTGAACCAGTCGAAGACCGGGCAAGCCGCGGCCATAATCCTCGCCGCGGAATAGGCGAGCGAAGGTCCGCAGACCGCGTAACGTCTGCCGGACGAGCGATCACGACGCCATCGCCGGTTTACCAGTAGGCGTCAATACCCAGCCCGACGCCCTGGAAGAGCATGCGGCCGCTGTCGACGATCTTGCCCGGTCCTTGCAAAGTGTATTGCTGCTGCTCAGGCGCGTTGATCAAGCCCCCGCACCACATGAAGTCATAGCTGAAGCGAAAATTAATCCCTTTCGCCAGCCGGGCAGTCGCAATTAAATTCAAATCCGCGATGCAGCTTGCCCGGCCCTTACCGTTTAAAAACGAGGCCGTCTGGTTTCCGAAGACCGGGTCCGTGATTTGGATACCGGCGAGTCGTTTTGCCGCGTTGCCATAGACGCCCGCCTTACCGCGGACGCCGAGGCTGAAGATGTTGTATTGAGCAAACACATCACCGCCGAATTGGGCGCCGAACAGGTTGTTCGAAGTGTCCATCTGATAACTGCCGGTGAACGACTCGCCCGTCTGGTACGTGCCGCTGCTCAGCCAGAGGAAGTGCTCGTCAATCGTCACGGCGCGAAAGCCAACCAGCGCGCTTCCCACCATGCTGGGCGTGCCGCGTCGGACCCAACGGCCATCCGGATATTGCACCACGCGATCCGGCCGGGGCTGCTGCGATATCCGATAGTTGAGCTCGTAGTTGTTCATGTTCGACGAGTCGTACAGGCGATGCAGGCTGGCGCCGTTGAATCCGCCTTGTGTAATCGGGAACCCGGAGTACAAGCCGGGAAAGATGAGCGCCGTCGAAGTGGAAGATCCAGGCCCGCCGATGGCTTCGGAGTCTGTCCGCCAATGATTCAGGCCAACAAAGCTGAACTCGACCGAGTGCTGCCGGTTGACGATGTCCGTAAACAGGTTGCGGCCCACGGTAAGCCTTAGCCCCGGCGCAACGCCAAACCGTAGATGTCTCGCCTGCTGGACCGGCCGGAATATCTGTACGGTCTGCCCAAGCGAATTTATCGTGAGGATTCTCTCTGTGGAAATCGGGGTCTTGGCAGGACTTTGCCGCTGCAACAGGGTGACTTGAGAGTTCACGTACCAGTTGTTAAGCCGGTTGGTCCACAGGCCTTCCGGAATCAGCGCGTCTTGACCCTCGTGGAAGACTGGGTCTCCCATCTCGGATTCCATTGGTAAAGAATCCTCACCGTCGAACGGGGCGTATTCCTCCCCGTCGATGGTCTCCGAAACGACGCCACTGGGGATGCCGTCGACAGATTCGAATGCGGCGTTCTCCATGGCGGGCACGTTGTGTGAAGCCGCCTGCGCGTAGTTCGAACCGTCGCTGGGCCACCAACCGCCGCGGCCTCCGAGCCGAGACTTCGGCGCCGGACGGTTCCCCTGGCTCTGCCAAGGCGCTCCCGGTGTATATTCCTGCGCGTCGGCCGCGGCGCAGCAGACGCTGGCCAGAACCGCTAGCAGCAATGCAATTTTGTGTATCACCCGGCGCACAAGCCCACTCCAGGATGGTGGATCACTGAGCGCTCAGACGAGGAGTCCGAGCGTCCCATTCCTAATCGGACTTCAAACGCCATTAGAATAGGAATAACCGTGCAAATCGTCGAAATCGTTAGATCTTCACACGCTCGCCGGAAACTGCCGCAATCACCAGGGCAACCGTGGCGATCCGGATCGCCCAGTTTCGCGCGGCGTTTGTCCCGTGGCTCGATTGGCGAGATCGAGCGTAATGTGTTATCTTCAGCGCCGACCTCGCCACACGCCGCCTGGAGTGGCGTAACCTTCGAAATCTCATCTGTTTACACGCATAACAGGGTCATGCCATGCCGTCGCCACTACGGTCTTTGATTGAGTGTGGAACCAAACTGTGGCTGGATTCGATCGATCCCGACCTGATTGCCAGCAACCGGGCGTTGGGCGCGAGCGGCGCAACGTCGAATCCGATCATCGTTTCCGGCTTGATCGAGACGGGCCGTTTCGATGGCGATTTGGACAAGCTGCTGCAGCAGGGTAAAAGCGACGAAGAAATCGCCTGGCAAATGACCGATACGCTGGTCCGCCAGGCCCAGCAGGTCTTTCTGCCCGTTTGGGAAGAGACGCGTGGCAACGATGGCTACGTAAGCTTTGAACTCGACCCATTGTTGGAAGACCTCAAGCAAGGCCCGCCCCACGCGGAGCGCGTCGCGCGTTATATCGCGCTCGGCAAGCAGTGGGCCAAGGGGCATAAGAACCGCATGATCAAGGTCCCCGCTACTCCAGCGGGGCTCGACGCGCTCGAAGAGTTGGTAGCGGCCGATGTGACGGTCAATGTGACCCTGATCTTTAGCATGCGTCAGTACGAGGCAGCCCGCGACGCCGTATGGCGCGGGGCCCGTCGCCGCAAGAACTTGGACAGGTTCAAGAGCGTCTACAGCATCTTTGTCTCGCGATTGGACGTCTACACAGAGAAGGCGCTGCCACAACTCTCGGCGGCCGCCCAAGGGATGGTTGGCATCGTCAATGCCAAGAAGATTTGGGCTGAGAACCAGAAATTCTGGAGCGACAAAGGAACCCCGCTGGCTCAAGAAATGATTTTTGCCAGCACCGGGACCAAGAAGCCGGAAGACCCACCCTGGAAGTATGTCGAGGCACTGGCCGGCAGCGATATTGAGACCAACCCACCGGCCACGAACGACGCCGTGGAGAAAAGCGGGCGCAAAATCACGCGCCACGTGGACGAACTTCCGCCCCAGGCGGTCCTGGACGAGATGGACCGCGTGGTCGACGCGAAGAAGCTCGAAGAGACCCTGATGGAGGAAGGATTGAAGAAATTCGCCGACCCTCAAAAGGCGCTTTTAGCCCTGATTGGCTCAAAACGAGCCGCCCTGGCCACGAAATAGCGATCCAGGCAACAGCCGACTTGCGCTTTGTCGCGTAATAGCATTGGGCCGCTTGTGCCTGGTAGAGCGATTACACTTGGGGCTCGCAAGAGGCAAGCGCGGAAAGATTGGCAAAGCGGGGCCGCGGGTGATTTCGGCCTGATGCGGCGTCCGATGGAAAGAATACAGTAAACGCCGGGCGTTACGGCGTTGTTCGTAAAGTGGGGCGGACCTATAATTCCTTCAGGATCGAACAGTCCTGACGGGAGTTGGGCTTTTGACGGTGAAACCCAGGATTCTGCTGCTTGGTCGCGCTCCGGAAGGAGTCGACCCAGTATTGAGCAAGCTCGGCGACGCGGTCACTACGGTCGTTGTCCAGAATCCGATTCGCGCGTTTGCACTCTTAGCACGCGAGCAGTTTGACGCGGTTTACGTCGCCTCGCCCCATCTTCGCGAGGCGGTTGCGTTCGGCAAGCTGTTACAGAACGAACGCATTCTTGAGCAGATGCCGGATGGCGTCGTTCTGCTCGATAGCAACAACTCCGTCATCTGGGGTAACGGTCGTCTACGCGAGTGGACTGGCCGCGACAGTGTCGTCGGCATGAATTTTTATGCCCTGCTTGGCAGCCCGGAAATTCTGGGCCCGGATTTCTGTCCGTTTAACACGGCTCTCTCGACGGGCACGCGAAGTTGTTCCACGCTTCGCTCGGCGGACAACCGTTATTACCGATTGCACGCGTTGCCAGTGCGCGATAGCGACGGTCCGGCAAACCATTTGATCGTCACAGTGCGCGACGTCACCAGCGAAGTGCTGCAACAACAGAAACTGGTCGCCATCCATCAGGCCGGCATCCAACTGGCGGATCTTTCGCCGGATGAGTTGTCGCACATGTCGATCGACGAGCGGATCGAGTTGTTGAAATCAAATATTCTGCATTTCACGCAGGACCTGCTTAAATTCGACGTTGTCGAGATCCGCTTGCTAGACGCCAACACTGGCAAGCTAGAGCCGCTGCTGGCCGCGGGCATGGTTCCCGAGGCCGCCGGTCGAGATCTTTACGCCGACAAACAAAACAACGGCGTCACTGGATATGTGGCCGCCACCGGCAAGAGCTATCTGTGCGAAGACACCACAGAAGATCCGCTCTACCTGGAAGGATCTAAAGGCGCCAAGAGCTCGTTGACGGTGCCGCTGATCCTGCACGATAAGACGATTGGCACGTTCAACGTCGAGAGCCCTGAGCCGCGCGCTTTCAGCGAAAGCGACATGCAATTCCTGGAGATCTTCACGCGCGACGTGGCCGTTGCGCTGAATACGCTGGAGTTGCTCGTCGCCGAGAAAGCCAGCACCACTGTCGAAAGTGTCGAAGCCATCCATAGCGCGGTCGCGCTGCCGGTGGATGACATCTTGAATGATGCGGTCAATATCATGGAGCGCTACATCGGCCATGAGCCGGACGTGGCCGAGCGTTTGCAAAATATCTTGCGCAACGCCCGCGATATCAAGCAAGTGATCCAACAAGTCGGTAAGCAGATGACGCCCAGTCTTGCGCATCCGCAGCCGCTCCACAGTGCCCAGCGGCCGCAACTGGCCGGGCTGCAAATTCTGGTCGTCGACGCTGACGACAGCGTCCGCAGCGCCGCGCATGAATTGCTGGAACGTTACGGCTGCGTGGTCGAAACCGCCCATGACGGCGGCGAGGCAGTCTGTATGGTGCGCGGTCTGGCTCCAGGCGTCGACTACGACGCGATCATTGCCGACATCCGCCTGCCAGACATGAGCGGCTATGAGTTGATGCTCAAACTCCAAGGCGCCATGGAACACGTTCCCATGGTGTTGATGACTGGCTTCGGTTACGACTCTGGCCATTCGATTGTCAAAGCTCGCCAGGCTGGCCTCCGGGCTGACGCGGTGTTGTACAAGCCTTTCCGCCTGGACGCATTGTTGGACACGGTTGAAAAAGCCGCCAACCCTTCGCGAATGGTCAGCGGCTAAGCCGACTGGGCTTTATTTATTCCACCGCACTCGTTGGCTTGGTGCGCGCCGTTGATCCCAAATGGGGTCCGTTATTACGGAATCGCCTCGCTTTTACGTCGGTTGTACAGCGCGCCCCTTCCGCGTACGCGAAAAACGACCGCAGAGAGTTGCCGCCATACGGTTGGCGCAATCAAATTGGGGTAGTATTACGTAGGATACCTAGGCGACTTGAGGACAATCGGGTCGCCGGCGCGATCAATGCCCAACTGACGCGCGCGTTGCGGTACTGGCACCCGCATATTGCAGCGCGTTGAATACTCCGTTGGTTGACTCGCTACGAACTTATACTTGGACCTGCCCTTACCTCGGCCGTTCACACGAATTCGATCATGACGACCGACCCGCGCATTCCACAACTAGTTGCCTCATGGCAAGCGCATCATCTCGCCGGGCATTTAGTCACTCCGGAAGAAGTTTGTGGGGATTGCCCTGAACTGACTGAGGAGCTGAAGCGACACCTGGCGAAGCTATCGCTCTCGGAATCGCCATTGGCGGAAACCGCTTTTGAAACGCCATCGCTCCGCGCGATGGAAGCCGCCGCTCAGGCGCCGACCGCTGTCTCGTCCTTGCCGCAAGCCACCGGACTCCACGTTCCGGCCAATGCCGAGCCGCCACCAACGATCGATTCAAAAACACTGGCGTCCATTTCGGACACCTCCGCAGGCCAAGCGCGCGCCGCGGAATCGATTGGCGAAGAACCCGCCATACTGTCGCCGCTGCCAACCGGGGCGCCCTCGCCGTCGGACCACCTGAACCTGCCTGGCTATGAAGTGCTGGGCGAGTTGGGACGCGGCGGAATGGGCGTGGTCTACAAGGCGCGACAGGTCGGATTGAATCGCCTGGTGGCCATCAAGATGATTTTGTCCGGAGCTAACGCCGGTCCGCGAGAGCGCGCCCGTTTTCACTCCGAGGCAGAATCGGTCGCTCGCCTGCAACATCCAAACATCGTCCAGATTTACGACATCAGCCAGAAAGCGGGCTGCCCTTGGTTCTCCTTGGAATTTGTCGACGGTGATAGCCTTTACAAGCGGGTAGGCGGCCGTTCGATCGATCCCTACGAAGCCGCGGTGATCATGGAATCGCTCGCGTTGGCAATCGATTACGCCCACGAGCGCGGCGTGATCCATCGCGACCTCAAGCCTGCGAACATTCTGCTTTCTGGCGGGGACGGCAAGACGCTTTCTACCAGCACTCCCAAGATCACGGATTTCGGCCTGGCGCGGCAGTTGGAACAGGACGTCCGCCTGACGCAAAGCGGCGTCGTGATTGGCACCCCGTGCTATATGGCGCCAGAGCAAGTCGAGAACCCCGGCGGCGACCTGGGGCCAAGCGTTGATATTTATGGCTTGGGCGCGTTGCTTTACGAGCTATTGACCGGACGACCTCCCTTCTGCGCGGAGACCAACTTTGAGACGATGCGGCAGGTTGTGTCCGAGGACCCGGTGCCGCCATCTAAACTCAATCCGGCAGTGCCGCTGGGGCTCGAGAAAATCTGCTTGAAGTGCCTGGAGAAGGAGACGTTCGACCGGTATCCAACGGCCCGCGCGCTAGCCGAGGACCTGATTCTTTTCTTGGATGGCAAACGGCCGACGGCGCAGAACAAGCGTCCAAGCGGAATACGTCGCCGTCCAGAGTCGGCCGGCCTACGTCGCTCGGGCGGCCGCGAACAGCCGAAGTCTGCATTCAACCGGACCGTCGCGGCGGTTGCGCTGTTGGTTTTGCTGTTTGCGGCGATGATCGCGTTTGGCGTCTGGCACTATCGATCCGACCAGAAGCTGGCGATGCCTGCGCTGCCGGTCTTCAAAGAGCCGCCGATCAAAGTCGGCATTTTGCACTCCCTGTCAGGCACAATGGCCATCAGCGAGACGGCCGTCGTCGAAGCCACGCAAATGGCGATCAATGAGATCAACGAGCAGGGAGGACTGCTGGGGCGCGAGGTTGTGCCAATCATCCGCGACGGCCAGTCGGACGCGCAGGTCTTCTTCAAACAAGCGGAAGACCTGATCAAGAATGAACACGTTTGCACCGTCTTTGGCGTCTGGACTTCATCGACTCGTAAGACGATCTTGCCGGTCTTTGAAACGAACAACCACTTGTTGGTCTATCCGGTTTCGAACGAAGGTCTTGAGGATTCGCCGAACATTCTATATGTGGGGGCGGCGCCCAACCAGCAACTCATACCTGCGGTTAAGTGGGCTTACGCGGCGCTCGACAAGCGACGTTTCTTCCTGGTTGGTTCGGACTATATCTTTCCGCACGCGGCCAACGCCATTATCAAGGACGAATTGCAGATACTCGTTGGCGGAAGGGTAGTCGGCGAAGCGTATATCCCTTTAGGGAGTGCTGACGTCCAGAGCGTGATCAAGCAGATCGAAATCGCTCAGCCCGACGTGATTATCAATACGATCAACGGCGACAGTAACATCGCGTTCTTCCGAGCCTTGCGCGGCGCTGGAATTTCCAGCGCGGACGTGCCGGTGATGTCCACCAGCATCGGCGAGCAGGAACTGCGAACGCTCGGCATCTCCAACCTGGTGGGTGATTACGCCGCCCAGAATTATTTTCAGAGTGTCGAAGGAGTTGAGAACGATCAGTTCCTGGAACGGCTCCATCAGAAGTACGGATCGCAGCGCGTCGCCACGGACGCCATGGAGGCCGCCTACTCCGGAGTCCACCTGTGGGCCAAGGCGGTTACAGCGGCCGGCACGGATGATGTGAACAAGATTCGCGAGGCGCTTCCAGGCCTGTCATGGCGCGCACCGAGTGGCCTCATTATGATCGACCCGCAGCGATTGAACACGCATCGCATCGCCCGGATTGGCCAGGTCGGCGAGGATGGGCAGTTCAATATCGTCAATAGCTCCAACAAACCCGTCACGCCGATCGTCTATCCAAAATCGCGCACACCAGCCGAGTGGCAGGCGTTTTTGGACGATCTGTACCACAAGTGGGGCAACAAGTGGATTCATAATCCTCCGCAGAACT